>FTHP01000359.1_pt1 | contig 13545 bp, 15 predicted proteins | sample 1640961 | NCBI WGS metagenome assembly FTHP01 (sample SAMEA3914788, study PRJEB12502) | metagenome | biome: forest; material: soil | place: Canada | collected 2011-07-03 | depth 0.1 m
CGTCAACGCCCATCTCCTCCAGGATCTTGGCGAGCTCGAGCTTCTCTTCCAGCGACATGGAGGCGCCCGGCGACTGCTCGCCGTCGCGCATGGTGGTGTCGAAAATGACGATGCGGTCTTTAGGACGGTCTTTGGCGCGCTCACGCGCCTGATTGGATGCAGAGGTGGTCATGGGATTGTCCTTCGCGAGGGTCTGGGGGGAAGGCAGATCCCCTGAACGCCCGCCGCGAAGGCTCGCGGCCTAAGGCGCCCAGGGGCGGCTAAGCCCCAGGCAAAGGCAGGCCGCCAGTCGGCGGATCAGGACGGGTGCGGACGCGCGCATCAGCGACATGTAGCCAATCCCCTGATTCCGCACAAGTTGCGTCGTCACGCGCCGTCGGGGCGCCTGCGGGCCCTAGCGGCCTGCACCAACGACGGAGCTCCCTCAGCCGGCGTTCGCCGGGTCGGGTCTGAGGACATCGGCTTCAGGGCGTCCGGGTCCGGTGAACATCGGCCGAGCCATGGCGGCTCCCATGCCGACTTTGAGCAGCCCATCGCCCAGGATGAAGACGGAAAGCGGCAGGCGGAGCACGTCCGCGAACCCGATCCAGGCGAGCGCGAAGACCCCAAGCCACAGCATCAGCGGGCCGTGTGAAAAGCGCATCAGCAGGAAGTGGGCGGCTACGATTCCCAGCGCAACGCTCATGAGCGTGCGGTCATCCCAGACATTGAACCAGCCCAATGCACCGAGACCCCAGAAGACGGCGACCTCCGCGACGATCGCGAGCATCATCGCCACCCGTTGTGACCGGGTCGGTGGCCCGAACCGTCCGCCTCCCCAAACCCGCGCGGCGACGAGGAACGCCGCCCCTGCCGCCGCACCCGCAAGCATCGGGGGGAAGAATGGCCGGATGGAGCCTGTCGTTGCGACCATGGCTGCGCCGACGACGATCCCGGCGCCTATGCCGATCAGGAAGACGCCGCCCGGCGCCTGCATTGGCCATGCGTTTCGTTTCATTGCCTGTTCCCTGGAAGATCGACGGCCTCGACCACCTCGCGCAGATAGTCGACGTGGTTGCGGAAAGCGCGCCGACCTTCGCTGGTCACCGCGATGCGCGTGCGTGGCTTCTTGCCGACGAAGTCCTTTTCGATGGCGACGTAGCCGGCGTTCTCAAGGGTGGCGAGGTGGCTGCCCAGATTGCCGTCGGTGGCTTCCACGATCCGCTTGAGGCGGGGGAATTCGACCGCTTGGTCGCGCTCGGCATAGAGCGCGGCCATGATCTTGAGCCGCAGGGGTTGGTGGATGAGCTCGTCGACGCCGCTCATGTCAGGCCTTCATCAGCCAGACGCCGCCGAGGACCAGGGCGCCGCCACCGACGGCGGCCAGCCAGTATTCGAATACCGGGCGCAGATAGAAGAAGCCGACCATGGTCAGGACGAACAGGGCCGCGGCGATGAACAGGAACCGTGTGAACCGCCACCCGCCAGCGACGGCGTAAGCGAACGCCATGACCAGTGCGGGAAAGGCGGCGGCCGGTCCCGGGGAGGACACGCGGAACACGGTATAGGTCCCCCAGAAGAACAGGATGATGCTGAGGGCGGTGACGGCCCAGCGCCAGCCGACCGCGCGCCCCCTGATCCCACGCAGGCGCACCACGGCGAAATTGAAGACGACGCCGGCCATGACCAGCACCGGCCAGGCGATGGCGGCCCAGCGCGGCTGAAGGCCCTCGACGCCGTAGCCGATCATCCAGATGACGCCCCAGCTGATCAGCTGGACGCCGCTGGTGCGATAGACGCGTGCGTCGAGACTGCGCGCCTCGGCTCGTTCGACATCGTTCAGAGCGGCTAATGCATCGTTTCGCGAGATGTTCATCGGCGTCTCCAACTCTGCGCCACAGAGCATGAGGCGAATACTCTGTCAAACAGAGTACTCTGAGGATTGAGGTTGTCCGCTTCGAAAGGGGGACGCGGAGTCGCCCCTCCGCGCCCCTGCAGGATGAGAGCGATCACGCCGTTGCGGGGTCCCCGGAAGGCCACTCCCGATGGGACGCGACCGGAACAGACGTCAGCTTATCGCCTGTGAGGTGATGCGGACGTGCGCGTCGGTGAGATGAAAGCCGTACGAGGCGATATCGTCCAGGCACTCGTCCACGTTCACCCCGGGCTGGGCCTCGCCTCGGGCCATCTCGAGCGTCTTGAACGCGACCCAGGGTCCATACTGCGGCGGCAGTTTCTCTTCTCCGCCGCCTTCCGTGAAGCCGAAGATGCGACCCTGCCCCCTGAAGATGTCAACCTGCATTGCCAAGCTCCATGCGACGCGTGAACGGCTATAGTAACGGAGCCTAGGGTTGGGAATGTCCCGGACCCACCCTTCGCGTTCGGCAGGTCTGGAAGTCGGCGCTTTTTCCGACCGCTCGGTTGGCCGTTGCAATACCTGAACCCTCACTCAGTCCGCGCCTCGCGCTCCAGGGCGCGCACCACGGCGGGGCGCGCCGCCACCCTCTCGCGATGCCGCCGAAGGAAGGGCGTGGCGGCGGGATCCAGCAGCTCGCGGCCATAGACCCAGCCGGTCATGACGAAGAGGTAGGGGTCCGAGACGGTGTAGCGGTCCCCGTGCACAAAGGGGCGGCCGTCGCTTAATTGGGTCTCGATCAGGGCAAACAGCCCCGCCAGGGCCTCGGGCGCCTTGGCCCGCATGGCGGCGGCGGCGGCCTCGCCGTCGGCGTAGCGGCCAGGGCGGGAGACGTGGGCGTAGGCGACGTGGACGCTGGAGGCCAGGTAGGCGTTGAACGACTGCATCTGGGCGAAGGCCCAGGGATCGTCCAGGGGCGCCAGGCCGGCCTGAGGCCACTGCTGGGCGATCCAGGCCAGGATGGCCACGCACTCGGTCAGCACGCCCTTGTCGGTCGCCAGGGCGGGCACGCGGCCCCTGGGGTTGATGGCGAGGTAGTCGGCGCCGCGCTGCTCGGCGTTCTGGAAGTCCAGCCGCACCGCCTCGAAGTCCGCGCCGGCCTCTTCCAGGGCGATGTGCGGCGCCAGCGAGCAGCCTCCGGGCGCATAGTAGAGCCTGATCATTCCACTGTTCCCTGTGTTTCGCCGCGCCTCATCCAGCGCCGGGCCAGAAGGCCGGTTCCGATCCACGCCACCAGCGCGACAGCGAAAAGGCCCAGGCCGATCAGCCCCTGGCCCTGCCGGGCGTGGGCCACCGACTGGCCGGCCAGGGCGGTCAGCAGGATCTTGGGCACGATCCCCACCCCCGTCCCGGCCACGAAGGCCAGGAAGCTCATGGGCGTCAGGCCCGCGGCCATGTTCACCACCACGAACGGCGCCGACGGCGCCAGCCGTACCATCAGGCTGGCCATGAAGCCGTTGCGGCCGATCATGTGGACGAAAGCCTGGAAGCGTCCCCCGGCGGCGGCGCGCAACAGGCGCGCGCCTGTCAGCCGTCCGAGCCAGAAGCCGATGCAGGCCGAGACCATCGTCCCGATCCAGCTGTAGGCGAAACCGCGCACAGGCCCGAACGCCACCACCGCGGCGGCGATGAGCACGACCTGAGGCACGCCCAGAAAGGCCAGGGCGGCGAAGGCGGCTATGGCGATTAGGAGGGCGAAGGGGCTGTGGGCCGCGAACCCGAGCCAGTGCGCGACGCTCGCTTCGCCCTGCACGCCGAACACCGACGCGGCCAGGAGAAACAGCAGCCCCACCCCGCCGAACAGCACGAAGGTGACCGCGACCGTGCGCCAGGCGCGGGCGTCCATGTCGAGCAGGAAGCGGATCAGTCGGCGCATCGTCGGCGCATCGCCGATCGGCCTCTCCCGGTCAAGGTTGCGAGACGGGCTCGGTCTGCGCGCCTTCGCAGCGCTCGAGCGCCACGGGCTCGGCGAGGGGCCCGCCTTCCACGGTCAGGCCCTTGTCGCGGCCGGGGCCCGAGAGGGTGAAGACCAGGCGGGTCGGCCCGGTCGCCCGCCCGGAAGTGCACGAGCTCCATGCCGTGTAGCCCGCCGACGAGGGCTCGACCTTGACGAAGCTGCAAGAGAGGGCGCCAGCGGACCGCATCTCGTTCTCGGTCAGGACCCAGGCGGCGTGCGCGCAGTCGGTCGGCGTCGTCGCCCATCGGCCGACATAAGTGGGCGGGCCCGTCGCCAGCTGGGTCTGGTGGGGCGTGGCCACCGTCGCGAGCGAGGGCTCCTGGCCCTTGCAGCCGGCCGCCAGGACGCAAACAAGCAACATGGCGGCGGCCCAATGGGCCTCTCTGTGGGCCATGGACGAGGAATGCAGCGCAGGCCCCGAAGGTTCCGCTTTGTCGGCCGGGAGGGGAAATCCCTCGCGCTAGGCGGCGACGCGGTCGGCAGGCTGATCGCCCAGATCGAAGTGGCCCACCAGCCTGGCCAGTTCGCGGGCCTTCTCCGACAAGGCGTGTCCCGCCGCGGACGTCTGCTGCACCATGGCCGCGTTCTGCTGGGTCACCTGGTCCATCTGATTGAACGCCGTGTTGATCTCCAGGAGCCCGGTGGACTGCTCCTGGGCGGAGGCGGCGATTTCCGACACCACGCTGGAGATCTCGGTCACCTGACCAGCGATCCGCTCCAGCGCTACGCCTGTCTGGCTGACCAGGTCGGCGCCGTCGGCGACCTGCCGGCTGGACGTGGAGATCAGCGCCTTGATCTCCTTGGCGGCCTGGGCCGAACGCTGGGCGAGCGCCCTCACCTCCTGCGCGACCACCGCAAAGCCCCTTCCCGCGTCACCTGCCCGCGCGGCCTCCACCCCGGCATTCAGGGCGAGCAGGTTGGTCTGGAAGGCGATCTCGTCGATGACGCCGATGATCTGGCTGATCTGGCCCGACGACCGTTCGATCTCACCCATGGCCGAGACGGCCTTTCGGACCACGTCGCCGCTGCTCTCCGCGTCGGAACGGGCCGAGCCCATGGCCGAGTTTACCTCGGAAGCGCCTTCGGCTGTCCGTCGGACGGTGGAGGTGATCTGGTCGAGCGCCGCCGCCGTCTCTTCCAGCGTGGCCGCCTGAGTCTCGGTCCTCTCGGACAGGTCGTCGGCGGCGTTGCTGATCTGCTCGGCGCCGACGATCATCCCCTCGGCGTTACGGACGATCACGGTCATCGCCTGGTGCAGCTGTTGCATCGCGCCGTTGAAGTCGTCCTGCAGCTGACGGTACTCGCTCGGAAAGTCCTCGGTGAGGCGGAAGCCCAGGTCACCCGACGACAGTCTGGAGAGGCCGGTGGCGAGGGATCGAACCACTTCACCCTGGTCCTGGCCGGCGGCCTGGAACGCCGCTTCGGTCTTGCGCAGGCGGTCCTCCGCCTTCTCGTGCTGAACCGCCGCCTTGTCCTGCAGCTCGGCGCGCTCGAGCAGGCTCTGCTTGAACAGCTCCAGCGCGCGGGCGATGCGCCCGGTCTCGTTGCGGTCGGACAGATGCGGAATTCGGACATCGAGATCGTTTGCGGCCAGCTGGTCCATGGCCTTCAAGGCGTCATGAATGCGGCGGGACAGGCTCCGGGCGATGATCATGGCGACGAAAGTGGCGCCCATCAGCGCAGCGACCACGACCGCCATGTCCCTCAGCAGCCGCCCCATCAGGGTCTTGACCCTCAGTTGAAGCAGTCGCTTGAGCTCGACCGCGGTCGCTTGCCAACCCGCATCGACCCGGCTCTGGATGGCCGCCTTGTCGCCTGCGAGGGCCGCGGCAGGCGCGCCCTTGAGCACTTGCTCCCCGTCCTTTTGCATCGCCGTCGCGGCCGCGATGATCTCGGACGCCGGCCGGTCGAGCGCGCGGCGCGTGTCCCCGGCGACGTTGTCCTTCATGGTCGCCGAAAGCGAGCCGTTGGCGCCGTCAAGCTGGCTGTGCATGCGGTCCAGGGCCAGCGCCAGGGGCGTCCGGTCGGCGTTTCCGGCCCGGGCCTCGTGCTCGACCGCGTCCGCCGCGGCCAACAGCCCGGGCAGGCGGACTGTCGAGGCGTCCATGGCATAGTAGCTGTCCAGGTCCGGATCGAGCGTCAGGTTGGAACCGTCGGACACCGCGACGAACAGGCTCAAGCCGGCGGCCAGGCGCTCGTCGGCATGGGCGTTGGCGAAGGCGCGCGACGCCTGACCCGAGTTGAACAGCCGGTCCTGCTGCGCTGCTGGCTGGAAGGCTTCGGCTGGAGCGCCCGAGGCAGCGGCGGTGACGGCCGGCCAGATGCGCTGCAGGTACTCGACGCCCGCGATTTCCTTCTGGGCGAATGCGATGTCCTTCCAGCTCTGCCCGATGAACAGCCAGATCAGCAAAGCCGCCGGCGCCAGGAACAACGTCGACACCAGGACCATCCTGGCGGCCAGCGAGAGCCTGCCGTTGACGATTTGAAACAGATCCAGGCCGGCGCGCGCCCGCATGCTGCTCCGCGCCGGTTCACCCATGGTGAAAGCCATGGTTCGCTCCCTATCTGCGTCCGCCGCGCGGACGTCAGGACCCGGTCAGTCGGATCAGTGCGAGACCATCGAAGGACTTGAAGCCGACAGCTCGCCCTGCGCCAGCGCGGGCGTTTGCCGCCTTCCCATAGGAAGGCAGGCTATATTGCTCGAGCAGACGTAAAGAATTTACTTATCACGCCATGGTCGTTCGCTGAGATCAATCAGATTCGGACTAAGATTCTATCATCCGAATTTTGATCGTGGACGTGGTTTCGGAGGATCCAGAGACAACTATCCGTCATCTATTACTTGCCACATCGAGCCCGGCTCCGACGACAGACAAGCCAGTTCGCGGGCTGTTGATGCGTCACGGCCACGCTCCGGCAAGATCGCCGGGCCGGCGCATTGACGTCCATGCTGCAGGCGCTAAGTCAGGCCCCGATCAACGCTCGACCGAGATTCCGGACCCCACCGATGGCTGTTTTCACCGAGTCCCAGGCCCTTCGCCGCGTGAAGCCGTCCGCCACCCTGGCGGCGACGGACAAGGCGCGTGAACTCGCGCGCCAGGGCAAGAACATCATTTCGCTCAGCGTCGGGGAGCCGGACTTCGATACGCCGGAGAACATCAAGCAAGCCGCGATCAAGGCGATCCGGGACGGCAAGACCAAGTACACCAACACCGACGGCATCCCCGAGCTGAAGGCGGCGATCTGCGCCAAGTTCGAACGGGAGAACGGCCTCTCCTACAAGCCCGGCCAGATCAACGTCTCGCCCGGGGGCAAGGCGGTGCTGTTCAACGCCTTCACCGCCAGCCTGTCGCCCGGCGACGAGGTGATCATCCCGGCGCCCTACTGGGTCTCCTATCCCGACATGGTGCTGATGGCCGGCGGCGAGCCGGTGGTCGTGCCGACCACTCTCGAGAGCGGCTTCAAGCTGCAGCCCGCGGATCTGGAAGCGGCGATGACGCCGCGCACCAAGTGGCTGCTGATCAACTCGCCTTCCAACCCTTCGGGCGGGGCCTATACCCGGGCGCAGCTGCGCGCCCTGGCCGATGTGCTGCTGCGCCACCCCGACGTGTGGGTGCTCACTGACGACATGTACGAGCACCTGGTGTTCGACGACTTCGAGTTCACCACCCTGGCCCAGGTCGAGCCGGCCCTCTACGAGCGCACCCTGACCATGAACGGGGTGTCCAAGGCCTACGCCATGACCGGCTGGCGCATCGGCTACGCCGGCGGGCCCGAACCGCTGATCAAGGCCATGGAAAAGGTGATGAGCCAGACCACCTCCAACGCCTGCTCGATTTCGCAATGGGCGGCGGTGGAGGCGTTGAACGGCACGCAGGAGTTCATCAAGCCTCACGCCAGGCTGTTCCAGGAGCGGCGGGACCTGGTGGTCTCCATGCTGAACCAGGCCAACGGCCTGAAGTGTCCGACGCCCGAGGGCGCCTTCTACGTCTATCCGTCCTGCGCGGGCGTGATCGGTCGCAGGAGCCCGACAGGCAAGGTCATCGAGACCGACCAGGACTTCGTGGACCAGCTGCTGGAAGTGGAAGGCGCCAACGCCGTCTATGGCGCGGCGTTCGGACTGTCGCCATTCTTCCGTGTGTCCTATGCCGCGTCGACGGAACGGTTGGAGGATGCCTGCAGCCGCATCCAGCGCTTCTGCGCCAACGTCAGCTGACGCTCAGGCCGAACGGCTGACCGCGAAGTCGGCCAGATCCTCGAGGGCGCCGCGCCAGTCGCCCTGCGGCAGCGGCGAGAGCGCCGTCTTCGCCTCCTCGGCGTAGTCGGTGGCGCGGCCGAGCGCGGCTTCGAGCGCGCCGGTGCCGATGATCAGTTCGCGGGCTCTGCGGAAATCGGCCTCGGTCTGATCGAGCCGGTCGATGGCGCGCTCCCAGAAGGCGGCCTCGCGCGGACCTGAGCGGGCGATGGCGAGCAGCAGGGGCAAGGTCGCCTTGCCCTCGCGGAAGTCGTCGCCGGCGTTCTTGCCCAGGGTCTCGGCGGCGCCGCCATAGTCCAGCACGTCGTCGGCCAGCTGGAACGCCAGCCCCAGGTTCATGCCGTAGCTGCGCAGGGCGGCCACCTGTTCCGGCGATGCGTGCGCCGAGACCGCGCCGGCTTCGGCGGCGGCGGCGAAAAGCTCGGCGGTCTTGGCCTTGATGATCTCGAGGTAAGTGTCCTGGCTGAGATTCAGGTCGTGGGCGCGGGTCAGCTGCAGCACCTCGCCCTCGGCGATCACGCTGGAGGCGCGCGACAGGATGTCCAGCACCCGCAGCGACCCGGTCTCGACCATCAACTCGAAGGCGCGGGCGAACAGGAAATCACCCACCAGCACGCTGGTGGCGCCACCCCAGATCAGATGGGCGGCCACCTTGCCGCGGCGGAGCTTGGAACCGTCCACGACGTCATCGTGGAGCAGGGTTGCGGTGTGGATAAACTCCACAGCCGTCGCCAGCTTGAGGCAGGCCTCGTCGCGGCCGCCGCAGATCCGGGCGCCTGCGATGGCCACCAGCGGACGAAGGCGCTTGCCGCCGGCCGAGATCAGATGCTCCGCCAGCGCCGGGATGGTGGGCACGTCGCTCATCATCCGCGAACTGATCAGGCCGTCCACGCCAGCGATGTCGGCCTGGGCAAGGCGCAGCAGCGGCTCGACTGAACCTTTCGGCCGGACGAGGATGGCGCTGACAGCGTCCAAAACCTTACGCTCCACTTTCACCCGACCCGAGGCCGGGACAATGGTGGCGGGATAGGTCAGGGTCAAGGCGAGGGCAAGGCGGTTGACGAAGAGATGACGCAAACCGTTCCCGATATGTCGCCGATGGGTGACGGGGCCGTGACCGAGGACCGCATGCTCGGCGGTCGCGTCCGCCTGCGGCAGGGCAAGGCCGGCTACCGGGCGGGGATGGACGCGGCCCTGCTGGCGGCGGCCTGCGACGCCCTCCCCGGCCAGCGGGTTGTGGACGTCGGGTGCGGGGCCGGTGCGGTGATGCTCGCCGCCGCCGTGCGGCTGCCCCTGGCCCTTTTCGTCGGGATCGAGCGCGACGCCGGGGCCGTGGATCTGGCCCGCGGCAATGTCCTGCTCAACGGCCTGGAGGGCCGGGCTGAGGCGATCCAGGCCGATGTCGCAGGGCGCTTTGCCCTGCTGGGCCTGCAGCCTTTCGACGCGGTGCTGTGCAATCCGCCCTTCTTCGACGATCCGGACGCCATCCGCGGCCCCGCCCCGGAGCGGGCCGGAGCCTACATGGCCGACGCCGGGCTGCAGGCCTGGATCGAGTTCCTGCTGAAAGCGGTGCGCGAGGGCGGGACCATCACCGTCATCCACCGCGCCGACCGGCTGCGCGATCTGCTGGCCCTGCTGGGCGCCAAGGCCGGATCGATGAAGATCCGGCCGATCCACCCCTTCGCCGATGCGCCAGCCAAGCGGGTGCTGGTGCGGGCGGTGAAGACCGGCAAGGCGCCACTGACCCTGCTGACGCCGCTGATCCTGCACGACCGCTCGGGGGCCAAGCACACGCCCGAGGCCGAAGCGATCCTGCGCGGCGACGCCGCGCTCGGCTGGTGAGCAGCCAACTCTAGTCGGCGTAGAGCTGGACCGCCTCCAGGCACAGCTGCAGCCCGGTCAGGTCGGTCTGCACGTCGTTGGTGACGATGACGTAGAGCCGGCGCGCCTCGGCCCACAGCATCAGGGTCTCGGGCAGGCCGAAGTCCTCGATCGCCAAGCCCAGCTCATCGCGCCAGACGCCGTCCTCGTCGCGCTCGGCGCCGACATAGGACTCGACCCGCGTGCAGAGTTCGGCGTCGTCCTCGATCACCACGTTCATGTAGGCGAACACCGGCTTGCCCAGCCCGGCCATGAACCCGGCCTCGAAGGCGACGGCCGGGTCGCAGTGGGGTCCGCGGAACGGCGTGAGGTTGACCACCGCGGCGTCGGCCTGGCGCAGCCGCGAGATCCGTTCGGCATAGATCTCCCGGGCCATCGCCTCGGAGGGCTCGCGCTCGGTCAGGACGTCGAGCTCGGCCGTCAGCGCCGAAAAGCCCGCCGCCTCGCACAGCTGGCGCGCTTCCTCGGCGGGCGCCACCCCGCTCTTCAGGTGGATCGCCGGACTGGCGAGGTAGACGGTTCGGATGCGTCGCATCGACGGACCGTCAGTTCTTGCTGGTGTCCACCAGGCGGTTCTTGCCGATCCAGGGCATCATCGCGCGCAGCCGCGCCCCCACCTCCTCGATGGGATGCTCGGCGTTGCGGCGGCGGGTGGCCTTGAACGACGGCTGGCCCACCGCGCACTCGCTCATCCAGTCGCGTACGAAGCGGCCGGACTGGATGTCCTCGAGCACCTTCTTCATCTCGGCCTTGGTCTCAGCGGTGATGATGCGCGGACCGGTGACATATTCGCCGAACTCGGCGGTGTTGGAGACCGAGTAGTTCATATTGGCGATGCCGCCCTCGTAGATCAGATCGACGATCAGCTTCACCTCGTGCAGGCACTCGAAATAGGCCATCTCGGGGGCGTAGCCGGCCTCGACCAGGGTCTCGAAGCCGGCGCGGATCAGCTCGACCAGGCCGCCACACAGCACGCTCTGCTCACCGAACAGATCGGTCTCGCATTCCTCGCGGAAGGTGGTCTCGATCACCCCGGCGCGGCCGCCGCCGATGGCGGAAGCGTAGGCCAGGCCGAATTCATGGGCGCCGCCGGAGGCGTTCTGGTGCACGGCCAAAAGGCAGGGCACGCCGCCGCCCTTGAGGTACTCGCCGCGCACGGTGTGGCCGGGGCCCTTGGGCGCGACCATCAGCACGTCGATACTGGGGCTGGGCTCGATCAGGCGGAAATGGATGTTGAGGCCGTGGCCGAACAGCAGGGCGGCGCCGTCCTTGATGTTGGGCGCGATCTCGCGCTCCCAGATGGAGCTCTGCAGCTCGTCGGGCGCCAGCACCATCAGGGCGTCGGCCCACTCGGCGGCTTCGGAGACGGTAACCACGTTGAAGCCTTCGGCCTCGGCCTTTGCCCCGGTCGCCGAGCCAGGACGCAGCGCTACGGCCACCTGTTTCACCCCGGAGTCGCGCAGGTTCAGGGCGTGGGCGTGGCCCTGGGAGCCGTAGCCCACGATGGCGATCTTCTTGTCCAGGATGCGGGCGAGGTCGGCGTCGCGGTCGTAATAGACGCGCATGATCTTGTCTCCGGAGGGCGCGTGGAACCGGGGCCGCGCAAGCGCGCCCCCGAACGAGGGCGCTATCGACCGGATTTAGGCCCTGCCGTCAAGGCGAGGGCCCCGGGAATAGACTTCCCGAGGCCCTGCCCGCAGCGTCCGCTGGATCAGTAGAAGATGCCGTAGACCACCTGGATGATCTCGCCGGTGTCGATGTCGACCAGGATGGCGTCATTGCCATAGCGGACCCACTCGCAGCCCGGAGGCGGATAGGACAGCCCGTAGTAGCCGTAGTCGTTCAGCCAATAGTTCTGGCTGAAGAAGAGGTACGGCAGGATCTGGCCGTAGGACCAGCGCCGGTAGTACCAGCCATCGGGCCGATAGTAGGAGCCGGCGTTGAAGCGCCGCTGAGCGGAATAGGCGCGCCGGTAGTTCTGACCCTGCCAGGTGCGGCCGTCCCAGCCGCCGCGTTTGGCCCCCCGCCCGCCGTTGCGGTCGCCGTTCCAGGCGTTGCGGTCGCCGTTCCCCTGTCCGCGATTGTTGTCGTTCCAGCGGCTGCGGTCGCCGTTCCGTTGACCGCGGTTGTCGCCGTTAGCCTGACCCCGGTCGCCGCCATTCCACTGGCCGCCGGCGCCGCCGTTCCAGCGGCTCGTGCTGTCGCCGCGGCCGCCTTGGAATGTGCGGCCTTCTGAGCCGCCTTGTCCGCGCCCTTGGCCTTGCGCAGTCGCCGCGCCGCCGCCGCTATTGCCTCCGTTCCAGCGGGAACCACGATCCCCGCCCCGGCCGCCCTGTGAGAAGGTCTGGCCGCTCTGGCCGCCGGCGGCCTGGCCGCCGCCGTTGAACCCGCGAGACGCCGCGTTTGCGCCCGGCGCGGCCTGGCCTGTGGGCTGGGATCTGCGTTCACCGCCGCCGTCGCTTCTGGCAGCGCCGCCGCCCTGCGTCCTGGCCCCACCGTCGCGCCCGCCGCGGTCGCCACGATCACCGTGGTCGTGGTCCTGGGCCAGGGCCGCCTGGGCGCCCATCAGGCTGAGGGCGGCCGCTGCGGCCAATACCTTGCGTTTCATGTCGAACTCCCTGTCCGCGCTATGGCGGACCGATTAACCTTGCTTAAGACAGTGTTACCACCATCCCACATGAACCCATGTTGAACGCCTCGCTGTGCGCTGTTCAGCTTGGATCGGTTTCGGGTCATTGAGGAGGCGCAACGCCTTGCACGTCACGGATCAAAGCTCAGCCGCGGAGGCCGCGCCGGAAGCGGTGGTCCAGTTCTGGCGCGAGTCCGGCCAGTCGAAGTGGTTCGCCCACGATCCCGCGTTCGATGACCAGATCCGCCGGCGGTTCCAGGCGCTGCACGTGACGGCGTCCACCGGCGCCCTGCAGCCCTGGGCCCAATCAGCCTCGGGAGCGCTGGCGCTGCTGATCCTGCTCGACCAGTTCCCCCGCAACCTCTACCGCGGCTCGGCGCACGCCTTCGCCACCGACCCGATGGCGCGGTCGATCGCCAGGGAGGCCGTCGAGCGCGGCTTCGACTTGCAGATCGAGGTCCTGCTCCGAGCCTTTGTCTATCTGCCGTTCATGCACTCTGAGCTGTTCCAGGATCAGGATCGCGGCCTCGCCCTATGCGAAAGCCTCGTTCAGGCAAAAGGCGACAAGCGCACGCTGCGTTCGGCGATCCAGCATCGCGACATCATCGTCCGCTTCGGCCGGTTCCCGCACCGCAACACCGTCCTCGGCCGCGCCACGACGGAAGAGGAGCAGGCGTTCCTGGACGGCGGCGGCTTCGCCGGCTAGTCGACGGGGCGCAAGCTAGAGCGAGCTGAGATGAGATTGAACCGCCTGCGTCGAACTGGGAGGTCTGATCCGCCAAGCGCGTCGCACCGGGCGATGCGGGACATCGTCCGAGCGGCGCAACGCCGCGGGCAGGCCTCCCAGCTCGACCCGAAGGGCCGCCGGCTTTCGCCGAGCGGGGGCGTCGATGACCTTGGCCGTAGCCCCGCTACGGCCTGCGGCCATC
>FTHP01000978.1_pt1 | contig 13311 bp, 12 predicted proteins | sample 1640961 | NCBI WGS metagenome assembly FTHP01 (sample SAMEA3914788, study PRJEB12502) | metagenome | biome: forest; material: soil | place: Canada | collected 2011-07-03 | depth 0.1 m
GAACTCTACCTCGGCTGCGTCCACGGCGCCGACGGGACCGAAGGGACAAAGAAGCGCATCGAAGCGGCCAGCAAGTATGCACCCGAGTTCGGAATCGCCACTGAGTGCGGAATGGGCCGGTGCAAGACCCCCGAAGTTGTGGTTGATCTGCTGAAGGTTCACGCGGCCGCGTCGGCGTCGTAACAGCGGCGAGCGCGCCGTCGGTTGACTAACTCGTTGCACTTTGCAATGATTTTCACGGTTATTGATCGGAGCGCTCGACGGGCGTGCGAGCGCTCGGAGGCTGGGCTGGAGTGGTGATGAAGGTCGGGGTCTTCGATCACATGGACCGGTCCGGTCGGCCGATCGGGCAACAGTATGCCGAGCGCCTGGTGTTGCTTGAACTCTATGACAGGGCGGGCTTCCACGCCTACCACCTGGCCGAGCACCACTCCACGCCGCTCGGCATGTCGCCCTCACCGAACCTGTTCCTGGCCGCGGCGGCGCCGAAGACCAGCCGCATCCGGCTGTGCCCGCTGGTCTATCCTCTGGTGCTGTACCATCCGCTGCGCCTGGTCGAAGAGATCTGCATGCTCGACCACCTGAGTGGCGGGCGCCTCGAATTTGGCGTCGGCAAGGGCGCTTCGCCGCACGAGCTGGAGATCTACGGAATCGATCCCATAGCCTGGGCTCCCAAGGCCCACGCCGAGGCCCTGGCTGTCATCATGCAGGCGCTGACCAGCGATGTGGTCGACTTCCAGGGAGAGGTGTTCAAGTTCAAGGACGTTCCGGTCGAGCTGAAGCCTCTGCAACAACCCTTCCCGCCCATGTGGTACGGCGCCTCACGGCCCGAAGGCGCGGCGCTCGCCGCCCAGCAGGGCTTCAACATCGTCGCCAACGCGCCGGCCGAGCGGGCGGCCACAATCTTTGACAGCTATCGCAGGGCCTGGGACGAGCGCGCCGCGCCCAAAGCCACTCTGCCCCTGATGGGGATGAACAGGTTCGTGGTCATCGCCGAGACCGACCAGGCCGCGAGCGCCGCGGCCAGCCGCGCCTACCAGCGCTGGAATCGCAATTTCTGGCAGCTGTGGGACGCGCGCGGGCCTAGACCCTATGCCTACTATCCCGACACCTTCGAAGAGGCAGAGAAGGCCGGCTTCGGCGTGGCGGGCAGTCCGGCCAAGGTGCTGGAGATCCTGTCCGATCAGCTCAGCGTCTGCGGCGCGAACTACCTGGTCTGCCGCTTCTCGTTCGGGGATCTCAGCCTTGCGGAAGTGACGCGTTCGGTGGAGCTATTCAGCCAGGCCGTAGCCCCACTGCTCGACGTGAGCCAGGCGGCTGCGCAGTAGCCGGCTCAGACCGGCGCGGAGGAACAGGGATGGCGTTGCTGGGGATCGAGACCCTGGTCTACGGGGTGGACGACCTGGAGAGCTGTCTGCGCTTCTACAGCGACTTCGGTCTCGAGGCCGAGGCCACCGACAGCCTCGGGGCGAGCTTCCGCCTGCCCGAGGGATCGCGGTTCGTCATCCGATCCAACGCCGATCCGGACCTGCCGCCGGCGTTCCTGAGCGGTCCTGGCCCGCGCGAGGTGATCTGGGGCGTCGATACGCCCGAGGCGCTCGCGGCCATCGCCGCGGAGCTGTCGCGGGACCGTGAGGTGAGGGCCGACGCGGACGGGACGCTGCATACCCACGACGAAGCCGGAATCAGCATCGGCTTTCGGCTGTTCGACCGGCGGCCGCTCGGTGTGGAGCCCGCCCCGCCTGAGAACAATCTGGACTCGCCCGTTCGCTGGAACCGGCACCGCAAATGGTACGACCGCGCACGGCCCAAGCTGATCAATCACGTGGTGTTCGGGGTTCCGGACGTCGACCGGGCGGTGGCCTTCTACGTGGAGCGGCTGGGCTTCCGCGTGACCGACATCATGCGCGGTTTCGGCATGTTCATGCGTTGCGACGGGCGGCACGACCACCACAACCTGTTCTTCTTCCGCGGCGGCGGCCGGCTGTTCTTCAGCCACGTCTCGTTCGGCGTCGAGACCATCGACGAGCTGATGGTCGGCGCCATGGAGATGCAGCGCCGCGGATGGGCCAGTCAGGTGGGCCTCGGACGCCACCGCATCAGCTCGCTGGTGTTCTACTACATGGACAGTCCGGCCGGCGGGCAGACCGAATACAGCGCCGATTCCGACTACCTGGACGACGACTGGAAGCCGCGGCTGTGGGACCAGGCGTTCGGACAGCATCACTGGCTGGCCTCGGCGGCCAACGACCCGCGCATGTCCAACGAGGGCGCTCCGGTCGTGATCGAGGGGCCGATCCCCAAGCTCGACGAGACGATCCGGCCCCCGGGGCCCTAGCCGCCCAATCCCATCAACAGGTGGCGCGGCCAACAAGAACAGACGGGAGGGACATCGATGACAGTCAGTATCCGCAGGATCGTCACGGGCGTGAACGCCGCCGGCAAGGCGGTGGTGGTCCAGGACGGATTCGCCCCGAAGACCACCTCCCGCCCCGCCATCGGGGTCGAGGGGGCGATGATCTGGGTGACCGACGAAACCCCCGTGGACCTGGCCAGGTACGACGATCCGACGGATCGGGAGATCGGCGTCGCGCCGCCGACCGGCGGGTCGATCATCCGGATCGTTGACTTCCTCCCCCAGGCCAAGGAGATCGACAACGCGGCCTTCCTCAAGGAGATGGGGCTCGAGGCCGACCATGGCGGCGGCCACGCCTTCATGCACCGCACCAAGAGCATCGACTACGCCATCGTGCTGAAGGGCGAGATCGACATGCTGCTCGACGAGGGCGAGGTGCACGTCAACGCCGGCGACATCCTGATCCAGCGCGCCACCAACCATGCCTGGGTCAATCGCGGGTCGGAACCCTGCCGGATCGTCTTCGTGCTGATCGATGCGGTGGACTTTCCGCCCCCGGACGGGCGCGCCTTCCCGCAGAAGGCCTAGCGCCATGGCCGAGAAAGAGTTGTCGAAGGGCGCGCTGTCGACGGCGGCCGCCTGCGTCGTCGGCATGATGGTCTCGGTGGTGCCGTTCCACATCGGCACCTTTCCCCTGTTCCTGCAGCCGGTCTCGCAGGAGTTCGGCTGGGGGCGGGCCGAGTTCGCGACCTCGCTGAACATCTCGGCCATCCTGGCGGCCCTGGCGGCGCCCTTCGTCGGGCGGGCGGTGGACCGCTTCGGCGCCCGTCGCCTGCTCGTGCCGGCCATCATCATCTATGGCCTGGCCACCATGGCCCAGTCTCAGCTCAACCATTCGAAGCTGCAGTTCTACGCCACCTATGCGCTGCTCGGCTTTTCGGAGGCCGTGGCGGGGCCCGTGGCCTTCTCGCACCTGATCTCCTCCTGGTTCCACACGAGGAGGGGCCTGGCCCTGTCGCTGGTGATCGGCGCGGCCCCCGCAGTCTCGATCATGATCATGGCGCCGGTGACGCACATGCTGATCGCCAGCCAGGGCTGGAGGACGGCCTACTTCGTGCTCGGAGCGATCATCCTGATTCTTGGCGCGCCGGCGGTGCTGTTCCTGCTGAAGGAGCCGCCGCGCGAGGGGCCCAAGACCGCCGCCGGCCGCGCCGCGGCCATCGCCGCCCTGCCCGGCAAGACCTTCGTCCAGGTGGTCACGACGCTGACATTCTGGGGGATTCTCGCGGCGCTGGTGATCCATTCCCTGGTGGTGGGCGGTGTGCGCGCACACACGGTCGCCCTGCTGACCGATCGCGGCCTGGCCATCGGCGTCGCGACCCTGGCGGTCTCGGTCTCGGCCATGGCGGGGCTGCTCGGCAACATCACCGCCGGCGCGATGCTGGACCGTATCCAGACTCCCAAGATCGCCCTGCCCTTCTTCCTGGCCGCCCTGGCCGGCCTCTTGGTGCTGCACCACGCTGTCGGCGCGCACGCGGCGATCGCCGGCGCGGCTATCCTGGGCTTTGGCATCGGGGCGGAGTCCGGGATCGGGCCCTACTTCTTCTCGCGCTACTTCGGCATGCGCTCGTTCGGCACCATCTACGGCTGCCTGGTGTCGCTGCTGGCGATCTCGTCGGGCGTCGGGCCCATGCTGCTCGGCCTGGCCTTCGATCGCTCGGGATCCTACGGCCGCGGGCTGGTGATCGCCGAGGTGGGCCTGGGCGTGGGCGCGGTGCTGGTGGTGCTGCTCGGACCCTACGTCTTTTCCGCGCGGCGGGCCGAGGCGACGTCAATCCCGGGCGCGGTCGAGGCGGAGGCTTAGCCATGAGACTCGTGCTGTTCCAGAGCCAGGGCGCCGCGATCCTGCCGGGGCTGATCACGCCGCGCGGAATCGTCGACATCTCGAGCGTGACCGGCGTGGGTTATGCGCCGCAGCTGACCATGACCGGCATCATCGACCGGTTCGAGAGCCTCGGCCCGGCGCTGCGCGGATTGGAAGCCGACGGTCCGGCGATCAAGGCCGACGGGGTGCGGCTGCACGCGCCCCTGCCCCGGCCGGGCAAGATCCTCGCCTGCATCGGCAACTACTGGGAGCACGCCCAGCGAGAGTCGCGGCCGCTCAACATGTTCATGAAGAACCCCGACGCCGTGGTCGGCCCGGGCGACGTGATCCAGCTGCCCGACTTCACCCAGCCATCGAGCTTCATGCACGAGGCCGAACTGGCCCTGGTCATCAAGGGCCCGGCCAAGCAGGTCAGGCGCGAGGACTGGCGCGACTTCGTGTTCGGCTACACCTGCATGATCGACGTCTCGGCCCGGGGCGAAGGGCGCTTCACTTGGCCGTCCACGGGGGTGCAGAGCTGGCTCGGCAAGTCGTTCGATACCTTCGCCCCGCTCGGCCCCTGCATCACCACCGCCGACGAGATCGAGGATCCCAACGACCTGCACGTCCAGTTCTGGAACGACGGGCAGCTTCGCCACAACTACAACACCGACGACATGGAGCACCGGGTCGGCGAGCTGGTCGAGTTCGCCACCACCGTCATGACCATGAACTCCGGCGACATCATCTCCTGCGGCACCAACCACGAGGGCCTGGGCGCCCTCCAGGACGGGGAAACCGTCGAGATCGAGATCGAGAAGATCGGGCGGATGTCGCTCACGGTACGTGATCCCCTGAAGCGGACGTGGGAGCGCGGAGTCTACATGGGCCCCAACTCGACCAACCCGGAGGCGGTCAAGCGCAACCGTCCGGACGGGGGATAGCACAGTCGGCGCTCAAGTTGACGCGCCTCGCGCTCAGCATTCTTCACCGTCATCCTAGGCCTTGTGCCTAGGATCCAGACACGCAGGCGCGGAAGAAGTGCCCTTTTCCGTTGGGAGGGCTCGGCTAACTGGCGCCGCCTCGTTTCTGGGTCCTCGGGACAAGCCCGAGGATGACGACTCGAGCGCCGACAGCTCTAGCTAGAGCTTAAGCAGCGCGGCGGCGTTGCCGCCAAGGATCTTGGCGCGGTCGGCCTGGCTGATGGGGGCGGCGTCCATGAAGGCCCGCCCCTCGGTGTTGGAGGCGAAGGGCCAGTCCACCGAGAACATGATCCGGTCGGCGCCCATCTCCAGCAGCGAACAGACCAGGGCCGGCTGGGACCAGTTGGCCGCCGTGGTGATCCAGAAGTGGTCGTGGAAGTAGTCCCGCAATGGCCGCTTGAGCTGGACCCGGCGGTTGATCTGGGCGTCGGAGCGGCCGATCGAGAACGGCAGGGACTCGCCCATGTGGCCGACGATCAGCTTCAGCTTCGGGCAGGCGTCCAGGACCCCGCAGAGCATCAGGCGCATGGCCTGGTTGGCCGTCTCCAGCGTGTAGGACCAGCCGGGTCCGATCAGGGCCGGATAGTCCTTGAACCAGGCTTCGACCACCGCGGGCGGCGAGGCGTCGGGATGCAGGTAGACCGGCACGTCCAGAGTCTGAGCCTGCTCGAACACGGGCCAGAAGCGGCGGTCGTCCAGGGGCACGCCGGCTGCGCGCCCGTGCATGATCGCGCCCTTCATGCCGAGCTGGAGCACCGCCCGCTCCAATTCCCTGCAAGCCTCGTCCGGGTCCGTCAGGGGCAGGGAGGCGAAGCCGGCGAAACGGTCCGGGCGGCGCGTCACGGTCTCGTGGATCATGTGATTGACCGCACGTGTCATGGGGACCGCACGCTCGGGAGGCAGGTTCTGGGGGCCGCTCGGGAAGTGGGAGATTACCTGCAGGTCGATCCCCGCCTCGTCCATGGCGCGCAGGCGCCCCTCGCCGAGGTCGAGCAGCGGCTCACCCAGCGGCTTCATCGGCATGCCGGCCAGGAGTTCGGGATGGGAGAAGTGCTCCTCGAGCACGATGACCTGCGGCGGCATTTGCAACGTCTTTCCTGGGTGCGAGATCGTGAACAATTGTAACGATCTCGACGCCCGCGTGAAGGATAGATCCTGCTTAACCGCCGGGCTGTCGGCTGGTCGCGGGCGCGCAGATGATGGTCGCTGCCTGACCCATTCCTCTCCGATCGTCAGCTTTTGAGCCCGGCGTAAGGCAATCTTCACCGCGGACCGTCAGTATGGCTGATCGTGGTCAGGGCTCTGGTCTGGCCGCGAACCGCCGGGGTTCTCCCGGGAGGATCAAGGCTTGGACGAAACCCTGGCAACCCATCCCGCCCCCAGCGAGATCGCCGAGATCGAAGGCGAAGGCTCGCTGTTCACGAGCATGTTGCAGGCCAGCCAGGACTACATCGGCCTGCTCGACACCGAGGGGCGCATCCGGTTCATCAACGATCACGGTCTTGGCCTGATCGATGCGCGGGAGTTCTCCGCCATCGTCGGCTGGGACTGGAGCCAGTTCTGGCCCGACGAGTACAAGCCCGCGCTCGCGCGCGCCATCAAGGCGGCTGCAGGCGGCCAGGTCGGCCGCTTCCGGGCGTGGCGCCCGACGCGCTCTGGGCGGCCAAAGTGGTGGGACACCGCCATTTCGCCGGTGGCGAGCCGCTCGACCGGCAAGGTGTTCCGGCTGCTTGCGGTGTGCCGCGACGTGACCTCCCAGGTCCATACACAGACCTTCCTCGACACCATCATCGACGCCGTGCCCACCGTGCTGTTCGCCAAGGACGCCGCCGAAGGCCGCTATCTGCTGCTGAACCGCGAAGCCGAAGGAATCTTCGGGATGCCTCGGGAGGTCATGCTGGGCAAGAATGACCTTGAGCTTGGCGTTGAGGGCGCGGTCACCATCCGCGAGCTTGACGAGAAGGTCATCGCTTCTCGCGAGGTCGTCGTGGTGGAGGAAATGCGGCATCTCGGCGCCGCCGGACCGCGGCTTCACAGGGCCAAGCTGCAGGCCACCTATGGCGAGGAAGGCCCACGTCACATCGTGGGCGTCATCGAGGACATCACCGAACAGAGAGCCACCGAACAGGCGCTGGCGCTCGCCGCCGAGCGGGCCGAGGCGGCCAACCGCTCCAAGAGCGAATTCCTGGCCAACATGAGCCACGAGATCCGAACGCCCCTGAACGGCGTGGTCGGGATCGCCGACGTGCTGGCCAAGTCGGACCTGTCGCCGGCCGACCGCGAACTCGTGGAGATCATCCGCTCGTCGGGGCAGACCCTGGACCGGCTGCTGTCGGACGTACTGGACGTGTCGCGCATCGAGTCGGGCCGGCTGGAGATCCAGCGCGAGCCATTTCACCTTGCCGACGTGGTGCGGACAGTGGCGACGCTGGCCGAACCGCTGGCGCGTCGAAAAGACCTGCGCCTGATCGTGGACATCTCCCCGGAGGCAGAATCCTGGGTGATGGGCGATGTGGTCCGGGTCAATCAGATCCTGACCAACCTGATCAGCAACGCGATCAAGTTCACCGAGGCGGGCCAGGTGGAATTCACCCTGAATTGCGGGTCGGATGGGCCGGACACGATCCTGGCGCGGTTCGACGTGCGCGACACCGGCGTGGGCTTCGATCCGGCGAACAAGGACGCCATTTTCGGCAGGTTCCAGCAGGCAGACGGATCCACCACCCGCCGGTTCGGCGGCAGCGGGCTGGGGATGTCGATTTCCAGGCAACTGGCGGAGATGATGGACGGAACCGTGGATTGCGATTCCAGGCCGGGCCGGGGCTCGGTGTTCAGCCTGCGGCTGCCCCTGCAGCGCGCCCAGTCCCCCGCCGAAACGACCGCCCGGGAAGCCCCGGCGGACACGATCGACACACGAGCGCCCCTCAGGGTCCTGCTGGCCGAGGATCACGTCATCAACCGCAAGGTGGTGGCGCTGATGCTGAGCCAGGTCGGGGCCGAGCTGACGTCCGTCGAGGACGGCGCGCAGGCCTTGAAGGCCTTCGAGTCCGCCCGCTTCGACGTCGTCCTGATGGACATGCAAATGCCCGTGATGGACGGCTTGACCGCGACGCGGGCGATCCGCACCCGCGAACGTCTGGCGGGCCTGGAGCCGACGCCGATCTTCATGCTGACCGCCAATGCGCTGAGCGAGCACGTAGACGCCTGCCGGGAGGCCGGCGCGAACATGCACATCTCCAAGCCGGTCACCTCCGCCGCGCTTCTGGCGGCGCTGGAGAAGCTCGATCGCACCGCCGGCCGCGCCGCCGCCTAGACAAGCTCTGGCCCCTCCCCTCGTCGGCGCCGTCGCGCTATGACGGGTCATGCCGTTCGCAACTCTGGGCGACCTTGAATTCTACTGGGAACGGCAGGGCCGAGGGCCCCCGCTCCTCTACATCTCAGGCACTGGAGGCGACCTGCGCAACCGGCCCGGCATATTCGAGGGCCCTCTGCCGGACCGCTTCGACGTCCTCGCCTATGACCAGCGGGGCATGGGCCGGTCAGCCAAGCCCGCTGTCCCTTACAGCATGGCCGACTACGGCGACGACGCCGCCGCTCTGATAGGGCGGATCGGCTGGGATGACGCCCTGGTGATCGGGGTCTCGTTTGGAGGCATGGTCGCCCAGGAGCTGGTGCTCCGCCATCCGGAGCGGGTGCGGCGGCTGGTTCTGGCCTGCACGTCTCCCGGCGGCGCCGGCGGCGCCTCGTTCGCCTTCCACGAGATCGCCCACCTGACCGGCGAGGCGCGGGCGCGCCACATGATCCCCATCACCGACACGCGGCGCGACGAGGCGTGGGCCAGGGCCAATCCCGATGCGATGCAGGAGCTGGTCCTGTTGGGCTCGGCCGATCCGTATGCGGACGAGCCTGGGCATGCCGAGGGGTCCGCGCGGCAACTCGAGGCGCGCAAGGGCCACGACGTCTGGGATCGCCTGGACCAGATCCGCTGCCCGGTGCTGATCGCCGCGGGCAGCCATGACGGGATCGCCCTGCCTGAAACACAGCGGCGGATGGCCGGGACGATCCCCGACTCGCAACTGCGCTTCTTCGAGGGCGGCCACCTCTTCACGCTGCAGGACCCCACGGCCCTGCCGGCGATCATGGACTTCCTGTCGGCGCCCTGAGGCCGCGAGCGAAACGCCTCTTTTTCCGCCATCCCCGCGAAGGCGGGGACCCAGGCGTTTTGTCGTAGACCTCTGAGTTTCCAGCAAAAAAACCTGGGTCCCCGCCTTCGCGGGGATGAGCGGGTTTCTGGGCCTAGTCGCGCATCTCCAGCGCGGCGGTGACGGCCGCCGGACTGCGGCCGACCACGATCAGCCCATCGCCCTGCAGGATGACGGCGTCGGGCTCCGGCCGCGAGATGATCTCGCCGCCGCGATCGATGCGGGCGACGAAGAAACAGCCCGGGGCCCGATGCTCCAGCGCCTGTACGGTGATGCCGGCGGCGGCATCGCCTACGGCCACCACTTCGATCTCCATCCCGATGTCCCGCAGAGAGCGCTCGACGTCGCGCATCCGCCGTGAGCCGCGGATGAGGCTGGAGGCCTCAGGATAGAGCAGCAGCTCGGCGATCCGCTCGGCTCCGATGTGCGCGGGCAGGATCACCATGTCGGCCCCGGCGTGCCTCAGCTTGCGTTCGGTCGAGGGCGCCTCGCCGCGGGAAATGATCTGCAGGCGCGGATTGAGGTTACGGGCGCTGAGCGTGATGAAGACATTCGCCGCGTCGTCGGGAAGCACGGTGGCAAGGGCCCTGGCCCGCTCGATTCCGGCCGAGACGAGCGCGACCTCGTCGGTGGCGTCGGCCGCCATCGCGAGATAGCCATGGGCGACAGCTTGTTCGACCCGTTGCGCATCACGCTCGAGCACGAGGAACTTCGCCTCCCCGGACGCCAGCTCCCGCGCCAGCATGGCGCCGATGCGGCCGAAACCGCAGATGATCACGTGGTCGTTCAGCCGGTCGATGTCGCTCTTCACGCGGTTCGTACCCAGGAGGTTGCGGATCTCAGTGGCGGTGAACAGCTGCACCAGCGCACCGGTCATGAGTATCATGCCCGTGCAGCCCAGGAACATCACGCCCAGGGTGAGGGCGTGCAGGAAGGGCGTGTTGATCGGCCGCACCTCCTCGAAGCCGACCGTGTAGATCGTCAGCATCACCATGTAGAAGGCGTCGGTGAAGCTCCAGCCGGCCGCCATGTAGCCGAGCGTCGCGATCACCACCACGATCACCAGGAAGGCGAGGATGGCGCCCATGTTGCGGAGCGGCGAGCCGATCAGGCGAGGCATGCCTGCGCGGGTACGCGTCCGCGAGCCCGGCTGCAAGGCCACGCCTACGCTGTGAGCGGAACTCACAACCGGGACGAAAGGAGTTCGTTCGCCTTTTGATCCCGCCCCCGGCATGGTCCGCCCGCAACAAGGGGCCAACCTTGCTGGAGATGAAACTGATGAAACTTCAATACCTTATGGCTGCTGTCGGCGTTCTCGCGCTGGCGGCCCCCGCCTTCGCCCGGCCCGACGCCGTGCACGAGGTGGAAGGCGGCGCGCTCGCCACCGCCGTCAGCTACGCGGACCTCGACCTGCACAGCGCAAAAGGCGCCGAGGCCCTGTTGGAGCGGGTGCGAAACGCCTCGCGGCTCGTCTGCCACGCGGCCGAACCCTCCCGGCCGACCCAGCTGGACAGGGCCCAGGTCTTCCGCACCTGCGTGAGGGCGTCCCTGGACCGCGCCGTCATGGCGCTCGACGCGCCGATGGTGACCGCCGTCTACCGCGACGAGGCGCTGACCCAGCTTCTGGCGGAGCGCTGAGACGCTATTCAGCGGCCGTGGACTGAGGCTGCGGGCGAGGGGGCGGTGCGCGCACCGGCTCTTCGCCCGCACGGATCTCGCTGGCCGTGTCCAGCGCGGCGACGGAAGCGCTGTCCAGGCTGACGCTGACAGACTTGGCAAGCTCCTGCAGCTGGACCAGGGACGTGGCGCTGGCGATCGGCACCGTGCCCTTGGCCCGCAGCCAGGCCAGGGCGACCTGCGCTGGCGTGGCCCCGAGCTTGCCGCCAACCGCATCCAGCGCCGCCAGGATGCGAAGGCCGCGCGGGTTCAGCATGTCGCCGGCGCGATAGGCGCGGGGGCTGCCCTGCAGGTCCTCCTTGGTGCGGTACTTGCCGGTGAGGAAGCCGGAGGCGAGGCCGAAGTAGGGGATCACGCCCAGGTGCTCGCTCCGGCAGAGATCGGCGAGCGGGCCTTCGAAGGTGTCGCGATCATACAGATTGTACCAGGGCTGCATCGTTTCGTAGCGCGGCAGGCCCTTGTCGGCGGAGAGCTTCAGCGCCTCGGCCAGGCGCGGCGCCTGATAGTTTGACGCGCCGATCGCGCGCACCTTGCCGGCCTTGATCAGCTCGCCATAGGCCGACAGCGTCTCCTCGAGCGGCGTCTCCTCGTCGTCGCGGTGGGACTGGTAGAGGTCGATGTAGTCCGTCTTCAGCCGCTTCAGCGAGCGCTCCACCGCGGTCATCATGTAGCTGCGCGACAGGCCCTTGCCGTCGGGCATGTCCATGCCGAGCTTGGTGGCGATGATCACCTTCTCGCGCCGGCCGCCGCCCTGCGCCAGCCAGTTTCCGATCGCGGTCTCGGACTCGCCGCCGACGTGGCCGGGGATCCAGCGCGAATAGACGTCGGCTGAATCGATCAGGTTGAAGCCGGCGTCGACGAAGGCGTCGAGCAGCTTGAAGCCGGTCGGCTCGTCGACCGTCCATCCGAACACATTGCCGCCGAGGGCCCAGGGGGCGACCTTCAGGCCGGACTTGCCGAGCTCGATATTGTCCATGACGTGTCTCCTGATCCCGCGGCCCGCTCGCTCTATAGCGGAATTCCGCTTGAGGCGTCACCGAAGTCGGGCAGGATGACGCCATGACCGAGCTTGTCTTCATCCAGGGCGGGACCGGATGGCGGCGGACGTGGCGCCGGAGGCTTGGCGGGGGCGACTCTCGCATCACCGTGCTCAACGGCCATGCCCGCGGCAATGACCAGCGGGGCGACCCGGATGGCGCCTTCTCCATCAAGTGGATCCCGCGCGGGCGGGCCGTCTACCGGGTTCAGGGCGCCAGCCACGCCCTGGCGGGAGACCGTATGGTGATCCTCAACCAGGCTCAGCCCTATGAGCTGGAGTTCGTCGACCGCGCCGGCTCGGAATCGCTCTGCGTCTTCTTCTCGGACGACCTGGTCGCCCAGGCCTGGAACGACCTCTCCCGGCCTGACCTTTCGGCCGAAGGCGAGCCCACCGGCGCGGCCAACATCCCGCAGTTCCCGGACCTGGTGTTCCGGCCCGAGGATGTCGTGACGAAGACCCTGGCGGGTCTTCGTGAGAGCTACGGCTCGGGCGAGCCCTCGGTCCTGGCGGTGGAGGAGACCCTGCTGGATCTGCTGACGGGCCTGGTCGGCGCGGCGCAGAGTCATCGCCGGATGGCGGCGCGGATTCCGGCCGTGAAGCCTTCGACGCGAAGGCTGCTGGCGGCGCGGGTCCAGCGGGCGCGCGAGCTGATCGAGGACTCGGCGGAGGAGCCGTCGCTCGACCAGCTGTCCCGCGCCAGCGCCCTCTCCAAGTTCCATCTGCTGCGTCTGTTCAAGGCCGCGTACGGCTGCACGCCCTCCGCCTACGCCGGGCGGCGGCGCATGGAGGGGGCCAGGGGCCTGCTGCGCGCAACCTCGATGACGGTGACGGAGATCGGCCAGGCCCTCGGCTACGAGAGCGCCAGCGCCTTCATCCGCGCCTTCCGCCGCCACTTCGGTGTGACTCCGGCGGCCATCCGCGTCTGAAAATTAGCAATCCCGGTCAGTGCGGCCGCCGCCAGGGTGATCTAGTCTTTGCGCTGACAAACGGGGAGCCAGTCATGGATCTGAACCTGGGCCGCATCGGCCAGATCGCCATGAGCGTCAGCGACGTCGAGGCGGCGATCGATTTCTACGGGACCAAGCTGGGGCTGCGGCAGGTGATGCGCCCCCACGAGAGCATGGTGTTCTTCGACTGCGCCGGCCTGAGCCTGTTCATCGAGAAGGCGCGCAGCCCGGACGATATCGCCA
>FTHP01000103.1_pt1 | contig 13203 bp, 10 predicted proteins | sample 1640961 | NCBI WGS metagenome assembly FTHP01 (sample SAMEA3914788, study PRJEB12502) | metagenome | biome: forest; material: soil | place: Canada | collected 2011-07-03 | depth 0.1 m
CCCATGAGCCGTCGTTCCCTGAACCGCCAGCGGGCCTGCTGGACGCCGGGGAGGACCCTTCCGACTGCGCCCGGCGCGAGGTGATGGAGGAGACGGGCGTTCGTCTGGGAGCCCTGGAACCGCTCGGTTGCTACTGGTCGAGCCCGGGCGTCAGCACCGAGAAGACCCACCTGTTCCTCGCCCCCTACAGCGCCGCCGACAGGATCGGCCCCGGCGGCGGGACCGACGCCGACGAGCACCTCGATGTGCTGGAAGAGCCCCTCTCGGCACTCGCCGGGCGCTTGAATCGAGGCGAGCTCGCCGACGTCAAGCTGCTGGCCCTGGTCCAGGCCCTGCTGCAGCGGCGGCCGGAGCTGTTCTGAGAGTTCTGGCGAGTTCAACCGTCAAACTGAGACAGAGTGTGTGGCGGTAGAGCTGAAAGATCGCGGCAATCTTATAGTTGCAGCTGCAACAACTGGCGGTGGGCAGAGGGATTCTCAAATACAACTCATCATATGAGTGTGGCCTTGAGTTAATGCCCCGTTAGGTCGAATATCTCGATGCTGAGGCATGGATACCTCGCCCCAGGTCGGACGACGCTCGCACTTCTTCTTTCTCGGCACGGCCGCCATCCTGGCTGTCACAGCGTTCCTGCTCACCGGCCTGACCCTGGCGAGTTCCGGCGGCGCTGGAGTGTCCCCTATCAGGCTCGTCACCGCCGTCGCGGTGGCCGTGCTGCTGAGCCGGAGCACCCGGGAGTGGCCGATCCTGCTCGCGGCGTTCGCCCTCGGCGACCTGACGGCCGACTTCGTGGGCGTGCAGCCGGTGTCGCTCTCGCTTGTGATGACCGGCGCCAACCTGCTCGAGAGCGTCGTCTGCGCCTTCCTGCTGCGACGGGCGCTCGGGCCGGAGCCGGATCTATCCCGCGGCAGAGACCTCTGGTGGTTCGTGGGGGTGGCTGGAGTCGCAGCCCCCCTCGCGTCCGGCCTGACGGCGACGGCGCTGATCGCCATGCAGGGACGTCCGGTTTCACTGTTGCTGGCCGGCGTCTGGATGATCGCCGGCTCGATCGGACTGCTGACGGTGACGCCGTTCCTGCTCACCCTGCCTAAGGCCCGCCAGCTGCTGCGCGAGCGGCCCCTGGGACCCAGAGGGGTGGCCTCGATGGTGGTGCTCGTCGCCGTGACGATCCTCGTCTTCGGCCAGACCAGCGTGCCGCTGAAGTTCCTGATCCCCCCGGCGCTGATGTTCGTTGCGTTCGAACTCGAGGTGCTGGGCGGAGCGGTCGGCACGTTGATGGTGGCGGTTGTGGCGACCGCTCTGGTGAACGGCAACACGCCCAGGCGCGCCCTGGACGCCGACGACCTGCTTCGCGCGCTGACGCTCCAATTGTTCTTCGCGACCAACGTCCTGATCAGCCTCACCGTCGGGAGCCTCTACGCGCAGAAGCGGCAGAGCCGCCGGGCCCTGGAGCGGGCGCTGGCGGAGGCGAAGGAGCAGGCGCGTCGGGCGCTGCTCGCGGAAGAGGTCGCGTCAGTCGGCTACTGGCGCCTGGACGCCGCCACCTATGAGCTGCACTGGTCGCCAGAGATGTGCCGGATCTTCGGCGTGCCGGTGTCCGCCAGCCCGGACCTCGCGCTGGCCCGGCAATTCGCCGACCCGGCGGTCGACCTTGACCGCAAAGCCCGCACCGCCAGGGCGCTCGCCACCGGCGAAGGCTGGGCGAACGTGCTCACCCAGGTGAACCGGCCCGACGGAGAAATCCGGTGGGTCCTGGGCGACGGAATCTGCGAGAGAGACGCCAACGGCCGGGTGACCGCGGTGCTGGGCACGGTGGTGGACGTGACGCTGCAGCGGGCGCTCGAGGAACAACTTCGCAAGGCGCAGGCGAAAGCCGAGGCTGCCGCGGCCGTGAAGTCGGAGTTCCTCGCCAACATGAGCCATGAGTTGCGGACGCCGCTCACGGCCGTGATCGGCTTCACCGATCTGCTCGAACGCGAGAGCGGATTGAGCGAGCACGGGCGGCGCTATGTCGGCCGCGTGCGCAGCGCCAGCAAGGCCCTGCTCGCCACGGTCAACGATGTGCTGGACTTCTCCAAGCTCGAGGCCGGTCAGGTCGAGATCCGTCCGGTCGCGGTGTCGCCGTCGGAGGTGATGCGGGACGTGGCGGCCATCTGCTGGGGCGAGGCGACAGCCAAGGGGATCGACCTGCTGAGCGAGGGCGAGGCTCCCCTCCCGGCGCTGGTGATGGCCGATCCGGATCGCCTGCGTCAGGTTCTGCTGAACCTCGTGGGCAATGCGGTGAAGTTCTCCGAGCGGGGCAGGGTTCGCCTGCTCGCCCGCTACGACCGCTCCCGCGGCGAACTCCGCTTCGATGTGATCGACACGGGACCAGGCCTGTCGAGGCGGCAGTTGGCCGGTCTGTTCAAGCGGTTCTCGCAAGTGGACGCGTCCTCCACGCGACGTCACGGCGGGACCGGGCTCGGGCTGGCGATCTGCAAGGGGCTGGTGGAGGCCATGGGCGGGGAAATCCGGGCCAGCAGCCGCAGGGGCGAGGGCTCGCGGTTCTGGTTCCGCGTTCCGGCCCCGGTCGCCGAGGCGGGGCCGACGCAGGCTCTGCCGGCCGGCGTGGAGCTGCTGCAGGACTGGCGGGTGCTGGTCGTGGACGATGAGCCGGTCACGCGCGAGCTGGCCCGGGCCATCCTGGAGCCGGCCGGCGCGGAGGTCAGCGAGGCGAGCTGTGGCAGGGAGGCCGTGCGAATGGCGCTCGAAGCGCCCTACGACGCCATCCTGATGGATCTGCGCATGCCCGGCCTGGACGGCCTGGCCGCGACCGAGCGCATCCGCCGGGGTCAGGGGCCCAACCAGTCGACGCCGATCATCGCCTTTTCGGCGGCGGCCGGCGGGCGGCGCAGCGACGATCTGAAGGCCCTCGGCTTCGACGGCCAGGTGGGCAAGCCAGTGAGCGCGGCGGCTCTCGTCGACGCCCTGTCGCAGTGTCTGGAAGCCTGGTGAAAGGAGGGACGCGTGGGCGCAATCATGTGGGACAGGGGACAGGGCCCCAAGATCTTCATCGTCGAGGACGACAGCATGGTGCTCGACCTGATCGCCACCAGGCTTGAGCTTGGCGGATATCGCGTGGCCTTCGCCCGCAACGGGCTGCAGGCGGTCAACGACCTTGCTGACTATCGGCCGGCGGGCATGCTGCTGGATATCAACATGCCGATCATGGATGGGTTCGAGGTGCTGCGCTCGATCCGTCTGCGATCCGCGCTCGCCCACCTGCCCGTGCTGATGCTGACGGCCCGCAATGCCGCCGAGGACGTGCGCCGTGCGGTTCAGCTGGGGGCCAAAGACTATCTGACCAAGCCTTTCACCGACAACCAGCTGATGACGCGGGTGGCGCGGCTGATCAGGAAGCGCCCCGAGGCCATGGCCTAAGCGACACGCCGCCGCCCCAGATCCCTCAGCACTTCCCGCGCCGCGTTGTGTCCCGGGGCGCCGGTGACGCCGCCGCCGGGGTGGGTTCCGGCGCCGCAGAGGTAGAGGCCCTTGACCGGGGCGCGGTAGGCGCCGTGGCCGAGGACGGGGCGGGCCGAGAACAGCTGGTCCAGCTCCAGCTTGCCGTGGAAGATGTCGCCCCCGACCAGGCCGAACTCGCGCTCCAGGTCCAGCGGGCTGAGGGCGCGCCGTCCGAGGACGGAGGATTTGAAGCCAGGCGCGAAGCCGTCGACAGTGTCGATCATCAGGTCGGCGACTTGGTCGCGGCAGTCGTCCCATCTGCGCCCATCGGGCAGCGCCGGCGCCACGTGCTGGCAGAACAGGCTCGCCACGTGCCGGCCGGGCGGAGCCAGGCTGTCGTCGAGCATCGAGGGGATCAGCATTTCGACGATCGGCTTGCTGGACCAGCCGGTTGCGCGGGCGTCGGCGTAGGCGCGGTCCATGTAGCCCAGCGAGGGGGCCATGATGATGCCGGCGGTCAGGTGGTCGCCGGCCTCGGGCAGGCATTTGAAGCGCGGAAGCTCCGACAGCGCCACGTTCATGCGGAACGTGCCAGAGCCCGAGCGGTATCGGCTGATCCGCTCGCGGAAGTCGGTGGTCAGCAGGGCCGGATCGACCAGCTTCTCGAACAGCAGCTTGGGATGCAGGTTGGAGACGACCGTCCGAGCCCGGATGGTGTCGCCGGCCTCGGTGACCACGCCCGTGGCGCGCCCGCCTTGCGCCAGCACTTCGCGCACGCCGCATCTGGTGCGGACCTCGACGCCCTGGGCGGCGCAGGCCCGGGCCATGGCCTGGGTGATCGCGCCCATGCCGCCGATGGCGTGGCCCCAGGCGCCCTTCTTGCCGTTCACCTCGCCGAACACATGGTGCAGCAGCACATAGGCCGAGCCCGGCGTGTAGGGACTGGCGTAGTTGCCGACCACCGCGTCGAAGCCCAGGCAGGCCTTGATCGGATCGCTCTCGAACCAGCCGTCCAGCCAGTCGCCGGCCGACTGGGCGAACAGGGCCAGAAGGTCGCGCTTGCCTGTGATGTCGAGCTTTGACAGCCGCCGAGCCAGGCCGGCGCTCTTCAGCAGCTCGGGGATCGCCTGCGGCCAGCCGCCCTCCGGCAGGTTGGGCGGGGCCAGCAGCACCAGGTCCCTCAGGATATCGGCGATGACCTCGAGCCGTTCGCCGTAGGCCTCCAGCCGCTCGGCGTCGCGGTTGGAGTATTTGGCGACCTCGGCCCCGGTGCGCCCGTCGCCGACGGCCAGGTAGTCGCGGTCGTTGAGCGGCAGGAAGTTGGCGAGCTTGCGCAGCACAATGCTCAGGCCGTGGCCGGCCAGGTCCATGTCGGCCATGACCTTGGGATTGAGCAGCGAGACCGTGTAGCTGGCCGTGGAGTTGCGGAAGCCGGGGTGGAATTCCTCGGTCACCGCCGCGCCCCCGACCACGCCGCGCCGCTCCAGCACGGTGACCTTCAGCCCGGCGCGGGCCAGGTAGAAGGCGCAGACCAGGCCGTTATGGCCGGCCCCGATCACGATCACGTCCGTTTCGCTCACGCCTTGCTCCTGCTCTTCGGCGTGCCTAGACCTTGCGCCTGATCTCACGCAAGGCTGTGCCATGGCCGTCCTCGTCCTCGGCGGTGATCCCCTGACCCTTCTGCAGCTGCGGGCAGCCCTGGAGGGGCCGGTCAGTGTCGATCTGGCCGCGGAAGCCCTCGCCGCGATCGACGCCGGCGCGACGACGGTGGCCGAGATCGTGGCCCGCGGCGAGGTGGTCTACGGCGTCAACACCGGTTTCGGCCTGATGGCCAACACCACCATCGCGCCCGACGAGCTGGAGGCGCTGCAGCGCAACCTGGTGCTCAGCCACGCCTGCGGCGTCGGCGCCCTCTTGCCCGATCCGGTGGTGCGGCTGGTGCTGCTGCTCAAGATCGCCGCCCTGGCGCGGGGCGCCTCGGGCGTGCGGCGCTCGACCGTGCTGGCCCTGAAGGCCCTGCTCGACCAGGAGGTCTACCCCTGCATTCCCTCCAAGGGTTCGGTCGGCGCCTCGGGCGACCTGGCGCCCTTGGCCCACCTCAGCTGCGTGTTGCTGGGCGTGGGCGAGGCGCGGGTGCGCGGCGAGGTGGTTGCGGCCCGCCAGGCGTTGGAGTGGGCCGGGCTCGAACCCCTGGCGCTCGGCCCCAAGGAGGGGCTGGCGCTGCTCAACGGCACCCAGGTCTCAACCGCCCTGGCCCTGGCCGGCCTGTTCGCCGCCGAGGACGTCTTCGCCGCGGCGCTGGCGGCCGGCGCCCTTTCGGTGGACGCCCTCAAGGGTTCGGACGCGCCGTTCGATCCCCGCATCCAGGCCCTGCGCGGCCAGCCGGGCCAGATCGAGGTCGCCGCCGTGCTGCGCCGGCTGATCGCCGGCAGCGGCATCCGCGAGTCGCACCGCACCGGTGACGACAAGGTGCAGGATCCCTATTCCCTGCGCTGCCAGCCGCAGGTGATGGGCGCGGTGCTGGACGTGCTGCGAGCCACCGCCGTGACGCTGCGGATCGAGGCCAACGCGGTGACCGACAACCCGCTCGTCTTCGCCGACACGGGCGAGGTGCTGTCGGGCGGGAACTTCCACGCCGAGCCGGTGGCCTTCGCCGCCGACCAGATCGCCATGGTGCTCTGCGAGATCGGCAACATGTCCGAGCGGCGCACCGCGCTGCTGGTCGATCCCAAGATGAGCGGGCTGCCGGCCTTCCTGGTGGAGCGGTCCGGGCTCAACTCCGGCTTCATGATCGCCCAGGTGACCGCCGCCGCCCTGGCGTCCGAGAACAAGGGCCTGGCCCATCCCGCCTCGGTGGACACCATACCCACCTCGGCCGGCCAGGAGGACCACGTCTCCATGGCTGCCCACGCCGCCCGCCGCCTGCTCGACATGGCCGGGAACGCCGCCTCGGTGGTGGGCATCGAGCTGCTGGCCGCCGCCCAGGGCATCGAGTTCCACCGGCCCCTGCAGACCTCGCCGGTGCTGGAGGGCGTCGTGGAGCAGCTGCGCGGTCGCGTGCCCCACTACCGCGAAGACCACTACTTCGCCCCCGACATCGCCAAGGCCACCGCCCTGGTGCAGGCCGGCGCCTATCGGGCGGTGGTGGGGGACTTGTTCCCTTCTCCCTGAGGGAGAAGGAGGGGCCCACGCGGAGCGTGGGAGGATGAGGGGTTACGCCCTCGACGCCCTAACCCCTCACCCTCCCAATCCTGCGGATTGGGCCCCTCCCTCTCCCTCTGGGAGAGGGTTGTCTAGGCCTGCATCGTCCAGCCCTCCACGCCCATGGCGGCCTGGCGCAGGGCTTCGGAGCGGGTGGGGTGGGGGTGGCAGGTGCGGGCGACGTCCTCGGAGGCGGCGGCAAACTCCATGGCCACGCAGGCTTCGCCGATCATTTCACTGACATCCGGTCCGATCATGTGCACGCCCAGAACCCGGTCGGTCTTGGCGTCGGCGATGACCTTCACGAAGCCCTCGGTCTCGTGGTTGATCCGCGCGCGGGAGTTGGCGGTGAAGGGGAACTTGCCGACCTTGTAGGCGACGCCCGCCGCCTTCAGCTCCTCCTCGGTCTGGCCGACCACGGCGACTTCCGGGGCCGTGTAGATCACGCCCGGGATCACGCCGTAGTTCACATGTCCGGCCTTGCCGGCGATGGTCTCGATCACCGCCACGGCTTCTTCCTCGGCCTTGTGCGCCAGCATGGGGCCGGTGGTGGCGTCGCCGATCACCCAGACGCCGGCGGCCGAGGTGCGTCCATGGTCGCTGGCGATGAAGCCGCGCTTGTCCAGCGCCACGCCCACAGACTCCAGCCCCAGGCCCGCCGTATACGGACGACGTCCGATGGCGAGCAGCACATAGTCGGCCGCCAGGGTCTCGGCCGGGCCGCCGGCGATGGGCTCGAAGGACAGGCTGACGCCCGCATCGGACGTGGTCGCGCCGGTCACCTTGGCCCCCAGCCGGAACGTCATGCCCTGTTTGGTCAGCGCCCGCTGCAGCGCCTTGGCCACTTCCTCGTCGATGCCGGGCGTGATCCGGTCCAGGTACTCGACCACCGTGACCTGCGCCCCCAGCCGGCGCCAGACCGAGCCGAGCTCCAGGCCGATGACGCCGGCGCCGATCACAACCAGGTGGCCGGGGACTTCGGGCAGGACCAGGGCGCCGGTGGAGTCCACGATCCGCTTCTGATCCACCACCACACCGGGCAGGGGCGAGGGCTCCGAGCCGGTGGCGATGACGATATCCTTGGCCTCGAGCGTGGTCACGGCGCCGTCCTCGGCGGTGACGTCCACCTTGCCGGGCCCGGCGATGCGGCCGGTCCCTTTGATCCAGTCGACCTTGTTCTTGCGGAACAGGAACTCCACGCCCTTGGTCAGGGTCGCGACACTCTCGTCCTTCTGCTGCATCATCTGCGGCAGGTTCAGGGTCGGCGAGACCTCGATGCCGAGGGCCTTGAAGCCGTTGCCGGCCTGGTCGAACAGCTCGGACGCATGCAGCAGCGCCTTTGATGGCATGCAGCCGACGTTCAGGCAGGTGCCGCCCAGCGTCCTGCCCCGCTCCACGCAGGCGGCCTTCAGGCCGAGCTGGCCGGCGCGGATGGCGGCGTTGTAGCCGCCGGGGCCGCCCCCGATGATGACGACGTCGTATTGGGCCATTTCGCCTAGCCGCTGTTGAGTGGAGGCCCGCCGAGCGCGGACGCCGGCTGAATGCGCCGGGGCCGCCGCGGCGTCAACCGAGCCGGCGCTTCAACCTTGACGGCGCGGAGCGGGGCGGCGAAGGCTCCTCCATGCCCGCCGGTTCGATCCGTTTCGACGAGGTCCGCTCCTGGATCTTCGACAAGGCCCTGCCCCTCTGGGCGGGGGCCGGGCTCGACCGCGTGGACGGCGGCGCGGTCGAGAGCCTCGACTTCCAGGGACGTGACGGCGGGCTGGCGTTCAAGCGCACGCGTGTGCAGGCGCGGCAGGTCTACGTGTTCAGCCAGGGCGCCCTGATGGGCTGGGCGCCCGGATTCGAGGCGGCAGAGCACTGCCGGCGTTTCCTGGAGCGCGCCCGCCGCGCCGACGGCGCCTGGGTGCGCTGTCTCGGACGGGGAGGAGAAGTCGTCGACGACGCCGCAGACGCCTACGACATGGCCTTCGTGCTCTACGCCCTGGCCTGGCGGATACGGACCGGCGACGAGAGCGCCCTGGCTGACGCGCATGCCACGGCCGGCGTGCTTGACAGCCTGCTGACCATCGGGCCGGGCAAGGGCTGGCGCTCGGCGGAAGATCATCCGATCTGCGACCAGAATCCGCACATGCACCTCCTGGAGGCCTCGCTGGAGCTGGCCGAAGCGGCGGGCGACGAGCGGTTCGCCGAGCGCGCCAAGGCGGTGCTGCGCCTGTTCAAGGAGCACCTGTTCGATCCCGGCAAGGGCGTGCTGACCGAGGTGTTCGGCGAGGGGTGGACCCGGCCCACGGGCGATCGCCGCACGGTCTGGCCCGGCCACCACTACGAATGGGCCTGGCTGCTCTACCGCGCCAGCAGAGTGGTGGGGGTCGACCTGACCGCGGAAGCCAAGGCGCTCTACACGTTCGCTGAGGCGCGCGGGCTGGATCCGGCGACGCGCCTGGCCGACGACGGGCTGGACGGCGAGGCGATGACCCCGCGGCGCAGCTTCCGCGCCTGGCCCCAGACCGAGGCCCTGAAAGCCAACCTCGCCATCTTCGAGCACGAGGGCCTCGACACCCGAGCCCGCGTCGCCGAGATCACGGACCAGCTGCTGGACCGCTATCTGGGCGTCCAGCCTGCGGGGCTGTGGCAGGACCGCTTCGGGCCGGGCTTCGAGCCGATGGCGCCGGACGTGCCCACCTCGACCTTCTACCACCTGCTCCTGGCCTTCACCGAGCTGCTGCGGCTGGAGCCCCAACTTTCCAAGGCGCCCGCGACCCTCTAGACCGCGCGGCATGCGCCTGGCCTTCCTCGGCACGCCCGACTTCGCCGTCAAATCCCTGGCCGAGCTCGTCGCCGCCGGCCACGAGATCGCGGCGGTCTACGCCCAGCCCCCAGCCCCGCGCGGCCGCGGCCATGAGGTCAGGCCTTCGCCGGTGCAGGCCTTCGCCGAGAGCCTGGGCCTGCCCGTCCGCACGCCGGCCTCGATGCGCGATCCGGCCGAGATCGAAGCCTTCCGCGCCCTGGACCTCGACGCCGCTGTCGTGGTCGCCTACGGCCAGATCCTGCCGGCGGCGGTGCTGGACGCGCCCCGGCTGGGATCGTTCAACCTGCACGCCTCGCTGCTGCCGCGCTGGCGGGGGGCGGCGCCGATCCAGCGCGCGATCATGGCCGGCGACGCGGTCACCGGCGTGCAGGTGATGCGGATGAGCGAGGGCCTGGACGAGGGCCCGATCCTGTTGTCGCAGACCACGCCGATTGGAGCGGACGACACGGCCGCCGGCCTCTCCGAGCGGCTCTCAGTCATCGGCGCGGACCTCCTGCCGCGCGCCCTGGCGGCGCTGGAGCGTGGCGCGATCCAGGAAACGCCGCAGGCCGCCGAGGGCGCGGTCTACGCCCGCAAGATCAAGCCTGCCGAGGCGCGCATCGACTGGACGCGGCCGGCGGTCGAGGTCGACCGCCACATCCGCGGCCTCTCGCCCTTTCCCGGCGCCTGGTTCATGGCCCCGCCGCGCCCCGGGGACGAGGATCGCGGCCCGGTGCGGGTGAAGGCCCTGCTCTCGCAGACCGAGGCGGGCGAGGGCGAGGCCGGCAAGGTGTTGGATGACGAGTTGCGGGTCGCGTGCGGCCAGGGCGCGGTGCGCCTGCTGCAGGTTCAGCGCGAGGGCCGCGGCGTGCAGGACGCCGAGACCTTTCTGCGCGGCTATCCCATCCCGCCACACGCGCGGCTCGGGTGATGCCGCGCTACCGGTTGACCATCGAGTACGACGGCTCGCCCTACCGGGGCTTCCAGGCGCAGGCCGAGCTGCCTTCGGTGCAGACTTCTCTGGAGCGGGCCATCACCGCCTTCTCCGGCGAGGCGGCTGTCATCATCGCCGCCGGCCGGACCGACACCGGGGTCCACGCCCTGGGCCAGGTCGTCCACTTCGACCTGCAGCGCAGCTGGCCAGCCGACACCGTCCGTGACGCCATGAACGCCCATCTGGCCAGGGAGCCGATCTCCGTGCTCGATGCTGTGGAGGCCACATCCGATTTCCACGCGCGGTTCTCCGCCAAGGGCCGGCGCTACCTCTACCGGATACTCAACCGGCGGGCGCGGCCGGCGCTGGACGCCGGGCGGGTCTGGCATGTGAAGGCGCCGCTCGACGTGGAGGCGATGAACGCCGCGGCCCTGCTGCTGGTCGGCCACCACGACTTCACCACCTTCCGCGACGCCCAGTGCCAGGCCAAGTCGCCGATGAAGACCCTGGACGGGGCCCGGGTCAGCCGTGAGGGCGAGGAAGTGCGCCTGTAGTTCGCCGCCCGCTCGTTCCTCCACCGGCAGGTCCGCTCGATGACCGGGTCGCTGGTGGAAGTGGGTATGGGGCGCTGGACGCCGGAGGATCTGCGTGGGGCCCTTGAAGCCTGCGACCGCTCGGCCTGTGGTCCGGTCGGGCCGGCCGCCGGTCTCTACCTCGCCGCCGTGGATTACTGATGGCGGGAACTTGGCTTTGCGGTAAACGCTGACCATTCATGCCAAGCCACCGCTTCCTTCGCCTGCTGCTCTCGGCCTGTCTCGGCGTCGCCGTCCTCCATAGCGGAGCGGCGCAGGCGCGCGCCAAGCCGCCGACGCGCCCGCCCGCTCGACACGGCATGGTGGTCGCGGCCAATCCCCTGGCGGCGGAGGCCGGCCTGAAGGTGCTGCAGGCCGGCGGCAGCGCGGCGGACGCCGCCGTGGCCATCCAGGCAGTGCTCAGCCTGGTGGAGCCGCAGAGCTCGGGCATCGGCGGCGGCGCCTTCATGGTGCTCTACGACGCCAGGACCGGCCGCACGACCGCCTACAACGGCCGCGAGATGGCGCCGTCGGCTGCGACGCCTCAGCTGTTCCTGAAGGCCGACGGAACGCCGATGCAGTACTTCGAGGCGATCCTCAGCGGCCGGTCCACCGGCGCGCCGGGCGCGCTGGCGCTGCTGGCCCTGGCCCAGTCCGAACACGGCCGGCGTCCCTGGGGCAGTCTGTTCGGCGAGGCCGAGCGGCTGGCTGGCCAGGGCTTCAAGGTCAGCCCGCGCCTGCAGCGGTTCATCAACGCGCCGGTCCCGCAGGCCAAGGCGCCCGACATCGCCGCCTACTTCACCAAGGCCGACGGGACCCGCGTCCAGGCCGGCGACGTGCTGAGGAACCCGGCCTACGCCGCGACGCTGCAGCGGATCGCCGTCGGCGGCCCGCGCGCCTTCTATGACGGCCAGATCGCAGACGACATCGCCCGCCGGGTCCAGCGCGACCCGGGCGGGGTCCTGACCAGGGAAGACATCGCCGCCTATCGCGCCAAGGCGACCGACGCCCTCTGCCGGCCCTATCGCGTCTACATCGTCTGCGCGCCGCCGGCGCCGTCGGGCGGGCCGGTGCTGCTGGAGATGCTGGGCGTCCTGGAGCGGACCGACATCGACAAGCGCGGCCCGAACGATCCCAGGGCCTGGTTCGAGATCGCCCAGGCCAGCCGCCTGGCCTATGCCGACCGCGATCGCTGGATGGGCGATCCGGACTTCGTCACCGTACCGACCGACGGCCTGCTGTCGCCTGCCTACCTCGACGCCCGCGCGGCCCTGATCGGCGACACCGCCGGCCCGCCGCCTCAGCCGGGCAACCCTCCGGGGGCGCCCTCGGCGGGAGCCGACGCGACGCGCGAGCCGGGCGGCACCTCCCACTTCGTGGTGGTCGACAAGGAGGGCGACGTGGTCTCGATGACCACCTCGGTGGAGAGCGTCTTCGGTTCGGGCCGGATGGTCGATGGCTTCGTGCTGAACAACCAGCTGACCGACTTCTCGTTCACGCCCAAGGATCGGGAGGGCCGGCCCGCGGCCAACGCGCCCGCCGCCCGCAAGCGGCCCAGGTCGTCGATGACGCCGGTGATCGTGCTCGACCGAAAGGGCAGGTTCCTGGCGGCGGTGGGCTCGCCGGGCGGTAGCGCCATCCTGGCCTACGACCTGAAGACCCTGGTCGGCGTGCTCGACTGGAAGCTCACCATGCAGCAGGCCATCGCCCTGCCCAACCTCATAGCCAGCGGCGGCCAGTACAACGGCGAGGTCGACAAGTTCGCCCCCGGCGTGGTCAAGGGCCTGGCCGATCGCGGCATCACCCTGTCGCCGGGCCGGGGCGAGGATTCCGGCCTGCATGGCGTGATGGTCAGGGACGGCAAACTCGAAGGCGGCGCCGACCCCCGCCGCGAAGGCGTGGTGCTGGTGGACTAGAGTCCCTCGCCCCTTCGGGGGAGAGGGTGGGGCCCATTGCGCAGCAATGGGAGGGTGAGGGGGTAAGAACCGTCCGACCCAACCCCTCACCTTCCCGCCCGCTCCGCGGTCGGGCCCCTTCCTCTCCCCATGGGAGAGGGGATTCGATTGCCCCCGGCACGGGAACCCGCCAAACTGACATCAGGCGGTCCCCGTAAGTCCGGGGCCAAGAGGGAAGGCGGTGCGGAGCTGAGGCTCTCAATCCGCCACTGTACCCGCAACTGTGAGCGGCGAGGGCCGCGTCCGACCTGCCTCGATCCGAGGCGGGCGCCACTGGGCCGATCAGGCCTGGGAAGGCGAGGGCGAAGC
>FTHP01000857.1_pt1 | contig 13049 bp, 12 predicted proteins | sample 1640961 | NCBI WGS metagenome assembly FTHP01 (sample SAMEA3914788, study PRJEB12502) | metagenome | biome: forest; material: soil | place: Canada | collected 2011-07-03 | depth 0.1 m
AACAATTTCGTCGCCACTCCGCATCTGGGCGCCTCGACCCTTGAGGCCCAGGAGAACGTGGCGTTGCAGGTGGCCGAGCAGATGGCCGACTTCCTGCTCACCGGCGCGGTCTCCAACGCCCTGAACAGCCCCTCCATCAGCGCCGACGAGGCCCCGAAGCTGCGGCCTTACATCGCCCTGGCCGAACGGCTCGGCTCCTTCGCCGGCCAGATGGTCGACGCCGGCCTCTCGTCGGTGGAGATCCTCTACGAGGGGGACCTGGCCCGGGTGAACGTCAAGCCGCTGACCTCATCGGCCCTGGCGGCGATCCTGCGGCCGATGCTGTCGGAGGTGAACGTGATCTCCGCGCCGGCCATCGCCAAGGAGCGCGGCATCACCGTCACCGAGTCTCGCCAGGAGCTGTCGCCCACCTACGACAGCCTGATGAAGATCACCGTCGGCTTCGCAGGCGGCAAGGTCGACCTCGCCGGCACGGTGATCGGTGGCGTGCCCCGCATCGTCCAGATCAAGGGCATGGACCTGGACGCGCCGTTCTGCCCGGACATGATCTATGTGAACAACCTGGACCGCCCCGGCTTCATCGGCCGGCTGGGCACCCTGTTCGGCGACGCCGGGATCAACATCTCGACCTTCTATCTCGGCCGAACCGCCTCGGGCGACGACGCCATCGCCCTGGTCGGCGTCGACCAGCCGCCGGACGATCCGGTGCTGCGCCAGGTCAAGACCCTGCCGAACGTCAAGGAAGTGCGGTTCCTGAGGTTCTGACCTTTCTTGGATCCTCCCCCACTGGGGGAGGTCCCCGCGAAGCGGGGGGAGGGGGCTGAAGCGCGCCGCCCTATGAACCCCCTTCCCGACCTTCGGTCGGACTTCCCCCAGAGGGGGCAGAGCCAAGGGTCAGCTCCGCCCGGTCTTCCCCGGCGTGAAGGCGCCGCCGCCGGTTTGGGCGCGGTGGCGCAGGAAGGCGTCGGCCAGGACGCAGGCGGTCATGGCCTCCAGCACCGGCGCGGCGCGGATGGCCACGCAGGGGTCGTGGCGGCCGGTGGTCTTCAGGTCGATCTCGGTTCCGGACTCGTCGATCGACTGCCGCGGGGTGGGGATCGAGGAGGTCGGCTTGAAGGCGACGCGGGCCACGATGGTCTGGCCGGTGGATATGCCGCCGAGGATCCCGCCGGCGTGGTTGGAGAGGAAGCGCACGCCATCCTCGCCGATGCGCATCTCGTCGGCGTTGGACTGGCCGGTCAGGGCCGCGGAGGCGAAGCCCTCGCCGATCTCCACGCCCTTGGCGGCGTTGATCGACATCAGCGCCGAGGCCAGCTCGGCATCGAGCTTGCCGTAGAGCGGCGCGCCCCAGCCCGGCGGCACGCCCTCGGCGTGGACCTCGGCCACCGCCCCCACCGACGACAGGTTTTTGCGGACGTCGTCGAGGAAGCCCTCCCACCTGGCGGCCGTGGCGGCGTCGGGACACCAGAAGGGGTTGTTCTCGGTCTCGGCCCAGTCCCAGGATCCCGGTTCGAGCTTGTGAGAGCCGATCTGCACCAGGGCGGCGCGGATGCGGACGCCATCGCCCAGCACCTTCCGGGCAACCGCGCCGGCGGCGACCCGCGCGGCGGTCTCGCGCGCCGAGGACCGGCCGCCGCCCCGATAGTCGCGCACGCCGTACTTGGCGAAATAGGGATAGTCGGCATGTCCGGGCCGGAAGGCTCTGGCGATGTCGGAATAGTCGCGCGAGCGGGCGTCGACGTTGTCGATCACCATTGAGATCGGCGTTCCGGTGGTGACCTGGCCATCGGTCTGCTCATCGGAAAAGACGCCGGACAGGATGCGCACCTGATCGGGCTCCCGCCTCTGGGTGACGAAGCGGCTTGAGCCCGGCCGGCGGCGATCCAGCCAGTGCTGGACCTCGGCCTCGGTCAACTGGAGGCCCGGAGGACAGCCATCCACCACGCAGCCGAGCGCCGGCCCGTGGCTTTCGCCCCAGGTGGTGACGCGGAACAGGTGGCCGAAGGTGTTGTGCGACATCGTATTGCAGGGTTCCGGGGCTCGGCTTCTAGCCCGAACGACCCGGGCTCACAAACGGCGGTGGTTCAGGCGGCCCAGCGGGCGGAGAAACGGCGCAGCATGCCGCGCGCGGCGCTCTCATCCGCAGGATCGGCGGCCCGCAGCCTGACGATCAGGTCGCCGGCAGGACGTCGGTCCCGGGGCGGCAGACCCTCGCCACGCAGTCGCACCACGGCGCCCCGCTCGGCGCCATGAGGCGCCAGGAAGGCCCGCGGTCCTCGGGGGGTGGTAAGCTCGACGCGCTCTCCGCCCCGCAGCTGGCGGGGCTCGATCGCAAGGTCGAGCCAGAGATCGTGACCCCGCACGCTGAGGCCCTGCTCGGAATCGATCTCGATCCTGAGCATGACGTCCAGGCCGCCGGCGCCCATGCCGGCAAGCCTCAATACGTCGCCCGAGCGCAGCCCGGCCGGCAACTGCACATCCACTCTGGGGCCGCCGTCGAGTTCGATGCGCCTCTCGCCCCCGAACAGGGCTTCGCAGACGCTGATCCTCAATAGCAGGGCCGTTTTCCGCGCCGCCGTCCGCCGCTTGACGGGCGCGAACATCAGGGAGGCGTCGCAAAGAGACTTCAGAATCCGATGCGCGTCGATAACCTGGCGGAGACGCTCGGCGTCGCCGCCGTCCCGGTCCGGGTGGGCGGCCTTGACGGCGTTGCGATAGGCCAGCGCCAGCGCCGCGGCGTTCGCGCCGGCGGGCAAGCCGAGCAGCTGGCGCGCCTTGGAGGCGCTCATGGTAGCGTTCTGACTACTCATCGCACGGGTCTAACCCGATGCGGTCAACGTCCCGTTAAGCGTGATTCAGAGCTCGCTCTCGCTCAGCTCGCGGCGTAGCCGAAGCGCTGCACCCAGGGCTCCAGGACCGGAAGCACGGGCTGCATCTGCTCGCGATAGCGCTTCCAGGTCCCGATGCCTTCGGCGCTGAGGCCCCTCGCCAGCTGGGCGCCGCTGGGGGTGGCGATGGCGCGGTCGCGGGTGCGGTCGGCGAAGCCGTGCATGGCCTCGGTCCATTCCAGGCCCACGAAGTCGCAGACGGATCGCACCACGGGCTCGAAGTCGGCGACGAGGCTCTCGTGGCGCACTTCCAGGCTGTCGAGCGCCAGCAACGAGTCGAGGCGGGCGGCCAGCTGCATGGTCGCCGCATAGAAGCCCGCCGCGCTCTCCAGGGTCAGCAGCTGGAACATCGGGGCGTTCATCTGGAAGCGCCGGCGGAAGCAGCTCAGCACCACGTCCCGGGGGTCGCGCCGGGCGAACAGCACCTTGGCCTCGGGAAACAGCCTGGCGATCAGGGGCAGCTTCAGGGTGTTCAGCGGATGCTTGTCGACGAACACCTTGCCCTTGGCCTGGACGCCCGCCTCGCGGACGCGCCGCCAATAGGCCTCGCGCAAGGGGACCAGGTCGGCGTCGCCGGCGGCGGCCAGCCGGTCCATGTCGGTGGGCGCCCGCATGAAGGCGCGGACGGCGTCGACCAGGGTGTCCTGCTCCTCCAGCGCGGTGACCTGCGGATGGCTGGCCAGCACCTGTTCCAGCAGCGTGGTGCCTGATCTCGGAAAGCCGGTCAGGAACACGTGGCCGGCCGCGCCGTCCGGATTGGTCGCCGAGGCGGGGCGGGGCGCCCAGGCTTCAGGCCGCGCCGTCGCGAAATAGCTGTTCAGCCAGTCAGCCACATCGAGCGTGCTCTGGCCGCGGCCGAAGCGGTCGGCGTAGACGCGTTTCAGCTCCCGGCCGGCCCCGCTGTAGGCCTCGAAGGCCTGGGGAATGCGGCCCTGGGCGTCCAGGGCGTCGCCGAGCAGGCTGGTGGCGAGGGCCCGCTCCAACAGCGACGGGCGCGGATCGGCAAGCAGCGCCCGGATGCGCGCCTCGGCCCTGGCGGCCGCGCCCTCGGCTAGATCGGCGGCGGCCACGGTCATGGTCGCGTCGGGATAGTTTGGTTCGCGCTCCAGCACGGGCTCGGCCAGCCGGCGCGCTTCCTGGTGCTGGCCCCGCCGGCCGGCGATCGACGCCAGCCCGGCCATGGCCGCGAGGTGGCCCGGCTGCAGCTCCAGCGCCCGCCGGTAACCCGCCTCAGCCTGGTCGAGCTTGCCGAGGGCGTCCATCGCCGCACCGCGGTTGTAATGCGCAGGCGGGAAATCCGGGGCGATCCTCAGCACCTCCTCGAACAGCTCAAGCGCCTCGCGGAAGGCCTCCAGCCGCTGCAGGACGAGGCCCAGCGCGTTCAGCACCGAGATGTCGCCCGGCGCGAGCTCGCGGGCGCGGCGCAGGCGGGCGGCGGCGTCTTCCAGCCGACCCTCGTTCTCGAGCTTCAGGGCCACGAGGTTGAGCAGGAGGGGATGTTCCAGGCCGGCCTTGAGCGCCTGCTCGGCCATCGCCGAGGCGCGCTCCATGTCGCCGCCCTGGGCCGCGGCGTGAACCGCCCGCAGGGTGGCCCGATCCGTCTCGGGATCGCGCGCCCGGGGCGCGCCGGAACCGTTGGTCATGCTCATCTGCCATGGGCTTAGCCCAAATCCTGGGCCGGGACAGCCACCCGTTGCGGTCGCGCCTCGCCGCATCCGCGCTATAAGCACCCTCATGAACGGCCGCCGCACCATCCCGCCCTCGCCCAGCGAGACCGAATACGAAACCCACGAGACCGACGCCGAGACCGTGGCGGAGGGGGCCGATCCTTTCGTCCTGTTCGACGGCTGGTTCGAGGAGGCGGCGCGCCGCGAGCCCAACGATCCCAACGCCATGGCCCTGGCCACCGTCGCCGCCGACGGCCTGCCGGACGTGCGCATGGTGCTGCTCAAGGGCGTCGATGACGGCGGGTTCGTCTTCTACACCAACCTCGACAGCGCCAAGGGAGAGCAGCTCGCCGCCGGCTCAGGTGCGGCCCTGGTGTTCCACTGGAAATCGCTGCGCCGGCAGGTGCGGGTGCGCGGGCCGGTGAGCCGCGTGTCGGACGCCGCGGCCGACGCCTATTTCGCCACCCGCGCGCGGGGCAGCCAGGTCGGGGCCTGGGCCTCGGCCCAGTCGCGTCCCCTGGAGAGCCGCCATGCCCTGGAGGCGGCGGTGGCGCGCCACGGCCTGAAGTTCGGACTGGGGGAAGTGCCGCGGCCGCCGCACTGGTCGGGCTTCAAGGTCACCCCGCTCGCCATGGAGTTCTGGCGCAGCAGCCGCTTCCGCCTGCACGACCGGCTGCAGTTCACCCGCACTTCACCCGCTGAGCCCTGGACGAACCGGCGGCTCTACCCCTGAAGGCGGCGAAAGCGGCGGTCAGGACCTGATCCTTCGCCGGCGACGCGGCCGGAGCGCTCCAGGTGGATCAGGTGGGCCAAAACCGAGTGGGCCGCGGCCGGATGCAGGCGCGGGTCGACGTCAGCATAGATCACCGGGACCATTTCGGAGATGCGCGCGCGTCCGTGCTCGATCTGCTCAAGGATCTGCCGCTCGCGATCGAGGCGGTGGGCCTTGTAGGCCGCGAGGAACGGCGCGACCTCCCGCACCGGCGGTCCGTGTGTCGGCCACAGCGTCGCGAAGGCGCGGGCCGCCACCTTGTCCAGGCTGGCGTAGTAGGCCCCCATGTCGCCGTCCGGGGGGCTGACCACGGTGGTCGACCAGCCCATCACGTGGTCGCCCGAGAACAGGGCGTTCTCTTCCAGCAGCGCCCAGCAGACATGGTTGGAGGCGTGGCCGGGGGTCGTCACCGCCTCTAGCGTCCACCCCGGCCCGGACAGGTGCGCGCCGTCCACCGCCGCCGCATCCGGCGCGAACGACCGGTCGTGGCCTTCGTCGAGGCGGATGGCGGCCTCTTCGAGCCTCGGCGCGGCCAGGCCATGGATCCCTGCGCCGCTGGCCAGCGCCAGGGGCCGGGCCAGGGGCGAGTGGTCCAGGTGCGTGTGGGTGATGGCGATGGCTGTGATGCGCTCGCCGGCCGTCGCCCGCAGGATGGCGTCCAGGTGATCGGCGAGATCGGGGCCCGGGTCGATCACCGCCACCTCGCCCTGGCCGACGATGTAGGTCCCCGTGCCGGTGAAGGTGAACGGCCCGGGATTGTTGGCGATCACCCGCCGGATCAGCGGTGAGACCTGGTCGGGCCGGCCGTACTCGAACGCAAGGTCGCGGACGAAGGGGATCATGGGCGGCCCGGAGCTTGCGCTGGAGCAAGGGGAATGACGCCCAGGGAGGCTCCCATGGCCGAAGACATCGCCATATTCGTATCAAAGCGGTTCCAAAGGGTGGCCGCGGCGGCCCTCTGTCTCATTGCGCTACAGGCGACCATCTCGCTGTCCAGCTGCTATCCCGAAGTCTCGCCGGCGGCGTCGGCCGCCCGCGTCCATATCGGCAGCTGATCAGCCCGCCAGAGCGCCGGAGAGGTCGTATCCGGCCTCGGCGCCGAGCTCGAGCAACTCCTCGGGCGTGCGCAGTCCGGCATGGGCCTGGCCGATCGACCAGGCGGTGATCGACCGCGTCCCGGACCTGCAGAACGCCAGCACCGGCCCCTTCGCGGCCTCGGCGGCGGCGCTGACGGCGTCGGCCTGCTCCTGGCTCGGCCTGCCGGCGAAGGGGATGTGGATGTAATCCAGGCCCGCCGCGCGGGCGGCCTGCTCCATCTCCGCATTGGTCGGCTGTCCGGGGACCTCGCCGTCGGGACGGTTGTTGATCAGCTTGACGAAGCCCTGGCTGGCGGCCGTGGCGACATCGGCCGGGCTGAGCTGGGGCGCGACCGAGAAGTCGTCGGTCACTCTGCGTATGTCGGCCATGGCTCATCCCTCCAGAGGGTTGGTCTCGTTGACAACATCGGACCTGGGTGGAAGTTTCGCAACGGGCTCACGGTCAAGAGCGGAGGCGGCGCGGAAACAACGGATGCTGCGCTTTCTCCTTCGCCGGCTGCTGGTGATCGTCCCTACCCTGTTCCTGGTGGTGACCCTGGCCTTCTTCATGATGCGGGCGGCGCCGGGCAGCCCGTTCAGCAGCGAGCGCAAGCTCTCCCCCGAGATCGAACGCAACGTCAGGGCCCGGTACGGCATGGACCGGCCCCTGCTGGTCCAGTACGGGGCCTATCTGGCCGGAGTCGCGCACGGGGACTTCGGCCCCTCGCTCAAGTACAAGGACAAGACCGTCGCGCAGGTGATCGCGGACGGTTTCCCCCGGAGCCTGACCATCGGCCTTGCGGCGCTGATCATCGCCAGCGTGGTCGGCGTGACCCTGGGCGTGCTGGCGGCGCTGAAGCAGAACCGCCTGATCGACTACGGGACCATGACCCTGGCCGTGCTGGGCGTGTGCATCCCCACCTTCGTCACCGCGCCGCTGCTGGTGCTGGTGTTCGCCTCGCGGCTGGGCTGGCTGCCCACGGCCGGCTGGCCGGGCGCCGGGCTGGGCCTGGGCGCCGTCCGCTATCTTGTGCTGCCGGTGACGGTCCTGGCCCTGCCGCAGATCGCCATCATCTCGCGGCTCACCCGCGCCGGGATGATCGAGGTGCTGCGATCCAACTACGTGCGGACCGCCTACGCCAAGGGCCTGCCCGAGCGGGTGATCGTCTTCAGGCACGCGCTTCGCCCCGCCATCCTGCCTCTGGTCAGCTATCTCGGCCCAGCCTGTGCGGGCCTGATCACCGGCTCGCTGGTGGTCGAGCAGATCTTCCAGCTGTCCGGCCTGGGCAGGAGCTTCGTCGTGGGCGCCCTGCAGCGCGACTACACCGTGGTGATGGGCGTGGTGATCCTCTACGCCAGCCTGATCCTGCTGCTGAACCTCGCAGCCGACCTGCTGCAGGCGGCCCTGGACCCCAGGGTGCAGCTGTCATGACCGCGGACGGCGCGACGCTCACCCTGCCGGCCGCGCTCAAGGGGCGGAGCCTGTGGGACGACGCGCGCCGCCGGCTCCTGCGCAACCGCGCCGCCGTGATCGCCACCGTCGTGCTGGCCCTGCTGGCGGCGGCGGCGATCGTCGGGCCGTTCCTGGTTCCCTATGCCTATGACCAGATCAACAAGGACGACGTCTGGGTTCCGCCCCTCACCGGCGCTCACCTGCTGGGGACCGACTTCCTCGGCCGAGACCTCCTGGCCCGGCTGCTGATCGGCCTTCGGGTCTCGCTGGCTATCGGCGTGGTGGCCACATCCGTGTCGCTGGTCATCGGCGTGATCTGGGGAGCGGTGGCCGGCTACGTCGGCGGCCGGGTCGACGAGCTGATGATGCGGATCGTCGATGTGCTCTACTCGCTGCCGTTCATCTTCTTCGTGATCCTGCTGATGGTGGTGTTCGGCCGGAACTTCATCCTGATCTTCGTCGCCATCGGCGCGGTCGAGTGGCTGACCATGGCGCGGATCGTGCGCGGCCAGACCCTGTCGCTCAGGCAGCGCGAGTTCGTCGAAGCGGCGCGGGCTGCCGGCCTCAGCGCCCCGGCCATCATCTCCCGTCACGTCGTCCCCAACCTGTTGGGCCCGGTGGTGGTCTACGTGACCCTGACCATCCCGGCGGTGATCCTGGCCGAGAGCTTCCTCAGCTTCCTCGGTCTGGGGGTGCAGGAGCCGCTGACGTCGCTGGGCGTGCTGATCTCCAAGGGCGCGCAGGACATGGAGGTCGCGCCCTGGGTGCTGACCGCGCCCTCGGCGATCATGGTGCTGACGCTGATGTGCTTCAACTTCATCGGCGACGGGCTTAGAGACGCCATCGACCCCAAAGACCGGTAGCCATTCCGGGACTCACAAGAAACAGAGGAAATACACATGCTCGAGCTCTATCACTTCGAACCGGCGGCCAATTCGATGAAGCCGCTGCTGTGCCTGTCGGAAAAGGGTGTGGAGTTCACCAGCCGTCAGCTGAATCTCGAGGGCAGACGGTGGGAGCAGTATTCGGACTGGTTCCTCAAGATAAATCCCGACGGCCAGGTTCCGGTGCTGGTCCACGACGGCAAGGTGGTGATCGAGTCCACCGTCATCAACGAGTACATCGAGGACGTGTTTCCGGACAATCCGCTGCGCCCGGCGGACCCCTATTGGCGCGCGCAGATGCGGATCTGGACCAAGTTCGTCGATGAATACTTCTGCCCCGCTCTGACCGTTATCGGGGCGAATTTCGCCACGCCGTTCGCGCAGAAGATCGACAAGGTGGAGATGGACGCGATCCTCGCACGGATTCCCCTGGACGGCCCGCGCAAGAAGTGGGCGACCGTATCGAGCACCGGCTACAGCGAAGAAGACGTCGCCGACGCCCGCCGTAAGCTGGGCGTCACGGTGCAGAAGATCGAGACGTCCTTGTCCGAGCACGAATGGCTGGCCGCTCCGACCTACTCCCTGGCCGACGTCAACGCCTACTCCATGGTCTCGGGCACGCAGCGGGTCATCCCCGACCAGCTGAACGAGACGGCCGCGCCGCGCACGATCGACTGGCTGCGCCGGATGGAAGAGCGTCCCGGCGTGAAGAAGGCCCTGTCCTACCCGGGGCGGATGCGTCCGCCGCCGAGCGCGGCGTGAGCGGCGTTTGCCGCGGCTAGCCCTCGCCCTTGCAGCTGCGCTGGTCGTGCTGGCCGGCTGCAGCGCGGGCGTGGAGCGCCCGGCCTGCCCGGCCGGCAAGGTCTGCCTGGAGTACGGCAACAGCTCCGACCCGACCTCGCTCGATCCCCAGAAGATCAGCCTGGTCAGCGAGAGCAACATCCTGGGCGACATCATGGTGGGCTTGGTGGAGGATGGACCCGACGGCCAGCCGGTCCCGGGGGTCGCCCGGTCGTGGGAGACCTCGCCTGATGGCCTGGTCTGGACTTTCCACCTGCGGCCCTCCGTCTGGTCGGACCGGACGCCCGTCACCGCCGACGATTTCGTCTACGCCTTCCGCCGCCTGCTGGATCCAAACACGGCCTCGCCCTACGCCTATCTGCTGTATTTCCTGAAGGACGCCGAGGCGGTGAACGGGGGCCGCCTGGACCCCTCGCGCCTCGGCGCGCGGGCCCTGGGCGACCTCACGCTGCAGCTGACGCTCGAGCACCCGGCCCCCTACCTGCCCCAGATCGCCAAGCACTCGAGCATGTATCCCGTACCGCGCCACGCCATCGAGCGCTGGGGGGACGCCTGGGCCGAGCCCGCCCACTACGTTTCCAATGGCCCGTTCCGCCCGGTCGCATGGAGGCTGGGCGACCATGTCGAGCTGGCGAAGAACCCGCGCTTCTTCGACGCCGCCAACGTCTGTGTGGACCGGATCGACTACTATCCGACCAATGACGCCATATCGGCCGAGCGCCGGGTCAAGCGCGGCGAGCTGGACGTCAACACCTCGTTCCAGTCCAACCGGTTCACCTACCTGAAAGGCCCGGACGGCATGCCGGCCTTCGTGCGCACGCACGTGTACCTCAGCACCACCTACCTGGCGTTCAACGCCCGCGACGTTCCGGTCCTGAAGACCCGGAACGTTCGCCAGGCGCTCAGCATGGCCATCGACCGGGAGTTCATCACCCGCAAGCTGCTGAGGGCCGGGCAGATCCCCGCCGAGACCTTCGTCCCCCCGGGGATCGCCAACTACCACGGCGGCGCGCGCCCGTTCTGGGCCGGATGGTCCCTGGCCAGGCGGCAGGCCGAGGCGAGGCGGCTGCTGGCCGAGGCGGGCTACGGCCCTGCAAGGCCGCTCTCGATCGAGCTGAAATTGCCCAACTATTCGGACTTCATGCTGATCACGCCGGCCATCCAGGCGGACTGGAAGGACATCGGCGTCAAGGCGACACTGATCCAGAACGAGGCGCAGATCGCCTATGACTCATACAAGAACCGCGATTTCCAGGTGGCGACGGCGAACTGGACCGCCGACTATGACGACCCGCTCACGTTCCTCGACCTGATGCGGTCCAGGACCGGCCAGCAGAACTACAGCGACTACAGCAATCCGGCGTACGACGCCCTGCTGGCCCGCGCCGACAACGAGCCCGACGCGTCCCGGCGCGCCGGCTTCCTGGCTCAGGCGGAGCAGCTGGTCCTCGATGACGCCTCGATCGCTCCGATCTATTTCACCGTCAACCGCGACCTGGTCAGTCCGGCGGTCACCGGCTGGGTGGACAACATCATCGACATCCACAGGGCCCGATACCTGTGCGTCGCCAAGGGGCGGTAGCACAGTCAGAGCCCCAAACTCCGCTCACCCCGACGAAAGTCGGGGCCCAGGCGCTTTATCGTAGAGTTCTGTGTTTCCCGGAAAAAGCCTGGGTCCCGGCTTCCGCCGGGATGAGCGGAAACAGTCAGCGGTCGCGGTGCACCTTGAAGGCCGACTTGCCTTCCACCTTCATGAAAAAGCTGCCGATGGCGCCCCTGCGGATCTCGACCTTGAGGCCCGGGCGGGGATCCGGCAGCACCTCGCTGTTATCGATCTGACGCCACACCGCCCCGTTCTGCAGCTCGAACACCCACTTGCCGTCGGCCTGCTGAGACGCCTGTTTGATCGTTTCCGCGAGGCGATCGACGTCCTCGGCGGCGCTGAGCAGCTTGCCGCCGCCGCCGCGGTTGAAGATGTCCAGGCTCGGCAGCTGCAGCCCGAAGATATCCTTGCGCACCTCGCGCGCGCGTTCTTTGTCCACCACCACGACCTGGCCAGACGCTTCGGCCTCGTCGAGCTTGGCGGCGGCGGCGTCGTAGCAGGCCAGCCGGGCGTTGGTGTCCGTCATGGCGCGGCAGTCGACGATCGCCTGCAGGACGGCGGCGCGCTTCTTCTCCGATGGCTTGGCGGCGCTGGCGGCGCCCGCGCTCATCGCAGCGATCAGAAGGATAGCAAGTCCGGCAGAGGCCAGGCGGTCGCGTGGGGTCATGGTCTGAATCCGTTTGGTCATCGACCGGCATAGAAGGGCTGGCCGTGCCGATCCGCAATCGGTTCTTCGCCGACGGGCGCCGCCCAGACCATCGCTCGCCGACCGCCAGTCTCTGCGCGCCCGCAAGAGGCAAATGGCGCTTGGGGCAGGATTTTCCGGCGGCGCCCCGTTAATCGGCGGAGTCTTGCCCCCCAAATGGCAACGCTGTGACTAAGATGTAACATCGCGGCCACGATCACCTTACCGACTTGTAACCCGCGTTGACCATAACCGGGCCGCCTTCGTAGGTTCCGCGCAACCGGGGGCTGGGAGTCATCTCTCCGGGACACAGCAGTTCGTAGGGCGGCGAGGTCTCACGAGGAGACCCCGCCCAATCGGAGGTCCTAAGTTGAAAATCACATCCACCCGTGCACGCCTTCTGGCGTCTTCCATGATTTGCGGCATCGCTGTCGCAGCAGGCGGCCAGGCGCTCGCCCAGTCATCCTCCACCGAACTGGTCGTCACCGGTTCGCGCATCCCCACCCAGAACCTCACCAGCGTCAGCCCGGTGAATGTGGTGGGCTCGCAGGAAGTCAAGAACGAAGGCATCACCAAGGTTGAGGACCTCCTCAACAGCTTGCCGCAGGTCTTCGCCGGCCAGGGATCGAGCCTGTCCAACGGCGCAACCGGCACCGCCACGGTCAACCTGCGCGGCCTGGGCGCCAGCCGCTCGCTGGTGCTGATCGACGGCCGCCGCCTCGCGCCAGGCGACCCGGCCATTGCATCTCAGGCCGCCGACCTGAACTTCATTCCCTCGTCCCTGATCGACCGGGTCGAGATCGACACGGGCGGCGCCTCGGCCGTGTACGGCGCCGACGCCGTCGCGGGCGTGGTGAACTTCATCATGATGCGCAACTTCGAAGGCGTGAAGGTCGACGCGCAGTACAGCTTCTACAATCACCAGCAGCACGGCGACGCCGGCGCGCTGGCCGCCAATGGCCTGAGGAACTTCGCCGTGCCGGGCGACGTCGGCAGCGACGGCGAGGCCTGGGACACGACCCTGACCCTGGGCATCAACGCGCCCGACGGGAAGGGCAACGTCACCGCCTACGCCACCTATCGCCACGTCAACGCCATCCTCGAAGGCGAGCGGGACTTCTCGAACTGCACGCTCAATTCGGGCGACACTTTCACCTGCGGCGGCTCGGGCACGGCCAATCCGGCGCGGGTCGGCAGCTTCGGGGCCTTCGGCTCGGCGC
>FTHP01001269.1_pt1 | contig 13008 bp, 14 predicted proteins | sample 1640961 | NCBI WGS metagenome assembly FTHP01 (sample SAMEA3914788, study PRJEB12502) | metagenome | biome: forest; material: soil | place: Canada | collected 2011-07-03 | depth 0.1 m
GCCGCCGGCCACGTCCATGGTCCCGCTCATGGTCTTGTCCGTCACATCGCCCTTGAACGCGATATGCAGCGGCATGTCCTGGAACTTGACGTCATAGGACCAGGCAGCCGCGGAGCCGTCGACCGTGCCGGTCAGGGACGCGGGCGTCTCACCGCCCTGGGCGAGGCCGCAGGTTCCCGACAGGGCCGAGCCGCTCTGGGCGAAGTTGCAGTTGACCACCAGGTCCTGGCCGTTGGCGTTGGTGGTGATCTTCCAGGCGCCGGAGATGTCGGCCGCCGCCGCGATCCCGGGCGCCAGCAGAACGGCCGCCGCGATCAACAAGAGCTTCTTCATGGACGCCTCCCTTATGGTTGAGAGGCGACAGTAGAATCGGGCCACGGCGACGGCAACGCCCAAGCTAGAGCGAATTCTAACCGGATGACGCCTGGCGCAACGCCCCCGCCTCCGCCCGGATGCGCACGACCATCATCGCGGCGTTGAGCAACGTGAACACGCCGGCGTAGAGCGGCAGGTTGAAGGCCAGCGGCAGCACGGCGATCTCGCCGGCGACCACCAGATAGTTGGGGTGGCTGAAAAACCGGTAGGGACCCCGCCGGACCAGGGGTGCGCCCTGAAGGACGATGATGCGGGTGGTCCAGCGCTCGGCCAGGCTCGCCAGCACCCACAGCCGCGCCGCCTCGACCAGGCAGAACAGGGCGAGCCAGCGCAGGTCCAGCGGCCGGTTCCAGGCCAGGATCCAGAGACCCGCCAGCCAGGCCGCGTGCAGCAGTACGATCAGCGGATAGTGGCCTGGGGCGACCTCGACGGCGCCGCGCGCCAGCAGCCGGCGGGTGTTGCGCCGCGCCAGGATCAGCTCCGAACCGCGCTGCAGGGTGACCAGCGCCAGCACGAAGATCGGCAGGATCACGCCGCCGCCTTCACCAGGGACAGGCCGCTGGCGGTGAAGCCGGGGCCCAGCGAGCTCAGGAACAGCCGGTCGGGCGCCGGCCTCGCCAGCACGCGTTCCAGCACGAACAGCACGGTCGGGGCCGACATGTTGCCGTAGTCGGACAGCACCTCGCGCTCGAGGTCGAGGTCGCCCTGGCCGAGGCCCAGCGCCCCTTCCAGGGCCTGCACCACCTTGGCGCCGCCGGGATGGCAGACGAAGCGGCCGACGTCGGCGCGCTCCAGTCCCATGCCCGCCAGAATCCTGTCGGCGGCCGGGCCGAGGTTGCGGCGAACGAAGGGCGGGATGGCCTGGGCGAAGATCACCCCGAATCCCGCCGGGTCCATGTTCCAGCCCATGATGTCCAGCGTGTCCGGCCAAGTGTGCTCGCCCGAACCCTCGATCCGCCAGTCGCCCTCTTCGCCCGCGCGCACCACGCAGGCGGCGGCGCCGTCGCCGAACAGGGCCGTGGCCACGATGTTGGCCTTGGTCAGCTCGTCCAAGCGGAACGCCAGGGTGCACAGCTCGACGGTGACGCACAGCACGACCGAGCCGGGCCGCGCCCGCGCCAGACGGCCCGCCAGGGACAGGCCGGTGACGCCGCCCGCACAGCCCAACCCGAACACGGGCACGCGCTCGATGTCGTTGCGGAAGCCCATCTCGCCGAACACCCGCGCCTCCAGGCTGGGCGTGGCGATGCCGGTGGACGACACGGTGACGACCGTGTCCACGTCGGCGCCGGTGAGGCCGGCCGACGCCAGGGCGGCCTGTGCGGCTTCCACGAACAGCAACTCGGCCGCGGCGAGGTAGGCGGCCGTCCGCTCAGGCCAGCCGCGCGGCTCGAAGTACCACTCCAGGGGCTGAGCCAGGCGGCGGGTGCGGATGCCGGTGTTGGCGAACACCGAGGACAGCCGATCAAAGTCGTCGAAGCGGCCGGCGAACAGGTGGCGGGCGATTTCGACCGCGTCGGTCTGCAGCACCGCGTTGGGCGGGGCGGCGGTCGCCAGGGATAGCAGCGCAGCCGATTGCGTCATTGTCCCGGGACCTCGCTGGGGGAGGCGCCGACGGTGAAGGGGCGGTCACCGCCGGCAGTCAGATAGTACACACTGTTAAATGAACGGCAGGCAACGAGCGAAGATTGAAGCACGCCAGCGCCATCCAGGACACAGTAGATTCCCCCGGCCACGCCGAAGGTTCAAAGCGTTCAGGACTGCGAAGGGTTCCGACGACGGCCGAAGCGCGGCCGTGGACGCGTTTCACCCTTGGCCTTGGCCGTAATCTCCTTGAGCTTCACCTGCTGGAGGGCCGACAGGGCCTGGCCGGCTGCGCCCTTCTCAGGATCGCCGAAAGCGCGGCCAAAGGTCTTGACCCGGTCCACAACGGATCCGAGGAACTCGCCTTCCCATTGCGACAGCTCGATGCCCGCCCGATCGGCCATCCGTTTGGCGCGGCGGAGCGCATTCAGCGCCGACCGCTTGGCCTGGGCCTTCTGATCTGGCGGGCCGCGCTTCAAGCTTCGCCGATGGCCGAGAGGTAGAGGTCCAGCAGGGCCTCTTCCTCCATGCGCTGGGCCCGGTCCTGTTTGCGGAACCGCACCACCTTGCGCAGGATCTTGGTGTCGAAGCCGTTGCCCTTGGCCTCGGCGTAAACTTCCTTCAGGTCGGCGGCCACCGCGGCCTTGTCCTCTTCCAGCCGCTCGATCCGCTCGACGATGCTCTTGAGCTGGCCCTGGGCCTGGCCGGACAGGACATCGGACGCGACGGCGGCTTCGGACATGAAGGGGACTCCGGAAAGGGGGAAAGGACCTGAAGACGGCGACCCTAGCGGGGTTGCCCGAACGGCTCAACCGGGTCCCGCGCCGCCGCTGCTCCGATCAGCCGAAGTATTCTTCGCCCCTGCCCAGCCGCAGCCGAATGAGCCCTCGCCTGACCGCAAACGCCCCCTCGAGAGGCTCGGGGTCCGCGTGACCGCGCAGCGCTGCTTCGTCGTGGCCCCCTTCCCCAACGCCCAGAAGGCCAAGGAGCGTGGACCGGAGACCGGCGTGGAGCCGGTCTCGCGTGGGATCGCCGCTCGGGGGAAGGTCGAGGCTCACTTCAGCGAGGATCTTGCCGTCTTCCAGCACCACGGCCCGGTCGGCGAGTTCTATCGCCTCGTCGACATCGTGGGTGACCAGCAGCACGGCCGGACGGTGGACCGCCGACAGGCGCTTGAGCAGCCCATGCATGCGGATTCGGGTCAGCGCATCCAGGGCGCCGAACGGCTCGTCCGCGAGCAGCAGTTCCGGCTCGCGCACCAGCGAGCGGGCCAGCGCCACCCGCTGTTGTTCGCCGCCGGACAGTTCCGAGGGCCAGGAGGCTTCCCGCCCGCCGAGCTCGACCTCCTCCAGCGCGCGCCTAGCCCGGACCTCGGCTTCCGGCCCGTCCAGCCCGAGCATCACGTTCCCCAGAACCCGCTTCCATGGCAGCAGCCGCGCATCCTGGAACACCACCGACAGCCGGTCTGGGACCCGGATGTCGCCTGAGCCGGTCGCCTCGCGATCGAGGTCAGCGAGCGCCCGAAGGAGCGTGCTCTTGCCCGACCCGCTGCGGCCAAGCAGAGCCACGAACTCACCCTTGCGGATGTCCAGGTCGACCCCGTTCAGCACGCCTTTCAGCGTGAACTGGCGGACCAGATTGCGGACTCTGACGATCGGGTTCATCGGGCGAAAGTCCGCCGCCATCCGAGCACCCTGCCTTCCACGGCCCGGACCGCCGCGTCCGAAGCCAGGCCGAGCAGGGCGTAAAGGACCAGTCCCACCAGGACGATGTCGGTCTGCGCATAGGTCCGCGCCAGCTGGATCATGTAGCCGATGCCGCTGGTGGCGTTGAACTGCTCGACCACGACGAGCGCGCCCCAGGCAGCCAGGACGGCGAAGCGCAGGCCCACCATGAAGCCGGCGAGGGCCCCTGGAAGGACGACGTGGCGGATGAACGCGCCCTGATCCAGGTCGAGGGATTCGGCGAGCTCCACGTGCTTGATGTCGATGCCGCGCAATGCGTGGTGGGTCTGGATGTAGATCGGGATGAAGACGGCGATGGAGATGATCGTGACCTTCATCACCTCGCCGAGACCGAACCACAGGATGAACAGGGGAATGAGCGCCAGGGTCGGGACAGCCCGTTTCATCTGGATGACCCCATCCAGGACGTAACCGCCAATCAGGCTCATTCCCGACGCCAGCGCGAGGGCCACCCCGAGCACTGAGCCGATGACGAGGCCCTCGCCGGCGCGGAGCGTCGAGATGGCCAGGTTGGATTGCAGCCGGCCCTGCCCGATCAGATCGATGGCGGTCGTGACGGCGACCCACGGGGCGGGAAGGATCCGGGCATCGATGACTCCGGTCGCTGACCCCGTCGACCAGTAGATGAGCACCAGCAGCGGCCCCAGCAGCCAGCCGTAGGAGAGGGGCCTGCCCAGCCCGAGCCGCCGCCTGCGCTTCGGCGGCGCTGCGTCGGCCACGGCGAAGTCCACGGACTGTCCCCGCAGTTCGACTGCGGCCCGGATCGCGTTCACGGATTGCGCGTTCATGGTCGGACAGACCTCACCTGCGCGGCGCACCGGCCAGGGCGAGCCGCACCGGCGACTGGGCCGCCGCGTAGGCCTGGGCCCCGATCGGTTCGAAGCGACGGTCGAAGAGGACCGCCGCGTCGAAGCGCGGCCGTCCCGTCTCACGGGCCATCAGATCGATGGCGCCCTGCTGGCGTATGACAGCGCCCGTCCAGTCGCTGGGGATGTCATGGGCGCCGCTTGAGCGGACCACATAGCGGGCGTCGTCATCGGACAGCCCCTGCTGCTCAACATAGTACAGCCGGGCCCATTCGTCGGGATGCCCGTCGATCCAGGCCTGGGCGCGCGCCCAGAGCTGTACGTACTGGCGCAGAGCGGCGGCCTTGGCCGGATCCCGTAGGGTCTCCGCGCGCACATAGAGATTGACCAGATCGTCCGGAAAGGCGCCGTGGCGAAGCACCTTGGCCCCATCTTTCGCGTAGTCGGCCAGATAGCGCCTGGCGGGCACGCCAGAGGCGATCGGCGCCACGTCCACGAGGCCGGCGGCCAGAGCGTTGACATACACGTCCGCGCTGGTGCTGGGCATCTCCACCAGAGTGACGTCCGACTTCGAGAGGCCCTGCTCGCGCAGGGTGCGTAGGACGATCTCGCCCTGGACCTGTCCTGGGCTGAAGGCGATGCGCTTGCCGCGGAGATCGGCGAGGGTCGCGATCCCGGCCTTGGGGCCGATCGCCAGGTCGAACGACGGATGATCGAGGGGATCGCGCCGGAGGGCCACAGCGATGGTCTTGACGGGAATGCCGACCCAGGTGGCGTGGATAGGCGGCATGTCGGCCGCCAGTCCGACATCCAGCGCCCGGGCGTGGAAGGCTTCGGTGACGGCCGGCCCGCCGGTGATGCGGAGCCACTTGATCTCGAACGGCAGGGCCTTGTCCCAGCCGTTGTGCTTCATCACGGCCTCGGTGGTCGGATCGCCGACCGTCAGCCGGGTCCCGGGCGGGACACTGGCTGGAAGCGGCGCCTCGGGCGCCAGCGCCGCACCGGCTGGCGCCGGCCCAGCCTGAGAGTGGCGGGCGGCGGCGATGAAGAACGCGACGGGCGACGCCAGGACGATGGCGGCGATGCCGATCCCGATGGCCCTCGTCCTGGACACGACGCGTCGCCCTCGGTCAGCCGACGACACTGAACAGTTCGCCTTCGAGCGGCCGCGACTGGAAGCCGTCCGGGCCCGTAGGAAGCTCGCCGGCCACGGTGATCCGACGTACGACGCGCGGCAGATCAAACTGGCCGTAGTCGATGGGGCCGGCATGGGCCACCGCCTGGTTGTCCCAGATGACCAGGGACTTGGGCGCCCAGCGGAATCGCACCGAGTACTCTGGTCGCGTCACTTCGTGGAACAGCAGGTCGAGCAGGTACTGGCTCTCGCGCTCTTTCAGGCCGGGGATGTGGGTGATGGTTCCCGGGTTGAAGAACAGCACGCGCTCGCCGGTCTCCGGATGGACGCGGACCAACGGATGCAGGGAGGCGAAGGGCCCGGTGGAGCGTCCGTCCGACCTCGGCTTGCGCGCCTCGCCGTCATAGCTGGAGGTCTGGTGCACGGCCTGCAGGTCGTCCACCAGCGACTTGATCTTGGGAGAAAGGCCTTCGTAGGCAGCGGCCAGATTAGCGAACAGGGTGTCACCGCCGTAGGGCGGAATGTCGACGCCGTGCAAGATCGAATAGCGGTTGGGATTGGCGACGAAGGTGATGTCGATATGCCATCCCTTGTAGTCCCGCGGGGGCTGGCTGCTCGGCGGGCGGGCGGCGCCGGCCTTGCGCCGGGTGCGGTACTCCTCCACCGACCGCTCCCATATCTCGGGATGCTCCGGCAGCAATCCTTCGGCGATCGGGTGGGCCAGGGTCAGCGGGCCGAACGCGCGCCCCACCGCCTTGAGCTGGTCGTTGGTGATGTTTTGGTCGCGGAAGAAGACGACGCGCCACTTCATCAGCGCCTCGCGGATCTCCTCCGTGGTCGCAGAGTCCAGGGGCTGGCTCAGATCGACGCCGGAGAGTTCCGCACCGATGGTCGGCGTGACCGGCTCCACAACCACCCTCGGGGCGTTGGACCGTGGCCACTGACGGGACGTGGCGGGCTCGAGTGTCGCCAGGCTCATGAACTGGCTCCCTGATGGGCGGCCACGCCGCCTTTGTGCTACTTCGTCCCATTATTCCTATCTGTGTAATCTGTTTTGTCAACGCGCCGGCCACCTTCAAGCGTTTAGAATTTCTAATATCTGAACGACGCCGTATATCATCATAATACAGTTATATTTCATGTATTTATTCAATTACTGAGGCGCTATACCCGGCACACTCTCCGCCATTTGAGTCAGGAAATCTGCATTCTAACCTGAGCCGCGCGCCGCTTATGCATAGTTCTCCCATCAAATTGATATGATAATAACAGGACCCCCGCCTCCATGCTTTCCCCGTCCAAGCGCCTGCTGTTGCTTTCCGCCGCCGCCGCCGTCGGCGCATCCCAGGCCAGGGCCCAGACCGCGCCTGCGGAGTCTGTGCTCGCCGCCGCGACCGCGCAGGTCGACTCTCTGACCCCCTCGGACATCATTGTGACCGCCCGCCGCCAGAGCGAGCGCGCACAGGACGTGCCGATCGCCCTGTCCGTGGTGTCGGGACCGAGTCTGGAGCAGACCGGCGCCTACACCCTGACCGACCTGCAGATCCACACGCCGAGCCTGGTCGCCTACAACACCAATCCGCGCAATTCGTCGGTGGGGATCCGCGGCATCGGCGTGTCCTCCGCCGCCGACGGCCTGGACACCTCCGTCGGCGTCTACGTGGACAACGTCTACCTGGGCCGGCCCGGCATGGCCCTGGAAGACCTGATCGACACGGACAGGGTGGAGGTGCTGCGTGGCCCGCAAGGGACGCTGTTCGGGCGCAACACCTCAGCGGGGGTGCTCAACGTCACCACCCGCAAGCCGAGCTTCACACTGGGTTCCACCGTCGAGGCTTCAGTCGGCGACTACGGCTACAACCAGGAACGCATCAGCCTGACCGGTCCGATCGTCCATGACCTGCTGGCCTTCCGCCTGACGGCGTTTAACACCCACCGCGACGGGGTCCTGCCAAACACCACCACTGGAAGCGCCGCCAACAGCATCGGCCGGACCGGCGCGCGGCTCCAGTTCCTGCTGACCCCGTCTCCCAAGGTGAGCGTCCGGCTCATCGGCGAGTACTCGAGGGAGAATGACCCCTGCTGCGTCAGCGTCCTGAGGCAGGTCGCGCCCGCCAGCCTCGGCGCGACCACGGCCCGCACGCTCAGCGCCTTCTCCAGCCTCGGCTACACGCCAGTCGCGAACCTTCTGGCGACCCCCAACAACGCGCCTCAGAACATGCGAACCGACCAGCACGCCGGCTCCGCCGAGGTGAGCTGGGACCTGGGCTGGGCCGACGCGACCTCGATCAGCGCCTATCGGTACTGGCATTTTGATCCGCTGCAGGATTCGGATGGCACGCCGCTGGACATCATCCAGGTCAACGTCGCCAAGACCCGCGACCATCAGCTCTCGCAGGAGATCCGACTGGCCTCCAAGCCAGGGCGATTGAGTTGGCAGGTCGGCGGCTATCTGTTCGGCCAGACCCTGAACGACCACTACGTCCTCAACCAGTTCGGCACGGACGCCAGTGCGTTCTACACGGCCTATCTGCGCACGGCGAACCCAGCCGCCCCGGCAGTGAGCATCGCCCCGGGTTCGCAATACATCGGCGACACCCGCGCGACGACCTTCAGCGGCGCGGCGTTCGGACAGGCCAACTTCAAGATCACCGAGCGACTGATCCTGACCGGTGGCGTCCGCTACACCTACGACCGCAAGCACGGCGTCTCTGACACATCCACCGTGGGAACGCCCTACGCCGCGACGTCCATCCCCTTTCACTACGACGTCACCATCGACGGCGGAAACGTCTCCTGGCTCGCCAACGCCTCCTACAAGCTGGCCAAGGACAGCCTGCTCTATGCGTCCTACTCCACCGGCTACAAGTCGGCCGGCCTGAACCTGAACTCGGCGGTGTCAGCCTCCACGCCGCTGATCCTGCAGCCCGAGCACGTCAAGGATTGGGAGGTCGGGCTCAAGACGACGCTGCTGCAGGGCCGAGTCAGCCTGAACCTGGACGGCTATTGGACCGATCTCAGCGGCCTGCAGGCCAACATCTATCCGACCAACGGCGCCAAGTCGTATCTAGCCAATGTCGGCGACATCCGGGCCCGCGGCGCCGAGGCGGACGTCCAGCTGATCCCGGTGGACGGTCTCGAGCTCTCGCTCAACGGCTCCTACAACGACAGCACCTACCGGTCGTACACAAACGGGCCCTGCCCCGTGGGTGTGGCTGGGGTCTGCAACCTGACCGGCCTTCCCGTCTACGAGTCCCCCAAGTGGATTGGCAACGCCACGGTCAGGTACAGCTTCGATCTGAACCGGGACGTCCGGCCATATGTCCTGACGCAGGTCTCCCGCCGGTCGGGCGCCTATGGCACGGTCGATGACGGGCCGCTTACGCAGATCCCGGCCTACACCCTGGTCAACGCCCGGATTGGCGCGGCGATCTTCGCCGAGAGGTACGACCTGTCCCTGTGGGTCAACAACGCCTTCGACCAGACCTACTTCCTCAACCTGGCGACTGCCTCGATCCCCGGGGCATCGACCTTCGGCGTCTCTGGCCAACTGGGAACGCGCCGCACCTTCGGCGCGACCGTAAGGGCGTCGTTCTAGCCATGCCGCCCCTCCCTCCTCATCGCCAATTGCACCATCAAGGAGATGCTCCATGCCGCAACTCGGCTCACTGACCGTCAGCGCCCAGGGCTTCGGGGCCATGGGTCTGTCGAACGTCTACGGTCAGGCGATCGACGCGGAATCGATCAGGACCGTCCGCCGCGCGATCGAACTCGGCGTCACCTTCTTCGACACGGCCACCGGCTACGGCGCCGGCCACAACGAGGCGCTCCTTGGAGAGGCGATCGCGGGTCGGCGGGATGGGCTGGTCATCGCCAGCAAGTTCGTTCACCACCCTGGCGGCCACGGCCCGGACGCGCGGCCCGTCGGGGCTCGCGAGGCTGTCGAGGCGAGCTTGCAGCGCCTCCGACTCGACCACATCGATCTCTATTATCTGCACCGGGTCGACCCGGGCATTCCTGTCGAGGACTCCGTCGGCGAACTCGGCCGGTTGAAGGACGAGGGCAAGATCGGCGGCGTCGGGGTGTCCGAGGTGGGCGCGGAAGGCCTTCGGCGTGCCCACGCCGCCTATCCGCTGACAGCCCTGCAGACAGAGTACTCGCTCTGGACCCGTGATGTGGAGGTCGAGATCCTGCCGACCACGCGGGAGCTGGGCATCGGCTTCGTCGCCTACAGTCCTCTGGGCCGAGGCTTCCTGGCCGGCGCCGAAGTGACCGACCCCAATGACCGACGCCACCAGCATCCGCGCTTCCAGCCAGAGGCCGTGGCGGAGAACAGTCCGCGACGGGAGGCGATCGAGCGGGTCGCCGCCCGCCTCGGCGCCAGCATCGCCCAGGTCAGCCTGGCCTGGGTGCTGTCGAAGGGCGTGGTTCCGATCCCGGGCACCCGCCACATCGACCATCTGGAAGCCAACTGGGCCGCCGGCGCGCTCGCGCTCGACGCGGCGTCGATCGGCGAACTGGAGTCGGCCTTCGTCCGCGGGTCCACAGTGGGCGCCCGCTATCCAGCCGACGGTCTGCGGCTGATCCCTCCGTCGCCCGTCGCGGCCTGAGGAGGCCTCTGTTCATGTCCGCCTCACTCAGACAGATGCATCTGAACCTGTTCATCTATCCCGCCGGCCATCACGTGGCTGCCTGGCGATACAAGGGATCGGCGCCGGAGCGGATCCTGGACATCGGCTACTACCAGGCCCTCGCCCAACGGGCGGAGGCCGCCAAGTTCGACGGGATCTTCTTCGCCGATGGTCCGTCCCTCGCGGACAATGTGCGTTACGCAAGCCGCTTCCGTCTGGAACCCCTGACCTGGCTCTCGGCCATCGCCGTTGCCACCGAGCGGATCGGCCTGATCGCCACGGCGACGACGACATACTCGGAGCCCTACAACATCGCGCGACTGTTCGCCTCGCTGGACCACCTCAGCAAGGGAAGGGCTGGCTGGAACATCGTCACCACCGGCGCCCCGGACGCGGCCCAGAACTTCGGCCTGCCCGAACACCCCGTGCACGCCGACCGATATGAGCGCGCCCGCGAATTCATGGACGTGGTCACAAAGCTCTGGGACAGCTGGGAAGATGACGCCCTGGTCGCCGATGTCGGTTCGGGCCTCTACGCCGACACCAGCAAGATCCACCGCATCGATCACGCCGGGCCCCACCTGAAAGTCAGGGGCCCCCTCAACACGCCGCGGACGCCGCAGGGCCGGCCGGTCTATGTGCAGGCAGGAGCCTCGGACGACGGTCGCGCATTCGCCGCTCAGTTCGCCGAAGCAATCTTCACGGCCCACCAGACCCTCGCCAACGCCCAGGCCTTCTATGCCGACATCAAGGCGCGCGCGGCGGCCCTGGGACGCGATCCGCGACAAGTCGTGATCCTGCCCGGCATCAGCCCCTACGTCGGATCGACCGAGGCCGAGGCGAAGCGCCTGCACGACGAGATGAACGACCTGACCCAGCCGGAGTACGCGATCGAGCAGCTCCATCGGATGATCGGCATTGACCTGAGCGGCTACGACCTGGACGGACCCTTTCCCCGGGCGCTGGTCAGCACCGAGGGAGAGCGCGGCGTCGGCAGTCGCTTCCAGCTGGTCCTCGACATCCTCGACAGGGAGGACCCCACCATCCGACAGCTGATCCACCGCCTGTCCGGCGCGCGCGGTCACTGGGTCGAGGTGGGGACCCCTGAGCAGATCGCCGACCATATGCAGAGCTGGTTCGAGGACGGCGCCGCGGACGGCTTCAACCTGATGCCACCCTACTTCACGGGCGGCCTTGACAGCTTCATCGACGAGGTCGTCCCGATCCTGCGCCGACGTGGCCTGTTCCGCGAGGAATACGAGGGCTCGACCCTGCGCGAGCACTTCGGCCTGTCCCGCCCGAGGAGCATTTTCGAACCGCGGATCCAGGCCGCTGAGTAAGCCGAAGGCCTACGCCTCGAGCCTGGCGGCCAGGTCCACGAGTGGTTCGGACGGCGCCGCGCTGGTCCAGCAGGCCGAAGCCGCAACAAGGGCCGCTCCGAAGTCGGCCGGAGCGCCCATCGGGACTGGCGCGAGGCCTTCCAGCGTCTCCATCAGCAGTCGCTCGGCAGCGAACTCGGCGTTGCGGACCTGCTCGCGCAGAGCCAGGCGGGCCTCATCGTCGATGGGTGGCGCAGGAGATTTCAGCTCTCGCCTCGCCGTCCTCAGCGGCCCCGTGGCCGCGGCCTCCCAGTGGGCGGCGAGCGCGGCGCCCTGGGCCAGCACCACCGGGTCCAGCGGCCGGCCCTCGTGGGCGGCCCAGGCGGCCCACAGCAGGTAGGCGACGCACTGGCCGTGGCGGTCCTGCAGCGCATTCAGCGCCGCGTCGACGCCGTCCCCCCCGTGCGCCTTCACGGCCCAGTCCCAGTAGCTCACGTCGGGTCTCCCTGGATCGGGCCCATGTCCCGGCCCCACCGGCGCACGTGGCTCCAATCCAGCCCGAACAGGTCGAGCGCGCGGCCTACCGACTGGTCGACCAGCTGCTCGACGCTCTGGGGGCCGGCATAGAAGGCCGGCAGGGGCGGGGCGATGGTGGCGCCCATCTCGGCCAGCCGCACCATGGTGCGCAGGTGGCCCAGGTGGAACGGCGTCTCGCGCACCATCAGCACCAGGGGTCGGCGCTCCTTGAGCGTCACGTCGGCGGCGCGGGTCAGGAGGGTGGAGGTCACGCCGGTGGCGATCTCGGACATGGTGCGCACCGAACAGGGCGCCACGATCATGCCGAGCGTGCGGAACGAGCCGGAGGCGATGGACGCGCCGATCTCGCCAATGTGATGTGTGACGCTGGCCTTGGCCGCGAGGTCGGCCACCGTGAGGGTCGTCTCTTGCGCCAGGGTCAAGGCGGCGGCCCGGCTGACCACCAGGTGGGTGGCGACTCCGAGCTCGGCCAGCGCCTCCAGAGCGCGCACGCCGTAGATGACACCCGACGCTCCGCTGATCCCCACAACCAGGCGGGATGTCTCAGATTCAGGCACGGGCCGGCTCCAGGCGCTCAGCAATCGAATGTGACATGACGGATTAACCGGGTGGTGATTTACTTCCTCAGGTCAACAGCATGGAGTCGCACCCATGGCCATCGAAGCCCGCATTCGTGAGCTCGACGCCCGGCATCAAAGCCTTGAACGACTGATTGAGGAAGAGATGAACCACCCGTCGGCGGACGATCTGCAGGTGCGAGAGCTGAAGCGACAAAAGCTCAGGCTCAAGGAAGAGATGGAAGCCCTGCGCGCCAAGGCGCACTAGGCCCCAGGCGTACCAGGCTAACCGCGGAGGCGCTGCAGGGCGCCTCCGAAC
>FTHP01000347.1_pt1 | contig 12722 bp, 10 predicted proteins | sample 1640961 | NCBI WGS metagenome assembly FTHP01 (sample SAMEA3914788, study PRJEB12502) | metagenome | biome: forest; material: soil | place: Canada | collected 2011-07-03 | depth 0.1 m
GCGCTGACGCCCAGCGAATGGCTGACCCAGAACTGGTTCACGCTGCCGTTCAGCGACTGCAGCATGTTGCCGCCGAGCACGGGCAGGGAGAACACCAGCAACGTCCTGGTGATCGGTCCCTGGGTGAGGTCGCGCTTGTGCCGACGCCCGCGGGACCCGCCGCGGCCTGGGGGCCCTGCGGCCGGTTCTGCTGGAGCGTCGATATCCATTGTCGGTGTCAACGTTAGAGGTCGCCGCGGTCCGGCGAAACCCATGGCGAGCCTTTTTGTGGCGCCGCGGCGACGGGCCCCGGGGCGTGATCGGCTTCACGGGCCCCCCGATCTGGTGTCAACTCGCCGGGGGCCATCCAGGGGGCATCATGAAGCACGCCGTCGGGTGGTTGGGGGCCTCGGGGCTCGTCCTCCTGCTAGGGGCCGCCGCACCGCCGCCCGAGCAGCGCGACAATGACCTCGCCTGGACCTATCCCGTCGGCTCGACCCCGGCGCCCGCCGGGGGCTGGGACAGGACACGGCGACTGTCACTCCATGCCGGCTCGCCCACGTTCACGGAGGCTGAGACCCACGACCGCTTCCATGCGGTGGACTGGCTGCCCCAGAGTCACCCGGCCATGCCCAAGGTTGTCGCCGACGGCCGTTCGCCGGACGTGATGGCCTGCGGCTTCTGCCACCTTCCGGCAGGCGAGGGGCGGCCTGAGAACGCCGCCCTGGCGGGGTTGCCGAGGGACTACATCATCGGCCAGCTGCGCCAGTTCGCCAGCGGCGAGAGGAGCAGCCTCTCGCATGACTGGGCCCCGTCGGCCTTGATGAGGACCTCCGCCGGGCACCTGACGCCAACGGAGTCCGCGGCCGCCGCTGACTACTTCAGCCGCCTGAAGTTCACTTCGCGCGTGCGGATCGTGGAGACCGCCAGGGTCGCCGATCCCGTGGCGTGGAACTACGTCTTCGTTCCGGGCGTCGGAAAGCCCGCCCGTCCCCTGGGCCAGAGGATCGTGGAGGGGCCGAGCTCCCGCGAACGCTGGGAACATCGCGACCCGCACATCGCCTACACGGCCTATGTCCCCCCGGGCAGCCTGAAGCGGGGCGAGGCGCTCGCCGGCGGAGCCGACGGCGTGCAGCCATGCGCCGCCTGCCATGGCGATGACCTGAGGGGCGGGAGCCTGGGGGGCCCGCCCCTGGCCGGCCGCTCGCCCTCCTACCTCTTCCGGCAGCTCGAGGTGTTCAAGGCCGGGGCCAGGACCGGTGGAAACGCCGCCCTGATGCAGGCCGTGACCGCGCGCCTCACCACGTCGGACATGATCGCGCTGGCCGCGTGGGCCGGGTCGCGCAAGCCGTAGGGGACCGCCGATGCGCATGATCGACAAGGACGAGGTGGCGCGGCGGCTTACCTACGAGGTCTGCATCCCCATCGTGCGAGAGGCCATGATCGCCCTCTCCCGCGGCGAGACGCGGCAGCTGCTGCGCTCGATCATCCCCCTGGCGGCCGGGCGGATGTTCGGCGTCATGCCGGGCGCCCTGGGCGAGCGCGCGCCCTTCGGGGCCAAGCTGATCAGCGTCTTCCCCGAGAACTTCGACAAGGGCGTGCAGTCCCACCAGGGCCTGGTGGTCCTGTTCGATCCTGACAGCGGCGCTCCGGTCTGTGTCCTCCACGCAGGTGAGCTCACCGCCATCCGCACCGCCGCCGCCAGCGCCGTGGCCACCGACGCGCTGGCCCGCACCGACGCCCGGCGTATGGCGATCCTGGGCTATGGCGAGCAGGCCGAGACCCACGCCCGGGCGATCGGCAAGGTGCGCGGCATCGAGGCCATCACGGTCTGGGGCCGCTCGCCCGAGCGCGCGGCGGCCTTCGCCAGCCGGATGCAGGCCGAGCTCGGCCTGCCGGTCGCCCCTTCGCCGAACGTCGAGGCGGCGGTGGCCGAGGCGGACATCATCTGCACAGTCTCCAGCGCTTCGGAGCCGATCCTGAAGGGCGCCTGGGTGCGGCCGGGGACGCACCTGAACCTGGTCGGCTCCAGCTTCGCCGGGCCGGTGGAAGTGGACAACGACCTGGTCGGCCGCTCGCGTTTTGTCGCCGACAGCCGCGAGGGCGTGCTCGCCCAAGGGGCCGAGTTCCTGAGGGCCAAGCGGGCGGGCCTGATCGGTGATGATCACGTCGTGGCCGAGATCGGCCAGGTGCTGGCCGGCGACATCGAAGGCCGGCGCTCGCCGGACGAGATCACCGTCTACAAATCCCTCGGCCACGTGGTGCAGGACCTGGCCAGCGCCTGGGCGCTCTATTCGCAGGCGGAACGCCCGCCGCCCTGACGAGCGCGAGCCGGCTTGACCTGGGCCGTCCCACGCCGGAAACGCGCTGCATCAAGACCGTGGAGCGCCCATGACCGACCTGCCCGAGGACATCTTCACCGAACAGGACGACATCGACGTCGACACCCTGGCCAACCTCGGCCCGCTAAGGGGCATGGCCGGCGTCTGGGAAGGGGGCAAGGGCTTCGACGTCAATCCCTACATCGACGCCCCGCGCCGGCAGGACTTCGTCGAGCGGATCGAGCTGCAGCCGACCGATCCCCAGTCCAATGGGCCCCAGCTGCTCTACGGCCTCCGCTACCACACCCGCATCGTCAAGCCGGGCGAGGTGGAGACCTACCATGACCAGGTCGGCTACTGGCTGTGGGAGCCGGCCACGGGCCTGATCATGCACAGCCTGACCATCCCGCGCGGCCAGATTGCCTTGGCCACGGGATACGCCGCCCCTGATGCGACCCGCTTCGAAGTCGAGGCCGTGCGTGGATCGACCGAGAACGGCATCTGCTCCTCGCCGTTCCTGGAAAAGGCCTTCCTGACCGAATCCTTCCGGGTCGTGGTGACCATCGAGTCCGACGACGAGTGGTCCTACTACGAGGACACCGTGCTGAGGGTCCACGGGCGGGACGAGCCGTTCCACCACACCGACCGCAACGCCCTGAAACGCATCGCCGCGCCGACCCCCAACCCTCTGGCGCTGGGGGCGGGGGCCTGAGGCCAGGCTAGATCCGGATCACCACCTTGCCGACGAAGTCGCCGGCGATGGCGGTCTCGTAGGCTTCTCGCGCGGCCTCGAAGGGGAAGACCTTGTCGACCACCGGCTTGATGCCGTTGGTCACGATGGCCTTCAGCATGTCCTCGAACATGACCCGGCTGCCGACCATGATGCCGTGCACGCTGCCGGCCTTGAAGGCGAGGCTGATAGGGTTGAGCGCGGCGGGCGCCTCGGCCTGGGTCATCACCCCGATCAGGCCGATCTTCCCGCCCCATCCGAGCGCCTGGTACGACCTGGCCAGGGTGCCGGCGCCGCCGACCTCGACCACCACATCGACACCTCCGCCGGTGACGCTGACGGCGCCGTCAGGGCCGGTCGCTTCGACCCCGCCGGTGAGGCGCTGGACCTCGTTCTGCCAGTCGGCGTGGACCTTGTAGTTGACGCACTCGTCGGCCCCGAGCGCCTTCAGCCGCTGGATCTTGGCGTCGCTGGAGGTGGTGGCGATCACCCGCGCGCCGGCCGCCTTGGCGAACTGCAGGGCGGCGACCGAGACCCCCCCGGAGCCCTGCACCAGCACGCTCTGCCCGGCGCGCAGCGGCTTGCCCGAGCCCCACAGCGCGTTCCAGGCGGTCAGCCCGGCGCAGGGCAGGGTGGAGGCCTCCTCGAAGCTCATCGAGTCGGGGATCGGGACCACGCCATCCTCGTGCAGGACGATCAGCTCGGTCAGCATCCCGTCTAGCGGATTGCCCAGGGCTCCGAACCCCGGCGGCGGCCGCCCGTCGACCCAGACCTGAAAGAAGGTCCCTGCCACCCGGTCGCCCGTCTTCACCCGGGTGACGCCGGGGCCGATCCCGACCACGTCGCCCGCGCCGTCCGACAGGGGCACGATCGGCTTGGTCACCGGACCGGTGCGGTAGGCGCCGCGGACCATCATCTGGTCCCGATAGTTCAGCGAGGCGGCGCGCACGCGGATCAGCACCTGCCCGGGACCGGGCTTGGGATCGGGACGCTCGACCTGCCTCAGCCGGTCCAGGCCCTCGCCATCGGGCTGGATTTCGTAAAGCTTCATCGGCGTGGCCTCCGGGTTTCCTTCGACGGTCCTAATAGCCGCGCCGAAGGTTGTCATCGTCAACCAGATTGAAATGCACGCTGAAACCGGCGACTAGTTCGTCAGTGGCGGCTCCAAGATCGCCCGGTGGAAACGCGTTCGGGAGGATGATCGCCATGACGGCCCATGCCCCAGTGCTGGACGAGGCTCCTCCCGCGGCCGAGCCGGCTCCCGCGACCCAGGCCTGGCCCGCGCCGAAGTCGGCATGGCGGACGCTCTGGATACTCTCCGCCGTGCTGGGCCTGTCCCAGGTCGACCGCAACATCCTCGGCCTGCTGATCACGCCGATAAAGACCGACCTGCACCTCAACTTCACCCAGATCGGGCTCCTGACCGGAGCGGCCTTCAGCGCCGTCTACCTGATCACCAGCTTCCCGCTCTCGCGCATCACGGACGTGTGGATCCGCAAGGCGATGATCGCCATCGGCGTGGCGGTATGGAGCGTGTCGACCGCGGCCTGCGGCCTGGCTTCAGGCTTCTGGCAGATGTTCGCCGCCCGCGCCGGCGTAGGCGCTGGCGAGTCGGTCAACGCCCCGGCCACCTACTCGCTGCTGGCCGACAGCTTCCCGCGCGACAAGTTGCCGAGGGCCATGGCGATCCTGAACCTGGGTTTCGTCGTCGGCGGCACAGGGTTCTCACTGTTCGTCGGCGGCCTGGTCATCGCCGCGCTCGAGCACGTGCATGTCAGCGTGCCCGGGCTGGGACCCCTGAAGACCTGGCAGCTCGTGTTCATGGCCATCGGCCTGCCCGGGCTCCTGATCGCGGCCCTGGTCCTGTTGATCGAGGAGCCGCAGCGCCGCGGCCTTGCCGGCAAGCCCGCCGTCGGAGGAACGGTTCCGATCTCCGAGGTCTTCGCCTTTCTTGTCCGCAACGGGCGGCTCTACGGCTGCCTCTTCGCGGCGGTGTTCATCGACGGGGTGGTGATCTACGGCGGCACCGCCCTGCGCCAGCCGTTCTTCGAGCTGACCTATCATTGGAAGGCCCAGCAGATGGGTCTTGTCCTCGGCCTGGTCTCGATCGTGACCTCGCCCTTCGCCCTGATTGCTGGGACGTGGCTCGCCGAGTACTGGAACAAGAAGTACGAGGACGCCAACATGCGGGTGGCGATCGTTGCGCGCGCTTTCGCCATCCCCTTGACCGTCGCCGGGCCCCTGATGCCCAACGCTTGGCTTTCGGTCGCCTGCACCAGCGCCGCTGCGGCGATCGTGCTGGTGGCGACCCCGGCGCTGGGCGCAGCCCTGCAGTCGATGACGCCCAGCAACGTGCGGGCCCAGGTGAACTCGCTCTATCTGATGCTGTTCAGCGGCATCACCGCCGTGGTCGGCCCGGTGCTCATTGGCTGGCTCACCGACCTGATGCACGACGATACCAAGCTGCGCTACGTCCTGGCCGCCACCGCCGCCGTCGGTTCGCCGATCGCGCTGGCGATCATGTGCTTCGTGATCAAGCCGTATGGCGAGATCATCACCCGCATCAAGGCCGAGGAAGCCGCTCACGGAGGCTGACGGCTGGACGGGCGCGCCGCGCTATGGGACATCCTGTGACTGGGGAAGGAAAGCCTGGGTCACCACGGTTCACGCGGGGTCCGGCTTACCGGCGAATACCGGCAGGGGAGGGACGTAGATATGGCGGTTGAGCTTCCGACGGTCGAAGAGGTGTCGCCGGTCAAGGCGTCGGGGCAGCCCTGGCCAAAGCCGGCGGTCGCCTGGTACTCGGTCTTCGTCTTCGCGCTGGTTCTGATGTTCGGCCAGCTCGACCAGGGCGTGATCGGTCTGCTGATCCGCGACATCAAGGCCGACTTCAACCTGTCCGACCAGATGATTGGCCTGTTGACCGGCTTGGCTCCCTCGCTGTTCTTCGTGGTCATCGGCATTCCGCTCTCATTGTTCGTCGACACCAGCACCCGCAAATACGTGTTGGCGGCCGGCATAGGCATCTGCTCGGTGATGACCACCCTTTGCGGCCTGGCCCAGAGCTTCTGGCAGTTGTTCGCGGCGAGGGTGTTCGTCGGAGGCGGCACCGCCGTCAACGGGCCCGGCAGCTATTCGATGCTGGCCGACCTCTTCCCGCGCACGAAGCTGCCGGCGCCGTTTTACACCCTCCAGATCGGCTTCATCCTGGGGACCGGTTTGCCGCTGATCGTCGGCGCCTACGCCCTGACCCGATTGTCCGCCGTACCGGTGCAGCATTGGGGAGACCTGGTCATCCATCACTGGCAGATGGTGTTCATCGCCGTGGGCTTGCCGGCTCTTCTCGGCGCGCTTCTCCTGTTGACGGTGCCCGAACCGCCGCGTCGTGGACTGGCTCAGGAGGAAGTCAAGAAGGCGACGCCGATGTCGCTGGTCCGCACCATTGGATACCTGTTCAAGCATTGGCCGCTCTACGCGCCGATGTTCCTTGGCCTCGCCTTCTCGGCGCTGGAGACCTACGGCACGGCGGTGTGGCGGGTGCCATTCCTGCAGCGCACCTATGGCTGGGGCAACGAGGCCGGCTACGTGCTGGGCGTCACCACCATCGCGTTCCAGTTCCTCGGTCTGATCGTCGGCTCCTGGTTCACCAACTGGATGGGCAAGAAGTACGACGACGCCAATGTCCGGGTGGTGGCGATCTTCTATACGCTCACCCCGATCTTCGCGGTTCTGGGCCCCCTGTCGCCCAACCCCTGGGTGGCGGTGTTATGCGCTGGCATGACCGGCCTCTGCGGCCTCGCCGGTGCGGCGCCCCAGAACGCTGCGATCCAGAGCGTCACCCCCAACCAGATGCGCGGCCAGGTGACGGCGCTCTACCTGTTCGTCTTCACCGTGATCGGACAAGGGCTCGGGCCGAACTTCATCAGCTTCTTCACCGACTCCGTGATCGGGGACGAGAGCAAGTTGCGCCTCGCCATGTCGGTCACGGCCGCCTTCATGACCCCGATCGCCGCGATCATTATCTGGCTGGGCGTCAAGCCGTACGGGCGGGCGATCGCCGAGATCAAGGCGCGGGAAGCCGCCGACGTATGACGGAACCTGGAGACCTGGCAGGGCCCGCGCGGCCCGAGCCTAAGGACTGGACGTTCGCCAGCGTCTACGTGCTGGTGTTCCTGACGCTGGTCTCGACGCTGAACTACTTCGACCGGTCGGTCCTGTCGTTGATGCTGCCGCTGATCAAGAAGGACTTCCACGTCTCGGACACCACTCTGGGCGTAGTCACGGGCCTGATCGCAATCTATGCCATTCTGGGCGTGCCGATCGCCTGGCTGGCCGAGCGCTGGAGCCGGCGCAACATCGTCGCGATCGGGCTGTTCTTCTGGAGCCTGATGACCGGGCTCACCGGCCTGGTCACCAGCGTCTGGCAGCTGGGCGGCACCCGGTTCGCCATGGCGGTTGGCGAGAGCGCGGGCCTCGCGCCGTCGCAATCGATCCTTTCGGACGTCTTCAGCAGGCGGGCCCGGCCGCTGGTGCTGTCGATCATCAGCACGGCAAGCTCGCTCGCCTTGCTGTTCTACTCCCCGATCGCCGGCTGGGTCGCGGGCCACTACGGGTGGCGGGTGGTGTTCCTCGCCGCCGGAGCGCCCGGCGTAGTCCTGGCGGCGGTGATGCTGCTCACCATCCGCGAACCCCGCCGCCAAACCGCCGCCAAACCGCCGCTTGGCCAAGCGCTCGCCTTCCTGGGGGGCTCGAAGGCCTTTCTCTGGTGCCTCCTGGGCACCTCGATCATGGGCGTCTATCTCTATGGAGTCAGCGCCTGGGACGCGAGCTTCCTGGTGCGCGTGCGCCACTACTCGGTTCCCGAAGTCGGCGCCTGGTTCCAGCCGCTCCGAGGTGTGACGAGCGCCATAGGGATCTTGGCGGGCGGTCTCCTGTCGACCCGGCTCGAGAAGATCGACGCGCGCTGGCGCTGCTGGATCCCGGGACTGTCCTGCGTCCTGATGGCGCCGTTCCAGTTCTTCTATCTGTTCTCGGACTCCCAGGCCGTGTGGATCTCATCCTACGCCCTGGCCGCGCTGTTCTCGATCATGCACCAGGGACCGATCTATGCGGTCTATGTCAGCGTGGCCCAGGCCCGCAGCCGCGCGGTGGCGGTCTCGGTCGCGCTGCTCGGCGCCACGGTCGTGGGGCAGTTCGGCGGTCCGATCCTGATCGGCTGGCTGAATGACCAGATGCACGCCCGCTTCGGCGACGAGGCGATCCGCTACTCCATGCTGGTGGTGATGGCCTGCGCCTTCCTGGCCGGCCTCTGCTATCTGGTCGCCGGCCGCTACATCGTTGCCGACACCCGGCGCGCCGCCGAGGCCTGATCCACGCCGGCGAGATCGGCGTATCAGCAAGGCTGGAAGCCGCCGGGGCCCGTGCTACGCTCCTCGCTTCCATGCCCTGGGGAGAGCCATGGACGATCCGGATGTTGTCGTTGTCGGAGCGGGCATAGCCGGCGGGGCCTTCGCCACCGTCATGGCGCGGGCAGGCTATTCTGTGGTGATGCTGGAGGTCACCCGCGAGCACCGCGACGTGGTGCGCGGCGAGCTCATGGTGCCGTGGGGCGTGGCGGAAGCCCAGCGCCTGGGTCTCTACGACCTCTACATGCAGGGGGGCGGCCACCACACCACCAGCTTCGCCGTCTACGACGAGGACGTCGATCCGGCGGAGGCCGAGGCCCACGCCCTGGACCTCACGCAGCTTCCGTTCCCGCCGCCCCTGTGCCTTGGGCATCCGAAGATGTGCAATCTGCTGGACGAGGCGGCCGTGGCCGCGGGCGTGCAGTTCCTGCGCGGCGTGCGGCACACCCAGGTCGCGCCGGGTTCGCCCCCGACGGTGAGCTTCGAGCTCGATGGCCAGGCCCATGTCCTGAGGCCGCGCCTGGTGGTGGGCGCCGACGGGCGGCATGGCCGCACCCGCAGCCAGATCGGCGTCGAAGAGAAGGCCGATCCCGTGCACCACTGGATCACCGGCATGCTGGTGGAGGGCGCCGACGACTGGCCCGACCATGTCAGCTGCCTGGGCGTGGAGGGCTGGCGCAACTTCCTGGGCTTCCCCCAGGGCGGCGGACGCGTGCGGCTCTACCTCTGCGTGGCGGCCGAGGACCGCGAGCGATTCATGGGTCCCGACGGACCGCGCAACTTCCTCGATGCCTTCAACGTCAAGTCGGCGCCGGGCGCGGCGGTCTTCGCCAATGCGCGTCCGGCCAGCGAGCCCTTCTGCTATCCCAACAACGATACCTGGACCGATGAGCCCTTCGCCGAGGGCGTGGTCCTGATCGGCGACGCCGCCGGCCACAACGACCCGATCATCGGCCAGGGCCTGTCGATCGCGCACCGCGACGTGCGTGTGGTCACCGACATCCTGAAGGAGACCACGGACTGGTCGGCGCGGGCCTTCCAGCCGTATGCGGAGGAGCGGGCCGAACGAATGCGCCGGCTGCGCAACATCGGCCGCTTTACAGCGGTCCGGGACGGGGAATTCGGCGAGGAGGCCCGGGCGCGCCGCCGGCGGCTCGCCATGCGCCTGGAACAGCAGCCTGAGCTACGCGCCACCCAGCAGGCGGTGCTGCTGGGCCCGGACCTCCTGCCGCCTGAGGCCTATGCCGAGGAGACCATCGCCGCGCTCCTCGCCTGAGGGGCGGCGCTCTCCTGCAGCATCAGCTCGGCCCCCCGCTCGGCGATCATCACCGTAGGGGCGTGGGTGTTGGAGCTGACGATCCTCGGCATGATCGAGGCGTCGATGACCCGCAGGCCCTCCACGCCGCGCACGCGCAGGTCCTCGTCCACCACCGCCATGTCGTCCAGGCCCATGCGGCAGGTGCCCACCGGGTGGAAGATGGTCGAAGCGTTGGCGGCGATGTAGGCGTCGACCTGGGCGTCGGTGGCGACTTCCGGTCCCGGCGTGACCTCCCGTCCGCGATGGGGATCGAAGGCGGTCTGGGCGAAGATCTGGCGGACCAGGCCCACGCCCTTGCGCATCACGGTGCGGTCGACCTCGCTCGACAGGTAGTTGGCGTGGATCACTGGCGGGGCCTTGGGATCGGCGCTTCGCAGGGTGAGCTCTCCCACGCTCTGGGGCCGCAACTGGCAGACCGAGCCGTAGAAGACGTGCCCCGGAGCGTAGCGGCCCCACGCCTTGCGGCTGAAGGGATGGCGCAGACCGGTCGCGCCGCCGGCGAAGAAGTGGATCTGTACGTCCGGCGCGGCCGCCGCGGGATCGGTCTTCAGGAAGGCCCCGCCCTCGTGCGGGAAGCGGCTGAACGGGCCCTTGCCGAACATCGCGGCCTGAGCGAACCCGACCGCGGCGCGGTCGATCCGCAGATGGTCGAAGGTCTCGTCAGGGGTCTTGGACTCGTGCGCCACCACCACATGCACATGGTCCTGAAGGTTACGCCCGACTCCCTTCAGCTCGGCCGCGACAGGGATGCCCAGCTCGGACAGGCGGTCGGGATCGCCCACGCCGGAGTGCATCAGCGCCATGGGCGAGTTGATCGCGCCGCAGGCCAGCGCCACCTCGCGATCGGCCGTAAGGGGCAGCTTCTGGCCGGCGTGCTCCACATCGACGCCGACGGCCTTCCCACGCTCGATCACGATCCGCAGCAGGTGGGCGCCTGTCAGGATCGTCAGGTTGGGACGAGAGCGGATGGGGTCCAGGAAGGAGCGGGCCGAGCTCCAGCGCTGGCCGCCCCAGATGTTGTAGTCGTAGCGGCCGACGCCCTCCTGTTCGGCCCCGTTGAAATCGGGGTTGAGCCGATGCCCCGCCTCCTGCCCAGCCTGGACAAAGGCGTCGAACAAGGGGTTCGAACTGGTGGACGGTCCCACCGGCAGGAGCCCGTCGCCGCCGTGGAACTCATCGGCCCCGCGATAATGCCGTTCTGAGCGCCGGAAGTAGGGGAGGACCCGCTCGTAGGACCAGCTCCTCAGGCCCTGCTGCGCCCAGCCGTCGTAGTCCAGGCGGTTGCCGCGGGCGTAGATCATCCCGTTGATGGACGAGGACCCGCCCAGCACCTTGCCCCTCGGCCAGGGGATGCTGCGCTCGCCCATGTGCGGCTCGGGCTCGGTGGCGTAGCTCCAGTTGCAATAGCGGCCCATGAACAGGCGCCCGGCCATGACCGGCACCCGGAACACCGGGTTCCAGTCGCGCGGGCCGGCTTCGATCAGGAGCACCCTGTTATGTGGTTGGGCGGACAGACGGTTGGCCAGCACGCAACCGGCCGAGCCGGCGCCCACCACGATGTAGTCGAAGGCCCGTCTCATTTGGCCGGGCGCCGGGGTCCGGACTTGCGCTGCGGGGCCTTGCCCCTCGGCTTGGGGCGCGCCCAGCCCGCCTTGTAGACGATCGGCGCGGCCTCCTCGGCCGTCCTGGTCCGCGTCCCCGGCTTGCCCGGACCCGACTTGCCTGCGCCCGAGCGGCCGCCCTTGATGCGAGCGCCGGGGGTCTTAGCCGGGCGCGCCTTGGGCGTTGCGCTGCGCGGCGTGGCCAGGGGCCTGGGATTGTCGGGCTCCACGGGCATGCCGCCCTTCAGCAGCTGGCCGAGGCGCCGGGCGGTGATCTCGTCCACCGCCCCCGGCTCCAGCGAACCGAGCTCGAAGGGACCATAGCTGGTGCGGATCAGGCGGTTGACCTTCAAACCCACGGCCTCCAGCACCTTTCGGACCTCGCGGTTCTTGCCCTCGGCCAGGGACAGGCTGATCCAGAGGTTCGAGCCACGTCCGCCATCCAGGTGGGCCTGGATCGGGCCATAGGCCACGCCATCCACGACGATCCCGTCCCTCAGGCGGTCCAGCGTCTCCTGGCTGACCCGGCCGAAGGCGCGGGCGCGGTAACGGCGCACCAGGCCGGTGGTCGGCAGCTCCAACTGGCGGGCCAGTTCCCCGTCGTTGGTCAGCATCAGCAGGCCCTCGGACGTCAGGTCGAGCCGGCCGACGGAGATCACCCGCGGCATGTTGGGGGGCAGCCGTTCGAACACCGAGGGGCGTCCCTTTGGGTCCTTGTGGGTGGTGATCAGGCCAGCGGGCTTGTGATAGCGCCACAGCCGGGCGGGCTCGCGCTCGGCGACCGCCTTGCCGTCCAGGGTCAGGATGTCGCCCTCGCCGACGTTGACCGCCGGGCTGGTCAGCACCTGGCCATTCAGCGCCACGCGGCCGGATTCGATCAGCCGCTCGACCTCGCGGCGGGAGGCGACGCCTGCCCGCGCCAGCACCTTGGCCGCGCGTTCGCCGCGGGTTGTGGGTTGACCGGGGCCGGGCCTGCCGCTTGGGTCGCTGGGATGGGAGACCATGATCACTCCACAATGCGCATTGCGCTGGAACTGGCGCAAGCCGCGGCTGCGGCCGGCGAGGTGCCGGTCGGGGCGGTGGTGTTCGATCCGGACACGGGCGAGGTGCTAGGCCGGGGCGCCAACGGCCCGGTCGGCGCGCACGATCCCACCGCCCACGCCGAGGTGCTGGCTTTGCGCGAGGCGGCCCACCGGCTGGGAAACTACCGCCTGACAGGCCTGGCCATGGCCGTGACGCTGGAGCCCTGCGCCATGTGCGCCGGCGCCATCAGCCACGCCCGCATCGGCCGGCTTGTCTGGGGCGCCGACGACCCCAAGGGCGGTGGCGTGCTCCACGGCGCCCGGGTGTTCGACCACCCCACCTGCC
>FTHP01000238.1_pt1 | contig 12705 bp, 11 predicted proteins | sample 1640961 | NCBI WGS metagenome assembly FTHP01 (sample SAMEA3914788, study PRJEB12502) | metagenome | biome: forest; material: soil | place: Canada | collected 2011-07-03 | depth 0.1 m
GCGATCACCGCGTTCGGCGGCGCCGGAACCTGGACCGCGGGCGACAACGACTTCCTGGCGCTGTCCGGGTTTTCCAAGGGGTCGAGCCTCGTGTGGGATCACGACTCTCCGGCGAACTCGCACATCGAGTACTACCGGATCCACGACGCGCAGAGCGGCCACGATTTCATGATCACGATCAATTCCACCGACGGGCATCACCTCGCAAAGGGCGACTTCGCTTTCTACTAGGCCGTCTGGACGGAATTGAACTCAGCCTAGTTTGGGGGCGCGTAGGCTCGGGCGGGTGCATCGGCATCCGCCCGAGTTCCGATTCCGCATTCCTTATAAGATCAGAGACATGATGGCGCCGGGATTGCTTGCTATGCTGTCTTGAGTGCAGCCGCGTAAGGCCTTTGTCAGGACCCTGCGCGTTAGCGTGGCGTAGGCCCCCACAAAGGGTTCGCCGTCACGCCGGGAGTTCACGCATGGATCGCCGATATGCGATGGCGACAGTAGGCCCCCAGCCGTACGCCTCGGGCGATGTCGGCCAGGGCGCCGCCGTGGAAGAACAGGACGTCATCGGCCTCGGCAATATGATGCGGCCGGAGACGTGGCTTTCCTGCTCGGCGTTCCTGGGCATGCTGTTCGCCCCGCAGATCGGTTCGCAGGGGCCGATGATCATGCTGGCGGTGTCCGCCATGCTGATGTTCCGCAATCCCCCGAACGTGCTGGTGGGCACGTCCGCCAACTGGCCGATGCTGATCTTTCCCTTCTACTGCCTGCTATCCGTGCTCTGGTCCAACGCCCCAGCCGCTACGGCCAGGGCGTCGATGGAGCTGATCGTCACCTTCCTGTTCGCCTTCCAGCTCGCGAGGGAACGGCGCAGGGGATCGATCGTCACCGGCATCTTCCTGGCGTTCTTCATTTACGACCTCGTGGCCCTGCTTCTCGGGCACAAGGTCAGTGTCGGCAACTTCGGGGACAAGGCCTTCTCGGGTCTGAACGGCGGCAAGAACTACCAGGCTGACACCTCGACCCTCGGCCTTTTCGCCTCGGTCGCCTTCATCATGGACACCAACCCGCTCAAGCGGCCGTTTTCCATCCTGGTGGCGGCGGCGGCGGCCCTGCTTCACGTCTTCCTGGTCATCCAGGCCAAGTCCGCCGGCGCCTACGCTGGCTTGGTGGTCGGCGCCGGGGTCATCGCCAGCTTCTCGATGCTGCGCAAGGCTACTCCCAGCACCCGCCTGACCGCGATCATCCTGTTCGTGTTCTTCGGAGGCCTGATCTCGATCTATCAGGGGCAGATCGCCGATGCGGTCCTGACCCTTTTCGGCAAGGACACGACCCTTACGGGCCGCAGCTATCTCTGGTACCGAGCCGAAGGGATCATCGCCGACCACCCGGTCGAGGGCCAGGGGTTCAACGCGTTCTGGCTCAAGGGCAATTCCGACGCCGAGGGTCTTTGGCGGTGGGGCAACATCGCCACCCGCACCGGCTTCAATTTCCACAACACCTACTACGAGACGCTGGTGGCCCTCGGCATCGTCGGCCTGGTCCTGCTGGTGACCACCTGGGTGGGTTGCGTCGTGCGGGTCGTCCGGGAGTACGTCCGCCTGCCGGACGTGGTGCTCTGCTACTGGCTGGGAATCCTGGCCTACGAGATGTTCCGCACGCCGTTCGAGAGCATCGGCCCGGGACCTCTGCAGTTCTCCACGGTGCTCTACCTGACCGCCATGGCCGCGACCGGCGTGGCTATTCAGCCGGCCCTTGCGGGCGCTCCCTATGGCGCGGTCCGATCCAGCCGATCAGCTCAGCGAAGCAGGCCTCTTTGGAGAACCGCTCGCGCACGACCCGCAGGGCTGCCTCACCCGCAGACTCCCGCGACCTAGGGTCCCCCAGGAACGCCACCACCGCGTCGGCGAAGGCCGCGGGGTCCTCGTGAACCTGCACCGCCGGCGCGACGTCCGTCTCGACGCCCTGTAGCGTCACCGGCGTGACCACCATGGCCTTGCCCTGGGCCAGGGCCTCGATCAGCTTGATCTTCAGGCCTGACCCGATCGGCAGCGGCGATATCACGACCGCTGCGTCGCGATAGAGCGGGGCCAGGTCAGGCACGACGCCGAGGTGCCTGACGCCTTCGGGCGGCGGTGGCAGGGCCCTTGCGACGTTGCCGCAGACCATCAGCCGGGCCGAAGGGGCTGAGCGTCTGACGAGCGGCCAGATGTCGCGATAGAACCACTCCATGCCCATCACATTGGCGGCGGTGTTGCTGCCGACGAACAGGATGGTGTCTGAGTCTCCTGGCTGGGCGTGGTCCAGCGGATCGGCCGCCATGGGGGCGAGGATCACCCGGCGATCCGGCAGGGTCGTCCTGACGTAGTCCGCCTCCTCCTGCTGGATCGCGATCACCGCGTCCGCCCGCCTGAGGCGTTTCAGCTCCTCGGCCTCGCCGACCATGATGACCGGGTCCGAAAGCCCCTGCGAGGTGAAGGCCGAGGCGCGCCGGTGGAAGAGGTCATGCATCACCACGGCCGTGGGGACGGCGGGGTTCAGCACATAGGGAAAGGCGTCGGTCTGGAACATGTAGTCGGCGACGACCCGATCGCTGACGCCGGCGGCGTGGCGCGCGACGAAGATCTGGTCCTCGGCGGTCCAGGGCTCGGCCACGGCATAGGGGGCCGGCGCCGCGCCAACCCAGCCGGCCGGGAGCCGAAGCTTGCCCAGCGCGCTCGCCAGGCCCGCCTTGGCCGCCCCGAGCCAGGTCTTCGGATCGCGCGAGATCACCCAGCGGCCCAGGCGGATGACGCCCCGGAACTGGATTGAGGCGAACACCGCCATTTCGGGCTTGTGCCGCAGGAACGGCCATCGCCCGAGCACCGACGGAGAAGGCTGGATCAGGTGCGGCTCCATCCCGGCGTCGCGAAGGCTCTCGGCCAGGGCCAGCAGGTAGGTCGAACTGCCGTTGGTCGAGCCGATCAGGCGCTGGCGGCTGATGAAGCAGACCTTGAGCTTGTCGGAGGGCGCCGCTTGCGCCGCCGAGGGCCTCATCGACTCCGTCAACCGTCCGAGCCGGGCGAAGAGGGGATCGGTCAGCCCCCACGCCGCCGACGGGTGTTTCAGGGCGATGGAGACGGCGCGGCCTGGCCGCCGCGCCTTCAGCGCCAGCACCAGATCGTTGAAGGCCTGGGCCTCAGCCAGGCCGTCCCGGCTGGTGTTGAGAGAGCGCAGGACCGCGGGCGACGGATCGACCAGGCCGGCGCGGAAACGCGCCTCGGCCTGGATCATGGCCGACAGGGTCTGGGAGCCGACCCGGTGGGAAATGGACTGCGGGTGGCGACGGTAGAAGTAGCCCAGCTCCGGATCGATCATGAAGCTCAGGCCGGCCCGGATCAGCCGCATGATCAGGTCGCTGTCCTCGGCGATGCGCATGGTCGGATCGTAGCGGAGCCCGGACGCCCGCCAGCGGTCGAGCCGGAACACCGGCTTGAGGTAGCCGAGATTGCCCCTGCGCTGGACGATGCTGGCCTCATGGATGTAGTCGGCCAGCGACACCCACCCCGGGCCATGGGTCCTGGACCCCGCCAGCATCCGGCCGGTCCGCTCGGGCCGGCCCTCCTCGAAGACCAGCAGGTCGTCGGCGATGATGTCGGCGCCTTCGCGCTCGGCCCGGGCGATCAGGCGCTCGAGCCGCTCGGGGTGCATCAGGTCGTCGCTGTCCAGCACGGCCAGCCAGCGCCCACGGGCCAGGGCAAGGGCGCGATTGCGCGCGGCCGAGGGGCCGCCGTTGACCGGCAGGGCATCGACGACGATGCGCGGATCCTCAGCCGCCATCTTACGCGCGCTCTGAAGGCTGTCGTCAGTGGACGCGTCGTCGACGATGATCACTTCCAGATCTGCGAGACTCTGGCCCAGCGCGCTGCGCACGGCGTCCGCCAGGTATGCGCCACCGTTGAAGTTGGCGATCGCCACGCTGACGACAGGGTCGGGACGCGCCACGGTTTGCGCGGTGCGGGAGCCTGCATCGGCGGCGGGGCGACGGATGCGCACGCGGGCGCTCTCAGCGCTGGTCATGGCCGCTCAGGACTTGGAGCCGGGCACGGGGCCGGCCGCCAGGGACATCCGCGCAGGCAGGAACCCCCGGCCCCGGATCAGCCCGATCACCGTGTCGGCCATGATGACGCACACCAGCAGGCCCGCGACGAGGCCGGAGACGACGGCGGCGCCCAGGTGGGGCATGGCCGGCCACTGCACGCCGAGCCAGTCGCCCAGCCAGCGGCCGAGCAGCGCCCCCGCCAGGGCGCAGACGAGCACGGCGAAGACCGTCTTGAGATACGCCACGGGCCCGGCGAGCCTGCGGACGGCCCAGGCCGACCAGGCCGTGATCAGTGCATTCTTGATCGCCAGGAGCACGCCGACCCATACGATGCCGATCACCCCGGTCAAGGCGACGATGCAGCCGCCCGTCAGGGCTGAGGTGATGGCGCGGGTGCGCAGGACCGAATTCAAGCCATTGACCGACATGTAGGCGCCGTGGACCCCGCCCACCGCGCGCCCGAGACCGGCGATGGCCAGGGCCGACACCAGCGGCGCCGCGCCCAGCCACTGGGGACCCAGCAGCGTGCCGATGACCAGCTTGGCGTTCACCGCCAGCACCACCGCCGGCACGCCGCAGAACAGGGTGATCAGCAGCAGGCACCGCTGGAACTTCTCGGACATGTCCTGGTCGCCGGCTCGGGCGAACAGCGGCTGGAACAGCACGCTCGAGAAGGACGACGAGGCGGTGAACTCGGCGATCTCGACCCGCTTGCCGGCGTTGTACCAGGCGATCACCGCCGGGGAGACGAAGCTGCCAGCGATCAGCTGGTCGGCGTAGTTGATGATGGTGGCCAGGGACCGGACCTGGGTGGCCAGGAAGGCGGTCTTGGCGACGCCGCGCAACGGCGTCCAGTCGAGGGTGAACCGCGAGAAGCTGCGGGCGCTGAGGATGGTCGCCAGATAGCCCACGAACGCCTGCACCACGTAGTAGAGGGTCAGGGCCGCGACCGGAGGGATGAAGAAGCTCGCCGCAAGGCCGATCAGGCTGGCCGCGAGGTTGCCGAACAGGCTGCGCGAGGCGAGCCCCCGGAACTTCAGGCTGCGCGCCAGGGCGATCTGCGGCTGGATCGACAGCAGGTCGAAGATCATCCGCGTGCCCAGCGCCAGGACCAGCCAGTAGAGCTCGCCGAGCTTGGGCATCCACAGGGTGCTGAGCCCGATCAGGCCCGCATAGAGCACGAATGCCGCAACGCCGCAGACCGCCATCAGAGTGCCGGCCGCGGCCTCCTGCGAGTCGTAATCCTCTGACGGCAGCAGGGCCTCGTACACGCCCAGCGGCGCGAACATCTTGACCACTTCCACCCACGCCAGGGCGTAGGCGACGACGCCGACCTGCCAGGGCGGTGTCAGCCGGGCGAAATAGAAGAAGACGAAGAGCGGGAGCAGGACCGATGCGATCGCGTTCACGCCGGACCAGACCGCTCCCGACAGGAACCTTACACGCGTCTCCAACGGAACCTCGGATCCTCTGCGCCCGACGCGCGGATTCAGACTAGCAAGCGCCTGTTAACTGATTGGAACCGCGAAGTCCCTGCGGCTGGTAGTGGTCAGAGGACTTGGATCACCAGCCCGACGGCACCGCCAGCTTCATCGGCCGCGACGGAGCGGAGACGGTGTTGGCGGCGATCAGCGTGGGCGCCGGCGCCGAGTCGACGAGCACAGGCTTGGCGCTCGAGGTGGCGATCTGGATGGTCTGGCTTGGCGCTGCGTCCACCCGGGTGACTTGCTCGGTGGCGACGGCCTGCACCGCGATGGGCGTGGCCAGCCCTCCGGCCTTGACCGGCATGGCCGAGGCTTCGTCGCCGGCGTATTGGCCGACGTAGGCCTTGGGCGCGCCCCAGGAACCGTCCCAGCGGTAGAACACGTGGGCGCCGATGCGGGCGATCTTCACCAGGCCCGGGCTCCAGTACGGCGCCACCCAGACCGTGTGGTAGTGCGTCGCGTTGCCCACGGCCGCCAGCACCGACCCGTTCAGGGCCGCCTCGGCGACGCGCTGCGCCCGCGCCCACAGCGCCGGATTGGGCTTGCGCTTGAGAGAGCCATCGCAGGCGAACGTGAACTGGCAGCCGGTCGACTGGCTGGATCCCTGGAACACCACGGCGCAGACCGACTTGGGATAGGCGTGGTGGCGCATGCGGTTGAGCACCACCTGGGCGACGGCGCGCTGGCCGATCTCGCTCTCGGAGGCTGCTTCATAATACACGGCGGCGGTCAGGCAATCGAGCGCCCGCGCCTGGTCCACGGCGCTGCCGTCGTTCATGACGAAGGGCTGCGCCGGAGGGCTCCTCAGGCTGGACACCGGAATCCTGGCGTTGACTTCGTAGGCGGTCTCGGGCGGCAGTTGCTGCAGCTTCAGCAGAGGCGCCGTGGCTCCGGTCTCGGAAACGTCGATCGCCTGGGATCCGAGCTGGCCTTTCGCGTGGGCCTGGTCCAGCGCCGCCTGCACCGCCGCCGAGATAACGACGTCGGTCCGTGGATCCAGCCTGGTGCTGGCCGGGCGCGCCGACGCGATGAACACGGCGGCGCCGGCGGAGACACAGACCACCAGCGAAATCAGGACGGCGAGGCCGATCTTCTTTGCGGCGCCTGCGGTCAATTCCCTGAGGGCGTCATATTGATCGTCGGTGGTGGTAATGGTGCTCACGGTCCAATCCAGATCGCCTCTGACCAGACGGCTCCAGCAAGATCGGGGCCGGGTGTCCGGTTCCAAAATGGCGCGAGGAGCCCCAGGCGGGCCCTCGGCCGTGTCGGTCTGCGCGCCCAAGCGGACAGGGCTGGGCCAGCACCGTCGCATCGGACGCTCCCCCCGAGAAGCATAAGGAACTTACGCGGGGTCCGGCTGGCCTGCGTCAAGTCCATACATCCCAACACGGGAATCTATTTCGCAGTTGCGTAATGAAACGAACCAAGGCTGCAGTCGCCGCGTCAACCACCTGTCAACCTGGAACACGCAAACCTGCGTCATGTTCCAGCGCGCCCTCCCCATCATGCTCATCGCGCTGGCGTTTGCTGCACCGCCGTCCGTGCACGCCGAGGGCAAGGGCAAGCAGGCCAAGCAGCCCTATCTTCAGCTGGACACCATCGCCGCCAGCGTGGTGAAGCCCAATGGTCGCCATGGCGTCCTGACCGTCGAGGTGGGCCTGGACGCCAGCGATCCGGGGCTGCGCGACCGGCTCGAGCTCTACCAGCCGATGCTGCGCTCCGCCTATGTGTCCGCCCTGCAGCCCTACGCCCTGGGCATCGTCCCCGGCGCGCCGCCCAACGCCGACTACATCGCGTCCGTGCTGCAGCGCGAAACCGACAGGGTGCTGGGCCAGCGCGGCGCCCGCCTGCTGGTGGGCTCGATCCTCATCAATTGATGGGTCTCATCAACTGACCTGCGGACCCGCCGCGGCGTCCATGATCCGCGCCAGCTGGACATCCAGCTCGGTGACGCCGCCCGCGTCGTGGGTCGCCAGGGTCACGTCCACGCGGTTGTAGACGTTGAACCACTCCGGATGGTGGTAGAGCTTCTCCGCGGCCAGGGCCGTACGGGTCATGAAGCCGAAGGCCTCGGAGAAGTCCTTGAACCGATAGGTCTTCGCGATCGCCTCGCGCCCGTCCGCGGCGCTCCAGCCCGGGAGCTGGTCCAGCGCCGCCTGCACGCCGATCTTCGGGGGTCTGGCCATAGGTGAAGCTCGCTTTCGCTGGGTCCGGTCCTAATGCAGCAGGGCTGACAGGGCGAAGGTCAATCCTGCGACCGCGACTCCCAGAGCAAACCACAACAGGTGATTGGGGTGCGATTGCGGAGGCGGCGCCTGGGACGCCTCGGGCGGCGCCTCGATGCGGCGGGCGAGGGCCTCGAGCACCTTGCCGCCCTGCTCCACCAGGCGCACCAGCCGTGCCGGCGGGGACAGCTCGCGCAGGATGTAGCGCCGCACCACCGGGTCCGCCGCCGCCCAGATGTCGTGGTCCGGCCACAGCCGGCGCGCCACGCCCTCGGTGACGACCATGGTCTTCTGCAACAGCACCAGCTCGGGGCGCAGGCGCATGTCGAACAGGGCCGTGATCTCGAACAGCTGGGTCAGCACCCCGCCCATCGAGACCTCCTGCGCCGTCCGGCCGAAGATCGGCTCGCCCACGGCCCTGAGCGCCTGGGCGAAGGACTCCACCGAGTGCCCTTCCGGCACATAGCCCGCCTCGAAGTGGCTCATCGCCACCTGCCGGTAGTCCTTCTCCAGGAACCCGTAGAGGATCTGGGCGAGATAGCGCCGTTCCCCACGGCCCAGCCGGCCGATGATGCCGAAGTCCACGGCGGTGAGGCGCGAAGGCGGGGCCACGAACAGGTTGCCCTCGTGCAGATCGGCGTGGAACACGCCGTGGTCCAGCGCCTGGGCCAGAAAGCCGCGGATCACCTGATCGGCCAGCGCCTTGCGGTCCAGCCCCGGCTGTTCCAGCGCTGCGGGGTCGGAGAGGGGCAGCCCCTCGGCCCAGGCCAGCGTCAGCACCCGCTTGCCCACCCCGTCCCAGATCACCTCGGGCGCGCGCATGTAGCCGTCGCGGGCCATCACTTCCCGGAGCTCGCTGGCTCCCGCGGCTTCGAACCTCAGGTCCAGCTCAAGCTGCAGCGACCGGGCGAGGGTGGCGGCCAGCGCCCGCGGCTCCAGCCGGCGGGCGGTCGCTCCCGCCCTCTCGGCCAGGCTCGCCGCCAGCTCCAGCGTGGCGATGTCCCGGCTGACGCGGCGTTCGATGCCCGGGCGCAGGACCTTGACCGCCACCTTGCGGCCATCCAGCAGTCTTGCCGGATGGGCCTGGGCCAGCGACGCGGCGGCCAGGGGCGGATCGATCCCGGCGAACAGGCTGTCGATCGGTCGGTTCAGGCTGCGGGCGATCTCGGCGCGGGCCAGGTCCGTCGGGAAGGGCTCCAGCCGGTCCTTCAGGCGGCTGAGGTCTTCGGCGAAGGCCTTGCCGAAGATGTCGGCGCGGGTTGAGAGCACTTGGCCGAGCTTGATCGAGACAGGGCCCAGCCGTTCCAGGGCGATGGCCAGCCGTTCGCCGGGTCTGCCCTGGCGCGCCTGGCGACCCGCGAACACCCGCAGCACGCGGCCCAGCAGCCGCGCCTCGCCCGGCAGGACGGGCTCGATCTCCCGCGGGATCAGCGCATCGGCGCGGACCAGCACCCACGCGGCCCCGATCAGGCGCAGCCAGGGACCAAGGCCGCCGCCGCTCAGAACGCCCATCCGTGATGGAGCGCGACCACGCCGCCGGTGAAATTGGTCCAGCCGACCTGCTTGAGGCCCGCCTGCCGCATCAGCTCGGCCAGCTCGGGCTGGCGGGGGAACCGGCGGATGCTCTCCACCAGGTACTGGTAGGCGGCCTCGTCGCGCGCCACCAGCTTGCCGATGGCCGGGATGGCCTTGAAGGAATAGGCGTCATAGGCGCGGCGCAGGGGCTCCGACATCGGCCGCGAGAACTCCAGGCAGAGGTAGCGCCCGCCCGGCTTCAGCACCCTCCTGGCCTCGGCCAGCGCCAGGGGGATGTCGGTCACATTCCTCAGGCCGAAGGCGATGATGTAGGCGTCGGCCGCCCCATCCGGCAACGGCAGGCGCTGAGCGTCGCCGACAGACCAGGCGATCTCGGGTTCGCCGCCGCGCGCCCGGCCCTGGCCGACCATCTCGGCGTCGAAGTCGACCACCACGATCCGGACGTCGCCGCCCCCTCTGCGGGCCGAGGCGCGGCGGCCGAGCCTGGCGAGGCGGCGGGCGATGTCGCCGGTGCCGCCGGCGCAGTCCACGATCAGCTCGCCGGGCTGGGGATTGAGCCGGGCGGCCGCCATGTCCTTCCAGATCCGGTGCGCCCCGCCACTCATCAGGTCGTTCATCAGGTCGTATCGGCGCGCGACCCGGTCGAACACGCCGCGCACCATGGCCGGCTTGTCCGCCGGATCCACGTCCTGGAAGCCAAATGTGGCCTGGGCGTCGCTCATGGCCGGGCTCTTAGACCCTCAGTGGCCGTCACGTCACGCTGGAACGGTGCGCGCTTGGGCGGCTAAGGTGCGGAATGACCCCGCAGCCCCGTGCCTGAGCTCCCCGAAGTCGAAACGGTCCGCCGGGGCCTGGAGCCCGTCCTGCTCGGCGCGCGCCTGGCGCGGGTCGAGGCGCGCCGGCCCGATCTGCGCTTTCCGTTCCCCGAGGGCTTCGTGCAGCGCCTGACCGGCGCCCGCGTCGAGGCGATGGATCGCCGCGCCAAGTATCTGCTCGCGCGGCTGAGCATCGGCGACACCCTGGTGATGCACCTGGGGATGAGCGGCCGCTTCGAGATCGAGGGGGCCGACCGCACCCGGCCCGGCGACTTCCGCGAGGCCGCCTCCTTCGAGGGCAAGCACGCCCACGTGGTGTTCGAAACCGACGGCGGCGCGCGCATCACCTACTTCGACGCCCGCCGCTTCGGCTACATGGACCTGATCGCCACCGACGCCCTGGCCGAGCACCCCTGGTTCAAGGCGCTGGGGCCCGAGCCGCTCGATCCGCAATTCGACGCGGCGCACCTGGCCGGGGCCTTCGAGGGGCGGGTCCAGAACGTCAAGGTCACCCTGCTCGACCAGAAGGTCGTCGCCGGCCTCGGCAACATCTACGTCTGCGAAGCCCTTCATCGCGCCCGGATATCGCCCGAGACCCCGGCCGGGCGCGTCTCGACGAAACGGCTTAAGGCCCTGGCCCTGGCCATCGGACAGGTGCTGCGCGAGGCCATCGCCGCGGGAGGGTCAACGCTGCGCGACTACGCCCGGGCGGACGGCGAACTCGGCTATTTCCAGCACGCCTTCCAGGCCTACGGCCGCGAGCACGAGCCCTGCCTCACCCCCGGCTGCCGCGGCGTAATCCGGCGCACCGTCCAGTCCGGCCGCTCCACCTTCCACTGCCCGGTCTGCCAGCGGTGACGCCGGCCCGGCCATGCTCTAGGCTCATGGCCATGCGATTGCTGGCCCGCGCCGCCCTCCTGTTCGTCCTGGTGCTGGCGCCGGCCGCGGCCTGGGCCCTGCCGCCGGTGTGGGTGGTCCGCGACCAGGATTCCACCATGGTCCTGTTCGGCTCGGTGCACCTCCTGCCCGAGGGGCTGGACTGGCGCCCGCCCGAACTCAAGCAGGCCCTCGCCGACGCCGACGATGTCTGGTTCGAGGCGGCCATGGATCCGGCCGCCGAGGCGCAGGCCACCGAGGCGGCGGTGCGCAATTCCGAGCTGCCCCAGGGCCAGAGTCTCCTGAAGATGCTGTCCAGGAAGGACCGGGCTCGCCTCGCGAACGCCGCCATGACCCTCGGCATCTCGCTCGACCACTTCGACCGGTGGCGGCCGTGGTACGCCGACCTGATCATCTCGGTCGAGCTGATCGAGAAGTACGGCGGGCAGCGCGCCGAGGGGGTGGAGCACCAGCTCTGGAACGGCCTCCCCGCCAAGGCCCGGCGGATCGGCCTGGAGACTCCCCTCCAGCAGATCGGCTTCTTCGCCGACCTGCCCCAAAGGGACCAGCTGGCGTCCCTCGACCAGACCCTTAAGGGCGTCGCGACGGTCGATCATGACTACAAGGTGCTGCTCGACGCCTGGATGGGAGGCGATGTCCGCACGCTGGATCGGGAAGTCGTCCAGCCCTTGCGCAAGTCGGCGCCCGGGCTCTATGCGAAGGTCGTGCAGCAGCGGAATGCGCGCTGGACCGAGACCATCATCAAGCGCCTGCAGGGCTCTGGCGTGACGGTCGTCGTCGTCGGCATGGGCCACCTGATCGGCCCGGACGGGCTGCCGGCCCGGCTGCGTGCACGCGGTTACGATGTCGAGGGCCCGCGCTGAGCGGTCCTTTAAGGAGCGTCCGCCATGCCCTATGAGACCTTGCTCCTCGAGCCCCACGATGGGGTGACGGTGATCCGGCTGAACCGGCCGCAGGCGCTGAACGCCCTGAACGGCCAGCTGATGGACGAGCTGACCGCCGCCCTGGACGCGGCGGAGGCCGACGACGGCGTGCGCTGCATCGTCATCACCGGCTCGGACCGCGCCTTCGCGGCCGGCGCCGACATCAAGGAGATGGCCTCCAAGGGCTATGTCGACGTCTATCGCGAGGACTTCATCACCCGCAACTGGGAGCGCGTGACGCGCTGCCGCAAGCCGGTGATCGCGGCGGTGGCCGGCTATGCTCTGGGCGGCGGCTGCGAGCTGGCCATGATGTGCGACTTCATCATCGCCGCCGACAACGCCAAGTTCGGCCAGCCGGAGATCACACTCGGCGTCTCCCCGGGCGCCGGCGGCACCCAGCGGCTCACCCGTCTGATCGGCAAGTCCAAGGCCATGGACATGATCCTCACCGGCCGGATGATGGACGCCGACGAGGCCGAACGCTCGGGCCTGGTCAGCCGCGTCGTCCCGCTGGCGTCGCTGATGGAAGAGGCGCTGGCCACGGCCGGCAAGATCGCCGCCCTGTCGCCGGTCTCGCTGATGCTGACCAAGGAGATGGTCAATGCCGCCTATGAGACCACCCTCTCCGAGGGCGTGAAGCTGGAGCGGCGCCTGTTCCACTCCATGTTCGCCTTCGAGGACCAGAAGGAGGGCATGGCCGCCTTCGTCGAGAAGCGTAAGCCCGCCTTCAAGGGGCGATAACGTCAGACC
>FTHP01001109.1_pt1 | contig 12590 bp, 14 predicted proteins | sample 1640961 | NCBI WGS metagenome assembly FTHP01 (sample SAMEA3914788, study PRJEB12502) | metagenome | biome: forest; material: soil | place: Canada | collected 2011-07-03 | depth 0.1 m
CACCGCCACCAGGTCGCCGTCCTGGATGGCCTTGGAGATCGGCTCGGGCAGGGGCCCGGAATTGCCGATGCAGGTGGTGCAGCCATAGCCGACCAGGTTGAAGCCCAGGGCGTCCAGGGGCTTCTGCAGGCCCGCCTTGAGCAGATAGTCGGTCACCACCTGCGAGCCGGGCGCCAGCGAGGTCTTCACCCAGGGCTTCACCTTCAGCCCCTTTTCCACCGCCTTCTTGGCCACTAGTCCCGCGGCCAGCAGCACCGACGGATTGGAGGTGTTGGTGCAGGAGGTGATGGCCGCGATCACCACGTCGCCATGGCCGACGTCGAAGCTCTCACCGTCCACCGGCGCGCGCCGGTCGTCCAGCTTGTTGAAGTCGGTGGAAAGGGCGGTCTTGTAGGCCTCGGCGGCGCCGCTCAGCAGCACCCGATCCTGCGGCCGCTTGGGCCCGGCCAGCGACGGCTCCACATGGGCCAGGTCCAGTTCCAGGGTGTCCGTGAACACGGGGTCGGCGAAGCCTTCCTCGAACCACATGCCCTGTTCCTTGGCGTAGGCCTCCACCAGCGCGACGACGTCCTTGTCCCGGCCGGTGCGGGCCAGATACTCGATGGTGGCCCGGCTGATCGGGAAGAAGCCGCAGGTGGCGCCGTACTCCGGCGCCATGTTGGCGATGGTGGCCTGGTCCTCGATGGTCAGGCCGGCCAGCCCCGGGCCGAAGAACTCCACGAACTTGCCGACCACGCCCTTCTTGCGCAGCATCTGGGTGACGGTCAGCACCAGGTCGGTGGCCGTGGCCCCCTCAGGCATGGCGCCGGACAGCTTGAAGCCGATCACCTCGGGGATCAGCATCGGGATGGGCTGGCCGAGCATGGCCGCTTCTGCCTCGATGCCGCCCACGCCCCAGCCCAGCACGGACAGGCCGTTGATCATGGTGGTGTGGCTGTCGGTGCCGACCACCGTGTCCGGATAGGCGCAGGCGTCGGGACCGTCCGTCCCCGTCCACACCGTCTGGGCCAGGTACTCGAGATTGACCTGGTGGCAGATGCCGGTGCCGGGCGGCACCACCCTCAATGCATTGAAGGCGGACGATCCCCAGCGCAGGAAGCGGTAGCGTTCCAGGTTTCGCTCGTACTCGCGCTCGACATTGTGCTGGAAGGCGCCGGCGTTGCCGAAGTAGTCGACCATCACCGAGTGGTCGATCACCAGGTCCACCGGGTTCAGGGGATTGATCTTTTCCGGATCGCCGCCGAGCTTGGTCATGGCGTCGCGCATGGCCGCCAGGTCCACGACGGCGGGCACGCCGGTGAAGTCCTGCATCAGCACCCGCGCCGGGCGGAAGGAGATCTCGTGCTCGACCGAACCCTTGTTGTCGACCCAGGCGGCGACCGCCTTCAGGTCGGCCTCGCGGACAGTGACGTTGTCTTCGTGGCGCAGCAGGTTCTCCAGCAGCACCTTCATCGAGATGGGCAGGCGGGAGATGCCGGCCAGGCCCTCGGCTTCCGCAGCCCGCAGGCTGTAGTAGACGTAGCTCTTGTTTCCGACTTTCAGGTCTTTACGGGAATGATGGCTGTCGATCGACGGCATGGAGCGCGAACCCCTCTCATGTTCAGGGCCGCCCGGACATCGGATGCGGGTTCGCGCGCCAGGCGCGGACACACAGCGTCCGCACCCGCGCGGCGGGAAACCGTCGCGGCCGTGGGTCTCTTAGACCTGGCATTGCATGGCGTCCATCGCTCGGCGGCCCCGGCGGCATGATCACCCGTTTGCAGATCGAAAACCTGGCCGTGGCCAGGGGCGGCAGGGTGCTGTTCGAGGGAATCGACCTTCAGCTGCCGGCTGGCGAGGCGGTGGCCCTGACCGGCGCCAACGGCTCGGGCAAGACCAGCCTGCTGCGCGCCGTGGCCGGCCTGATCCGGCCCGCCGCCGGTCGCATCGCCTTCGAGGGCGAGGCCGGGCCGCTGGAGCCGGAAGAGGCGCGGGGCCGCGGCCTGCACCTGGTGGGTCACCAGGACGGGCTCAAGGCCGGCCGCACGGCCTGGGAGGAGCTGCTGTTCCAGACCCTGTGGACCGGCGGGACCGCCGCCTCGGCGAAGACCGCGCTGGCGGCGCTGGATCTCGAGCGGGCGGCCGGCCTGGAAGTGCGCATGCTGTCGGCCGGCCAGCGCCGCCGCCTCGTCCTGGCGCGGCTGAGGGCCGGCCGCCGGCCCATCTGGCTGCTGGACGAGCCGATGGCCCCCCTGGACGCCCAGCGCCGCACCGCCTTCGGCCAGATCATGACCGCGCACCTGGACGGCGGCGGCATGATCCTGGCCGCCGTCCACGACCCCCTGCCGATCCGCGCCCGCGGGCTGGAGTTGAGCGCATGAGCCCGCTCTTCATCCTCCACCGCGAAGCGGGGGAGGGGGACCACGAAGTGGTGGAGGGCGCGCGGACCGGGTTCGGTGCGTCGTCGCGCCCCCTCCGGCCCTCCGGGCCACCTCCCCCGCAAGCGGTGGAGGATGGGTTGTCATGAGCCTCGCCGTTCTTGTTCGCCGCGAGTTGGCGCTGGCATGGGGCAGGGGTGGCGGGCCGCTGCTGGCCGGCGCCTTCTACGTGACCATGGCGACGCTGCTGCCGCTGGCCGCCGGGCCGGCGCCGGCCAGGCTGGCGCAGGTCGCGCCGGGCTCGGCCTGGGTGGCGCTGGCGCTGGCCAGCCTGCTCTCGCTCGAGCGTCTGTTCGAGCGCGACTACGAGGACGGGGCCCTGGACCTGCTCGCCCTGGCGCCGGCGCCGCTCGAGCTGGTCTGCGCCGTCAAGTGCCTGGCGCAATGGCTGGCGGCGGGCGCGCCCCTGGCCATCCTGGCGCCCATTGTGGCGACCGCCCTGGGCGCCGATCCGCGCCTGTCGCCCCTCATCTTCGTCACCGCCCTGGTCGGCGGCCTTGGCTTCGCCTTCACCGGCGGCCTGGGGGCGGCGCTGGCGCTCGGCAGCCGGCGCGGCGGCCTGCTCATCGCCGTCATCGTGCTGCCCCTGTTCGTGCCGCCGGTGATCTTCGGCGGCGGCGCCGTGGAGGCCCTGGCCTCGGGCCTGGACTGGCGCACGGGACTGCTGTTCCTGTGCGCCTACAGCCTTGCGGCGGTGGCCCTGTCGCCCATCGCCATGGCCGCCGCCTGCCGCAACGCGCTATCGTGAGGCGCATCCCATGACCGTTCCACCCGGAAACAGAGCTGCGGTCGCCATCCTGGGCGCCCTCGCCCTCGCCGCCTCCGGTTCCGCCGTGCGGGCCGAAGCCGCCTGGCCGCCCGCTTCGGCGGGGCCGGACTCCCGAACCGTCCGCGAACGGCTCGATCAGCGGCACAAGTCCCACGCTGTCTGGACCCACGACGCGCTGAAGCTGCGGCCGGACCAGGAAGCGGGCTGGCGGGCGATGCTGGCCGTGCTCGCGCCCGATCATTCGCCCTCGGACGACCGCGACGTGTTGATCGGGCGGTTCTACGCCAGCCTGGATCCGGCGCAGCAGCGCACCTTCGACCAGTTGGTGAACTGGGCCAAGCCGCGGGCGCCGCCGCCCGCCCCTAAAGCTGCAGCACCCAGGTCTCGTCGCACATCGACTCGGCCAGGCCGCTGGCCTGCGAACCGGCCTGCGTGAATCCCAGGTCGGCGTAGAGCGCTCGGGCGGCGTCCAGCACGCTGACCGTCCACAGCACGACTTCGCGGTATCCGGCCTCGCGGGCGAAGGCGAGGCAGGCCTCGCAGAGCCGCCGGCCAAGGCCGAGGCCCCGCGCCTCGGGCTCCACGAACAGCAGCCGCAGCCGCGCCCGCTCATCACTCTCCCGCGAGAGGCCGACACAGCCGAGGATCTCGCCGTCCCGCTCGGCGACCCAGAAGCGCTCGGAGGCCGAGCCCGAGGCCCAGGCGAAGTGGGCCACGATCTCGGCCACGTGGCCTTCGTAGCGCTGGTCCCAGCCAAACGCCGGGGCCATCACCGCCATGTGCCGGTGCTGCAGCCAGCTCAGCTCGCCCGGCCTGGGCGGCCTCAGGTTCACCGATTGCATCATCGCGCCAGCCCCGCGTGTCTTGTCCTTGCTCCTATCACCTTCTAATCCCCTGGGCATGATCACGGCGCTGGCCAACCCGCAGCGGTTCATGAGCGTCTCGCGCTGGGCCGCGCCGCTGTTGGGCGCCCTGGCGGCGCTGCTGATCGCCGTCGGCCTCTGGCTCGGCTTCAGCGCCCCTGAGGACTACCAGCAGGGCGACACGGTGCGAATCATGTTCATCCACGTGCCCGCCGCCTGGATCGCCATGATGGCCTATGGCTGCCTGGGCGTCGCCAGCCTCATGGGGCTGGTGTTCCGACACGCCCTGGCCGACGCCGCCGCCCGCGCCTGCGCCCCGCTGGGCGCGGCCTTCACCGCCCTGGCCCTGATCACCGGCTCGCTATGGGGACGGCCGATGTGGGGCGCCTGGTGGGTGTGGGATGCGCGCCTGACCTCGGTGCTGGTGCTGCTGCTGTTCTACCTCGGCTACATGGCGCTGCAGGCGGCGATCGAGGACGAGGCCAAGGCCGACCGCGCCTCCGCCATCCTGGCGCTGGTGGGGCTGGTCAACCTGCCGATCGTGCACTGGTCGGTGACCTGGTGGAACACGCTGCACCAGGGCGAATCGATCTTCCGCAAGGACGGACCGGCCCTGGCCGCGGTCTACCTCTGGCCACTCGGGATCATGGGCCTGGGCTACGCCTGCCTGTTCGGGGCGCTGTGGCTGGTGCGCATCCGCGCCGAGGTCTGGCGGCGGCGGGCCCGCACCCTGGCCCTGAAAGCGGCGGGCTGAACATGATCGATCTCGACATGGGCAAGTATGCGGGCTTCGTCTGGCCCGCCTATGCGGTGAGCGTCCTTGTGCTGATCGCCGTGACGGCGGACAGCCTGCGCCGCGCCCGCCGGTGGCGGCGCGAGGCCGAGCGGCTGCAGGATCGCGGGGACGAGCCGCTTTGAAGCGCTGGCTGGCTCTCCTGCCGCTGCTCGCACTGGCCGGCCTCGCGGTGCTGTTCGCCGGCTACGCCTTGCACCACGATCCCCACGTCAATCCCGCAGCCCTGGTTGGCCGTCCGGTCCCGGTTGTTTCCCTGCAGCCTTTGCAGGGCGGTTCGCCGGTCGATGTCGCCGGCGCTCCGCGTCCGGTCCTGGTCAACTTCTTTGCTTCGTGGTGCGCGCCCTGCGTGGAGGAGGCGCCGGCGCTGATGGCCCTGAAGGCCGAGGGGGTGCCGGTCGTGGGCGTCGCCTACAAGGACAAGCCGGAGAAGTCCCAGGCCTTCCTGCGCGACAATGGCGACCCCTACCGGGCGACCCTGCTGGATCCGGACGGTCGGGCCGGAGTGGAGTTCGGCATCTCCGGGGTGCCCGAGACCTTCGCCATCTCGGCGAACGGCGTGGTGCTGGCCAAGCACGTCGGGCCGCTCACGCCCGATGCGGCCGAGGCCCTGGTTGAGCGCGCGGCCGGGCGGCGTTAACCTTCGATTCACCATAACGCTGAAGCCTTCAGCGCTAGATTCCCGAGAGTTGCTCCGCCATGGCCATCGAGCGCCTGCCGACCGTCGGCGCCCCTCCAGCCCAGCCCCAGCCGGCCCGCGACACGCAGGCCCTGCAGCGGGCCTTTTTCCAGGCGGCGCTCAAGCAGGCGCCTGCGCCCGAGGCCGCACCGCCGACCGCTTCGGCCGCCACGCCTAAACCTGCCGCGCCGAAGGCGGACGCCCCAGCCCAGTCAGGCTATCGTCCCGGTTCGCTGCTGGACATCCGGGTTTAGACCAGGACCGGCCGGAGCCGGTTCTTAAGCATTCGCTGATAGCGACGGCCTGTTCACCGTGCACGTCAGACGCAGGCAGTTCCATGTTCACAGCGTCCTCCTTCAGCTTGTTGGGTGACTCCAAAGCGGCGGCTCAGGCGGCCGCCGAGGCGCTCGAGGTAAAGCTCGGCAGGACGCCGCACCTGGTGGTGCTCTACGCCACGGAACATCACGCCCGGCCCGAGACGATCGACGTTATGCGATCAGCCTTTCCTTCCAGCCAGATCATCGGGGGCACCTCCTGCGCAGGCGTCATGACCGAGCAGGGCTTCCACGCCGGCCCCGACGGTGCGCTGGGCCTTTTCGGCATTCACGACGAGGACGGCGCCTACGGCGTCGGATCGGCTCCCGTCGATGGCGACCCCGTGCGGGCCGGCGCCCTTGCGGTGGAGCGCGCCCTGGCTGCGGCTGGCCGGGATTTCGAAACCCCCGACCTGGTCTGGTGCTGCCAGCCGCCGGGTTCGGAGGAGGGCATGATCAAGGGCGTGCAGTCGGTCCTGGGCGCCAACACTCCGGTTGTCGGCGGCAGCGCAGCGGACGAGACGATCGGCGGGCGATGGCGTCAGTTCAGCAGCGAGGGCGTCCTGGAAGATCATGTCGCGGTCTGCGTCATGTTCCCCGGCCAGCGGTTCGGCCTCGCCTTTCAGAGCGGCTACGCGCCCGCTTCGAGTGAGGGCGTCGTCACCCGCGCGGATGGCCGCCGGCTGATCGAGATCGACGGTCGCCCGGCCGCTGAGGTCTACGCGGAGTGGACGGGCCTCGATCTGGACCGCGCGGCGGGCGGCATGATCCTCGCGCTTTCGACCCCAACTCCCCTCGGACGCCTGGCCGGTGAAGCACGCGGGGTGCCGATGTTCATCCTGTCACACCCCGCGACCGTGGACGATGACGGAACCTTGAGCCTCTTCACCGAGATCGGCGAAGGCGAGCGGGTGCACCTGATGCGCGGGTCGCCCGATTCGCTGGTCAGGCGCGCCGGGCTGGTGGCCCGCGACGCGACGAGCGATTGGGGCCCGCAGAGCTGCGCCGGCGGGCTGATCATCTATTGCGGCGGCTGCATGCTGCACGTGCGCGAACGAATGGACGAGGTCGCGGACGACGTCAGCCGCGCGCTGGCGGGAGCTGCGTTCCTGGGCGCCTTCACGTTCGGAGAGCAGGGGGCGATCGTCGACGCCTGCAACCGGCACGGCAACCTGATGGTCGCGGCCCTCGCCTTCACCTGACCATGCTCACGGACCCCGAACAGCTTCGCGAGGCCCTGGCCTCCGCCCGTCTGGCGGAGCAGCTTCATCTCGAGCGCCTGCGCGAGCAGCGACTGGTGCTGGACGCCATGGAGGCCGTCCTCGAGGCCGAGGTCGATTCGGATGTCATGGCGGGGGCGTTCGATGCGCTGAGGCAGGCCGTGGACTATCGGTTGGGACTGCTGCTCGAGGCCGACCCCACCGGAGTCTATCAGTGCTCGGCCGCCACCGATCAGACGTTCCTGGGCATGCGGCTTGCGAGTGGCCCCTTCTTCAAGCGAGTGACCCAGACGCGCGGGACCGGCGTCCCTGACAACGGCCGCGTGCCCGAGTGGGACGGGTTCGCAGGGCCAGCACCGCCCACCGGCGGGGCGATCTACACCCCGATCCGGTCGGCGGATGGCGCCAGCCTGCTGATCCTCTGTTCGGACGATCACGGCGCATTCTCGACGGCGGACGTGCGACGGGTATCGCGCATGGCCATGGTGGTGGCCGCCGCTCTGGCCGGGATACGGCGCCGGGGTCTCGCGCGTGACGCGGAGCGTGCGAGGATCGAACGTCAGGCCGCGGTTGAATCCAACGAGGCCAAGTCGCGTTTCCTGGCCAACATGAGCCATGAAATCCGCACGCCCCTTAATGGGGTGACCACCGTGGCGCGGCTCCTGGCGGACGGCGACCTTCCGCCGGGACAGAAGGAGATGGCCGAGCTGATCGTCTCGTCCGGCCACCTGCTGGAGCGTCTGCTCAACGATGTGCTCGACTTCGCGAAGATCGAGGCCGGCCAGATGACGATCGAGAGCGAGCCCTGCGACTTGCGCTCTGTCCTTGATTCGACGTTCAGCCTGCACGCCCAGCGGGCCGCCGCCAAAGGCCTTAAGGCGTCGCTGATCATGTCTGCGCAAGCCGAAGGCGTCTTTCTGATGGATCCGTTCCGGGTCCGGCAGGTGGTTGGCAACCTGCTGTCGAACGCGGTGAAGTTCACCGACCGCGGCGCGGTGACGATGCGCGTGGAGACCGTGGATCGCGCCGAGATCCGCATCCACGTGGAAGACACCGGTTGCGGGTTTGAACCCGACGCGATCGCGCGCCTGTTCGACCGATTCGAGCAAGCTGACGGCTCGACCACGCGCCAATACGGCGGTTCAGGCCTCGGCCTGCCCATCGCTCGCTCCCTGGCCCGGATGATGGGCGGGGACGTCACGTGCCGCAGTCGGCCAGGGGAAGGCGCCGTCTTCACGTTCAGCTTCGCGGCCGAACACGCCACACTGACCGCTGCGAACCGATCGGCTCCGGCCCCGTTCGAGCACTCCAGGGGCCTGAAGATTCTCGCGGCCGACGACAATGCCGTGAACCGCAAGGTGCTCGGCATGATCCTGCAGAGCATCCACGCAGACGTGCAATTCGTCGAGAACGGCCGGGACGCCCTGGAAAGCTGGCGCAGGCAGGACTTTGATCTGGTCCTCATGGACTTGCAGATGCCGGTCATGGACGGGCTGTCGGCCTCGTCGGCGATCCGTCGCGAGGAAGCCGAGGCCGGACGTGTCCGCACCCCGATGCTGGCCCTGTCGGCCAACGCCATGACCCATCATGTCGCGGAAGCGCTCGCCGCCGGCCTGGATGGGCACATCGCCAAGCCTATTGTCCCAGGGGACCTGATCGCCGCCATCGCGGAATGCATGGCCCGCGGCGCCAAGGGGTCAGACGCCCTCGATCATCCGCCGCCCGAAGCGAAGACCGCCTAGAACTCGCTCTAAGCCACCACGGAGGCCGGCTCGGTCTCCGGAGACTTCTTGGCCTTCTTGGCTTTCTTGGCCTTTTTCGCGCGCTTCTCGGCCTTCTTCGCCTTCTTGCCCTTGGACGGATGGTCCTCGCCCGGCTTGGACCGCTCGCCGCTCAGAGCCCGCAGGCCCGCGAGAAAGCCTCCGCGCTTGCCGGAGGGGATCAGCCTGAGGATCGCCTCGTCGGCGCTCTCGGCCCGCGGCTGGGCTTCGGACAGAGCGACGCGGCCCTTGTCGGTGAGGCTGACGGTGTTGGCCCGGCCGTCCTCGTTGGACCGTTCGCGGCCGATCAGCCCCTTGCCCAGCATGCGGGCGACCAGCTCGGCCAGGGTGGACCGGTCGATGCCTGTGGAGCGGACAAGATCGGCCTGGGTCAGGCCCTCGTGGGCCGAGACGGCGGCCAGGACCGCATACTGCCTTTGAGTGACGGCGGTCGGCCCGGCGGTCTCGGCATAGATGTCGAGCGCCCGCTGCAGAGCGCGGTGAAGCAGGTGGCTGGGGGACTTGTCGAGCGGCCCCGAGCTGTCTGGCTTGGACTTGGCCATTGGCGTTCCCTCGTCGGTGGAGAAACCTAACATGGGAACGCGTCGGTTTGATTACAGTCCGTCCGTGGACGGCGCAGACGATTCAGCGGCGCCCATGATCCGGGCGAACCCTAGGGTTCGAGCTCCGCGGCGGCCTCCATGGCCTTCATGTCCTTCATGATGGCGGGGACCTGCGAGGCGGAGAACAGCAGGGACAGGATCAGCAGGCCGGGGAAGCGGAACACCACCCACACGCCGTCCGGCTGGGTGCGCCAGACCGCCTCGTTCAGCGCCGCCATGGCCAGGAAGAACACACCGTAGCGGATGGTGACCTGGCGCGACGCCTCCGGCGAGAGGTTGAGGGCGCCAGCCGAGAGGGCCTTCAGCGGATCCTTGCGCAGAATGACGCCACCCATCATCACCCCGGCCAGCACCAGATTGATCACGGTGGGCTTGATCTTGATGAAGCGCGGATCGTGGAACACCAGGGTCAGGCCGCCGAAGATCAGGGCCGCCAGCCCGCCGAACAGGGGCAGGGGCGCCAGCCGCCGCTGGATGATCAGGCCGGCTCCCAGCGCCGCTGCGGATCCCGCCACCAGGCCGCCGGTCGCCAGCAGCAGCGCCTGCTGCGATGGCTTCTTCAGGATCGCCATGGCCACGAAATAGACCACCAGGAAGACGGCGAGACCGCCGAAGTCCACCACTGCCCTCAGGATCGGCCTGTCGATATTGGCGGGTTCGGCCATGTTGGCTCCTAAGCCGGATTGAGGCCGACGAGGCCGCGGGAGAAGGCCCGGGCGTCGAACGGCTGCAGGTCGTCGATCCCCTCGCCCACGCCGATCAGCTTGATCGGCGCGGCCGAGGCCTGGGCCACGGGAACGAGCACACCCCCACGGGCGGTTCCGTCGAGCTTGGTCATGACCACGCCGGTGACGCCGGCCGTGCGCCCGAAGGCTTCCACCTGCGAGAGGGCGTTGCGGCCGACGGTGGCGTCCAGCACCAGCAGGGTCTCATGTGGGGCCGACGGATCCAGCTTCTTCAGCACCCGCACGATCTTGGCGAGCTCCTCCATCAGCTGGGCCTTGTTCTGCAGCCGGCCGGCGGTGTCGATCAGCACCACGTCCAGGTTCTCGGCCCTGGCCCGCTCCAGGGCCTCGTAGGCCAGGCCCGCCGCGTCAGAGCCCTGCGCCCGGGCCAGCACGGGCACGCCGGCGCGATCGCCCCAGATCTGCAGCTGCTCGATGGCGGCGGCGCGGAAGGTGTCGCCGGCGGCCACCAGCACCTTGGCGCCCCGCCGTTTCAGGTCGGCGGCGATCTTGCCGAGCGTGGTGGTCTTGCCCGAGCCGTTGACGCCGACGAACAGCACAACATACGGCCGCGGCCCTGCCGCCAGGGGCTCGAAGACCCCCTCATGGCCGGCCAGTTCGCCCGCGATCGCCCGGGCCAGGGCGCCCTTGATCTGCTCGGCTGTCTCCTGGGCGCCGAAGCGCTCCTCGCTGAAGGCCTTGACGATCCGCGCCGAGGCCTCCGGCCCGATGTCGGCCTCGATCAGCAGGTCCTCCAGCGTCGCCAGGGCCTGCTCATCCAGCTGCATCTTGGTCAGCACCGAGACGACCTGTTCGGTCATCTGCTTTGACGACCGCGTCAGGCCCTCGGCGAGGCGGGCGAACCAGCCCTTCTTTTGTGCGTCGTCAGCCACGCCACGGCCTCTCCCAAAAGCCCGAGGCTCCCTCCCCCTCAGAGGGGGGAGGGAGAAGAAAGAAGTTCGGGGGGAGGAGGACTCTGCTCATTCTCATACCGCCGCCTTCCGCCTCAGGTCCGGCGGGAGGGCCTCGGCGGCGAGCATGCGGGCGGCCTGATGCAGGGAAACCAGCTCCTGCCGGTCCGACCCGAACCGCCTCAGCGCCACCATGCCGCCCTCGGCCTCGCGCCGGCCGACCACGGCCAGCACCGGGACCTTGGCCAGGGAGTGTTCGCGGACCTTGTAGTTGATCTTCTCGTTACGGAGGTCCGATTCCACCCTCAGGCCGGCGGCCTTCAGCGCGGCGACGACTTCCATGGCGAAGTCGTCCGCGTCCGACGTGATCGTGGCCACAGTCACCTGCACCGGCGCCAGCCACAGCGGGAAAGCCCCGGCGCAGTTCTCGATCAGGATGCCGATGAACCGCTCCAGCGACCCGCAGATCGCCCGGTGCAGCATGACGGGCCGGTGCTTCTGGCCGTCCTCGCCCACGTACTCGGCCTCGAGCCGTTCCGGCAGCACATAGTCGAGCTGGATCGTGCCGCACGCCCACATGCGGCCGATGGCGTCCTTCAGGATGAAGTCGAGCTTGGGCGCATAGAAGGCGCCGTCGCCCTCGGCGATGACCGGCTCGACCCCCGCACGACGGGCGGCCGACAGCATCTGCGCTTCCGCCTTGTCCCAGAACTCATCACTGCCCGCGCGCACCTCCGGCCGCGTGGCCAGGGCGATATGGTCGCGCGTCAGTTCGAAGTCCTCGTGGATCGAGCTGGCCAGCTCGATGAACCGGGCCGTCTCCTCCTCGATCTGGTCCTCGCGGCAGAAGATGTGGGCGTCGTCCTGGGTGAAGGCCCGCACACGCATCAGTCCGTGCAGGGCTCCCGACGGTTCGTAACGGTGGCAGGCGCCGAACTCGGCCATGCGCAGCGGCAGGTCCCGGTAGGATTTCTGGCCGAACTTGAAGATCTGCACGTGGCCGGGGCAGTTCATCGGCTTGAGGGCGAGTTCCTCGTCCTCCACCGTCTCGCAGACGAACATGTTCGGACGATACTTCTCCCAGTGGCCCGACTTCTCCCAGAACACGCGGTCGAGAACCTGGGGCGTACGGACCTCGAGGTAGCCGGCGTCCTCCAGCCGGCGCCGCACATAGCTCTCGATCGTGCGCCACAGCGTCAGGCCCTTGTCGTGCCAGAACACCATGCCCCGGCCTTCGTCCTGCATATGGAACAGGTCCATCTGGCGGCCGAGGCGGCGGTGGTCGCGCTTCTCGGCCTCCTCGACCCGCCTGAGATAGGCCTGCAGGTCCTCGTCCGAGGCCCAGGCCGTGCCGTAGATGCGCTGGAGCTGGGCGTTGCGCTGGTCGCCGCGCCAGTAGGCGCCGGCCAGCTTCGTCAGCTTGAACGCCTTGCCCACGTGCTTCGTGGAGGGAAGGTGCGGCCCCCGGCAGAGGTCCTTCCAGGCCCCCTGGTGATAGACCGTGATCGTCTCACCC
>FTHP01000458.1_pt1 | contig 12562 bp, 5 predicted proteins | sample 1640961 | NCBI WGS metagenome assembly FTHP01 (sample SAMEA3914788, study PRJEB12502) | metagenome | biome: forest; material: soil | place: Canada | collected 2011-07-03 | depth 0.1 m
CCCTGGGCGCGCCCAGGGCCTGGGCGGCGAAGTCGTTGATCAGGCGCGCGGCCTTGAAGCCGGCGTCCCGCCGCAGCTGCGCCTCTGAGATGTCCCAGTCGGAGTTGGTGAAGTCCGCCGCTCCGTCCGCAACCGGTCCCGCGACCGCCAGGACGGCGCGGGAGGGGGCCCGATTGACCCCGACCTGGGTGAGATAGGCCGCGATGGCTGCTTCCGCCGAGGGGTAGTCCCGGTTGGTGAAGGTCTTGGGCTCGGACAGCACCGGACGTCCGTCCGCGACATGGGCCAGAGCGAAACGCGCGTGCGTGCCGCCGATGTCCCCGACCAGGCCGTCGATCTCGGTCACGCGAACAGCACCGAGGCGCCCTGGTCGGCCGGACCAGCCAGGGACCGCATGCCGCTGAACAGCTCACGGCCATGGCCGAAGCCCGGGGCAGGCCGCTTCGAGGCCGGGCGGGCGGCGAGCTCGGCCGGATCGACCTTGATCTCCAGCACGCTGTGCATGGCGTCCAGGCGGATGATGTCGCCGTCCCTCACCTTGGCGATGGCGCCGCCGCACGCCGCCTCGGGGGTCACGTGGATAGCCGCGGGCACCTTGCCGGAGGCCCCCGACATGCGCCCGTCGGTGACCAGAGCGACCTTGTGGCCGCGGTCCAGCAGAACACCCAGCGTCGGGGTCAGGTTGTGCAGCTCGGGCATGCCGTTGGCCCGGGGTCCCTGCCAGCGGACCACGGCGATGAAGTCGCGGTCCAGCTCGCCGCGCTTGAAGGCGGCGATCAGGTCATCCTGCTCGTCGAACACGATGGCCGGCGCCTCTACCGTCAGGTGCTCGGGCTTGACCGCCGAGGTCTTCATCACCGCCCGCCCGAGCCCGCCGCAGAGCAGGCGGATGCCCCCTTCGGCCTGGAACGGATCGTCCACGGGCCGCAGGATCTCCCGGTCGAGCGACTGCGCCGCGCCCTCGCGCCAGACCAGCTCGCCCCCGGCCAGGAACGGCTCTTCCTGGAAGCGGCGCAGGCCGGGCCCAGCCACGGTCAGGACGTCGTCGTGGGCCAGGCCAGCATCCAGCAGCTGGCGCACCACGAAGGCCATGCCGCCCGCCGCATGGAAGGCGTTCACGTCCTGGGCGCCGTTGGGATAGACCCGCGCGATCAGCGGCGTGACCTCGGATATGGCCTCGAAATCCTCCCAGGCGATCTCGATGCCCGCCGACCGGGCCATCGCGATCAGGTGGATGGTGTGGTTGGTCGAGCCCCCGGTGGCCATCAGCCCGGCGATGGCGTTGACGATGCTCTTCTCGTCGACGACCTGGGCCATGGGCGCATAGGCGTTGGTGTGGCCGCCGATCTCCACGGCCCGCTTCGGCGCCGCGGCCACCAGCGCGTCGCGGAGGGGCGTATTGGGGTGGATGAAGGCCGAGCCCGGCAGGTGCAGGCCCATCATCTCCATCATCATCTGATTGGAGTTGGCGGTGCCGAAGAAGGTGCAGGTGCCGGGGCCGTGGTAGGACTTGCTCTCGGAATCCAGGAGTTCCTCGCGGGTCGCCTTGCCCTCGGCGTAGAGGGCGCGGACCCGGGCCTTCTCGCCGTTGGAGATGCCGGTGGTCATCGGTCCGGCGGGCACAAAGATCACTGGCAGATGGCCGAACGCCAGCGAGCCGATCACCAGCCCGGGCACGATCTTGTCGCAGATGCCCAGGCACAGGGCCCCATCGAAGGCGTCGTGGGTCAGCGCGACGGCTGTGGCCATGGCGATCACGTCGCGGGAGAACAGCGAAAGCTCCATGCCGGGACGGCCCTGGGTGACGCCGTCGCACATGGCCGGCACCCCGCCGGCGAACTGGGCGGTGGCTCCGATCTCGCGCGCCGAGGCCTTGATGAGCTCGGGGAAGCGCTCCAGCGGCTGGTGGGCCGAAAGCATGTCGTTGTAGGCCGAGACGATGGCGATGTTGGGCGCGCCCGGATTGCGCATGGTCTGCTTTTCGCCGTCGGGAGAGGCGGCGAAGGCGTGGGCCCAGTTGGCGCAGGACAGCTTGGCCCGGCCGGGGCCGGCATGGCGCGCCGCCTCCATGCGCTCCAGATAGTCGGTGCGACCGTCGCGGCTGCGCTCGACGATGCGTTCCGTGACCTCTTGAGTGACCGGATGCATGCTCGTCTCGCCTTTCTAGGGACACCAGAGGATCGCCACCGGCGTCCGGGAATGCAGCAGGAGCCTTCGCACAGGTAGATCGGCGCCGGCCATCGCCGCTTCAATGGTCCCCCGCTTGGCCGAACCGGTGATCAGAAGAACGACCGCCTTCGCCTGCAGTAACGCCCTCAGCGTCAGGCTGATCCGCGCCTGTGGCGGCGCGGGCTGGCCGGGGGGGACGGCGATGCACAGCCGTTCGTTGCGCGGATCCAGCCCCCGGTCGAGAACGGGGCTCCCGGGGAACAGCGAGGCGATATGGCCGTCATCGCCCATGCCGAGCAGCACCGTGTCGAACGGCGTCATGGCCGCGATGGCCGGTTCGGCGGCCGACGCCGCCGCGTCCGGCGTGGGCTGGGGAGACCAGAGCGGCGTGAACCGGGCGGCGGCGGCGGGGCCCGTCAGCAGGTGTTCGCGCACCATCCGCTCATTGCTGTCGCGATCCGAGGGCGGGACCCAGCGCTCGTCGCTGAGGGTGATGGCGACCATGGACCAATCGATGTCGGCTGCCGCGAGGCGCCGATAGGCGGCGGCGGGCGTGGAGCCTCCCGTTGCCACGAAGGTGGCCCGGCCGGCGCGTTGCAGTCCATCGGCCAGAGATCTGGCGATCAGCTCTGAGGCGGCCTCGGCCAGCGCGTCGCCATCGGGATAGGCCTGAACTGGCAGGACCGCGCCGGCCTCACTCATACCAGACCCGCCCGAACCGCTCGATCAGGGCGAAGGCCCCGGCTGGGCCCCAGGTCCCGGCGGCGTAGGGCTTGGGGGTCATGCCCGCTTCTTTCCAGGCGTCCGCGACGCCGTCGACCCAGGCCCAGGCCTGCTCCACCTCGTCGCGCCGGACGAACAGGGTGGTGACGCCGTTGATGATCTCCAGGATCAGCGGCTCGTAGGCGATCTGGCGGCGGGCGTTGGGACCCGCGTAGCTCCGCGCCAGGCTGAGGGACAGCGGCAGGGATTGCAGGCGCATGCCCTTGTCGGACAGGCCCGGGGCCTTGTTCATCAGCAGCAGCTCGATGTCTTCGTCCGGCTGCAGGTCGATGATCAGCCGGTTGGGGATCAGGTCATCATTGCCGGCGCCGCCGAAGATCGAGTGCGGCACGCCCTTGAACTGGATGACGATCTGCGTGCGCCGTTCGGGCAGGCGCTTGCCGGTCCTGAGGAAGAACGGCACCCCGGCCCAGCGCCAGTTGTCGACGTCGGCCCTGAGCGCGACGAAGGTCTCGGTCTCGCTCGGCTGGCCCCGCTCGGTCTCGTACGATGCGGCGGCCGTGCTCTCGGCGACGCCGGCGGAGTACTGGCCGCGGACGCTGCAGTTGGTCGCCATGGTGCGGGTGTAGGGGCGCAGACTGCGCAGCACCTTGACCTTCTCGTTGCGGACCGATTCCGGATCCAGGTCCGACGGCGGCTCCATGGCCACCAGGCAGAGCAGCTGCAGCATGTGGTTCTGCAGCATGTCGCGCAGCGCGCCGTACTCGTCGTAATAGGGCCAGCGGTCGCCGACGCCGGCGGTCTCGGCGACCGTGATCTGCACGTGGTCGATCGCCAGATTGTTCCACAGCGGCTCGAACAGGGTGTTGGCGAACCGGAGCGCGATCAGGTTCTGAACCGTCTCCTTGCCGAGGTAGTGGTCGATGCGGAACACGCGATCCTCGCTGAAGACCTGCGCCACCTCCGTGTTCAGCGCGCGCGAGCTCTCCAGGTTCTTGCCGACCGGCTTTTCCAGGACCACCCGACTCGTCGGCGTCGCCGCGCCGGCGGCCTGCAACGCGGCGCAGACCGGCGCGAACAGGCTGGGCGACAGGGCCAGGTAGAACACCGGCAGCTTCGGCTCGCCCATGGCCGCCTTCAGGACCTTGGCCCCCTCGAGCTTGCCGGAATCCGTCGAACAGTAGTCCAGCCGGGCCGCGAACCGATCCCATATAGCGGCATCGAGCGAGGCGGGCTTGGCCCGATCCTCGATCATTGGCCGGACCATCGCCAGGAAACCCTCCCGGTCCAGGCTGGCCCGCGCCGAGCCGAGGATCCGCAGGCCGGACGGCAGCAACCCGTCGGCGTCCAGGAAATAGAGCGAAGGGAACAGCATGCGCTGCGCCAGGTCGCCGGTGGCGCCCAACACGACGAACAGGTCGGCCTGGTTCGAGGTGGAGATCATGGCTCTTTCGGGCGGAGTGAGGAGACGAGGGTGTCTATACCCAATAGGCGCGGACAAGACGCCATAAGGTTAACCGGTATTGACCAAGATCATGGCCGGCGCCGGCAAAGGGAGCCGTATGACGGCTGGCGCGTTCCCGCTGCGGTCATCTAAGCCGTTGCGCGCCATGACAGCCGCAGGCCGGCCCGCTAACAGGGACCGGGGCGAGCCAGGAATCGCTGAGTGGGTCGACTTCGCCTGGGTTTCGCCGCGTCAGCGGCCCTGCTCTCCCTGAACGTCGCCTCGGCCCGCGCCGACGAAGCCAAGGCCGTGGTAGAGGGCGTGGCAGATAAGGGCCTCAGGCAGGCCATCGAGCGATACATCGGCCAGGTCAAGCGGGCGCCGCAGAGCCGCGTGCAGGCCCGACGCCGCGCCGAGGAGGCCGCCGACGACGCCATGGTGGTGCTTCGTTCGGAGGGCTACTACGACGCCGTCGCCACCCCGGATGTGACCTCGACCGAACCCCCGAGGCCATTGGTGCGCATCGAGCCGGGCCAGCGCTTCCTCATCGCCGACCCGCGCGTGAGCTGGCAGGGCCAGGCCCCCGACGACAAGTCCCGCGCCGACGCCGAGGCGGCCGTGAAGCTCACGCCAGGCGCGCCGGGCCGGGCCGCCGACGTCGTCGCCGCCGAGGGGCGCATCGTGGGCGCGCTCGTGCGCGACGGATACCCCGACGCGGATCCGGCTCCGCGTGAGGTGGTGGCGGACCACGCCGACCACACCGTACGCCCGACCTTCCGTATCGACGCAAAACCCCGGGCGCGGCTCGACGGCGTACTGGTCAAGACCGCCGGACGCACCAATCCCAAGTGGGTGGCGCACCTCGCTCCCTGGCGCACCGGCCAGTTCTATTCGCCAGAGCCGGTAGCCGAGCTCGAGCGGCGGCTGCTGGACACGGGAGTCTATGATTCCGTGGCCGTGTCGCTGTCGCCCGACGCCGACGCCCAGGGCCTGCGCCCGGTGGTGGTCAGCCTGGCCGACCGGCCCAAGGCGACCATCGCGCTGGGGGGCAGCTACTCCACCACTGAAGGCGTCGGCGCCAACGCCCGCTACACCACCTACAACCGGCTGCACCGCGCCGACACGGAGACGCTGTCGCTGCAGTACGGCAGCATCCTGAAGGAGGCGGACGCCGAGATCAGCCTGCCGCAATGGAGCGGACCCCAGAAGACGCTCAAGCTGGGCGTCACCGCCCTGCAGGACGACACCGACGCCTTCCGGCAACAATCGGCCGGCGTGCACGCCGACCTGGAGCACAGGCTCGGCCGAACTTCGTTCTTCACCTACGGCGTCTCAGCCGACTTCAACCACAACGACGAGAAGACGCTGATCGCGGGGCAGATCGTTGGCAAGCGGCGCAACCTCGAACTGCTGACAGGCCTGGTGCGCCTGTCGCTCGACCGTTCCAACGACCCCCTGGATCCGAGTCGGGGCTGGCGGTTGGACGGCCGGGTCGAGCCGACCCTGGGAGCCGGAGACGACACCTTGGTCTACGCCAAGGCCCAGGCCCAGGTCACCGGCTACCTGCCGGTCGCGGGATCGACCGTGCTGGCCGGACGCTTCAAGCTCGGCTCGATCCTCAGCGCCAGCCCGACTCTGGACGTCCCCGCGCCCCGCCGGTTCTTCGCGGGCGGGGGCGGTTCGATCCGGGGCTACTCCTACCAGGGCGTCGGACCACGCTTCCCCGACAACACGCCGATCGGCGGCCAATCGCTGTTCGAGACCTCGTTCGAGGTGCGCCAGAAGTTCGGCGGGCGTCTGGGCGGCGTGGCGTTCGTGGACGCGGGGTCGGTCAGCGCCCAGAAGTATCCGGACTTCCGCACCTTCAGCGCGGGCGCCGGCATCGGCGTCCGCTACAATCTGGGCTTCGGGCCCCTGCGCGGCGACATCGCCTTCCCCCTGAACAAGCGCAAGGGCGATGCGCCCTTCATCATCTACATCAGCATCGGGCAGGCGTTTTGACCGACGCGCCCTCTCCTCCCCCGGGCGGCCGAACGCGCCGATGGATCCGGCCCAGGCGCCCGCGCACGGCCGCCGGCTGGGCGATCGCGGGCCTCGTCGCCATGGTGCTCATCGTCGCCGCCGCCATTTCCACGCTTCGCTTCGGCGTGCTCACGCCGCAGGGGCGGATGATGCTGGAGGCGCGCGGCAGCGGCCTGAAGCTCGGCAGCATCGGCAAGTTGAAGATCGAGGGGCTGGGCGGCGACGTCTGGCGCGATTTCACCATCCGGCGCCTGACCATCTCCGACGAGAAGGGCGTATGGCTCGAGGCCAATCGCGTGAGGCTGCACTGGAGCTACGCCCAGCTGGTCTTCCGGCGCCTGCGCATCGACGACGCCTCCGCCGAGACCGTGCGGGTGCTCCGGCGTCCGAGCCTCGCGCCCAAGGGGCCGCCGTCCAGCGGCCTGCCGGTGACCTTCGAAATCCGCGCCATGAGGTTCCGGCTGGAGACCCTGCCGGCGTTCAGCACCCGCCCCGGATTGTTCGACGTGGCGGGCGCCCTCAGCGTTGAACGCGGCGACCTCGGCCAGGCCGGGGCCGTGACCGCCAGCAGCCTGCTGCATCCCGGAGACCTGCTGGACCTGCGGTTCGACATCGGCCGCACCCGCCCGCTGCATGTGACAGCGGACGCCCGCGAGGCGCGCGGGGGGGCCATCGCCGGGGCTCTGGGCCTGGCGGCGGACAAGCCTTTCAGGGTTACGGCGCGGGCGGACGGGTCATCCAGTTCCGGCCGCATCGACCTGGAGCTCACCTCCGGTGCGACAAGGCCGGCCTGGGCGCACGGCGGCTGGTCGGCAGCGGGCGGCGTGATCTCCGGCAAGGCGTCGCTTGCCGCCTCGAGCCTGACGGCCCCCTATGTCCGCCTGGTCGGACCCGATGTGGTCTTCGCTGTCGCGGGGCGGCGAGCCGGGAACGGCCTCTACGGCGTCGCGGGCGAGCTCAAGGCGCAGAACCTCGCCGTGTCCGCCAGCGGGCCGGCCGATCCGTCGAAATTCAGCTCCAGCCAGGGGTTGGCCCTGGCCATCGCCGTTCCGTCGCTCGCCCGGATCACGCCCTGGCCCGCCATGGGCGCCGGCCGCGCTCAGGGGTTGCTGATCGGAGACATCAGGGCGTGGAGCTTCAAGGGATCCGCCTCTGTGCAAGGCATCGATCTCGGCGGCTATCGCCTGGCCGGCGCCTCAGGGCCCGTGTCGCTCACCGCCAGCGGCAAACAGTTGCAGGTGCAGGCGGCGGTGAAGGGGACCGGCGGGCAAGGCCGGGGAACCCTCGCCGGCCTGGCGGGCGCCGCGCCGCTGGCTTCGGTGGACCTTTCGAGACTCGCCGACGGTCGGCTGCTGATCCGCAAGGCCAACGCCCAGGGCGCCGGCTTCAAGCTCGAGGCTCATGGCGACCGCAGCCTGCTGGGAGGTCTGGACTTCGCCGGCGGGCTCGAACTCTCCAACCTTGCCCAGGCGCAGCCGGGCGCGGGCGGGGCTCTGGAGGCGCACTGGACGGCCGCGCAGTCCTCCGCGTCGAAGCCGTGGCGGCTGAGCGCCGACGCCACGGGGCGCGACTTCAGGAGCAGCCTGCCGGAACTCGACCGCTTGCTGGGCGGCGCGCCGCGCCTGCGGGTCACAGCGGCCCTGGCGTCCAGCGTCTTCTTCGTCAGCTCGGCCGTGCTCGACGGGGCCAAGGCCAGCGCGAGCGCCGAGGGAACCGTCGATGTGCGCGGCCCCCTCGCCCTGAAGACCACCTGGCGGGCGCAGGGGCCGTTCCAGGCCGGCCCCGTCCTGATCAGCGGAGACGCCAAAGGCGAGGGCGCCGTCACTGGATCGCTGGCCGCGCCGCGGGCCGACCTCTCAGCCGACTTCGCCGCCCTCGACATTCCAAGCCTGCCTGTGAAGAGCGCTCACGTGCATCTGACGTTCGTAAAGGCGTCGTCGGGCCTGGACGGAGCGATCGGGGCCACCGGCCAGAGCGACTATGGCCCGGCCCGCGGCGCCGCCGCGTTCCGCTTCGTCCCCGGCGGGGTGGACCTGACCGGGATCGACACCGACGCGGGCGGGATCAGGGCGTCCGGCGCTTTGTCGCTAAGGGATTCGGCGCCCTCCAGCGCCGACCTGAAGCTGGTCATCGGTCCCGGCGCAGTGCTCTCCGCCGGCCGCATCACAGGAACGGTCAGGATCGTCGACTCGGGATCGCCCACCGCCGCGATCGACCTCGCCGCCAGCGGAGCGGCCTTCCGCGGCGCCGACGGGACGTTCATCCGCACCGCGCATCTCAGCGGCTCCGGCCCCCTCGGCCAGCTTCCGTTCCAGGTCTCGGGCGACGCGCAGACGGCCCAGGGGCCCTTCAGCCTGAACGGCTCGGGCGTCTATCGCCAGTCGAAGTCGGAGCAGGACGTCACCCTCGACGGAACGGGCAGGTTCCGCGGCCTGGAGGTGCGCACGCTCCAACCCGCGGCTTTCCGGCTGGCAAGGGGCGAACGCAGCCTGCGCCTGCGGCTGGCCGTGGGCTCCGGCCAACTCGACCTCGATTCCCAGGAGGTCGCCGGGACGATGACCTCGTCCGCCAGCCTGCGCGGCGTCGACATCAAGGCGCTGGCTCCCGACTTCACCGGGACCGTCGACGCCGACATCGCCCTGCAGGGCCGCGGCGACCGGCTGGGCGGCACTGCCAGTGGACGTCTTCACAACGCCCGCAGCCTGGACGCGCCGGCCGACGTCGCCATCGACGCCACGATCAAGGCGCTGCTGGAAGACACCCGGCTGACCGTGCAGGCCCAGGCCTCCGGCGCCAAGGGGCTGGCCGCGGACTTCGAGATGGCGATGCCGGTGGAAGCCTCGGCCTCGCCCCTGCACATCGCCATCATCCGCAACCGGCCGATCCAGGGCCGACTGACCGCCAACGGCGAGATCAAACCGCTGTGGGACCTGGTCTATGGCGGCGATCGCGAGCTGTCCGGACAGACGCACCTGGCCGGCAAGCTCGACGGCACGCTGAACGATCTTCAGGTCACCGGCCAGGCCGCGGTCACCGGCGGCCGCTTCCAGGACGCCGCGACGGGTCTGGTGCTGACCAACCTCGTCCTGAACGCCGACCTGAAGCGCGACGTCGTCACCCTGCAGGGGCTCAGCGCCAAGGACGAGAAGTCCGGCGCCATCACCGGGTCCGGGTCGATCAGCCTGGTGCGCGGCGGTGGCTCCAGCCTCAAGCTCGAGCTGCAACGTTTCCGGCTGCTCGACAACGACACCGCCGAGGCGACCGCGAGCGGCCAAGTCGTCATCACCCGCGCTCCGGAAGGGCCGATCACCATCGTCGGCGGCCTCGACCTCGACCGCGCCCAGATCAACGCCGAGACCCGGCTGCGCCCGAGCGTGGTGACCATGGATGTCGTTGAGCGGAACGTCACGCAGGCCCAGCAGAGCCAGATGTCCGCACCAGGCGCCAGCGGTCCGCCGGTCACCCTCAACGTGACCCTGCGCGCGCCGCGGCGGGTGTTCGTCAAGGGGCGGGGCATCGATGCGGAGCTGTCGCTGGACGCCCACGTCACCGGCGCCCTGGCCAAGCCCGAGCTGGACGGGACCGCGCGCGTCGTCCAGGGCAGCTACGACTTCGCCGGCAAGCGGTTCGACTTCGACGAGCGCGGGGTGATCACCCTGGCCAACACCCCCGAACGGATGCGCCTCGACCTGTCGGCCAGCTGGGAGGCGCCGTCGCTCACCGCCACGGTGAACATCAAGGGCACGGCGGCCCGGCCCGAGATCACCCTCACGTCCGCGCCCAGCCTGCCGCAGGAGGAGATCCTGTCGCAGGTGCTGTTCGGCTCCTCGGCCGCCCAGCTGTCGGGACCCGAGACCGCCGAGCTGGCCTCCACCGTCACGGCGCTGGCCACCGGCGGGGGCTTCGACGTGCTGGGCAGCCTGAAGCAGTTCGCGCGCCTCGATCGGCTGGCGCTGGGCGGCAACGACGTCACCGGCATGACCGTCGCCGGCGGCAAGTACCTGGGCGACAACGTCTATCTCGAGATCGTCGGCGGCGGCCGCGAGGGCCCCACGGCAGAGGTCGACTGGCGCATCCGGCGCGGCCTGTCGGTCCTGTCCCAGATCGGCGGCCAGATCGGCGCCAAGCTCTCGATCCGCTGGAGCCACGACCTCGGCAAGACCGCCACCAAGGGCGGCAAGGGCGCGCGCCGCTGACGCCCAATTTAGCGTTCCAGGCGACCGATATCGACAGACAACCTGACGGCGGTTAACCATGGCGTGGGGGACGGACGGGTGGTCCGACGACAACCCCCGTCGGGGGACGCATGCCACAGAATCCTGTCCAGGTCGGCGGACCGGGCGACGAGGCTTTCGACGAACAACTCGGCGACGGGATCACGTCGATCGACGGCGGCGGCGGGGTCAACACACTCAACGCCGACTGGTCGAGCGCCGCTACCGCGGTCAGAGGCGGCGAGGGGCTCGGACCCGGCTTTCTCACGACCCCGGGGTCCAACCTGACGTTCGACAACGTCCAGAGCCTCAACCTCACCACCGGGCAGGGGGACGACTACTTCTACGTCTACGGCTCGGGCCTTCTGGTGAACTACGACGGCGGCGGCGGCGCCAATCTCTTCCAGGCCTTCTTCGACGACAGTCTGTCCGACATCACAGTGGCGCTGGACACGGCGCCTGGAGCCATCACGACTGTCTTCGGCCAGGGAAGCACACTCACCAACGTTCAGCGGCTCTTCATTTTCGGCGGCGAAGGCAACGACCATCTCACCGGAGGAGACGGCAATGATGGCCTGGGAGGGGGCGGTGGATTCAACGTCCTGAACGGGGCCGGGGGAGACGACGACATACAGACCTACGGGGGCGTGGACGTCGTCGATGGCGGAAGCGGGACCAATCACTTCCGCGGCAACTTCGCCTACGATCAGGCGGACATCAGCTTCACGCTGGACCCGACGCCTGGGTCGATTTCAACCTTCTTCGGGCAAGGCACCACCGTCACCAATATCCAGAGCATCGACGTCACCACTGGGCCAGGCGACGATACGCTCGCCGGCGCCGGCGGAAATGACCTGTTCGACGGCGGGGCCGGAAATGACGTCCTCACCGGCGGCGGCGGCGACGACACCCTGGTTGGCGGCTCGGGCGATGACACGCTCGACGGATCAGCCGGAAACGACCTCGCCATCTACACTGGCGACCGCGCCAGCTACTCCGTCGTCACTGACGCCTCGGGCGTGACGACGGTCCAAGACCTGCGACCGGGATCGCCGGATGGAACCGACATCTTGTGGGGCGTCGAGCTCATCCAGTTCATCGACCAGACCCTTGGCCAGGCGCCGCCGCCGCCGTCGCTTGCGTTGATCGCCTCGGCCCCAAGCACCGGGCTCGTCGAGGCAGGCGTCGGCGTCGCAGGGACATCCAGCGCCGTAGTGAACCTGACGCGAGTCGGAGGCCAGTCGCCAACCTACGAACTCACCGGCTGGAGCTACGTCGGCAATGGACTTTACGGTCGCTCGGGGACCTACGGTACAGTGTTGCTCAACCAGGCGGCGGACACGCTGACCTACGCGCTCGACGATGCGAAGGCCGAGACCAATGCCCTGGCCCAGGGCCAGGGCGTCAACGACACCTTCACCGTCACTCTGTTCGACAACGGGGTCATGGCCTCGACGCAGGTGTCTTTCGCCATCAGCGGAACCAACGACGCGCCGGTGGCGGGCGCAGACGTCGCCACGACAGCCTATGGCGCCACGCTGACCATCGCGACGGCGAGCCTGCTTGCCAACGACACTGACCCGGAGCTGGACACACTCACGCTGACGGCGGTCGGGAGCGCACAGCACGGGACGGTCCAGTTGCTGGGCGGCCAGGCGGTGTTCACCCCCTACGCGGGTTTCGTCGGCCAGGCGGCGTTCAGCTACACGGTCTCGGACGGCGCCGGCGGAACCGCGACGGGCCAGGTCACCGTCAATGTCGCGCCGTCCATGGGAGCGGCGCCCGCCTACATCTACGGCGCCAGCCTCGCCGGGCCGCAGGTCTACGATTTCACCGGCGATTCGGCGCGCCACTCGCTTCTCGTGGGAGCGGGCGATACGACGGTCTACACCGGGTCGGGCGGATCGAGCGTGAGGCTCGGAGCCGGCGACGATGTCGTGGTCGGCGGCTCCGGCAAGGACGTCATCACCTTTGGGGCGGGCCTCGGCTC
>FTHP01000429.1_pt1 | contig 12430 bp, 12 predicted proteins | sample 1640961 | NCBI WGS metagenome assembly FTHP01 (sample SAMEA3914788, study PRJEB12502) | metagenome | biome: forest; material: soil | place: Canada | collected 2011-07-03 | depth 0.1 m
CTCCAGCCGCGTGTCCAGCACGCCGGCCAGGCCAACCACTTCCGCAGCTACGCCCGCCAGATGCTGCCGGACCAGCGCTACGTCGCCTACGGGACCAACCGCTACGTCAACGAGTACCAGCGACTGGCCGGCGTGCTGGACACGCGGCTGGAGGGCCGGGACTACGTGGCCGGCGACTACTCCATCGCCGACATGGCGTGCTGGCCGTGGGTGCGGGGCATGGCCCGGCTGAATCCGGGGATCCACGACGGCTTCGACAGGCTGCTGGCCTGGATCGACCGGATCGCGGCCCGCGACGCCGTTCCCAAGGCCGACCAGGCCGGACGCGATCTGGTGCACTCGGCCGCCGGCGCCGGACGTGAGGCCGAGCAGGCCCGCAGTGTGCTGTTCGGGCAGCGTGCGCGCCGGGGCTGACCGGCCCTTGCTCAGAAGTTACTCGGTTTAACTTATGGTTTGCGCGAGTTTACAATGACTAAGAGTTAGTGAAGCCGTGTTTCAGCACCCCTCGTGCTGATTCCGCGCTTAACTGTATGTTTATCCACTATGACCTTTTCTTATTCCCGCAAGTCCTGCGGCAGAAGCCGTAAGGGGGCACTACGGGGGTTAAGTCATGATGGTGAGCATCGACACCGAAGGCTTGTCCAGCCTTCCACTACCGTCGCCGCAGTCCACGGGCGACGAGCTGTTCCGCCTGGGATTGCTCTATTCCACAGGGCAGGGCGGCGCTCCGGTGGATTATGTTTCGGCGCACATGCTGTTCAACCTGGCCGCCATGCGCGGCTCGGTCGAGGCCAAGGTCTATCGCCGCGAGCTGAGCATGGAGATGGCCCAGGCAGAGGTCGCAGAAGCCCAGCGCGCCGCGCGCGAGTGGCTGGCCAGCGCCTGAATCGGAAGCCGGGCGCCAAAAAACGCCCGGCTGCGACTTTCGGTCGCTAGGGACTGGCTCCCGGGGGCTGGAAGACGGCGTTCTGACTGTTCAGCGCATAGCTGAAGCCGAGCGAATACGGCACGAGCTCCCTCAGCTGACCCAGCAGAAGGCCCGCCTCGGCCAGGCCGGAGCGCGGCACATAGACGATGTCGAAGCGGCGCAGGGGCACGAGGTCGGTCCGCGCGGGGTCGCCGATGCCGCGCTGCAGGTTGACCCTCCGCATCATCGGCCGCCCGTCCGGCCCGCGCCGGATGATCACCACCCGGCTGCGCTCGGCCGTGGTCTTGAAGCCGCCCGCCAGGATCACGCCCTGCAGGGCGTTGATGTCGCCGGGCATGTCGTAGACGCCGGCCTTGTCCACCTCTCCGCCCACGAACACCTTCAAAGGCGCGGCCTTGACGGAGGCGTAGACCTCGGGCCGCAGCAGTTCGGCGGAATAGGCCTGTGACAGGGCCGCCTCAACCTCGGGCAACGTCCGGTCGGCCAGCATGATCGAACGGACCAGCGGCAGGCTGACCCGCCCGTCCGGCTGCACGGTCACGGTCTTGTTCAGCTCGGGCGCGGATGGCGTCGTGATTTCGATCTCGTCGCCCGGAAAGACCCGGTAGGGCGGCTCGTCGTCCGTCCAGGTCGCATAGCCGATGTTGGGAAACTGGGCAGCTGCTGCCTGATGCGTCGGCGGAGCACCCGTGGCGCAGGCGGCCACGGCCATGACCGCGATCGCGCCAACCGCCACCGGCGGCAACGATCTGGGCGCCTTTTTCATGCGAGCCTGCAGGGGATCATCACCAGCAAGAGGTTAAGGGAAATGGGTAACCAAACCTTAATGGCGACACCTCAGGGTCGCTAGAGGCTGGGCGTTTCCAGGACTCCATGACCTTTCCTCGATGACCTATGACAGCGCATGGGGGTCCGCCGCGCCGCACTCCGGCCCGGACGGAGGCTGGGCGTCGCGGCCGCGCTATGGAACCGCCGACTACATCACCCTGCTCTGGCGCGACCGATGGCTGATGATGGGGGTGTTCCTGGCCATCTTCGTACTGGGACTGGCCGGCGCCCTCCTTATGAAGACCCGCTATCCGGCGACGTCCTCCATCCTGGTGAGGCTGGGGCAGGAGTACGTCTACGAACCCAACGTCGGTGATGCGGCCCGAGGCGCCATTCCCACCACCGACCAGCTGATCCAGTCGGAAGTGGAGATCCTCTCGAGCGCCGAGCTGCGCAGGCGCGCGTTGCTGGGCCTTGGCCTCGGTAAGGTGTTCCCGGATCAGGCGGACGCCTGGGCCGGCGGGACGGCGGCCAAGCGCCAGGAGATCGTCGACAAGGCGGTCACGGCTATGGGGACGAACCTGAAGGTCGACTCCGCGCCCGACACCTCGGTCGTGCGCCTGACCTATACGGACACCGATCCCGACCGCGCGGCGCTGGTGCTGAACCGGCTGCTCGACGAGTACCTGATCTACCGGCGCGCCGTGCTGCTGGACAAGACCCAGCCCTACCTCGACCAGCAGCTGAAGGTGTTCCAGGACCGGCTGGCCGAGACCGACGCCGGCTATCAGGCCTTCCTCGCCGCCAACGGCGTGGACGACTTCGACGCCGAGAAGGCCTCGCTCAACACGCTGCTGACCTCGCTGACCGACGAAGGCTACCGGGTGGACGCCCGGCTGAAGGAGATTGACGGCCGGCTGGGCGAGATGGGGCGCCAGGTCGGACGGCTGAGCCCGGAGGTCAGCCTCTACCGTGACACCAATCCGGCCAGTTCCGACAAGCTGCTGCAGCTGCAGATCGAGCACCAGGACCTGCTGTCGCGCTACAAGCCCGACGCCGAGCCGGTGAGGGAGATCGAGCACCGCATCGCCCAGATGCAGGCCCTGGCCTCGCAGAGCGCCGGCCAGCCCTCTGGCGCCCGCAGGATCGGGATCAATCCGGTCTACCAGACCATGCAGACCGAGCAGATCCAGTTGAACGCCGAGTCTGCCTCGCTGAAGGAGCGCCAGACGGCGCTGCAGGGCCAGATGCAGCAAATCTCCATGCGCCGCCAGAAGCTGACCGAGATCGAGCCGCAGTACTTGGCGTTCACCCGCGACCGCGACCTGCTGCAGGGCGAGATCCGGGGGCTGATGCAGAAGCGCCAGGAATCCCAGGCCTCGCAGTCCATCGCCCAGCGCAGCAACGACAACATCCGCATCGTCGAGCGCCCGATCCCGCCCACCGCCGGCAAGAGCCTGAAGAAGATCGTGGCGGCGCTGGCCCTTCTGTTCGCGGCGTTCACCGCCCTCTGCGTGGGGCTGACGCGCATATTCCTGAGGCGGGGCTTCGCGACGCCCGCCTCGGCGGGCCGCGCCCTGGACCTGCCTGTGCTGGCGGCGGCGGGCTACAAGCGCGATATTTGAGCCAAAGGGCCGGCTGAACCGATGGTAGCCGCGATCGTTTGCTAGGATCGTCCCTTCGCGCGGCGATTCGGTGATGCTGAACCTGACCTCCGAGATGGCGCAACTGTGGGCCTCGCTCGGATCGCCTCGCCCGGGTGTCGGGCGCGTGGTCCAGGTCACAGCCGCTGCACGGGGGGAGGGGACGTCGACCATCGCCCGCGAGTTCGCCCGCTTCGCCGCCGCCCGCTGCCGCCGGCCGGTGTGGCTGGTGGACCTGGACCTGCAAGCCAACACCCAGCACGCCATCATCGCCGCCGAGCCAGGCCGCTACGGCCTGCTCGGCCAGCCCGCCGCCGCCTCGCCCGACGACTCCGCCTTCTTCACGGTCCAGCCTCCCGCCCGGGACCGTGAGGGCCGACGCATCGCCGACCCCGGCTACTTCTGCGTCCAGCAGGCCGGGGCCTCGCGTCTGTGGGTGACCCGCTTCCGCCGCGAGCGGCTGCAGCCGGGCCAGACGCCGCACCTGATCGCCGGCGACGCCTACTGGTCGGCCCTGCGCCGTCACGCCGACATGGTGGTGCTGGACGCGCCCTCCGCGGACCGCTCCTCGGCCGCGGTGACCATGGCGCCGTTCGTGGACACCACCGTGCTGGTGGTGGCGGCCGACGAGGGCGACGCCCGGGGCCCTGCGGCGCTGAAGGAGGCGATCGAGCAGGCCGGCGGCCGTTGCGCCGGGATCGTGTTCAACCGTGCCCGGATCACCGCGCCCAGGTTCCTGAAGGCCATCGTGCCCTGATCGCGACCCGCCGTGCTACACCCATCCGAGGCCGTGGCGATGCACGGCGAACCCGAGTGAACTCATGAAGCCGACGATCACCAGACCGGCGTCGCCCGGCAAGGCCGGCAAGCCCGAGGTCTTCGCGCCTCCCACCCCCAAGGTCAGCCGCCAGAAGCGCGGCAAGGTCCTGACGGCGGCGGAGCGGGCGGCCTTCCTGGCCTCCAGGCCCGATCTCAAGGGCCGTTAGTCTGGGCTAACCGATCAGAGAGGTCAGTAGGCAGGCCCGATACGGTGGCAGCCTTCGGCGGCGGTGACGATGTCGGCGCCGCCCTCCAGGGCCATGTCGATCAACCCCTCCAGGACTGCTGGCGTGCAGCCCCAGGGCGAGGGGCTGTCCTGGACATCATGGGTATAGAGGATCACCCAGGCGCGGCGATCCAGGGCCCGCGCGATCCAGCGGGCCGCCACGGCCTGCCCGTCGTCGCCCTCGATGCCGACGGCCGGCGCCTGGTTGAGGTCGGCCCCGGGTTCGATCAGGCCATGGTGCAGGGCGCGGAGCAGGAAGTAGCGGGGCGCAAGCACCTGTTTGGCGGCCGGCGAGATGTCGCCAAAGGGGTAGGCGAATGTCTCGGGCATGGGCGCGCCGAGTTCGGCCAGGCCCGCCGCGTTGGCGATGACGTCTGCGTTGATCTCGTCCGCTGCGGCGCGTCCGCAACCAAGATGCGAGCGGGTGTGGCATCCGATCTCATGGCCGGCCGACAGCAGCCGCCTGATGTCCTGAGCATCGGCCATTGGCCCCATATCGCCAGCGCCGCCGACCATGCCCGACGAGATGAACCAGGTCCCCAGCGCGCCACGCGCTTCCAGCAGGGCCGCGCCCGTCCGGGCCGCGCTCGCCGGCGCATCGTCGAAAGAGAAGGTCACCATCGGCCGCTCCGGCCGCGTGTGCACGGACCGCCGGTGCATCAGCCGCGAATAGCGGCGGCGCAGCTTGCCCTTCAGCGAGGAGTCGGCGGCCATCAGATGGCCTCTGCGCAGACCGCCGCGCGGTAGAGCCGCATGCAGAAGGCGCGCATGGGCAGCGGGGCCTGCTCGGTCAGGGCGAGGACCTTCAGCAGAGGGCGCCATGCCGCTCGCAGGGGCGCCCGCTTCAGCGCCCGCGCGGCCCGGTAGCTGGGATAGGAGCGGACGATGTCGGGATGGGCCTGCAGGATGCGGGCGAAGTTGGCGGCCGACTGCTCGTACTTGGCGGCGATCACCGTGGCCGGGTCCAGGCCAAGGTGAGTGGCCGGATTGTCCACGTGCGTGATCGGATGGCGCCGCGAGACCCGCACGCCCCACTCCACGTCCTCCCAGCCCCAGCCCTTGAATCCCTCGTCGAAGGGCTCGGCCTCGAACACGGCTCGGCGGATCATCAGATTGGAGGTGAAGACGTACTTTTCCGGTTTCAGCCGGCGCAGCTTGGCCCCGGCGCAGTCCGAGCGGAGCGCGAGCTGGCGGTGCAGGGCGTGCTCGCGCACGAGGGGCGCCTGCTTCAGCGAGAAGCCGCCGAAGGCCACGGCAGGATCCGTGCGATCGATCAGTTCGACCCACTGCGCCAGGAAGTCCGGAGCGTCCGGCAGCATGTCGCTGTCCAGGAACAGCAGATGGCCGGCGCGGGCATTGGCGGCGAGGCGGTTGCGGCCCCTGGCCCGGCCCTCGTTGGCGATGAGGCGGACCGAGCGGGCGGGAAGCCCGCTGGCGCGGATCGCAGCGATCACCCTGTCGGCCAGGGCTTCGTCGACCGAGCCGTCATCGAGCAGCACGATCTCAACCGCTCCGGCGAGCGCCTCGGCCTCTTGCTCCAGCGCCCGCATCAGCGGGCAGGGATCGTCGTTCAGGTACGGGATCAGCACGGACAGGCGCGGCCTGGCGTCCGCCCAGGCGAGATTGTCGACCGTCTGGTCCAGGGAGACGGCGTTCATGCCGCGGCGCCCTGCAGCGAGCGCACCAGCCTTGTCCCATGCGAACGGACGCCGGCTGCGTTCAGGGCGACGGCGAGCGCGGCGTAGACGGCCAGCCCGACGGCGGCCTTGCCGGCCAGCTCGAGCAGGCCGCCGGAAGCCGGAACCAGGCTCACCGCCAACGCCATGCCCGCAGCGGCGATCCCACATCGCGCCAGGGCCGCGAACGGCACCGGCAGTGGCATCACCGTCCGACCGAGGGCCCATGACGCCACCGCGCCGATCGCATAGCTGGCGGCGGTGGCCCAGACCGCGCCGTTCAGGCCGTAGCGCGGGATCAGGACGAAGGTCAGCACCAGGTTGACCCCGGCCGGAATGGCCATGGCGGCCAGCAGCAGTCGGGTGCGGCGGGCCAGGGTGAAGGCGGTGTGGAAGTAGTAGGTCGTCACCCCTCCGAAGAAGCCGCTGAGCGCGATCCAGGGCGTGACCTGGGCGGCGCCGGCCCGCAGGCCTTCGCCCACCATCAGCTGCGCCAGGGGCTTGGCGACCAGCGCCAAACCCACCGCGGCGGGCAGGCAGATCAGCAGCATGAGCGAGGCCTGTTCGCGGGCGGATCGGGCCAGGGCCTCGCGGCCGCCACGCTCGAGGGCGGCGATGGCGGCAGGCCCTCCGGCCGCCCCAAGCCAGATGAACAGCACGTCCAGGGTGCGGTTCGAGAGACTGTAGCCGGCGTGGTAGACGCCGACGCTGGCCGGATCGAGGTAGATCGCCAGCATGAACCGGTCGGTCGTGGCCAGGGCCAGGGACAGGATCAGCGACAGGGCCACCGGCACGCCGTAGTGGGCATAGTCGCCGGCCCGGGCGGGCTGGAAGCGGCCATGCGCGGCGCCCTTGATCTCGCCAGGCAGGACGAAAACCAGGCACAGGGCCGCCGCGACGCCGGCGCCGATCAGGGGAGCGGTTCCGCCGGCGCCCATGGCGGCCAGGGCCGCGCCGATCAGGAAGGCGCCGCCGGTCTGGGCCATGTCGAGGGTGGCGGAGGCCCGCACCCGCCCGGCCGCGCGCCGATGCTCCTGGGCGAGCTTGGCGAGGCTGCGGATCGGCGTGGCGAAGAGTCCGGCCCCGATGGCGAGCTTCATCGGCGCGGCGAAGGGGGCCAGCCAGAGCACGACCGCCGCCGTGGCCACCAGGCCAGCGGCCAGGACCAGGAACAACCGCAGCAGGGTGGCGAAGTGGTCGGGCAGCCGGCCCCCCTCGGCTTCTCGGGCCCAGAAGCGCGCCATGGCGGCCTCGAGCCAAGTGAAGACGATGGTATGGACCAGGGTCGTGACGGAAAACGCCAGGGCGTAGACGCCATACGCCTCGGGCGACAGCAGCCGCGTGAACAGCACGATGCTGAGCAGGCCAACAAGGCCCTGCACCACATTGGCCGGCAGGTAGCCAATGACGCCGCGCCAGAACATCAGGCGCTACCGGACGGCGTGCCGGTCGCCGAGCAGGCAGGGGATGGTCTTGGCCATGATGTAGAGGTCCAGCCAGAAGGACTGGCGCTCGACATATTCCACGTCCAGCGCGACGCGCCGGCGGACCGCATCGGCGGTGTGCACCGGCCCGCGCGAGCCCTTGATCGCCGCCCAGCCGGTTACGCCCGGCTTCAGGCGATGGCGATGGGCGTACTCCGCGACCAGCCGCGCGGACTCCACTTCGCCGGTCTTCATGCCGATGGCGTGCGGACGCGGACCGACCAGCGACATCTCGCCCTTCAGCACGTTGAAGATCTGCGGCAGCTCGTCCAGGCCCGTCCGCCGGATCAGGCGGCCGACACGTGTGACCCGTTCGTCATCCAGCGCGATCTGCTTCGACGCCGTCGGATCGCAGGTCTCCTGGCGCATGGAGCGGAACTTCCAGACCACGATCTCCTCGTTGTTGAAACCGTGGCGGCGCTGGCGGAAGAACACCGGGCCCGGCGTGTCCAGGCGGATGGCGATGGCGATGACGGTCATGATCGGCACGGCCGGGATCAGCGCTATCCCGCCGAACACCAGATCCTGCACCCGCTTCCAGAAGGCGCGGCTTTCGTTGCGGGGCGCGCCGGAGACATGGGCCAGAGGCAGCCGCGCCAGGCGCGACAGCGTCGCATCATGGCCGCCGGCCTCGAAATCCAGGAACAGGGCGATGTCGTTGGGCAGCACCCGCAGCCGCTCGATGATCTGGCCGACGCGGCCCTGTGCGCTGGACGGCACGGTGATGACGATGCGGTCCACGAACGGGATCAGCCGGTGGCCCAGCAGGGCGGCGGTGTCGCCGAGCACGGGCACGCCGCGGATGTTGGGCGGGGCGCGTGCGGCGCGGTCGTCGAACACGCCGATGACGTTGGCTTCGCGGTTGTCGATCAGCGCCTGGATCAGCCGTTCCGCGTTGCGCGTGGCGCCGACCACGATGATGTTCGGAGTCAGCCTCCCCTGGGAGCGCCAGGCCGAAACCAGCAGCCACCAGCCGGCGTGCAGGACGTAGACGGCCGCGAAGCTCAGAGCGAGCCAGGCCGCCAGCTGCACCAGCTCATGACGAGGCAGTCCCACCGCGTCGGCGACCAGCAACAGGCACGCCGCGGGCAGGAATCCGGCGAAGGCGCGCAGCAGGTGGACGGAGAGGCCCTCGCTGGCGCTGAAGCGATATGCGCCCACGCCGCCAAGGCTCCAGATCAGCAGGCCTGAGCCGATAACGTAGGGCAAGGCGGCCGTGATCGGGGTGGAAAGCAATCCGCCGGTCTGGGCCAGGCCGCAAATGACGCTGGCCAGTGCGAGGATCAGGCACGTATCCACGATACGGAAGGCGCGGGCCGGTCCGAATCCGTGGAACCGCTCCCGCGCCGAAATCAGTCGTTCCGGCCTGAGCGGTCCGCGCCGGTCGGCGCCGGCCCGGCGATCCTTGGCGTGGCTGGGGCGCAGGAACACGGACTCGACCGCCACGGCGTCGAAGCCGGCGCCCACGCCGGCATGCTGCGGCTCACCCTCGGCGCCGGCCAGGGGGTGAGAGCCTTGCAGTTCAGACGAGGGTTGCGAAGCGGGGGCGGTAAGCGACATCAAGCGGTGACCGTTCTGGCGACCGCGCCACTGTGGCAGACCGAAGTGAGCCCGCCGTTAACGCTGAACGGTCTCTGCACGCAAAAGGGGAGCCGGAGCGGTCAGCTCCGGCTCCCGCGGCCTTGAGTTCGCGGACGATTATCCGCGCCGACCCCTGCGGCCGTCGTCGCGTGCGTTGCGCAGGAAGGACTCGACGCCATCCAGGCGGGCGTTCAAGGCATTGACCTCGCCCTGGGACAGGCGCCCGTCCAGGCGCGCGACCTGGAACTGACGGCTGATGTCCTTCAGCATGTTCATGGCGCGGTCGGACTCCCGGCGGTCGATCCGGCCCGACTGGGTCAGCTGAAGGGCTTCCCAACGGACCTGGCCGAAGCGCTTCTGGGCGTCGACGCCGGCGGAGTTGTAGCCGCGGCCGTGGTCGTCTCCGCGGCCGACATCATGTCCGCGGTCGTAGCCACGGCCATGGTAGTCCTGGGCGAAGGCTTGGCCGCCGATGCCCGCCGCCGCCAGCGTCAACGCCAGGGCGGCGACGGATGTCTTGATCCCCTTGATGGTCATGTCGTGTTCTCCTTCTCGACCGGGCGATACGTCCGATCCATGGCGGGAGAATGCGGCGGCCAGACTGAACCGGAACGGAGCCGCCGGTTGTACGGCGTTCATCCGCCGCCTCAGCCTTTGTGCGGCGGCGTATAGAACACCGGCGAGCTCCAGGCGCGCTCCTGCAGGGTCGGCGGGGCCAGCCGGGTCAGCGGCAGATGGCTGCGCACCGCCAGGTAGGTCGACCATCGCGGCGTCGGGATCTCGATGGCCCGCGCGTAATAGATGGCCGGCTCGGCCGGATTGAACGTGGGATCCGTCCACTCTCCGGTCAGCACCGGAGCGCCGATGCTGTTGGTGTAGGCGGCGGTCTTCACGTTGACGGTGTTCCCCACAGGCGGCACGACGCCGGTCCGGGGATCGGGTTTGCGGGCGCCAGACCAGACGGCGTCGAACACCTGCTCGTGGCTGGCGCCGCCAGCGTACCAGACCTTGACGATCTGGATCCGGTCCAGGTTGCCCGAGTCCGGATCCTTGACCGCCTGCAGCAGGAACCGTGGCGGCCCCTTCGCGCCCGGCGAGGGCACAAGGTCGCCGCCCATCGGCGCGCCCAGGGCATAGGCGCTCTTCACCCAGTCGGCCTGGCGGGTGATGCCCGCGGGATAGCTGAAGCCGGCGAACAGCCGAAGGCGCATGCGAACGCCGGTGGTGGCGAACACCTCCTTGCGCTTCATGGCGTCGAACAGGGCCTCGCGGGTGTTCCGCTCGGCCCAGACGCCGGTGATCCCCCCCGCGCTCAGCGTGACGGGCCGGGCCCGAAGCACCCAGTTGGGGTAGCGCTGGCTGTCGCCGTCGCCGAGCGCGCCCGGATAGTTGAACTCCTCCGAGGCCGAGACGCCGGAGTGGAAGTCCGACCCCCCGACCACTCCCAGGGCGAACGGATTGATCCCCAGCCGCTGTTGCTGCACCAGGCCCCGGCCGAACGCCTTGCGCACCAGACTGCCGGGGCTGAGAGGCGCTCCTGGATCGGAAAAGAGTTCGAAATTGGCGAACTCGTCGGTCGGGGATAGTTCCGGGCGGGTCTCGCTGGTGCCCTTGTTCTGGGTGATCTCCACCAGGCGCTCGTTGCGCATGCGCTCTTCGGCATAGGCGCGGGTGAAAGGGCGGCCCCAGGAGTCGCGGTCCGCGAACATCAGGCCGTCGCTGAGGTTGGAGCTGTGCGGGATCAGGATGGAGTCGGCGCCCCGGCGGCGGTTGGCCTCGGCGTAGGCCCAGAGGTCCTCGGGCTTGCGTGAGTCCAGGGAACTGAACGGACGCTGCGGGAAATTGGGCCCACGGAAGATGACGTTCCGGTGCATGTGCGCCCCCGAGTAGAAGGGCGACCACTCGAACGCGACGAAGGTCGAAAAGCGACCAGGCCGGTAGTACTTCTGCGCGGCGTCGATCTCCCGCTGCCAGTTCTCGCGGATGGTCTTGTCGTCGAGGAACGCCTTGTCGGGAGGCGTGATCCCGCTGAAACCGGAGGCGACGAAAATGGACAGCAGCTTCTGGCGCCGGGTCTGCCGGCCGAAGCTCAGCAGCTTGCCCCAATCGATCTCCGGCAGCGGGCGGATGGGCGGGGGGCTGACAGGGTAGTCGCCGAGATATTCGGCGTGGTCGGTCACGGCCAGGAAATCCAGGGGCACGCGTCGCTGCACCATCTGGCCGCGGTAGTTCACGCTCTGGCCAAGGGCGAACCGATAGGAATCCTCGGGCGTGGTGTTGGTGCGGGCCGAGGCGGCGTCGAAGGAATAGCTGGTGTGCAGGTGCAGGTCGCCGAAGTAGGCGTTGCGCTGCGGATTGGGCGGCGGCAGGGGCTCCGACTCCGGCCCAGGAAGGCCTGGCGTCCGTCCCGGATGCCTGGCCAGCCCGAAGGCGAGTCCCGCGACGATGACGATCCCGGCGGCGCCGAGCAGGATGTGTGAACGCTTCATAGGAAGGCCAGGGTCCGCGCGATGAGCCAGTAGGAGGCGACTGAGCCGATCAGGTAGGGCAGGGCCCGGCGCACCCACGCCACCGCCCTGGGCGCCGCCAGGGCCAGAACGTGGAACGCCGCGACGACGGCGAGCACGAAGGCCATCTGGCCGGCCTCGATCCCAAGATTGAAGCTCAGCAGGGCCGCCGGGATGTCGTGCGGCGGCAGGCCGACTTCGCGCAGGGCGCCGGCGAACCCCAGGCCATGCAGCAGGCCGAAGGGGAAGGCGATCAGCCACGGCTGGCGCTGGGCGAGGCTTGGCAGCCCGCGCCGGTAGCGGACCAGCTCCACGGCCACGGCCAGGATGCTCAGCGCGATCACCGCCTCCACCGGCGCGGGTGCGACGTCGATCAGGCCCAGCGCCGACATCGAAAGGGTCACGCTGTGCGCCGCCGTGAAGGCCGTGACCGTCTTGATCAGCGCCTTCAGGCTGGTCACCAGCAACATCAGGCCGAGCAGGTAGGCCAGGTGGTCGACGCCGGTCCAGATGTGGCTGACGCCCAGCTCCAGATAGGCGACGACCGGCAGGACGGGCTTTGAGGAAGCCGGCAGGCGCCAGGTGGGCCGATCAGGCCTGATCAGCTGAGAGGCCTCGACGGCGTTGGCGTAGCGGACGTGGACCAGCACGTCGGTGATCGAGGCGTCCAGGCCCCGGATCGTCAGCGTCTGGCTCTCGAGCGCCGCGGCGGCCCACGAGGTGCGGCCGGCCTACCTCGACATCTCCCAGGACCGGACGGGCTGGGTGCGCGTTCTGTGGCGCCAGCCGACGGCCGGC
>FTHP01001077.1_pt1 | contig 12314 bp, 10 predicted proteins | sample 1640961 | NCBI WGS metagenome assembly FTHP01 (sample SAMEA3914788, study PRJEB12502) | metagenome | biome: forest; material: soil | place: Canada | collected 2011-07-03 | depth 0.1 m
ACGCCGAGCACCGCGGGACTGACGCTCTACAGCGCCCAGGTGGTCAACCACCCGCGCTCGCCGACGACGGCGGCTAATGCCTTCGAGATCGCGCCGGGCCGTCCCGCGCCCCAGGTCGGCGCCGCCTTCGCACCCCAGGCCGCGATGGCCCTGTCGCCGCAGGTTATCGGACCGATGACCCCCGCGGCGGTTAGCGCGGACGCCTCGGTCGATCTGCAAGGCCTCTACGCCGACGCCGAGCGCCGCCTGGACACCAAGGACCGGACGGGACTGCCGATCCTGAAACGGGCGGCGAGCCTGGGATATCCTCTGGCCCAGTTCGATCTGGCCAAGCTCTACGAGGCCGGCGACGCGGGTCTGCCCAAGGACGTCGTCGAGGCCCGCCGCTGGACCGAACGCGCCGCCGACAGCGGCGAGCGCCGCGCCATGCACAATCTGGCGCTCTACTATTTCGAGGGGACCGGCGGCCCGAAGAACCTGGCCATGGCCGCGCAGTGGTTCCGCCGCGCCGCCGATCTCGGCCTGATCGACAGCCAGTACAATCTGGCGCGGCTCTATGAGAACGGCTTCGGCGTCACCGAGAACGCCGCCGAGGCCTACAAGTGGTACCTCATCGCCGCCCGCTCGGGCGACGGCGAGTCACGCAATGCCGCCGACCGCCTGAAGCGGCTGCTGTCGGCGGACGGCCAGAAGACGGCCGAGCGGGCCGCGGCTTCCTTCCGCGCCGAAGCGACGCCCGTTCCGCCGCAGCTGGCCCCCGCCATCGGCGGCTCGCAATCGGATGTGACCGTGGCCCAGCGGGCGTTGTCCCGGCTGGGCTATTATCGCGGCCCGACCGACGGGGTGTCGTCGCCCGCGCTGAAACTGGCGGTCATCGCCTTCCAGCGTGAGCAGGGCCTGCCGACGACCGGCGCGCTCGACCCGACCATGGTGAGCCGCCTCGCACGGGCAGCCGGTTAGTCCCCGCCGACGGACCACCACCCCACGGCATGAGCGCGGCGCGGTCCCAGCGCCACAGCCAGCGGCGGACGCGCGAACAGGCCCGAGAATGCCTCGTCGCGGATGTTCAATCCTCCGGCATAGGCGCCGAACGCCGGCAGGATCAGGCGCTCGCCGTCGGTTGCAAAGCAGCGACGCCGCACCGAACGTCCTCCGGCCATGATCCGGGCGCAGGGGTGCAGGTGCCCCGCCGCTTCGCCGGACGCCAGGCCCGCCGTGGGTTCGTGCAGCAGATCGAGCCCGGCGCATCTGAAGGCTTCCAGGGCGTCGCCCGGCAGGCTGCGCGGAGGCAGGGGATCGTGGTTGCCCAGGACCCAGACTAAGGTACGGCCCCGGCCCAGTCGGTGCAGGGTCTCGACATCGTCCGGCGCCAGGCGCGCCTCGGCGCGGGAGTCGTGGAAGGCGTCGCCGAGGAACACGATGACCCCCGGCGCCGTCGCCGCGACCTCGACCTCCAGCCGGTCCAGGGCGTCGCGAGTGTCGTATGGCGGCAGCAGCTGGCCACGCGAGGCGTAGGCCGAGCCTTTCTCCAAGTGCACGTCGGCGACCACGAGCGCGCCCTCAGCCTCGATCCAGAGGGCCCCGGAGGCGCGCAGCCCGCAATCGGCGCCGGCGATCCTGACGCGGACGGCGTCGCCGTCCTGGGCGAACTCGATGTCCTTGGATCCAGCGCGCAGCGGCGAGGTCATGACATCGCCTCGGCGATCAGCTCGGACTCGGCGGCTTCCAGGATGGATTCCTGGCTGCCGGGCACGCTCTCGCGCCCGATGGAGAGCAGGATCGGCACGGCGAACGGGGTGACCTTGGGCAGGTCGCGGTGCAGCAGGCGTCCGCTGATCCTCGCCAGCAGTTCGCCCAGGCGCGCCACGTCCAGGCTGCCCGTCGCCACATCCTCGCGGGCGCAGCGCAGCAGCAGGTGGTCGGGTTGATGGCGACGAAGCACGTTGTAGATCAGGTCCGCCGAGAAGGTGACCTGCCTGCCCGATTTCTCCTGGCCCGGGAAGCGCCGCTCGATCAGGCCGGACACCAGCGCACAGTTCTTGAAGGCGCGCTTCATCAGCACGCTCTCTTCGAGCCACGCTTCCAGATCGTCGCCCAGCATGTCCTGGGCGAACAGCTGCTCCATGTCCAAGCCCCCCATCGGGTGCATCGACCAGATCGCCAGGGCGTAGTCGGAGGCGACAAATCCGATCGGGCCTGCGCCCATGCGATCGAGCCGGCGGGTCAGGAGCATCGCCAGGGTGGTGTGGGCCAGGCGGCCTTCGAAGGGATAGCAGACCAGCTGCCACCGGCGCCCCAGCGGGAAGGTCTCGATCAGCATCTCGTCTTCGCGCGGGATCGCCGAATGGGCCTTCTGGATGGCGAGCCACTCCTGCACGTCGTCGGGCAGACGGGTCCAGGCCGCCTCGTCCTGGGTCAGCCTGCGCACGCGCTGGGCCAGGAAGGTCGAGATGGCGAACTTCGAGCCGCCCCAGCTCGGCATCTTGGGCTCGGACTGCGGGGCGGGGGTGACCAGGACGTCGTTGCCTTCCACGCCGTGGAAGCGCCAGACCTGCCCGCCGAAGATGAAGGTGTCGCCGGGGACCAGGATGTCGATATAGCCCTCTTCGACCTCCCCGATCTTCCGTCCGACCGCACGGCCGCGCATCACCCGCAGGTTCAGCACGGCGGCCCCGACGATAGCGCCTACGTTCAGCCGGTGGCGAAGCGCCGTCTGGGCGTTGCGCACCCGCCAGCGGCCGTCGCGGTCCTGCACGATCCGCCGGAACTGGTCGTAGGTCTTGAGCGCGTAGCCGCCGGTGGACACGAAATCCATCACCTGGTCGAAGTCCGGACGGGTCAGTTCGGCATAGGGCGCCGCCGTTCGCACCTCGTCATAGAGGTCGTCGGCCAGGAACGGATCGCCACATCCCACACCCATCACGTGCTGGGCCAGCACGTCCAGCGCCCCGACGCGAACCGGATCGCCGTCCAGGGCGTTCTCGGCCACCGCCTCGCGGGCGGCCTGGCATTCCAGCATTTCGAACCGGCTCGCGGGCACCAGAAGCGCTCTCGATGGCTCGTCCAGGCGATGGTTGGCCCGCCCGATCCGCTGCACCAGCCGCGAGGAACCCTTGGGCGCTGCGAGCTGGATCACCAGATCGACGTTCCCCCAGTCGATGCCCAGGTCCAGGGTCGAGGTGCAAACCACCGCATTGAGGTCGCCGCGGGCCATGGCTGCCTCGACCTTGCGCCGCTGCTCCGCCGCAAGCGAGCCGTGGTGCAGGGCGATCTTGAGCCCGTCCTCATTGAGCCGCCACAGTTCCTGGAAGGCGAACTCGGCCTGCCAGCGGGTGTTGACGAACACCAGGGACATCCGCGCCCCCTTGATGACGTCGTAGACCTCCTGCATCGCGTGCTGCGCGGTGTGGCCCGCCCAGGGCACCTCGCCGTGCGACAGCAGGACATCCACCACCGGCGGCGCGCCGGGCTCGCCGAGCACCAGGTCGGCCATCTGGCTGGGCGCCAGCCAGCGGCGCAGCAGGTCCGGCTCGTTGACGGTGGCCGACAGCCCCACGCGGCGCATGGCTGGGGCGCAGGCCTGCAGGCGCGCTAGTCCCAACGACAAGAGGTCGCCGCGCTTGGAGGAATGGATGGCGTGGATCTCGTCGATGATCACCGTCTTCAGGTCGGCGAAATAGGCTCGCGAGCCGTCCCACGCGCAGAACAGGGCGAGCTGCTCTGGGGTCGTCAAAAGGATGTCCGGCGGGTGCAGGCGTTGGCGCTGGCGCTTGGCGATTCCGGTGTCGCCGGTGCGGGACTCCACTCGGATCGGCAGCCCCATTTCTGCGATGGGCGTCGTCAGGTTACGGGCGACATCGACCGCCAGGGCCTTCAGCGGCGAGATATAGAGTGTGTGCAGGCCATAGCCGGCCGGATCGTTGGCGGGCGGCCGTTCGGCGAGCTCGATCAGGCTCGGCAGGAACCCGGCCAGGGTCTTGCCGCCGCCGGTCGGCGCGATCAGCAGGGTATGCCGGCCATCCTTCGCCTTTTGCAGCATCTGCAGCTGGTGGCGCCGCGGGCGCCATCCCCGTCGCTCGAACCATTGGCCGAAGCGAGGAGGCAATGTCGCCAGGGCGCGCCGATCCGTCCCGGAGCGGGTAATTTGGCTCTCGATGTCGACGCCGGCGGACTGCGCCACGCTGGACCGGACTCCTCGGCCCCACTCCAGAGCCGTGCAATGGTGTTCCCGTTCTGTTTCGGCCCGTCGACCGCCGTCGTCAATGGCGCCTAGCGGCGCGCGGCCAACAACAGCCTCCCGCCACGCCGCATCAACCAGCCCGCAATGACATAAGCTGTGGCGCCGAGCACGAGCATGATCGGGATGATCCACCAACCCAGCAGCTCGGGGGTGTGGTGCGCGGTCCCGTAGATGGCGCCGAATTCTCCAAGTCCGCCGTGATCGCCGGCCCAAAGGCCCACATTGTGAGGCGTGATCGGCTTCAGTGCGGCGACTGCCACGAAGGCCACGGCGAATCCGTAGAGCAGAACGCCGGCGGTTCCGATCACCAGGGCGGTCAGACTGCGAAGCATCCGTGGCAGGATGGCCAAAAGGATCCGCCACGAGGGCCCGCGGCTCAAGGCGCCGGTCAGGGCATAGTCCTCGATGAAGTTGCGAGCGAGGTCGCGGGGCGCGCCAAGTTGGGTGATCGTCGCGTGTAGGGTCTCGGGTCCCACGGCTTCGCGATCGGCCAGGTGGCTGCCGATCTCCTGCACGATCTTGGCCCGCTCCTCGCCCGGCATGCGCTGAAGATACCGGTCCAACTGACTGAGGTAGGTCTTGGCGTCCTCCGGGAAATCCTTCGGGCTCATCGGTCGGTCTCCACGATGGAGGAAATGGTCTTGCGGAACTCAGCCCAGACGGTGCGCATCTCGGCCAGCAGGCGTTCACCCTCTTCGGTCAGCCGGTAGTATTTGCGCGGGTGGCTCACGCCCTCGTCCATCGACCAGCGCGCCTTCAGCTTGCCGTCGCGTTCCAGTCGGTTGAGCAGGGGATAGAGCGACCCTTCCGAGACCACCCCGCCCGCGAGGCTGGTCTGTTCAAGGATCTCGACGCCGTAGCGCTCCCCTTTGCCGAGGATCGCCAGGATCACCAGCTCCGCCGCCCCCTTGCGCAATTGCGCCTGCCAATTCGCCGTATCCATGCAGCTGGTCTATAGCACGTGACCATGCGATACAAGGTACCTGTCATTACATCTTCGTCATCTGATTGCTCGGGCCGCATTCCCCGCGGCGGCGCTCGCGCCTAGCATCTGGAGGGTTCTTCCGGAGCGAGCGACGTGGGTCCCGACGATCAGATGATGGCGCCCGTCGAGTGCATCCTCCGCTTCATGCAGAGCGATGAGGACGAGGGGCTGCTCGACGTCTTCGAAGCCGGCGGCGCGGTGATCGTCGAGAACTTCCAGCCCTATCTGTTCGAAGGCCTGGGCGCCGTGGCGCGGTGGCGAGATGGCTTCCGCATGCGTGTCCGCGAGCAGATGCTGCAAGACCTGCGCGCCGAGTTCGGTCCCGCCCAGGACTTCGACTACCAGAGGCCGGACCTGGTCTTCTTCTCCCTGCCGACCCGCTGGACCGGCTTCAGCGCCGGCCGCGCCTTCGACGAGACAGGCGGCTGGGCCTTCGTCCTGGTCCGCGGCGGCGCCCAGTGGAAGGTCCGCAGCTACGCCTGGGCGGTGACGTCGAAGACGTAGGGGCGGGCCTCGCCGGGCGCGCAGCTCCTCTCCTTAGCGTTCGATGGCGTAGATCACCGACATCTGCACCTGTCGTTTGACGGGCGGGGGCGGGAGATCGAGCCTGACCGTCGGGCTGACCGGAGCATAGGCTCGGACCAACTGCACCTTGGTCGACTGGTCTGAGTACTCTTTGTACCGGACGTCCGATCCGAATTGTGGATCCTGGATTCTCATCACGAGGCCCAATCGCAGCCCCGAGGCGGCGGCGATGGCCTCCGCCTTGGCTCGAGCATTTTCCAATGCAGCCTTCTCGGCGGATTGATCCAGAGCCGCCGGGTCCTGGACACCACCGCCCAGCAGACTGACACCGATCCCACCCAGCTCGGCCGCCAACGAAGCGGCGTTTCCCGAGACTTCGGCTGGGCTCACCTCGGCCGAGACATTGGAGGTGGCGACATATCCGTCCACGACGCACGCGCCGTGCGGCGCTCGAAGTTGCGGGCCGTCCTCGCCGATATAGCCCGTGTCAGCGTCCCTGTTGCACTCCTTGGACCACACCTCTTGAACGTTGAGACCGCCGGACTCGATCTTGATCCCGGCTAAGCCTTTGAGATTGTTCAATCCGCCTTCCACGCGAGCGCGCAACACGGTGAGCGCCCTGAGCGCATCCACTTGGGACTTCCCCTCTCCACGATAGCTGAAGCGCAGCATGCCGTAGTCGGCGGCCTTCGACGCCTCACCGACTCCGGTGACCGAAATGATGGGCTGGCTGGTTTGGGTCAGCTCCAGGACCTGGGCCCTGGCCTCTGCTGCGGCGAACACGCTCAAGGCCGCGAACCCTGCGATTAGTATCTTCATTTTGGCTTCCTCCCCAGGCTGAAACCGACACGCTTTCGCGCGAGGGGACAGGTTCGGACGGGATCGGTATCGACAAGGCGCTTGTTCCGGCGGGTCGCCAGATGTTCCTGTTCCGTTTCGCTGCGAAGCCCGCTACGAAGACCCGGTGAATGCTGTCTCGCCCGCGTTGGATCTGGCGCCGGTGCTCGTGGTCTTGCCCGGCCCGCGCGCCGCCGCGGCCGATGGCGCGGGCGCCCGCGAGCTGAAGCCGAAAGAGGCTGAGGCGCTGGCCCTGCGTGCGCCGGTGATCGTCGCCCACGCCGCCCTGACGGCGCGCCGCCTCGGCCTGCAGACGCCGCCGCGATCCAAGGACATCTTCGACGCCCTGGAGCTGTTCGCCTTCGTGCGTCCGGCCCATTTCTGCGCGCCCTCCGCCGCCGGCGTGGCGTTGGCGCTGGGCCTGGCCGAACCGCGCGGCGCCGTCGCCCAGGCCGAGGCGCTGGCGGTGAGCTGCCGCATGCTGCTGGCTGAGCTGACCGAGCGGCCCTGGCCCAGCCGCGAGGAGGCGCTGGGGTTGGCTGAGACCCTGGGGCGGGCAGGCTGGTCGTGGGGCGCCGCGGTGGTCGGCGCCTTGCTGGCGGCGCCTGTGCGCGACGGTCATCGCAGCTCTGGCCTGGACGTCTGGACCCGGGTGACCGAGTGGGAGGACCAGGCGCCGCCGGGCGAGGCCGGTTCCAAGCCGATCGATCCGCTCGAGGCCCAGGCGCGGCTCAAGGAGATGCTGGCGCGCGTGGGCCTGGACGAGGCGCGCCCGTCACAGTCCGAATTCGCCGCCGAGGCGTCGTTCGCTTTCCAGCCCCGCGAGCGCGAAGGCGAGCCCCGAATGATGCTGGCCGAGGCTGGCACCGGCATCGGCAAGACCCTGGCTTATCTGGCGCCGGCCAGCCTGTGGGCGGAAGCCAACGGCCCCGCCGTCTGGGTGTCGACCTACACCCGCGCCCTGCAGCGCCAGATCGAGCGCGAGAGCCACGCGGTCTATCCAGACCCGCTCACCCGCGCCCGCAAGGCGGTGGTGCGCAAGGGGCGCGAGAACTACCTGTGCCTGCTGAACTTCCAGGAGGCCGTGCAGGCCGCCCAACTGGGCAATGGCGACCTGATCGGTCTGGCGCTCACCGCCCGCTGGATCCGCGCCAGCCGCGACGGCGACATGACCGGCGGCGACTTTCCCGGCTGGCTGCCCACCCTGTTCGGGGTCGGCGCCGCGGCCCAGGCCAGCGCCGCCAATCTGGTCGATCGCCGCGGCGAATGCGTGCATGCGGCCTGCCCGCACTATCGCGCCTGCTTCATTGAACGCGCTGTGCGCGCCTCACGCCGGGCCGACCTGGTGATCGCCAACCATGCCCTGGTGCTGACCCAGGCCGCCTTCGACGGCGCCCGGGCCGCGCGCGGCCTGAAGGGTGACATCGAGTCCACCGCCTTGAAACGGATCGTGTTCGACGAAGGCCACCATCTGTTCGACGCCGCCGACAGTGCGTTCTCCGCGGTGCTCTCGGGCGCCGAGGCCGCCGAACTGCGGCGCTGGGTGCGCGGGCCGGAGGGACGCGGGCGCCGGGGCAGGGGGCTCGAGGCCCGGCTGCTGGAATTGGTGGCGGGACACGAGGAGGCACGCAAGGCGCTCGGTGAGGCGGTGCGCGCCGCCGCGGCCCTGCCCGGCGAGAGCTGGTCGGGCCGGATCGCCCCGCCGAACGGCGAGTCCGCTCCGATGGGGCCGGTGGAAGCGTTCCTGACCGCCGCGCTGGAGCAGCTGCGCGCCCGCGCGGCGGCGTCCGACCTTGGTCAGGAGTGCTCCGCGCGTCCCGCCCTCGACATAGTCCGGCAGACCGCCGGCGGCGCGGCGCGGGCCCTGGCGGCGGTCGAGGCGCCGCTCTTGGCTCTGGCGCGCCGCCTGGAGGCCCTGCTCGACGACGAGACCGCCGAACTGCAGCCGACCGATCGGGCCAGGATCGAGGGCGCCCTGCGTGGGCTGGACCGCCGCGCGCGGATGATGCTGCCGGCGTGGCGCGCCATGCTGCAGGCGATCGACGAGAACGCCGAAGACGATCCGGATTTCGTCGACTGGTTCGACGCGGTCTATCTCTACGGCCGGGTGGTGGATGTGGCCTGCCGCCGCCACTGGGTCGATCCCACCGAGCCCCTGCGCGCGGCCGTGCTGTCACCGGCCCACGGCGTCCTGGTGACCAGCGCCACCCTGGCGGACTCCACCCTGGCCGATCCTTTCGCCCTGGCGGAAATGCGCACCGGCGCGGCCCGCCTGCCGGACCGGCCGAAGACCCTGAGACTCGCCTCGCCGTTCGACTACGCCCTCAACAGCCTCGCCTTCGTGGTCACCGACGTCAACCGCGAGGACCCGCGCCAGGTGGCCTCGGCCATGCGCGAACTGTTCCTCGCCTCGGGCGGCGGCGGGCTTGGTCTGTTCACCGCCATCAGGCGGCTGAGGGCAGTCCACGAACGCATGGCCGGGCCGCTCGCCGACCGGGGGCTGGCGCTCTACGCCCAGCATATCGATCCGTTGGAGGCCGGCGCCCTGGTCGACATCTTCCGGGCCGAGGAGGATTCCTGCCTGCTCGGCACCGACGCCGTGCGCGACGGCGTGGACGTTCCGGGTCGGTCGCTGCGTCTGCTGGTCTTCGACCGCATCCCCTGGCCGCGACCGGACCTGCTGCACAAGGCTCGCCGCGAGCGGTTCGGCGGCAAAGGGTATGACGACGCCATCGCCCGCGCGCGCATTGCCCAGGCATTCGGCAGATTGATCCGGCGCGCTGACGATCGGGGGGTGTTCGTCATGCTCGACCCCGCGGCGCCGACTCGTCTGTTCTCCAGCCTTCCGGAGGGCGTCGTGCTGCAGCGCGTCGGACTCGTCGAGGCCATCGAGGCGGTCGCGAAATTCCTGGCGCAGCCCGCGATCTAGGCGTCGCGACAGGCCTCCAGAACGCGTGTTCTTACGCTGCCGCAATATTGCGGTGCAATATAGGAAATTGGCGCAGCTTGTTGACTGGATTGCATAATTTAACTGCACGCTCGCCAGATTGTGACCGTAGAGACGTCATGATCGCGTGCTAGGACGGCGTTGGGGAGGAGACCGGCGGCAAAACGGAGGAAGCGCGATATGATCGGTGACATGAACGAGCCTCGGTCCTTTGAACTGCGGTCCCCCTCAGCCGACAGCGGCTCCGAAGAGAGCTGGATGGACGGCCTTGAGGCGTGGGACGCGGTGGCCTCCAGCGCCCTGATCCATCGCGTACGGTGGCACACGGGGCTGACCCAGTCCGACTTCGCGGAAGCATACCGGATCGATATCAACCTGCTGCGGGCGCTCGAGCGCGGATCGTTGCAGCCGGATAGCGCCCTGGTGGCCTATCTCACAGTGATCGACCGGGCCCCCGAGATGGTCCGCGACACCCTGCAGGTCAGCTGACCCGCCTTCAGCGATCGCGGTCCCGACCGAAGTTGGGTTCCGCGCTTTCCTGGCCCAACGCGATGACGCCCGTGCGGATTTCGCGGGTGCGGCTGAACAGGTCGTGCAGCTTGTCGCCCTCGCCCCAGCGGATTGCCCGCGAGAGGGCCTGAAGGTCCTCGGTGAACCGCGCGAGGACGTCGAGCACGGCGTCCTTGTTCAGCAGGAACACATCGCGCCACATCACCGGGTCGGACGCGGCGATGCGGGTGAAGTCGCGAAAGCCGCCGGCGGAGTACTTCATCACTTCCGCCTGGGTGACCTCCTCCAGGTCGGCGGCGGTGCCGACAATGTTGTAGGCGATCAAGTGGGGCAGGTGCGAGGTCACCGCCAACACCAGGTCGTGGTGGCGCTCGTCCATCAGTTCGACCCGGGCGCCCATGCCCTCCCAGAAGGCGGCGAGGCGCCGGACGGCTTGCTCATAGGCGGGATCGGTCGAGGGCTGCGGCGTCAGGATGGTCCAGCGGTCGTGGAACAGCTGGGCGAAGCCGGCGTCCGGGCCGGAGAATTCGGTGCCGGCGATGGGGTGGCCGGGCACCACCAACACGCCGGGCGGCGCGGCGGCGGCCATCGCCTCGCCCACCGCGCCCTTGACCGATCCTACGTCCGTCAGCGTGGCGCCGGGCTTGAGCCCCGCGGCGCACGCGGCCGCCACCGCGCCGATGGCCCCGGGGGGCGTTGCGAGCAGCACAAGGTCGGCGTCCCGGGCGGCGTCGGCGGGGTCCGCGAACACCTCGTCGGCGATCCCCAGCTCGACCACCCGGTCGCGCACGGCCGCGCTCAAGTCGGCGACAGAGATGCGTGTGGCGACGCCGTGCGCGCGGGCCGCTCGCACCACGGACGAGCCGATCAGGCCACAACCGATTACCGCTATCTTGTCGTAGATCACGTCGGCCATGGCGGTTTCAGCGGTCCAGGAACTCGGACAGGATGTCCACCACGGCGCGGTTGTGCTCGTCCAGGCCGATGGTGATCCGCAGGTGGTCGGGCAGGCCGTAGTTGGCCACGCCGCGCACGATCAGGCCTCGGGACGCCAGCCAGGCCTCGGCCTCGGGCGCTGTCTTGCCGGCCGTCCCGGGAAAGCGGGCCAGCACGAAGTTGGCCTGCGAAGGGACCACCTCCAGCCCGAGCCCGCCCAGCTGCTGGGTCAGCCAGGGGCGCCAACGATCGACGTGGTCACGCGAGCGTTGCTGGAAGTCCTTGTCCGCAAGAGCGGCGATGCCGGCGTCCTGGGCGGCGATCGAGGTGTTGAACGGCGCCCGGATGCGGTCGACGGCGTCGGCGATGTGGGCGGGGAAGTAGCCCCAGCCGACCCTCAGCGCCGCCAGGCCGTGGAGCTTGGAGAAGGTGCGGGTGACGATCACGTTCTGGCAGGTCCGCGCCAGCCCCAAGCCGTCGTCGAAGCGTGGATCGGTGGCGAATTCCGAATAGGCGCCGTCGATGACCAGCATGACCGTCGGCGGCAGGCCTTCCTGGAGGGCGCGCAGTTCCTCACCGGTCATGAACGCGCCTGTGGGATTGGCGGGCTGGGTGACGAACACCAGACGGGTCCGCTCGTCGACCAGCTTGAGCATTTCGTCGACCGAGACGCGATAGCCCGGCTCGGGCGCCTCGCGGACTTCCGCCTGGCAAGCGCGGGCGCCGATGGCATAGGCCGAGAACCCGTACTGGCCCATGACGATATTGTCGCCGGGCTCGAGGAAGACCTGGTTGATCAGGTGCAGCAGCTCGTCGGTGCCGTCGCCGAACACCAGGCGCTCGGGCTCCAGGCCGAAATGCCCGGACACGGCCGCGCGCAGGCGGTTGGCTTGGCTGTCGGGATAGATGTTCAGCGTGTCGGCCGCGGCGAGGAAGGCCTCGCGGGCCTTGGGGCTGCAGCCCAGGATGTTCTCGTTGGACGACAGCTTCACGGGATTGGCGAAGCCCGCGGCGTTCGACTTGCCGGGCTTGTAGGCCACGATGTCGAGGATGCCGGCCTTGGGTTCCGGCCTAGGGGCGTTGCGGGACTGGGTCACGGGCGGTCACTACACGTCGAACGGGGTCGGCGCAGCCCCGATGACGCCCGAGAGCCGCCCCGGCGCACGCGCCAGCCGCTCGTCGTGGGATTGGTAGAAGCCGGCCAGCCTGAACAGTTTCAGCCCGCCGGCGGCCAGCACCAGGCAGGCGGCGGCGCCGTTGCGCACCCCCGGAGCTGCGCAGTCAGTAAGCCCTGGGCGCCGGGGCCAGCCTCACGGGACCCAGCCACATCCACC
>FTHP01001211.1_pt1 | contig 12095 bp, 10 predicted proteins | sample 1640961 | NCBI WGS metagenome assembly FTHP01 (sample SAMEA3914788, study PRJEB12502) | metagenome | biome: forest; material: soil | place: Canada | collected 2011-07-03 | depth 0.1 m
GACCGCGTTCCGGATCGAACCGGTCAATCTGAAGTTGGTGCTCACCAGCTACATCCTGGTGCAGGCGGTGGTGGTGCCGGCCAGCGGCTGGGCGGCCGACCGCTTTGGCGCGCGGCGCATCTTCATGGCCGCCATGGCGGTGTTCCTGCTGGGCTCGATGCTGTGCGGCCTGTCGCGCACCCTGGGCGAGCTGGTGCTGTTCCGCATCCTGCAGGGGGCGGGCGCGGCCATGCTGATGCCGGTGGCGCGGATCATCGTCGTAGGCCAGAGCCCGCGCGAGCACCTGGTCCGTTCGATGGCCCTGCTCACCACCCCCGCCATGATCGGTCCGATCATAGGGCCGCCCCTGACCGGCCTGATCCTGAAGTTCGCCGACTGGCCTTGGATCTTCTACATAAACCTGCCGGTGGGCGTGCTGAGCATGGCGGCGGTGTGGACCTTCGTGCCCAAGACCCGCGAGCCGCATCCCGGCCCCTTCGACACCATCGGCTTCGTCCTGGCGGCGCTGGCGATATCCATGAGCATGGGGCTGGCCGAGACGCTGGGCTTCAACCTGATCCCCTGGACCGTGCAGGGGCCGCGGGAGCCATCGCCGTCGCCGCGGCGGTGGGCTTCGTCTATCACGCGCGCCGGACCGAGCGGCCCGTGCTCGACCTCTCCCTGCTGCGCTACCGCAGCTTCCGCGCCAGCGTGTCGGGCGGCACGTTGATCCGCATCGGCATCGGGGCCACGCCGTTCCTGATGCCGCTGCTGATGCAGATCGCGCTGGGCTGGAGCGCCCTGAAGGCGGGCCTGCTGATCACCGGCATGGCGGTGGGGGCGCTGATCTCCCGGCCCATGGCGCCCATGCTGATGCGGCGGTTCGGCTTCCGCACCATCCTGGTGGCGACGGCGCTGCTGGTCTCGGTGCTGACGGCGGTCCCGGGCCTTTTCCGGGCCTCGACGCCCCTGGCCCTGATGTTCGCGGCCCTGGCGCTGGGCGGGTTCGTGCGGGCCACCCAGTTCACGGCGTCCAACGCCCTGTCGTTCGTGGAGGTCGACCAGAAGTCGGTGACGGCGGCCTCGACCCTGTCGGTGGTGATCCTGCAGCTGTCCATCAGCCTGGGCATCACCGTCGGCAGCCTCGCGTTGCAGCTGGTGCGCCTGGGCGCCGGGCCGACGCTCACGCCAGAGCAGTTCACCCTGCCCTTCTGCCTGGTCGGCTTCTTCTCCCTGCTGGCCGTCCCGTTCTACCTGCGCCTGCCCAGGGACGTGGGCGCGGACATGACGGGGCATCGCCACCGAGCGTGATCGCCACGACACTTGAATCGAAGCATCGAGACTCTTACTCTTACTGGTAAGAGTTGGAGCGGTGCATGCGCATAACATCGAAGGGACAGGTCACCATCCCGATGGCGATCCGCGAGAAGGCGGGCCTGCTGCCGAACACAGAGGTCGAGTTCGAGCTGGATGGGACGGCCGTCCGTATCGTGCGAGCCAAGACGCAGAACCGGGGCCGTCAGATCGTCGCCGGCCTGCGTGGCAAGGGCGACGTCCGCCTAAGTACGGACCAAATCATGGCCCTGACACGAGGCGAATGAACTCGATCCTCGTTGACAGCAATGTGCTCCTCGACATCTTCACCAGGGATGCAACCTGGATGGCCTGGTCGGAAGCCGCTCTCGCCGAGGCCGCTGACCGCAGCCAGCTCGTCATCAACCCCATGATCTTCGGTGAGGTTTCGGTCCGCTTCTCACGCATTGAAGACCTGGACGACGTCCTGCCCGCGTCTCTGTTCGCCCGTGAGGCCATTCCCTTCGAGGCGGCGTTCCTGGCCGGCAAGGCGTTTCAGGCATACCGGAATCGAGGCGGAGCCAAGCGCTCACCGCTTCCGGACTTCTTCATTGGCGCTCATGCATCGGTGTCGGGCCATCGCCTGCTGACGCGCGATGCCCGGCGTTATCGGACTTACTTTCCCAGGTTGGAGATCATCAGCCCAGGGTGATGGGCCCGGGCGCCCCTCAGCCGAACATCGCCTTCTCGGCTTCGATCAGGGGCGCGAAGGAGGGGCGGGACAGCATGGCCGCGACATAGGCGGCGGTTTTCGGATAGGTCGCGGGGTCCGCGGTAATGCCCATGTGGCCGAGGTTGACGAAGGGACTTGCCACGGCGACGTCGGCCAGGGTCAGGCGGTCCTCGACCAGGAAGCCCGAGCCCGGGATGACGGACTCGAGGTAGGCCAGCGCCCTCGGCAGCTCCTCGCGCTCGGCCTTGTCGGCGACGTCGGGATTGACCGGGCGGCCCATGCGCGGACCGATCACGCGGTTGAAGAACATCCGGACCGTGGCTTCGCCCAGGATGGTGTCGGCGAATTCCTCGAACCAGACCGTGCGGGAATGCGCCTTGGCCTCCGTCGGGATCAGTGAAGGCGATGACCGGACCTTTTCCAGATAGGCGACGATCGCGCTGGAGTCGGAGATCGAGAAATCGCCGTCCTTGAAGGCCGGGATCTTGCGGAAAGGGCTGGCCTCCAGGAAGTCCGGGTCGGGCGTCGGGCCCACGCCGGGGCGGTTCTCCACCGCGATGCCCTTCTCGGAAGCGAAGGCGAGCACCTTGCGGACGTAGGGCGAGGCGGACGGGCCGAATACGATCATGCGGATCTCCTTTGGCGTGGCGGCAAGGCCTAGCGCCAAGGCGCGGGCGGCCGCAAGCCCGGCCCGCGAGCTTGACCCGGGGGGCGCGCGTCCTATTGATGCGCCGCGCATAAGGAGGCGCCCCCGTGGCCGAAGATCCGAAACAGTGGGAGCCGCAGACCCGCCTGGTGCGCGGCGGCCTGGAACGCTCCGCCCACGGAGAGACGTCCGAGGCGCTGTTCCTGACCCAGGGCTATGTCTACGACAGCCCGGAATCGGCCGAGGCCCGCTTCAAGGGCGAAGAGCCCGGGTTCGTCTATTCCCGCTACGCCAACCCGACCAACCGCATGTTCGAGGAGCGCATGGCGCTGCTGGAAGGGGCGGAGGCGTGCCGCACCACCGCGTCGGGCATGGCCGGAGTGCATCTGGCGCTGATGGGCCTGCTGCGCGCCGGAGACCACGTGGTGTCGGGCCGCGCGCTGTTCGGGTCCTGCCGCTGGATCATCGCCCAGTGGCTGCCGCGGTTCGGGGTCGAGACGACCCTGGTGGACGGACGCGACACCGAGGCCTGGCGGGCGGCCATGCGGCCCAACACCAAGGCGGTGTTCATGGAGACGCCGGCCAATCCGCTGCTGGAGATGGCCGACATCGCGGCGGTGTCCAAGCTGGCGCACGCGGTCGGGGCCAAGGTGGTGGTCGACAACGTCTTCGCCACGCCGATCTTCCAGAAGCCGCTGCAGCTCGGCGCGGACGTGGTGGTCTATTCCGCCACCAAGCACATCGACGGCCAGGGCCGGGTGCTGGGGGGCGCGGTGCTGGGCAAGGCCGAGCTGCTCGACGAAGCCTATCGCGACCCGATCCGCCACACCGGTCCCACGCTTTCGGCCTTCAACGCCTGGGTGCTGCTGAAGGGGCTGGAGACGCTGGACCTGCGCGTGCGCCGCCAGGCCGAGACGGCGCTGAAACTGTGCGACCTGTTCGCCGGCCATTCCGGGGTGAAGTCGTTCCTCTACCCATTCCATCCCTCGCACCCACAATACGAGCTGGCCAAACGCCAGATGAGCGGCGGCGGGACAGTGGTGGCGCTGGACCTGGGGACCAAGGCGGCGGCGTTCAATTTCCTGAACGCGCTGGAGATCGTCGACATCTCCAACAACCTCGGCGACGCCAAGTCCCTGGTGACCCATCCCTCGACCACCACCCATCGCGCGTTGACGGAAGAGGAGCGGCTGTCGCTGGGCCTCACCGAGGGCTGGGTGCGGCTGTCGGTCGGCCTGGAGGGCGAGGCGGACCTGGCGCGCGACCTGTCGCGGGCCCTGGACAGGACGTGAAGCGCATCCCGCGCCGCGCCGGCAACCGGGACGCGCCGGTCTATCAGGCGCGCACCCGGGACGTGCTGGTGCGGGTGGTGGCCAATTTCGCGCCCGAGCAGTCCGACCCGGACGAGAGCCAGTTCTTCTGGACCTACACGGTGGAGATCGAGAACCACGGCCGCGAGACGGTGCAGCTGATCTCGCGCCACTGGGTGATCACGGACGCCCTGAACAGGATCCAGGAGGTCAAGGGGCCCGGAGTCGTTGGCGAGCAGCCCGAGCTGAAAGCCGGCGAGGCGTTCCGCTACACCTCCGGCTGCCCCCTGCCGACGCCGTCGGGGACCATGAAGGGCAGCTACCACATGGTCACCAGCTCAGGCGCCGGCTTCGACGCCGAGATCCCCGCGTTCTCCCTGCACCTGCCGGGCGCCGGGCGGGTGGTGAACTAGGCTCCCCCTACAGGAACCCGTACTGGCTGTGGCTCAGCGCGACGCCCGGGCCGGCGTAGTCCAGCACGATCTCGGCGTGATAGGCGCCGTCGTCGATCCGGTAGATGTGGGCCGTGGGGTCGCCGGAGAGGTCGTGTTCGTAGGAGAGGGTGGTCCCGTTGGAGAAGCCCTTCAGCCAGATGAAGTCCCGCCCTGGCGTGTAGGCGACGCCGGCGCCGGTGAAGTCGGTGACAGTGTCGTAGCGGCCCCCGTGCGCGGTCGGATCGGCGATGGCGCCCTTCTCGAAGATGAAGCTGTCGGGGCCAACTCCGCCGGTGACGACGCCCACGCCGGACCCGAAGGTCACGACGTCGGCCCCGCCGCCGCCCTGGACGACGCCGTCGCCGGAGCCGAGCCGGACGCTCGACCCGGCGGCGCCCGTGATCACCGTTGTGGTTCCCGAGCCCGCCACGAAGGCGTGCTTCTGGCCATCGATGCTCAGGTCGATGGTCTCAGGAGTGCTCTGGCCTCCGTGATAGATGTAGGCGGGCAGGCGATGCGCCTCGCCGGTCACGTCCACGCTCACCAGGCCGGTCGTGCTTGCGCCGTGGCTGTCGCTCACCGTGTAGGTGAAGGCGGCGGCGCCGACGAACCCCGAGGCTGGCGTGAACACGACCTGGCCGTTAGCCATCGACACCGTCCCGTGCAAGGCCCCGCCGACCGCCGTCAGGCTGATCTGATCGCCTTCGGGATCGGTGTCGTTGGCGAGCAGGCTCGCGGCCGCGATGGCCAGCGGCGTTCCGGCGGTTGTCTGGAAGGCGTCGGGGCCGGCGACAGGCGCGTCGTTGGCGCCCACGATGGTGAAGGTCACCCCCGCGCTGGCGGTCGTGGCCCCGTCAGTTACGGCCATGCCAAGGGTGTCGGTGACCACCTGGCCTTCCTTGAGCTGGTTTGTCGCCGCCAGGCTGTTGTCGAGCAGGTAGCCGATGCCGCCGGGCATATCGGGGCTGAAGAAGAACGTCCCGTACTGCCCCGCGGCGTAGTAACCGCCGAAGTGATGGGCGCTCGTATCGAAGGTGAAGCCACGCAAATCGAACTGGTATCCACCCGTCCCTCCGGAGGGGGTCAGCGTGGCGCTCGCGCTGGGCTGGCCAGGGCCCGCCGCACCGGCCTCGACGATGGTGTTGCTGGGGGAGCCCGCGGTCAGGGCCAGGGGCGGCCGGGGCGCGACCTGCACGACGACATCGCCCGTGGCCAGGCCGCCGTGGCCGTCGGAAACCGTATAGGTGAACCCCCCGGTCCCGTAGAAGCCCGCCGCAGGATCGAAGGTGATCTGGCCGCCGGCGAGACTGACCGTTCCTCCGGCCGTGAGCGCAACGGCCGTGATCGTCAGAGGATCGCCGTCGGGGTCGGAGTCGTTGGCCAGCAGGCTCGCGGCCGAGATGATGAGCGGCGTCTGGTACGGCGTCCCGATCCGGTCGACCACCGCGACCGGCGGGTGGTTGCCGGACGCGCCTCCGACTTCGACCGAGACATGAGCGGCGGCGGTTCCACCCGCGCCATCCGACGCCAGGTAGTTGAAGCCCGCCGTTCCGCTGAAGCCGGGGTCGGGCGCAAACGTCACGCTCCCACCGCTCATGGTCACGATGCCGTGCTGCGCGCCCCCGACCGAGGCGATGGACAGGCTCTGGCCGTCGGGGTCGACGTCGTTGGCGAGCAGGTCCGTAGCCAAGATGCTGACGGCCGAGCCGATGGCGGTCGACGCGCCGTCGGGGGACGTCACCGGCGCGTGGTTGGCGCCGCGAAGGTCGAACGTCTGGTCTGCGAACCTCAGGTGCTCGACATTGACCAGTGTGTCGGTCCCGTCGGGCGAGCCCGGCCGCAGGTCCTGCACGGTGGTCAGGCCGGCCGGGTCGGTTGAGATGGCGTAGGCCGTCCGGTCGCCGCTGTAGACGGCGGTGTCGTCGCCCGCCTTGCCATCGATGAAATCGTTCCCCGCACCGCCGGTGAAGGTGTCGTTCCCGTTCAGCACTTTGAGGAAGATGTCCTCGGTCCCGTTGGTGTCGCCAGCCACGAGGTTGTCCGCCACGCTGGCGAAGACCGCGAAGTTCCCGTCGGCCGAGGTGTGGACCCATTCGGAGTAGTTGTCGGCTGCCCCGCCCTGGCTGTCGGTGGACACCCGCTGCAGCGCCCCGGTGGCCAGGTCCTTGACGAATACGTCCTGGATCAGCCCGCCGTTGGTGTCGAAGTTGTCGTACTGGCTGGCGAAGGCGACCTTGGTCCCGTCGGGCGAGAACGAGCCGTCGCCTCCGACGGTGATGTTCATCGGGACGCCGTCAGGGCCAGTGGACACCAGCGAGATGCCTCCGGTCTGCAGGTCCTTGACGTAGAACCCGAACGCGTTGTCCAGGGTGAGATTGTCGACGCTGCCGAACAGCACCTCCGGCTGCGTGGGCGAGGCTGAGGGCGTGCCCGAGAAGTCCCCGCCCTGGACTCCGGTCCAGCTGGTCGAGGCGAGCGTGACCGCCCCGGTCGCCAAGTCCTTCACGAAGACGTCGGACTGGAAGTTGTTGTCCCCAGGCACGAGGTTGGTGGCGTCGCTCTGGAACACCACGTGCGAGCCGTCCGCCGTGAAGGACGCCTGAGACGAGAAACCGTCGGCGGGATTCCCCTGACCATCGGTGGAGACCCGCGTCACGGCGCCGGTCAGCAGATCCTTGATGAAGACGTCGGCAGTCTGGTTGGCGTCGCCAGGCGTCAGATCAGGCGCCCAGCTGGAGAACACCAGCCTGGTCCCGTCCGGGGAGAACGAGGGCCCGGAAGAGTCTCCATGGACCTGGAGACCTAGACCGTCGGTCGAAACCCGCTGGATGGCGCCGGTGGCGAGGTCCTTGATGAAGACGTCGTAGGCTCCGTTGGTATCGCCTGGAACCAGATTGTCCGCCGCGCTGGTGAAGGCCAGCTTGGAGCCGTCTGGCGAGAACACGAAACTGAAGGAGGGGCCGTCCGCCTGGGCTCCGGCCTGGTCCGTGGAGACCCGCTGGATCGCGCCCGTCACCAAGTCCTTGACGAAGATGTCGTAGGTCCCGTTGGTATCGCCGGGGACCAGGTTCGATGCGCTGCTGGCGAATGCGACCTTCGTTCCATCGGGCGACAGGGCGGTCTGGAAGGATGATCCGTTCGCCTCCGTCCCCTGGGCGTCGGTGGAAATCCGCGTGATCTCGCCGCCATCCAGGCCCACGAGGGTGTCATTGCCGACGCCGCCGGTGAACGTCGCCATGATCAGCCTCCTCCGTTGCGAGCGACCTCTGTCGCCGCGCCCATTCTTTGTTACCTAGCTTGCGCCGGCTTCGGCAGCCGGCATTGAGCGAGATCAAGCGTTGCCGAATAGCGGAGCTCGGCTTGACTCGTGGCGTTCGGCACGGCTCCAGACGGAGCGCCACTCTCGCCGTCGCCGGTCGCATCCGGCTGCACGAACCCGAGGACCACGTCATGCGCAAACCGGCCCCTCTCGCTTTCGTCGCGGCGCTCCTTTGCGCCCCTGTCGGCCTGCCGGCCCTGGCCGCCGACGCCGGGCCGGACAGCAGCATGAACGCCCAGGCGAAGGACGAGCCCGGCCAGGCGGCGAACCCGCGCGCGGCCGCGCGCCAGGCGCCGCGAGCGGGCGAGACGTCGCCTTCCCTCGGAGACAGGGCTGAAGCCGTGCGGGACGGCGGACGCTCCGACGCCGACTGCGAGCCCCGCGCCGGGGCTGGCGGCCAGGGTGACGCCGGCGCAGCGGGCGCGGCCAGGGGAGACGCGCGCGCCGACCGGGCCCGTTGCCGCAAGCTCACCGACGCCGACATCGTCAGCGCGCCGATCGTCGAGGTCCGCAAGGTGACCCGCCACCAGGGTGTGATCGGCGGCAAGCCGCTGGCCTACACCGCCACGGTCGGGACCCTCACCATCCGCGACGACGAGGGCAAGCCGACGGCCAGCATGTTCTACGTGGCCTACACGGCTGGCGGAGCGGGCCGGCCGGTGACCTTCCTCTACAATGGCGGTCCGGGCTCTTCGACCCTGTGGCTGCACATGGGCTCGGTCGGCCCGGTGAGGGTGCAGACCGACAGCCCCGCGCCGACCCACAACGCGCCCTATCAGGTGGCCGACAACAACGAGAGCCTGCTGGACAAGTCCGACCTGGTGTTCCTGGACGCCATCGGCGCCGGCTTCTCGCGCCCGCTCGGCGACACCAAGCTGGCGGCGTTCTGGGGCACGGACCAGGACATCGACGCCTTCGCCCGCGGCATCGAGCGCTATCTGACCGTCAACGGGCGCTGGAATTCGCCGAAGTTCATCTTCGGGGAGTCCTACGGCACCACGCGCTCGGCCGGCCTGTCCTACCGGCTGGAGCAGGACGGGGTGCAGCTGAACGGCGTGATCCTGCTCTCATCGATCCTCAACTACGGACGTCGGCAGCCCGGCTTCGACCAGGAGATGATCAACTATCTGCCCAGCTACGCCACGGCCGCCGCCTACCACCATCGCCTGGCCGCGCCGCTGGCCGACATGACAGCCTTCCTGGCCCAGGTGCGCGATTTCGCCCGCGGCCCCTACGCCTATGCCCTGGCCAAGGGACAGGACCTCGGCGAGACCGAGCGCCGCGACATCGCCCAGAAACTTGCCGGCTACATCGGCCTGCCGGCGGACTACATCCTGGCCAGCAACCTGCGTGTGCCGCCGGGGCGCTTCCGCAAGGAACTGCTGCGCGACAAACGGCTGACGCTCGGCCGCTACGACGACCGTTTCACCGGCCTGGACGTGGACGCCGCCGGGGATACGCCGGAGTTCGATCCCTCCGACACCGGCATCACCGGCGCCTTCGTGGCCGGCTTCCACGACTACCTGGCCCACAGCCTGGACTACGCCACCGAGCTCTCCTATCGGCCGACCTACTATTCCTCGGGCGGGACGTGGGACTTCAATCACAAGGCCGCGGGCCTCGGCGGAGGCGGAACGGCGACAAACATCGCGGACGTGGCGCTGGACCTGTCGCAGGCCATGCGCGAGAATCCGCACCTGCTGCTCTATTCGCTGAACGGCCTCTACGACCTGGCGACGCCGTTCTTCGGCACCGAGTACGATCTCGGCCACATGCAGCTGGACCCGCAGGTCACGGGCAACATCCGCTTCGCCTACTATCCGTCGGGGCACATGGTCTATCTGAACCCCGACGCCCTGAAGTCGATGAAGGCCGACCTCGCCCGGTTCTACGACGAGGCCGCGCCGCAAGGGCGCTAGATCGGTTCGTGCCGGTCGTTGGCGAACAGACGTTGCGTGACCTGGGAGAAGCTCCAGGCGCCCGAGTCCGCATCGGGTCGATCGAGGATCCAGACGACGTCGAAGCGGTCGTCGGGCCAGTGGTCGGGGCATGCCAACAGTCCGCCAGCGATGTGTCTGGCGAGCTCGGGGATGTGGCTGTGGTGCCAGACGATCAGGGCCGGCTGGGCGGCCGCGACCGCGGCGGCGGCGACGGCCGCTTCCTGGCCACAGGCGTGGTTGGTGTCGATCGGGATACGGAGCAACGCGGCCAGCGGCTGGACCGTGTGCTGCGGACGCAGGCTCGGGCTCTGCTTCGTGGAGGCCGAGGCGAAGATCGATTGCGGCGTCGAGATCGGGGAATCGCCATGGATTGCGGCGGCATGCGCAAAGAACGGCGCCAGCGCGCCGGCCCGCTGCCAGCCGCGAACCGTCAGTTCGTGCTTGGTGTGCACGCCGTCGATGTTGACGCCGCGGCCCAGTCCGCCGTCAGTGTGCTTCTCGGCGTGACGGATGATCATGACCCTGGGCATGTTCCGGATACTGCTCCCCCAATTGTGACGCCGTCGCCCAAGTCGCCGTTGATGGCCGATCTCGCGCGCGCATTCCAGTGCCAGACGCCACGCTTGCGCGTTGACAGCCGCCCGGGGACGGTGTGCGATCCGCTCCATTCGAGGGGGCGCGCATGTTGGACCGGCTGTGGACGCGGCTTGGAGTTGTGTTCGGCCTGATGTGCCTGGCTTGGATCGGGGCCTCACCCGCGGCGGCGAAACCCGGCCTGTTCTCCGCCGATGCGCCGCTGCAGATCGTCCTTACCGCGCCGTTCCGGGACCTGGTCCGCTCGGCAAAGACCAGTCTCAAGCCCTATCCGGCGACGTTAACGGTGACGGATGGCTCCGGACCGGCGCAGAGCATTCCGATCCAGGTGCGGCCGCGCGGCCTGACGCGGCGCACCGCCGGCTACTGCGACTTCCCGCCGATCCAGCTGATCTTCGGCGACAAGGCCACCGAGCACGGGACCGTCTTCAAGGGGCAGCACAAGCTCAAGCTGGTCACCTACTGCCGCGACCAGGCGGATTACGAGCAGCGCATCATGCTCGAGTACCTGGCCTACAGGCTCTACAACGTGATCACGCCCGCCAGCTACCGCGTGCGCGCCGCTGAGGTCACCTACCGCAAGGACGACAAGGACGCCGGCGTGACCCGCTTCGGTTACCTGATCGAGGATCTCCCCGAACTCGCGGACCGCAACCACGCCAAGGTGCTCAAGCTGGCGTCGCGCCAGCTCAAGCCGGCTCAGTTCGATGCGCGCGCCGCGGGGCGCGCCGCGCTGTTCGAGTTCATGATCGGCAACCTGGATTGGGATTACACCGCCGGACCCGCGGGCGCGGAGTGCTGTCATAACAGCCGTTTCATCGCCGCCCGGGACACGCCCCCCCTGACGGGCGTTGCGCCCATCGCCTACGACTTCGACTATTCCGGCTTTGTCGATGCGCCCTACTCGGGCCCGCCTGTCGGCATCCCCGTCGAGTCCGTGACCGACCGTTACTACCGGGGCTACTGCGCGAGCAGCGACGAGATGGTCTCGGTGGTCGGGGAGTTCCGCGCCCACCGCGGCGAGATGACGGCGATGATCAACGGCCAGCCGGGTCTGACCCCGAAGTTCCGCGCCAAGGCGATCCGCTACGTGGACGACTTCTTCGCCATCCTGGACGATCCCGGCAAGGTGCAGAGCCAGATCGTCAAGCACTGCCGATAAGGCTAGCCCGGCGGGCGTTGGGCCGGATCGGGCGCCGCATCGCCCTGGATCACCGTGCATTTGGGATCGACCATCGCGGCGGTGTCGAGCGCGGCGATGTCAGTGAGATAGGCGGCATGGGTGGCGCCGGACGTGCGCAGCGCCAGTCGATGGCCGCGGTAGACGGTCGTCAGCACATCGCCTTCCTTGATCAGGAACGAATGCGGATCGGCGCAGCCGCCCAGGACGGCGATGTCGGTCAGGATCACCGCGCCGTCAAAGCGCGAATTGACCATGGAATAGCGCTTGGTGTGGCCCAGCACGACGCGATGCGCGCCCTGGCGGGACAGCACCGCCGCGACGTTGGCGCTCTCGGCCGCCTCGTCGTTCAGGGCCATCCCGCGGTACCATAGCGGCCCCTGTTCGCTCCACAGGATGTCATGGGGCCCGCCGGGCTTTTCCGGCTGGTGCTGCAGGGCCGCGATCACCGCCTCGTTCATGACGTCCATGTCGAAGGCCGCGAACTCCGGCCCGATCCCGCCGTGCAGATAGAGCGTGTCGTCGATGCGGATGATGGCGCTGTGGGTCAGCACCCAGCGCCCGTAGACGCCCTGCGGCGACCATGCCGCCTGGTGCTCCACCCAGCCCAGGGGATGGTCGGCGTCGAACTGCGCGCGATAGGCCGCGTCGAACACGGGCGGGCCGC
>FTHP01000142.1_pt1 | contig 11889 bp, 9 predicted proteins | sample 1640961 | NCBI WGS metagenome assembly FTHP01 (sample SAMEA3914788, study PRJEB12502) | metagenome | biome: forest; material: soil | place: Canada | collected 2011-07-03 | depth 0.1 m
ACCTTGGCGCGCTCGGCCTGGGCCACCTCCGGCGGGGCGCGGTCGACGCCGAGGAAGGGGGCGATGCGGTCGATCACCCGGCCGGCTGTGGGCGCGGCGGTCCAGCCGCCGGTGGCGAAGCCGAAGGTCTCCTTGGTGGCGTGCGGCTCGTCCATCATGATCAGCACGAGGTAGCGGGGTGCATCCATCGGCCCTGTGGTGGGAAACACCGCAGCGAAGGAAGACACCAGCTTCTTGCGTTCATAGTGGCCGCCGAGCGCCTTTTCGGCCGAGCCGGTCTTGCCGCCGACGCTGAGGCCCGGGGCGTCGGCCTTGCTGCCCGTGCCCTGCACCACGTTCAGGCGCATCAGGTCGAGCATCGTGCGCGAGGTGGACTCGGCGATGACGCGCCGGCCGTGCGGCTTCTGGCCGGCGTCGAGCTTACGTATGGTCAGGGGGACGTAGGTGCCGCCGTTCAGGATGGAGGTCATGCCGGTGGCGAGGGCCAGGGGGCTGACCGAGATGGCGTGCCCGAACGACATGGAGGCGACGATGTTGTCGTTCAGCTTGTGCGGGGCGATCGGCGAGGCCGATTCCCGCAGCTCGCTGGGCGCGGCGGCGAACAGGCCGAAACTGCGGAAGTAGTGGTTCATGCGGTCGGCGCCGGCCAAGAGGCCCAGCCGCGCCGCCCCGATGTTGGAAGAGTGCGTGAACACCTCCCACAGGGGCAACATGCCGTCGCCCTTCTCGTAGTCGTGGATGGTCTGGCCGCTGAGGGCCAGCGGCGTGCGGGCGTCGAACATGGTGTCGAGCTTGGCGACGCCGGAATCCAGCCCCATGGCCAGGGTGAAGACCTTGAACACCGAGCCCGGCTCATAGACCGTGGCGGCGGCGTGGTTGACCAGGCTTGGCGGCGAGGCCTTGCCCGGCGCGTTGGGGTCGAAGTCGGGATAGCTGACCATGCCGAGGATCTCGCCGGTATGGACGTCGACCACCATGCCGATCGCGCCCAGCGCCTGGAAGTCGACGGCCGCCTTCTTGACTTCCTCGTCCAGCGCCGCCTGCACCCTGAGGTCGATCGACAGGGCCACGGGCGCGCCCTTGGCCCCGGACTCGTGCACCGTCTTGTCCAGGGCGCGCTCGGCGCCGGCCAGGCCCTTTCCGGCCGTGTCGGTGAAACCGATCAGGTGGGCGGCCGTGGGTCCCAGAGGATAGATTCGGCGGTCTTCGGGCTCGAAGGAGAGGCCGGGCAGACCCAGGTCGTGCAGCTGGTCCTTCTGCTCTGGAGTCAGACCGCTGACCAGGAAGCTGCGCTTCTTCGACGCCAGCGCCTTGTCGATGCGGTCCTTCGGCAGGCTGGGCAGAACGCTGGAAAGGCCCCTGCGCGTCTCTGCGGTGTCCCAGACTTCGCGGGGATCGAGGTAGGCGCCGTAGTGGACCAGGTCCACGGCCAGCAAGGCGCCGTTACGGTCGACCAGATCGGCCCTGGCCACTGCCGCGATCGGGGCCCCGCTGGCGCCGGCGCCGGTGTTGGAGAACAGGGCCTTGGTGACGGCGCCCGCCGCCAGCATGGCGAAGGCGGTGGCGAACATCGCGAGCACGAAGAAGATCCGGTAGGTCGTGTCCTTCTCGCGGCGCTGGGCCTTGGCGTGCTCGAAGGCGTGCTCGACCCGCCAGACGCGATCGCCGAACCAGGCCCACAGCGCTGACGGCCGGTAGCGTGCGACATCGACGGGGGTCACTTGGCCGCTCCGTCTGCATGCGCCAGCTGGCCGAGGTTGGCCGGCGCCGTCTCGCGCTTGCCCGAGGCGGGCTGCAGGCCGAGGTACTGCTCCGACAGCCGGGAGATGCGCTCGGGCTGCTCCAGATACGAGACCTCCGCCTGCAGCAGGCGGATGCGCCGTTGTTCGTCGGCGATGCTGGCTTCAGTCTGGGCGATGTCGGCCCGTTCCCCGCCGGCGAAGGTCTTGGCCAGGTAGAGACCGACCACCAGCACCAGCAGCAGACCCGCGCCCAGGATGTTGACCAGCCGGACGCCGCGCACCCGTCGCCTGAAGATGGCGGTGATCATGCGGCCTTCCTCCACGCTGGGGCTGAGGTCCGCATCGCAGCTCTGAGCTTGGCGGAACGGGCGCGCGGGTTGGCGGCGATCTCGGCCGCCGAGGGCGGGCGGGCGCTGTTGAACAGCAGGCTGAAGGTGGGCTCGGGCCCCGCGGCCGCGGGCGGACGATGGCGCGAGCCCCCAGGCCGGCGTCCGCCGCGCTCGGTCAGGAAGCTCTTGACGATCCTGTCCTCCAGGGAATGAAACGTGACCACCGCCAGTCTGCCGCCCGACCGCAACGCCCGTTCAGCCGCGTCCAGCCCTTGCTCCAGTTCGGAGAGCTCCTGGTTGACCGCGATTCTGAGGGCCTGGAACACCCGGGTCGCCGGATGAATCGGCGCGCCGCGCCGCCCACCCACCGCCCGCTCCACGGCTTCCGCCAGTTCCACCGTGCGGGTGAAGGGCTTTTCCTGCCGGCGGCGGACCAGCGACGCGGCGATCCGCCGCGACTGGCGCTCCTCGCCGTAGACGAAGAAGAGCCGCGCCAGCTCGGCCTGGTCCTCGGTGTTGACGAGGTCGGCGGCGCTGGGGCCGTCGCGACCCATGCGCATGTCCAGGGGACCGTCGCGCATGAACGAGAAGCCGCGCTCGGGCTGGTCGATCTGCATGGAAGAGACGCCGAGGTCGAAGGCGACGCCATCGCAGGCGTCGCGGCCGATCCGGGCGAGGCAGGCTTCGAGTTCGGAGAAGCAGCTCTCGGCAAGGTGCAGCCGTCCGCCCCAGGCCTGGATCAGTGGCTGGGCGAAGGCGGCGGCGGCGGGATCGCGATCCAGCGCCAGCACGTCCGCCCCGGCTTCAAGGAAGGCGCGGCTGTAGCCGCCCGCGCCGAAAGTGCCGTCGACGATCAGCCGGCCCGGACCCGGCTCCAGCGCGGCCAGCACCTCGGGCAGCATCACCGGCTGGTGGGACAAGGCGGTCATGCGGCCCCTCCCACCTTGGCCAGCCGCTGCTGGTTGCGCAGGGTGGCCAGGCCCTCGCGGGCGGCCAGCCGCTGGCTCTCACGATGGGCGCGGAAGGCTTCCAGCGACCAGATCTGGAAGCGGTCGCCCATCCCCACGATAGCGACCCAGTCGGTCAGGCCGAAGTCTTCGCAGAGCGCCTCCGGCAGGGTGATGCGGCCGGCGGTGTCGAAGGACAGGCGATGCACGCCGCCGAGGATCGAAGTCTCCAGCGAGGAGCGAACCGGGTCGCCGAAGGGAAGCTCGTCGATCAGGCCCTGGTAGCGGTCGAACAGCGCCTGGGCGCCGCCCTCGATGCAGTCGGCTTCGATTGAGGGAAAGCAGAAGACCCCGTCGAAGGAGCCCGTGGCCAGGGCGCGGAATTCCTGGGGCACCACGATGCGCCGTTTGCTGTCCAGCTGTTTCTCGAACGTCGAGAGAAACACCCTTGCCCCCAATTTCCAGGCGGCAGCCCCAACCACCGGCCGCGGCGCCGCGCGACCTGTTTGGGTTAACACGGGATGAATTGGGAGGCAATGACACTGAACGGGGATTCTTGGGCTTCAAGTTGTCACACCCACGATTTCTGTTTATCCACAGAACATACAGAGAACCCCAGAGTCCGGTGACAATTTGCTCCGAGGGGCGGACCAGACGGCCTGTAAGCCGGGTTCTGTGCCGCCCGGCGTGAGCCGGACGCGGCGGCCATTCCTCTGGACCGCCCATTGCTGGACGGTTCTCGCGACCTACCCGAACGGCTCGGGCGGCGAGCCCTGCCTCGGATTCCTCCGAGGCGCGCCGTTCCTATTCGGTCTTGCTCCAGGCGGGGCTTGCCATGCCGCCTCCATCGCTGGAGACGCGGTGCGCTCTTACCGCACCCTTTCACCCTTACCCCGGGTCGAAACCCGAGGCGGTTTGCTTTCTGTGGCGCTATCCCTGGGGTCACCCCCGGCGGGCGTTACCCGCCGCCTTTTCGCCGTGGAGCCCGGACTTTCCTCCCTCCGCCCTGAGGCGAAGAGCGACCGCCCGGCCGTCTGGTCCGCACCAAAGGTGAGGACTTGCAGGCCCGGGGTCAAGCGGCGCGCAGGATCGCCATAAGCCGCGCCCGGGTCTCTCCGTCGGCGACGCCGTCCACCGCCTGCGGACGCCAGTGCCGCTGAAACGCCCTGACGATGGTCGCGGTGTGCTCGCTGTAGCGGCCGGACGGAGCGCTGTCGTAGCCCAGCCGCGTCAGGCCGGCCTGCAGGGCGAAGACGCCCGGACCCTCGTCGCCTTCGCTCAGACCGGCGCCCGGCGGGATAGGCGGCTCGGCCCAGAGCCCGTGACCGGCCTCCGCCAGCGTCTTCCAAGGGAACAGTTCACCCGGGTCCTGCTTCCGGTCCGGCGCCACGTCGGAGTGGCCGAGGATGCGCAGGTCCGGGACATCCCAGCGCACGCGGACGTCGTCGAGCAATCCGATCAGGGCCTGCACCTGGACATCGGGAAAGGCGCGATAGCCGAACTCATGGCCGGGATTGACGATTTCCACACCGATCGAGGCGGCGTTGCAGTCGCGCTCGCCCTTCCAGAACGAGATACCGGCGTGCCAGGCCCGCCGTTCCTCTGGAATCAAGCGGAACACTCGCCCGTCCTCCTCCACCAGGTAGTGGGCCGAGACCTTGGCGTCGGGATCGCGCAGCCGTTCCAGAGCGGCCTCGCCGGTCTGCATGCCGGTGTAGTGCAGGACGATCATGTCCGGCGGCGCGCTGCGGGCGTCGAAGTTGGGAGACGGAGCGTCGATCAGCTGCATGGAGCCGGTCTAACGGCCGCTCGCGCGAAGTCTAGCGACCGCGCTGGTCCCAGCCGTAGGCCACCCAGGAGTGGCCACCGATGTGCCGGGCCTCCAGCAGGGTCGGATCGCGGGGCTGCATCGCCTTTCTGGCGCGATAGGCCATGGCGCCCAGCGAGATGAGCACCGCCGACAGGATGCCGACAACGACGATGGTTGCGGCGAAGAAGACCGCCACGACCGCGGCGAGTCCCGCAACAGCGATGGTGGCGAGCGCGCCCACGACCCACATCAGGCCCGAGAGGCCCGATCGCCGTCCCGCCGTTCTGACGCCTGCATCGGCGAGCGGTTCCATGACGCGCCTCCAGGTCTTGGCCCCGACCCTATGCAAGTATGTCGGCCCGCCGGGCGTCGCCGTCAACGGGGAGGCGCCGCAAAAAGTTCAAACTGCCTCGGCGGCGAGCAGGCTGCGGCGCTCGCGCATCACCTGATCGAAGGCGGCGTTGAGCGCGGCGGAGCGGGCCTCGGCGAGACGCAGGTGCTCGGAGGAGTGGCCGCGCGCGGCTGACCGGTCCGGGTGGGAGTCCGACAGGGCGCGCTTCCAGGCGTTGCGGACGATATCGTCCGAGGCGTCCGGGGCCACGTTCAGCACGACGTAGGGATCATCGGCCGGTGCGCCCAGGTGATGGGAGCGGATGCGGCGGAAGGTCAGGGGCGACAGGCCGAACAGCTGGGCCACCCGCCGCAGGTAGGAGATCTCGTCGCCCGTGACGACGCCGTCGGCCTTGGCTACGTGGAACAGGCCGTCGAGCACCTCTTCCAGCACGCCCGGGCAGTTGCGGTAGCGCTTGGCGATCTGCCGGGCATAGCTCTCGAAGCCGCGGGTGGTCTGGCGCGCCAGGTCGTAGAGCCTGTGCACGTCCTGGGCGGCGGCGCCGTCGGACTGGAACACCTCGGAAAAGGCCTCGAACTCCCCCTGGTCGGCGCGCCCGTCCGCCTTGGCGAGCTTGGCGCCCAGGGCCGTGATCGCGGCAGAGAACGCCGGATCCTCGCCGGGCAGCCCGTCGGGGCAGTCCGGACAGTCGGGGCATTCAACCTTCGACGCCTTGGGGGCGGCGAGGCTTGCTATGGTGCGCCAGAGCTTCATCGGAGTACGCCTACTTTATGATTCCAGCACAGCTATGACAATGGGAAACCGCAACAGCAGCTGCGACCGTTGGCGGTTCTGGATCGATCGCGGCGGCACGTTCACCGACGTCATCGGACGGACGGATCAGGGCGACATCCACACCCTGAAGCTGCCGTCGGCGTCCGACAGCTATGGCGACGCTGCGGTTGAGGGGATGCGTCGGCTGCTGAACGCGGCGCCCGGCGATCCGTTTCCCGCGGACCGGGTCATCGACATCAAGATGGGCACGACAGTGGCCACCAATGCCCTGCTGGAACGCAAGGGCGCCCCCACCCTGTTCGTGACGACGGAGGGATTCGCCGACGCCCTGGTCATCGGCGACCAGGCGCGGCCGGAGCTGTTCGCCCTGGACATCCGCAAGCCCGCGCCACTCTACGCCGGCGTGGTCGAGGCTTCCGAGCGGCTGGACGCGGCGGGCGGCGTTGTGAAGGCGCTGGACCGGGAACGGCTGGCGGGGGCGCTGGCCAGCGCCAGGGCGGAGGGGATGACCTCCGCGGCGATCGCCTTCCTGCACGCCGATCTCAATCCGGTGCACGAGCTGGAGGCGGGCAAGTTGGCGATCGCGGCAGGCTTCGAGTTCGTGGCGTTGTCGCATCAGGTCTCCCCTCTGCCCCGCTTCCTGCCACGGGCCGAGACGACGGTGGCCGACGCCTATCTGACGCCGGTGCTGAAGGCCTACGTCGAGCGGGTGGCTTCGGCGGTGGCAGGCACGCCGCTCTACTTCATGACCTCCGCCGGGGCCCTGGTACGGGCCGAGGGTTTCCGGGGCCGCGACGCGGTGCTGTCCGGGCCGGCCGGCGGGGTTGTCGGCGTGGCCGGCGCGGCCAGGCAGGCCGGCGCTGATGCGGTGCTCGGCTTCGACATGGGCGGCACCTCCACCGACGTCTGCCGGTTCGCTGGCGCGCTGGAGCGCCGCGACACGGCCAGGGTCGCCGGCGTCAGGCTGCGGGCGCCCATGCTGGACGTGGAGACCGTGGCGGCGGGGGGCGGCTCGATCCTGTCGTTCGATGGCCTGCGGGCCCGCGCCGGCCCGGCCAGCGCCGGCGCCGATCCCGGCCCCGCTGCCTATGGCCGTGGCGGACCAGCCACCGTGACGGACGCCAACCTGGTGCTTGGCCGGCTGGATCCCCGGTCCTTCCCGAGCGTCTTTGGCCCAGGCGGAGACCAGCGGCTCGATCCCCAGGCCGCCCGCCGTGAGCTCCGGTTGCTGGCCCAGTCCATGGGCGCTCCCAGCGCCGAGGCGGCCGCTGAGGGGTTCATCGCCGTGGCGGTGGAGCAGACGGCCCAGGCTATCCGGCGAATCTCGACGGAGCGCGGCTTCGATCCCAGGGGCCACAGCCTGGTCGCCTTCGGCGGCGCGGCCGGACAGGTCGCCTGCTGGGTCGCCCAGGCGCTGGACTGCGAGGAGGTGCTATGCCCCCGCTACGGCTCCCTGCTGTCCGCGTGGGGCATCGGCCAAGCGGCGCTGGCGAGCCTTCGCCAGGCAGGTTTGGAGCGGACGCTCGACGCGACGGGCCTCTTGGCTGCGGATGGGCTGGCCCTGACGCTGGAAGAGCACGCGCGGGCCTCGTTGGCGGCCCAGGGCGCGGACGCCGGCCGCATCGAGACCCGCCTGATGCTCCGCTACGACGGCGCCGACGCCGTGCTGGCCGCAGCGCCGGGTGGGGCGGCGGAGGTCCGGGCCGCTTTCGAGACCGCGCACCAGCGCCTGTTCGGCTTCACCGAGCCCGGCCGCCCGATCCTGATCGCCAGCGTGGAGGTAGAGGCGTCGGAAGATGCCGCACCCGAGGACCCCGTGCGCAACGCCCCCGTCTCCGAGGCGGAGGCCGGCCCGGACCAGCGGATCGCGCTTCATGCCGACGGCGAGGCGCACGATGCGCCGGTGGTTTTCGCCGAGACCCTGACCTCGCCGCTCGATGGCCCCGCCCTGATCGTCCGCGGCGACACCCAGATCGTCGTGGCGGCGGGCTGGCGGGCCAGTATGGGCGACCAGGGCCTGATCAGGCTCAACTGGATCTCGCGCCGCGCGCCGCCCACGGACGCCGACGCCGGGTCGCCCGATCCGGTGACGCTGGAGCTGTTCAACCGGCGCTTCATGGGTGTGGCCGAGGCCATGGGCGCGGCGCTGGAGCGCACCGCGCACTCGGTCAACATCAAGGAGCGGCTGGACTTCTCGTGCGCCCTCTTCGACGCGGACGGCGGCCTCGTGGCCAACGCCCCGCACATGCCGGTGCACCTGGGCTCGATGGGCGCCAGCGTCAGGGCCGTGCGGGACCGCCACCCAGTCCTGAAGCCCGGCGAGGCCTTCGCCCTGAACAATCCCTATGCCGGCGGAACCCACCTGCCGGACATCACGGTGGTCATGCCGGTGTTCATGACCGGACCCGGCGAGGCGGACTACTACGTCGCGGCCCGCGGCCACCACGCCGACGTGGGGGGCGTGCAGCCGGGCTCGATGCCGCCCTTCTCGCGCAGCATCCAGGAGGAGGGCGTCCTGCTCGACGCCCTGCCGATCATGCGCGATGGACGGTTCCTCGAGGCCGAGACCCTCGCCGCCCTGATGTCGGGGCCGTGGCCGTCGCGCGCGCCGGACCGCAACATCGCCGACCTGAAGGCCCAGATCGCCGCCTGCCAGGCCGGCGCCGCGGCCGTGGCGGCCATGATCCAGACCCATGGCTCCAGGACCGTCGCCCGCTACATGGGCTTCGTGCAGGACAACGCCGAAGCCTGTGTGCGCAGGGCCATCTCCAGGCTGACCGACGGCCGTGCCAGGGTGCTTATGGACGGCGGCGGCGAGATCGTCGTCAGCATCACCGTGGACGCCCAGGCCGGCGAGGCCGTGCTCGACTTCGCGGGCACGAGCGCGATCCTGGACTCCAACTTCAACGCCCCGACCTCGGTGGTGCACGCCGCGGCGCTCTATGTGTTCCGGACCCTGGTGGACGACGACATCCCGCTGAACGCCGGCTGCCTGAAGCCGCTGAAGATCCTGGTTCCCGAGGGGTCCATGCTCGCGCCGGTCTGGCCCGCCGCGGTGGTGGCCGGCAACGTGGAGACCAGCCAGCACCTGGTCGACGCGCTCTACCAGGCCCTGGGCGTCCTCGCCAACGGCCAGGGGACCATGAACAACCTGACCTTCGGCGACGCGGAGCGGCAGTATTACGAGACCATCTGCGGCGGATCCGGCGCCAGCGCCTCCGCCCCGGGAGCGTCGGCGGTGCACATCCACATGACTAACTCCCGGCTCACCGATCCGGAGATCCTGGAGCGGCGGTTTCCTGTCCGGCTGGAGAGCTTCGCCGTGCGGCGCGGCTCCGGGGGAGCCGGGCGCCATCGCGGCGGCGACGGGACGGTCCGCAGGTTGCGCTTCCTGGCGCCCATGGAGGCGGCCCTCCTGTCGACCCGGCGCAGCCACGCCCCTCAGGGAATCGCCGGCGGAGGCGCAGCCGAACCGGGCGCCGAACGTTTGATCGCCGCCGACGGCGCAGCTAAGGACTTGCCGGGCTGTTTTTCCATCACCGTCCGGCCGGGCGACACGCTCGAGATCCTGACCCCTGGGGGCGGCGGGTTCGGCGATCCCCAAAGCCCCGCGACCTAGAATAAGGACCACGCATGGCCTTCGCCGCACTCGCTTCCGCCCTCGCCCTGCTGGCCGCCGCGCCATCGCAGATCGTGCTGGCCCAGACCGACGCGCCCAGCAGCGCACCCGCCACGGCGCCGCCTGATGGCGAAGACCCCTTCCCCGCCGGCGCGCCTACCGACGACTACCATTTCATGGGCTGGTGCTACGGCGCGCTTTCCGGACACGTGGACCTCTATGACAAGGTGCTGCCCAGCGTGCGCAGCATCGAAGCGGCTTTCCCGGACAGCAGCCGCACCATCGATCAGGTGATGGGCGACTACACGGCCCAGCACGCCGAGGGCGATCGCCTGCTGAAGTCCTGGGATCGCTCGCTGGGTGCGCTCGAGGCGAAGCGCAAGACCGGCCGCGCTTCGCGGGCCTCGTCCGTCGCGTCAGGCAGGGAGGTCTGGAAAGGCTCGGAGACCGCGGACACGCGCCAGCTGGCGCAGCTGTGGATGTCGTGGGGCCTGCCCGGCCGCTGCATCAGCACCGGCGAACGTCTGGCCCCCAAGGCGAAGTAGGCCTCACGCCGCCTTGCGGTCGGCGGCCCAGATCTTGACGGTCAGGCCGTCGCTGGTCCTCGCCGGCAGGGTCTGGATCCGGGGACGCTTCAGGCCGGCGGAGGTCAGCCAGCGGGTCATCTCCTCGTCGGGAAAGCCCAGCCGGCGGTGTTGATGGGCTTCCCTGAGGAACTCCAGGCTGTGTGGAGCGAAGTCCACGATCAGCAGGCGGCCGCCCGTGGCCACCAGCCGGCCGGCCTCGGTCACGGCGGCGGCGGGATCGCCGAGGTAGTGCAGCACCTGGTGCATCACCACCAGGTCGGCCGAGCCGCCCGGCAGACCGGTGGCGAAGACATCGCCGTGTCTCAGGGCGCAGTTGTCCAGGCCCGCCTCGGTCACCCGCACGCGGGCGATGTTGAGCATCTGGTGGGAGGAATCCAGGCCGAGGGCAGCCTCCGCGCGCGGCGCCAGCAGGGTCAGCATGCGGCCCGATCCGGTGCCCAGGTCGATCAGCCGGCCCACGCCGCCCTCGGGCGCCGCCGCCACGACCGAGGCTTCGACGTCGGCCTCCGAGACATAGAGCGAGCGAAGCTGGTCCCAGCGCGGCGCATTGCGTTCGAAATAGGCCTCGGCCTTCGCCGCCCGCTCTGCGCGCACCGCCTTCAAGTGGTCGCGATCGCGCGCCAAAGCTTGGTCGTCATGCTCGATTCCGCTCAGGATCTGGTCGACCACCGCCCGCCGCGCGGGCTCGGCGGCGAGCCTGTAGAACACCCACCCTCCGTCCGGGAACCGTTCAACCAGTCCGCTCGCTGTGAGCAGGCGGAGATGGCGGGAGACGCGAGGCTGACTTTGTTCCATGATCTGGCATAGCTCCATGACCGCCAGCTCTTCGCGGGCGAGCAGGGCCACGATGCGAAGCCGCGACGGCTCGCCCGCAGCGCGCAGGACATCGACTGCTTCATGGAGCGCGATTGACATAAAGATATACGCATATCTTTATGTAGTAGTGTCAAGATGAGGCTCATGAGCGCGTTCCGCGGGCGGACGTCGGCAGTTGAGGCTTCCTTCCGTCAGCGCCGCATCGGACGCGCCGCGGCGCTGGCGATGACCACGATGTTGGGCGCCTTGCTCTGCGGAACCGGCGCTCACGCAGCCGACCGGCCCGGCGCCGCGCCGCCCCCTCCCATGCCGCCGGCGATCGAGGTCAACGATCCGCTGGAGCCGGTGAACCGCGCCATGTTCAGGGTGGACTCGGGGATCAACCGGCTGTTGGCCGGCAAGTTCAGGATCATCGGCACGGTGAAGTGGATCCCGGCCCCGGTGCGCGAGGGGCTGTTCAACGCCTTCGACAACCTGGAAGAGCCGGCGACCTTCGCCAACGACCTGTTCCAGCGCAAACCCGCCAAGGCGGTGAAGGCCGCCGGCCGCTTCGGCATCAACACCACCATCGGCGTGGCCGGGGTCTTCGACCTGGCCAGCAAGTTCGGGGTGAAGCGCGCCCGCGAGGACTTCGGCCAGACCCTCGCCGTCTACGGCGTCAAGGCGGGGCCTTACATCTATGTGCCCCTGTCCGGCCCGTTGACCCTGCGCGACGGCCTGGGCGGGTTCGTCGACGGCTACTTCAGCCCGCGCCACTGGCTGCCTATGACCCGGCTGGAGCGCCAGGGCGTCAGCGTGGTCAAGTACGGGGTGCAACCCTCGACCATCGGCATCCGCCAGGTGGCCCGCGGCGCGGCCGTCGCCGGCGAGACCCGGGACGAGTACGCCACACTGCGCCAACTCTACTACGACC
>FTHP01000181.1_pt1 | contig 11870 bp, 11 predicted proteins | sample 1640961 | NCBI WGS metagenome assembly FTHP01 (sample SAMEA3914788, study PRJEB12502) | metagenome | biome: forest; material: soil | place: Canada | collected 2011-07-03 | depth 0.1 m
AGGGCGCAGAGCGCCGCCGCGGCCCCGGCGACCAGGACAGGCCGCCGGCAGCTCGTCTCGACGATCCCCGCAACCCAGGCCGCCATCTGCCAAGCCTCCGCTGAGTCGCCCCCACGACCCTGGGCTGATGACCATTGTCGAGCCTCGCACATCCTGTAAAGCGTTCGCGCCACCGCCGCCCCCTGGCGCGCCCAGCCCCGAGGGTCGATGAGCCGCCCATGAGAATCGCCCAGGTCTGCCCCTACGACTTCGACCGGCCCGGCGGCGTGCAGATCCACATCCGCGACACGACTCTGGCTCTCCAGGACCTGGGTCATGAGGTCACCGTCATCGCGCCAGGCGTCGATCACGCGGAGACCCCCGAGACCGCGGGGCTGCGGCTCCGTCGGATCGGGCGGTCGCGCAATGTGGGCTTCGCCGGCACCGCCTTCGAGCTCAGCCTGGCCCTTGGGCCCCAGCGACGCGCGCTGGCGGAGCTGATGCGGACCGGCCGGTTCGACGTGGTCCACTTCCATTCCATCTGGACGCCGGTGATGCCGATGCAGGCGTTCCTGGCCTCGTCAGGCATCGCCAGCGTGGCCAGCGTCCACGAGACCCCGCCGGAGGGCGCGGCGGGCCTGCTCCCCCGTCTTGGCCTCAACCTGATGAGCCGGCTGACCTTCCCCCACGTCGACGCCGTGATCGCCGTCTCGGAGGCGCCGCGCGCAAACGTCCACGTCGCACCGGGCCGACCGGTGTTCATCCTGCCACCCTGCACCGATCTTCGCCGCTTCTCCAAGGCGAAGGCACTGTTCCGCAAGCCCGGCGACGATCGGATCAGCATCCTCTTCGCCGGCCGGCTCGAGCCCAGGAAGGGCGCGATGGTGCTGCTCGAGGCCTATCGCCAACTCGCCAGCGAGGCGCTTCCCGTTCAGCTGCTTCTTGCGGGCGCGGGCAAGGAGGAGGCCGCCCTGCGGCGCTTCGTCGACGAGGCCCGGATCCCCGACGTGGAGTTCCTCGGCGCCTTCGAGGACGCCGACGCGCCCTCATGGTTCGCCAGCAGCGACATCTTCTGCGCGCCCTCGCTCTACGGCGAAAGCTTCGGCATCGTCATCGCCGAAGCCATGGCCGCGGGCCGCCCCGTCGTCGCCGCCGCCAACCGCGGCTACCGGACCCTGCTCACGGGCGAGGCAGCCCCATTCCTGACCCCGCCCGGCGACGCCCGCGCCTTGCACGAGGCCCTGCGCACCCTGGTGCTGAACCGCAGCCTCCGCGACCGCCTCGGCCGCTGGGGCAAGCGCGAGGCGGAGCAGTATGACTGCCGGCAAGTGGCGCCCAAGCTCGTCGAGATCTACGCGACCGCCATCGCGAGGCGCGCCGCTCAGACGCGGGGATGAGCGGTCTGTTGGATGGTCAGGCCTTGGCGAACCAACCCCCCGGCGCCGAGGCCCAGCCGAACTTCTGGATCCGCGGCGGTTTGCCCTCGAAGAACTCCTCCAGCGCCTCGCTTTCGCCGGGCCATTCGCGGATGGCGTATTCGTCGAGCAGGACGACCGCGCCGGTCAGCATGCGGGGCCAGAACGCCTTCAGGGCCGCCAGGGTCGGCTCGTAGAGGTCCATGTCCAGGTGCAGCAGGCTGACCCGTAGGCCCGGGTTGTCGGCAACGTAGCGGGGGGCGGTCTCGCGCACATCGCCGTCGACCAGCTCAACGCGTGCGCGGCTGGTGACGAAGGCGTCGGCGTTGAAAGCGTCGACCAGGGCGAACAGGGTGTCGCGGAAGCTCGAGGGGTTCCAGCCCTCCGCCGTGTTGCCGACGCGGGCGTCGAGGCCATCCTTCTCAGAGCGGTCGGCCAGACCCTTGAAGTGATCGAAGCCCAGCACCTTGCGGGTGCGGTCGCCGGGACAGAAGGTCTCCAGGAACCGGGCGAAGCTCAGGAGCGAGGCGCCCTTGTAGACTCCGCACTCGACGATATCGCCGGGCAGGTCCTGGATGGTCTTGAACACCTCGTAGTGGGTGAAGGCCTTCATGAAGTGCATGCGCCGGGCGAAGGACCCGAGGTTGGCGATCAGGTCCGGCTCGTCGATGTGAGCGCGGAGCATCTCGCGAAGCTTCTCGTCAGCGGGGATCATTGGGTTTCCTCCAGCTCCACCAGCTCGGGATGCAGGGCCTTGAACGTGTCGAAGCCGTCGGCCCGGCGGTGGGCCCAGCCGCGCGCGACGACTTCGGGGGCGAGCAGGTCGCCAAAGCGGGCCTGGATCGAATAGCGGTGGCGCGGCCCGGGATTGAAGCCCGAGCGGTGGACCAGCCGGTTGTGGAACAGCGCCACGTCGCCGGGTTCGAACTCCAGCGTCTCAGCCGCCGCGTCGAACGCCGGCTGGAAACGCTCGGCGATGAAGGCGTCACGGGTGCCCAACGATCGCCCCGCGCCATCCCGCTTGAAGCGGATCTCCACCGGATAGATCTGGTCTGACGCCGCCGGCGCAGCCTGGATCGAGCCGTTGTGCGGCCCGGTCGAGGTCAGGGGCAGCCAGGCCGTGACGTAGTCCTGCGACAGGATGTTGTAGGCGTAGTCCTGATGCCAGCCGAAGCCGCGCCACGGCTCGCCCGCCAGGTCCATGCGGAACACGCAGTGCTGGAACGGCGAATGCAGGCGCTCGCAGCCGAGGCGCTTCCGCGCCGCCGTGAGCAGGGCCTCGCAGGTGACGATGGCCCGGAACACGGCCGTCTCGCGCATAGCGTCGTAGATGCGCCCCAGGCGCGGCCGGTCTATGGCCGCCAGGGCGGTGACCTGGGCGTCGATGTCATCGAGCTCGGGGGAGCCGGCCGCGACCGCGAGGTCGGAGAGGGTCTGCACGGCCTCCTGGATCAGGCCCGCGGAGATGAGCCCCCGGTGCATGTCCAGGACCTCGCCGGCCTGCGACTCGCCAGTGTGCGCCATGGCCGGAGCCCTAACGCAAAAGAACCCCCGGGGGATAGCCGGGGGTTCTCCTACGCTGCACTCGGAGCTCCATTGGAGGGGGGCTGTTCTGGGGCTCCGGGTCCTATCAAACCTGGAATTGTGTCCAGAATCGAGCCCCAACAGCTCGGCTTGGCAATTCTTTGTGGATGCCCTCGGCGGCGGCTGTCCCCAAGGCCCGGCGCCTTGCCGATAATCGGGGCTCATCGAGCGGCCCGGGCGAATCACGGCTTCAGATCTTGTCGCCCCGCATCAGGCGGCCCTGTTCGCGCTTCCAGTCGCGCTCGGCGGTGGCGGCGCGCTTGTCGTGGGCCTTCTTGCCCGAGGCCAGGGCCAGCTCCAGCTTCACCCGGCCCTTGTCGTTGAAATAGAGCTTCATCGGGATCAGCGTGCGGCCCTCGCGCTGGACCGCCGCGATCAGCCGGTCGATCTGCTTGCGGTGAAGCAGCAGTTTCCTCGGCCGCTTGGGCGCGTGGTTGAACCGATTGGCCGGGCCATACTCGGGAATGTTCGCGTTGATCAGCACGATCTCGCGCCCCTCGGCCGAGGCGTAGGACTCGGCGATGTTGGCGCGGCCGTTGCGCAGGGACTTCACCTCAGTGCCCGTGAGCGAGAGCCCCGCCTCCAGGGTGTCCTCTATGAAGTAGTCGTATCGTGCGCGGCGGTTGTCCGCGATGAGCTTCCCGGGCGTGGAGGTCATCTAGAGGACCCCCGCCTCCCGCATGGCGGCGAGGACGAGCGGGCGGGCCGCCTCCGCGCAGGGGGCGATGGGCAGGCGCACATCCTCGGTGCAAAGGCCCAGCTGCGCCAGGGCGAACTTGGTCGGCGAGGGCGAGGCGTCGGCGAACAGCGCCTTGTGCAGGCGGATCAGCCGGTCCTGCACCTTCAGGGCGCCCGCCCAATCGCCGCTTAGGCAAGAATTCATCAACGCGGCCATAGCCTGCGGCGCAACGTTGGCCGTCACCGAAATGCAGCCATGCCCGCCATGAGCCATGTAGCCGAGCGAGCTGGCGTCCTCGCCCGACAGCAGGACGAAGTCCTCGCCGCATTCCAGGCGCATGATGCTGGGGCGGCTGAGGTCGGAGGTGGCGTCCTTGACGCCGGCGATGTGCGGCAGCCTGGCCAGGCGCGCGATGGTCTCGTTGGAGATGTCGACGCTGGTGCGGGCGGGCACGTTGTAGATCAGCACCGGCAGGTCCACCGCATCGTTGATGGCGGCGTAGTGGCGGTAGAGGCCCTCCTGGCTCGGCCGGTTGTAGTAGGGCGTGACCACCAGGGCGCCCCGGGCGCCCACGGCCTTGGCGTGCCGCACCAGGCCGACGGCTTCCTCGGTGGAATTGGAGCCCGCCCCGGCGATCACCGGGACACGGCCGGCGGCCACCTCGACGCAGACTTCGACCACGCGGCGGTGCTCGTCATGGCTGAGGGTGGCGGTTTCGCCCGTCGTTCCCACCGGCACCAGGCCCAGCACGCCGCCCGCGATCTGCCGCTCCACCAGGACGCGGAAGGCCACCTCGTCGACCGCGCCATTGCGGAACGGCGTGACCAACGCCGGGATGGCGCCCTTGAAAAGCGGTAGGACCATGCGAGCAACAAGCCGTGATGTGACGCCGCAAGATGTTGCGGCCTTAGGATTCGACCGGACAATATGGCCGCGTGCATGCGCCCCGCAACAGGCGTCGGCGCGGCGCGCGTTCGGGGCGTTTGGAGTTCGACGTTGAGGTTGATGCTCACCAAGGCGCTTCTGGGGACGGCGTGCCTGCTCCTGGTCGGCGCCGCGGACGCCCAGAACCTGCCGCAGAGCCAGGGCGGCTCGGCGCCGCCGTCGGCGGTGATGGCCCCCGCGTTGGCCGCGCCCAAGCATCTGTCGGAGGATGAGCTGTCACTGCTGCGGCAGGGACTCGACGCCGCCCAGGCCGGCGATGTCGGACACGCCCGCGAGCTCCGGCAGGACCTGTCCGATCCGGTGGCGCGCAAGCTGGTGCTGTGGGCCATGGCCGACGCGGCCCCCGAGCGGATGTCCTTCTTCGAGCTCGATCAGGCCCGGCGCGATCTCTGGGGCTGGCCCAGGGGCGGGCGCCGCCAGGCCGCCGCCGAAAAGCAGCTCGAGAGCCAGGCCATGGCGCCGGCAGCGACGATCGAGTGGTTCAAGGGCGACGATCCGACCACGGCGGAAGGGGCCATGGCCCTCGCCGCGGCCTATCGCGCCAGCGGCCGCGCCGCCGACGCGCAGACGCTGATCAAGCACTTCTGGCGCGACAAGGTGTTCGAAGCGGAGCCGCAGCGGCAGATGCTGGCGCGGTTCGCCGACGTCCTGACCGTCGACGACCACGTGCACCGGGCCGACATGCTGCTCTACGGCCAGCAGGGCCCGGCCGCGCGCGAGATGGTGGCGCTGCTGCCGGCGGACCAGCAGACCGTCGCGCAGGTGCGCATGGCCTACCGGTCGGGCAGCTCGCACGCGGAGCTGCAGATGGAGCAACTTCCGCCGAGCCTGCAAGACGATCCCGGCCTCACCTTCGAGCGCGCCCGCTGGCTGCGCCGCTCGGGACAGGCGTCGCTGGCGCTCGGCCTGGTGCGCAACCTGCCCAAGACCGCGCCCAGCGATGAGGCGGGCGCCGCCATCTGGCCCGAGCGCCGCGCCCTGGTCGTGGCGGCGATGAACGCCCGCGACTACCGGACCGCCTACGCCGCCGCCGCCAACAACGGCCTGCAGCCGGGCGTGGACTATGCCGAAGCCGAGTTCTACGCGGGCTGGATCGCGCTGACCAAGCTGAAGAACGCCGACCAGGCCGACAAGCACTTCGCGCATATCCAGCAGGTCGGCTCGTCCCCGATCACCCAGAGCCGGGCCCTCTACTGGCGAGGCCGGGCGGCCGAGGCCAGCGGCGACCCCATCGGCGCCAAGGACTTCTTCGCCCAGGCCAACCTCTATCAGACCACCTTCTACGGCCAGCTGGCGGGAGAGCGGGCCGGCCGGTCGGACTTCACCATCGGCCACGATGCGTCGCCCACCGCCGCCGACCGCGCCCGCTTCGAGGGGCGCGAGACCGTGCAGGCCGCCCGCCTCCTGGCCGACTGCGGCGCGCGGGACCTGTTCAAAGCATTCGTCCTCTCCATCGACGACAACCTGCCCAACGCCGAGGAATATGTGCTGCTGGTGGATCTGGCCCGCCTCTACGGCGAGCAGGACCTCAGCATGCGGGTGGTGCGGGTGGCGGCCCAGCACGGCTTCATCCTGCCCGACCGCGGCTATCCCCTGATGGCCCGCTCATCCGTGGGGGGCTCGGCCGAGGCGGCGCTGGTGCTCAGCATCGCGCGCCAGGAAAGCAACTTCGACCCCAACGCGCGTTCGGCCCCGGGGGCGCGGGGGATGATGCAGCTGATGCCGTCCACCGCCCGCGTCATCGCGCGGCGGATGGGCGAGCCCTATTCGGCCTCACGGCTGTCGGATCCGGACTACAACGTCCGCCTGGGCTCGGCCTACCTCGGCGACATGATCGACGGTTTCGGCGGCTCCTATGTGATGGCCACCGCCTCCTACAACGCCGGCCCCAACCACATGCCGGAGTGGAGCTCGAACTGCGGCGATCCGCGGTCGTCCAGCAACGACCCGGTCGACTTCATCGAGTGCATCCCCTTCTCGGAGACCCGCAACTACGTGATGCGGGTGATGGAGAGCATGCAGGTCTACCGCGCCCGCCTGAACGGCGGCCACGCCGCCCTGACCCTCTCGCAGGACCTGAAGCGCGGATCCTACGTCCCGGGCGCCTCGCCCTACGTGGCCCTCAGCGCCGCCCCGGGCGCGGCCTCGGAAGTCGCTTCTTCGAGCGCGCCAGGAACCATGGCGCCGATCCCGAACTGACTTAGACAGCGAGCGCCCTGGCGAACACCGCCGGGTCGACGTTTCCGCCGGAGGCGATGACCAGGGCGGTGCGGCCGGAAAGGTCCAGCTTGCCCGTGAGGGCGGCCGCCAGGGCGACGGCGCCGCCGGGCTCCAGCACCAGCTTCAGGTGGCGGAAGGCGAAGGCCATGGCGGCAAGAGCCTCGTCGTCGCTGACCGCGAAGGCGCCCTTCAGCCGCCGCCTGTTGATGGCGAAGGGGATATCGCCGGGCTTCGGGGCCATCAGGGCGTCGCAGAGGCTCATGCGGCCGGGCTTGATGGCCGCCGGCGCTCCGACCGCGAGGCTGAAGGCGTGGTCATCGTAGCCCTCGGGCTCGACGACGTAGACCTCGGTCGTCGGCGACAGGGCCTCGAACGCCAGGTTTATGCCCGCCAGCAGGCCGCCTCCGGACGCGGGGCAGAAGAGGACATCGGCGCTGGCGCCCGCGTCCTGCAGCTGGTGCGCGGCCTCCAGCCCTGCGGTTCCCTGGCCGGCGACCACGTGGAAGTCGTCGAAGGCGGGCACGACCACCGCGCCGCGCTCCTCGGCGATCCGTCCGGCGATGGCCTCGCGCGACTGGGTCATGCGGTCGTAGAGCACCACTTCGGCGCCCATCCCCCGCGTCGCGTCCAGCTTCACCCGCGGCGCGTCGGCCGGCATGACGATGACGGCGGGCATGCCGAGGAGCCTCGCCGCATCGGCGACGCCCTGGGCGTGGTTGCCGGACGAGAACGCGACGACGCCGGCGGCCCGCTCCGCCTCGCTGAGCCGGCAGAGGCGGTTGTAGGCGCCGCGGAACTTGAACGATCCGGTCCGCTGCAGGCACTCGGCCTTGACGAACACGCGCCCGCCTACCGCCGCGTCGAGCGCGTCGTTGCGCAGGAGCGGCGTCCTGACGGCGTGGCCTTCGAGCCGCCATGCCGCGTCCTGGACATCCTCGAAGGTCGGCGCGTCGGTCATGGCGTCCCTCGCCTCCTGGCCGCGATGAGCGGGCCAGCCGCGGTGTCGATCAGCTCGCCCTGAAGGCCAAATACCTCGTCCAGGATCGCCGGCGAAAGAGCCTCGCGCGGCGGCCCGTCGGAGACCACGCGGCCCCGATGCAGCACCACGATCCGGTCGCAGCCGCGCGCGGCCAGGCTGAGATCGTGCAGGGTGGCCACCACCGCGACGCCCTCGCCGGCCTGACGCCGCAAGAGCTCAAGCGTCAGCAGCTGGGCGTCCGGGTCCAGGCCCGCCGTGGCCTCGTCGGCCAGCAGCAAGGGCGCCCCGGTGGCGAACAGCCGCGCCAGCAGCACCCGGGCCCGCTCGCCGCCGGACATGTCGAAGACGCCTCGGTCGGCCAAGTGCGACAGGCCCACCCGGTTCAGGCAGTCGAGGGCGATGTCCCGGGCCCGGTCCGGCGGGGCCTGGATCGCGCCGAGGCTGGCCGCGCGCCAGGCCGGCAGGTTCCAGGCCAGCCGCCGCTCCTGGGGCAGGTAGCCCACCCGGCTGGCCAGTTCGGCCGGCTTCAGCCGTCGCGGGTCGCCATCGCCCAGCCGCACGGCGCCGGACGCCAGCGCCTGCAATCCGATCGCGGCGCGCAGCAGCGTGGTCTTGCCGGCGCCATTGGGCCCCAGCAGCCCCAGCACCTCGCCGGCATTGGCCGTGAGACTCACACCGTCCAGCACGGCCTGGCTTCCACGCATCGCCACGGCCTGGGTGAACTGCAGCCGCGAGGTCATGACCGCCATGCCCGCGAGGCCCGCCAGGCGGCGAGCGCGAACAGCGGCGCGCCGAAGAGCGCCGTCACCACCCCGAGCTTCAGCTCCGTCTCGGTGGGCAGCACCCGGCCGATGAGGTCGGCCAGCACCAGCAGCACCGCGCCCATCAGCGCAGAGGGCAGCAGCGTGCGGCCCGGGTCGTGGCCGGCGCGGGCGCGGACCAGATGGGGCGCGGCCAGGCCCACGAAGCCGATGATGCCGGCCATGGCCACGGCCGCGCCGGCCAGCAGCGCCGCCCCGGCCACGGCGGCGGTCCGCAGGCGCGCCATCGGCAGGGCAGAGACGGCGGCGGTCTCCTCGCCGAGGCTGAGCAGGGTCAGGCCGCGGGCGGCATAGGCCGAGAGACCCACGCCCAGCGCCATCGGGCCGGCAGCCCAGGCCATGTCGCTCCAGTCCCGGTTGGCCACCGAGCCAAGCAGCCAGGACAGGATCTCGGCATTGGCCACCGGCGAGGGCGACAGGTTGAACACCAGCGAGGTCAGCGCCCCGCCGAAGGCCGACAGGGCCACGCCGAACAGGATCAGCACCTCCGGCTCGCGGAAGCGCGCGGCCAGGGCCGCTACGGCCGCGCCGGCGGCCAGCGCCCCGACCAGCGCCGCCAGCTCCACAGCGCCTGGGACGATGGCCAAGCCGAGCGCGATGGCCAGCGCCGCCCCAAGGCCCGCCAGCGCCGAGACCCCGAGCACGCCCGGGTCGGCCAGGGGATTGCGCAGCAGGCCCTGCATCACCGCGCCAGCCAGGCCCAGGGCGCCTCCGACCACAGCGGCGGCGAAGGCGCGGGGTGCACGGATGGTCCAGATGATCTCGCCCGGCGCCGAGGCGGGATGGCGCAGGGCTTCCAGGTACTGGGCCGCCGAGAGCGGGGTCTCGCCGAGGGTGACGCCCAGGACCAGGGCGAACGCCACCGCGGCGACCAGCAGCCACAGGTAGCGGGCGTCGGCGCTCATGGCCGGGGGCGGGCCGCGGCCAGCGCGCGCGGGCCGTCCGCCGCGAACCACGCGGGACAGCCGAGGATCGAAGCCGGCAGCTCCGCCAGGGTTCTGCCGGCCATGGTCCGCCTCAGCGCCTCATGCCGGCCGATCGACCAGCGCTGGCCCGCCAGTGAGCCTCGGTCGAAGAAGCCGAGCACGAAGGCGTCGGGCGGCCGGCTGACGAGTCGCTCCAGCGACACCGGCGCATAGCCGGGCCCCTCCGCCGCGTCGCGCAGGCCCGCCCCGGAGATCATCGCTCCCACCAGCTTGTCCGGACCGGCGGTGAACCCGCCGGGGGTCAAGTAGAGCGCCCGCTGGCCGGTCCATGCGTCCCGAGCCGAGGCGAGCTCCCGATCCATGCTGGCGGCTAGGGCTTTGCCCGCCTCTGGTCGGCCAAGAGCGGCGGCCACGTTGCGGATATTCGAGCGCACCGCATCGAACGTCTCGGCGTCGTCGATCTTCACCACCTTGACGCCCCGCACCGCCAGACGGCGAGCCATCAGCTCGTCCCCGCCCCAGTATCGCACGGCGACGCCAGCGCGGCTGGCCAGCACCGACTCCAGCGTCGCCCGCCGCCTCGGCAGGCCCGCCGCCTGGTCGCGCAGGTAGGAGTCCGCGTCATCGGAACGGTAGGACAGGCCGGCGATGTCGGACCTCGGAACCAGCGCCAGAACGTACTGGTCGGCGCACTGGTCCAGCGAAATGACCCGGGGGCCCGCCGCCATCGACGGAGGACACGTCAGGGTCAGCGCCGTTGCGCCGACGAGGCAGAGGCCCAGCAGCCGGGACAAGCTCATGCAGGCTCCGTAGTGGCAAACGCGGGCGCGTCGCAAGCCGGGTGACGCCTGAATGCTTTACGCCGGCCGATCAGACCGCGTATGCGCGGCGCATGGCAGCCCCCTCCCCCGCCCTGGCCGAGGCGCCGAGCGTCATGCGGACGACCGGCTGGGCCGACTATGAGCTGCTGGACAGCGGCGGCGGCAGGAAGCTGGAGCGCTATGGGCCCTATCGCGTCGCGCGGCCCGAGCCGCAGTGCCTGTGGCGGCCGCGGCTGCCCGAAGGGGACTGGGCCGGCGCCGACGCGGTGTTCGATCCGGCAGGCGAGGAGGATGACGGTCACTGGCGGTATGCCGGCGAGGTCGAGGCGAAGTTTCCGCTGCAGTGGGGCGAGGTGCGCTTCTTCGGACGGTTCACCCCGTTCCGGCACCTGGGATTCTTTCCGGAGCAGGCCGCGAACTGGGCCTGGATCGACGCCGCCGCGCGGCGGGCGGGGGCCGGGGCGCGGATCCTGAACCTGTTCGGCTACACGGGCGTGGCGAGCCTGGTCTGCGCGGCCGCCGGCGCGGCGGTGACGCATGTGGACGCCTCGAAGAAGGCGATCGGCTGGGCGCGGGAGAACGCCGAGCTGGCGGGGCTGGCGGACCGTCCGGTCCGCTGGCTATGCGAGGACGCCCGCCGCTATGTGCAACGCGAGGCTAGGCGCGGCTCCCGGTACGAAGGGATCATCCTGGATCCCCCGAAATACGGCCGCGGACCCGGCGGCGAGGTCTGGCGGCTGTATGACGATTTGCCCGAACTTTTGGGCCTTTGCGCCGAGCTCCTGTCGGACCACGCGAGCTTCCTGATCGCCAATGTCTATGCCGAGCGGATCTCCGGGCTGGCGCTGGGCGGCCTGATGCAGGAGGCGCTGAAGGGCCGGGGCGGCAGGATCGACTGGGGCGAGCTGGCTCTGGTCGAACAGGGAGATCAGCGGGCCGTCGGCCTGTCCTTCTTCGCCCGCTGGACGGCCGCGTGAGCGCCCGCGCCGTCACCTCCCTGACCAACCCCACGGTCAAGGCCGCCCGGGCGCTGCACCTGCGCAAGGAACGCGAGGTAACGGGCCTGTTCCTCGCCGAGGGCCTGAAGATCGTCACCGAGGCGGTGGAGCTGGGGCACGCTCCCCGCATCCTGTTGCACGGGCCGGACGCTCGCGACCATCCGCTGCTGATCCGGGCGGCCAAAGCGGCCGCGGCCGGCGGCGGGGAGGTGATCGAAGTCACCCGCGACATCCTCGAGAAGATCTCGCGGCGCGATAATCCGCAGACGGTGATCGGGGTCTTCGCCCAGGTCTTCACGCCGCTGGAGGCGCTGGAGCCGGAGACGGCGGCCTGCTGGGTCGCTCTGCAGGCGGTGCGCGACCCGGGCAACCTCGGAACCATCGTGCGCACCGCCGACGCCGCCGGCTGCGGCGGGGTGATCCTGGTGGGTGATTGCTGCGATCCCTATTCGGTGGAGGCGGTGCGGGCGACCATGGGCTCGATCTTCGCCGTGAAGATCGCC
>FTHP01000374.1_pt1 | contig 11870 bp, 11 predicted proteins | sample 1640961 | NCBI WGS metagenome assembly FTHP01 (sample SAMEA3914788, study PRJEB12502) | metagenome | biome: forest; material: soil | place: Canada | collected 2011-07-03 | depth 0.1 m
CCGCCCGCGCGGGCGGGCCGCCTGGCAGGGCGAGGATGGCCGGTGGCGATCCGGCCACGGCCGCGACCGGCGACGGAGCGGCATGCAGCGCCTGCAGCTGGATCGGGGCATAGGCGGGGGTTGCGACCCCCGGCGGCGCAGAGGCGGCCGGCGGCGGCGAACTCGGCTCCATCTGCATCATCACGGCGATGGCCGCCGCCACGCCCAGAACGAAACCCAACAGGATCAGGCCGAGCGCGTGATTGCCGCGATGCTGCTTCAGCGCGACCAGCCGGCGGGTCGGCCGGCCGCTCCGGCCTCTGGGCCGGGCTGAGGTCAATGGAAGGTGCAGCGAGCCGTCCATGGGCAAAGGGCGCCTGATTCGCAGATCGGCGGAGGATACGTCCGGTTCCGATCGGCAGGAACAACGTTCTCCTGGCGGGAAGGCTCCGCCCCTCGTCAGTTCTGGGCGGGCGGCCGGCGCGAGGTCATGCCGGCGGCGGCGGCGTCGTCGGCCACCTGGGCCGCCTCCTCGGGTGAGGCGGAGGCGGCTGGCTCGACGCCCTGGCTGGGCAGGGGCAGGCGCGGGCGCGCGCCGCGCTCGACCGCCAGGCCGGGCCGGGCGTGGGTGGCGACGCCGGCGTCCTCAAAGGCGCGGTCACGGCTGGTGTTGATCAGGATCACCGTCACCAGCGTGCCGCTGATCCCCAGGCAGATCCCAATCACAAGCCACAGGAACCCGCTGAAGCCACTACGTCCGCCGGCCATCTGCTCCCGTTCCGGGCCCGATCACGCGCCCTGCCAGTGGCGCACGGGGCCGACATCCACGTGGATGAAGCCGGTGGCCGGATAATAGCCCACGCCGCCGCGGCTCAGGTCCATGGCGGCGCTGTGCAGGCGGTCAAGGGCGACGTCGTCCAGATAGAGGTCGATGGCCTGCCCGTCCATGTGCAGGCTGTGCTTGGCCACCTCGGCGCTCTGCTCGCGCAGGACGGCGTTGGTGGCCGGCGAGCGGTAGCCCGACACCACCTGGAATGGGGCCGCCGAGCCCGACATGGCCCTCAGGTCGGCCAGCACATCCAGCAGCCGGGGCGCGATCGGATGCACCTCGCCGGTGCGGAAGTCCCGCAGCACCTTGTTCACCGCCTCCAGGGCGTCGGGCACATAGGCGCCCTTGTCCCAGTAGACCGCCTGCAGCGCCTCGTCGGTGTGCAGGTTCTTGAAGCTGACGGACCGGGGCTCGCTACTGGCCAGGATCGGCGGCGCCAGATGGATCTGTTCCATCTCGGCCAGCGGAACCGGCCCATGCCGGGCGAATGCGCGCCGATGATGGATGTGGTGCTCGCCATGTCCGTGGCCCGCCCTGGCCAACGCCAAGCCAGGGACGCCGAGGCTGGCGCCAGCGCCCAGGCCGAACTGGATCAGTCTGCGTCTGTCGATCATGGCCGAACGCACCCCCGATCGATGGAGAGGGCATTGTCTCACTCATCCGTCAATAATTCCAGACGGACTCACTGGCTCTCGGCGGGCTCGCCCCCGGCGCGCTCCAGCCAGCTTTCGCGCCAATAGAGCGGGTTGGCGCGGGGGCAGTTGCGGGTGCAGCGGCCCTCGCAGGTCACGCCTTTCAGCGTCACCGTCTGGCCGAGCGCGATCATCTTGCCGGTTTCCTCGTGGATGATGCGCTCCACCGGGAAGTCGACCTGGTGCAGCTGGCCGGCATAGCCGGTCATCTCCGGCTCGAAGGTCATGCCGAAATTGCGCGAGTCCGGGGTGACGAACTGGCGGAGCGCCTCGACCGGCTTGACGCGCACCCATTCCCCGGGCTTGAGGCCGAGGTCGCCGCGGGGCGGCTTGGTGGCGACGCCCTTCAGCACCTCCAGCTCCGGCAGGCCGACGAGCCGGCGCGCCCGGTTCACCACCACCCGCGCCAGGATGGAGATCAGGCCCGCTGTGCTCAGCTCGCCGCGGCGCATGTCGCCGAACAGATGGCCGAAGTCCCAGCGGGACAGGGGCGCGGTGGCGGTCCCGAGTGTGGTGGACTGGCAGCGGTAGCGGCCGTCGGCGAAGGTCGGCAGGGCCTGCAGCCGCGCTATGGCCGCGGCCTCCTGGCCCGCATCGCGCGGCGCGTCGGTCAGGGCGACCGGCCTCAGCCAGGCTTCCTTCCAGAACATCAGGCAGGCGCGCTGACAGCCGTCGTGTGCGGAGCCATCGCAGCGGGCGGCCTGCAGCAGCACCGCACCCTGCATGCTGCGCAGCCCCTGGCCCTCGACGCAGGTCATCTCGGCCCGGCGATGCACGGTCAGGGTGGCGCCGCAGAACGCCAGCATCTCGGGCATGAAGGGCAGGCCGTCCAGGGCGCCATCGGCGTCCAGCGTGGCCAGGATCTCGGCGGCGCTCCTCACCCGCACCTGATCACCGCGTGCGAGCGGCGCGGTAGCCACCGGCCTGACCGGCAGATGAGGGTGCGCCGCGCTGCGCGCCCATCGCTTCAGTGGCGCCAGCCCGCGCCGCAGACGCCAGGCCGGCGAGGTCTCGGTGGCCATGGAGCGGGCGGTCATGGCCTGGCGCACCGCCAGGGCGTCCAGCCGGGTCCGCTCCGGGTCGGCGTAATAGCGGGCGATCTTTTCCACGCCCATGCCGTCGGTCTCCAGCCACTCGGGCAGGTGGACGGCGGCCAGCTCGCGGATGTCCGTCAGCAGCCGCGTCACGCCCACGCCCGTGGCCGGGCAGGACGAGGCGAAGGCGTCGCCGATCAGCACAACGCCGGGCTGCTCGTGGCCGGTGGTCCGGTAGAGGTCGGTGGCGCGCACCTCGGCGGGCTCCACCAGCTCCATCCCGTCCAGCACAGGCTTGAGGCCCGGCATCAGGGCGACCAGGCCCCCGAGCGGATCGCCGCGAAGGCCGTGCACCACGTCGCTGCGGGGATCGAGATAGAGGAACAGGTTGACCCGGATCGCCCCGGCGCAGGGGAACAGGCTGACAAAGGCGACGCCGTCGCCGGCGCGCTCGCCATGCCGGACCAGGCCCTGGAAGTGGCTGTTGAGACCCGCCCTGGGGGCGAGGGTGAAGCCGACGCAGACCGAGTGGCGCTCGCTCAGCACCTCCCGTTCGATGCCGAGGCTCTTGCGCAGGCTCCCGCTGGGGCCGGTGGCCAGCACGGCCAGGCGCGCCTTCACGCTGCCGCCGCCGGCCAGCACGATCCGCTGCAGGCCCGGCCCGGTGGTGATCGCCTTGGCCCGGTCCTGGATGAACTGCACCCCCTCCGGCCACAGCCCGCGCATGGCGTTGACCAGGTGGTCGTAGCGGAAGCCCACTTCGCCGAGGCCTGAGGGTCCAGCGCCGGCCGCGGCTTCCAGGCCGTCGGCCACGCCCAGTTCCTCCAGCAGTCCCACCTGCGGGCCCATCAGCTTCTCGCAGCGGAAATCGGCGCGGTAGGCCGCATAGGGATCGACGACCGCGACGGACAGGCCCTGCCGGGCCAGCACCAGGGCCAGGATCGAGCCGCCCAGGCCAGCGCCAACGACGGCGACATCCGCCGTGGCCGCTGGCGCCGGCCCGACGGGTTGAGCCTCATCACCGGCCGTTATGCCGCCGGCCTTATCGAGACTGGAGAGATCCAACGTGTGCCCCAATGGTACAGATCGAGGGCGCCGATCACTCGGCCGCCCGTTACTGCCCTGGCAGGAGCAAACCCCAAGCCACCTTTAGGGGGTTGTTTACCACTCCTCCCGCGCGCCAGCGGGGGGAGGGAATGGCGCCTCAGGCGGCGCCAGCAGAGGCCTCGGTGGCGTGGATGCGGTCGACCAGTTCCTCGTCCCAGCCGTAGGGGTCGCCGCGGAAGTTGACCTGGCCGTCGGGGGTCACATAGGCGGTCCAGTAGAACAGGAACACGGCGATGGGCCGCGACAGCGGCGCGCGCACCGTCTTGCCCGAGGCCAGGGTGGCGTCGATGGCCTCCGGCGTCCACACCGGATCTCCCTCCATCACCGCCTTGGCCAGCACCAGCGGCTTCTGCAGCCGCACGCAGCCGTGGCTGGCCAGCCGTCCGAACCGGTCGAACGCCGAGCGGGAGGGGGTGTCGTGCAGATAGACCCCATAGGTGTTGGGGAAGTCGAACTTGATCTTGCCCAGCGCCGCCTGCGACCCGGCCTTCTGCACCAGCCGCTGGCCGCCCTCCGGCGTCGGCACGAGGATGAAGTCGTGGGCCGCCAGGTAGCCGGGATTGGCCTTCTCCTTGGGGAACAGCTCCTTCTGGGCGATGGACGAGGGCACGTTCCAGGGCGGATTGAGCACGATGCTCTCCACCTGCGACTGCAGCATCGGCGTCTCGTCGCCGGGCCGGCCCGTGACCGCGCGCATCGACAGCGTCGGCGAGTCCGCATGGAACACGGTCAGGATGGCGGCGGCGACATTCACCTGGATGCGGTCCACCGGCAGCACCGGCGGCAGCCAGCGCCAGCGCTCCATGTTGGCCACGATCTGGTCGATCCGCTCGGCCACCGGGATGTTCAGGGCCGTCAGCGTCAGCCGGTCGACGACGCCGTCGTCCTTCAGGCCAAAGCGTTTCTGGGCCCGCATCACCGCCGACTCCAGCGGGGCGTCGAACACCGAGGCGTCCAGGTTGACCACCGGCGGGGCGGGCACGTCGGGCGTGGTCAGCGGAGGCGTCGGCGCCAGCGGGGCGGAGGGGTCCTCGGCCCAGAGGCGCGCGCGCAGCTCCAGCACCCGCGGGCCCTTGTCGCCGACCTTCAGGGGTGGGCCGGCCGAGATCGGCGTCCAGCCGCCGCGGGCGGCGATGGAGCGATAGGTGGTCAGGCCCTGGCGCAGGCTGTCATAGCCGGTGTAGGGCGGCGGCAGTCCGTCCAGCCAGGCCTGCAGCTGGTTCTGGGTCACCGCCCGCGCCAGCTCCGGGGCCGGATCGTAGGGCGGCGGCTTCATGCCCCAGTCGTCCATGAACGCCGCCTGCGGCAGCCGCCCGACGTGTACGGCGCGGGCATAGCGCAGCGTCGCCTCGACCAGCTCTCCCTGGCCCAGCTGGCGGGTGATCGGATCACTGGACTGGAGCAGCGACTCCAGCTTTGCCGGCAGGAACTCGCCCGGCTCGAAGCCGTGGCTGTCGGCCGCCGCCAGGGTCTTCTCCAGCACCTCGATCTGGTCGGGGCGCAGGGTGATGGAAGGCGCGGGGGACGGCGCCGCCGCTGCAGGCGGCGCCGGGAAGGCCGCGGGGGGCTGCGGTCCCTGGGCCCATGCATTAGCCGCCAGGGCGAGCCCGAACAGACCGATCGCCGCCACGCCGGCGGCGCCTTTCAAGGCCAAGGTCCTTCGCTCCCGCTGCTGTGCGACAGAATAGCCGTATCGCCGAGGCATCACGCTGCAAACTCTGCTGTGGGAGGTAGTCACTCAACGGAGTTCGTGGAACCCCGTTCCCTCGCCGCGAGCATCGGCGCCAGGACTGACACGCGACTGTGGCGCATTTACAGCAACGCTGGTTGCGGGTATGGCGGGGCCATGCAGCGTCTGGCCGTAAAGCGCACCGCTATTTCCAACCGCCTTCCGGGGCGGGGGGATCGGCGCGCGCGTCCAGCCAGCTGACGCCAGCCACCCCTCGAGCCCCGCCGGACCGGACGGGGCTCTGAAAAGGCAGCCCCCCGTCTCCCGGCAAAGGAGACGGACCCATGCAGACCGCCGCCCAGCCCCTCCGCCAGCCGGAACCGCAAACCGCGCGCCTGAACGCCCCGCTGCACGTCGCCGTGGTGGGCGCCAACGGCGCGGTGGGCGCGGCCATGATCGCCTGCCTGGAGCGGCGGGGCCTGCCCGTCGCCTCGCTGCGGCTCTTTGCCTCCGACCGCTCCGCCGGCCGCCAGATCGTCTTCCGCGGCCAGCCCGTGCAGGTCCGGCCGCTCAGCGACGACGCCTTCGAGGGGATCGACCTCGCCCTCTTCGCCGCCTCCAGCCAGATCGCCCGCCGCTACGCCCCCCAGGCCGTGCGCCAGGGGGCGGTGGTGATCGATAACTCCGCCGCCTTCCGCATGGACCCGGACACGCCGCTGGTGGTGCCCGAGGTCAACGGCGAGCAGGCGTTTGGGCACGCCGGCGTCATCGCCAACCCGAACTGCTGCGCCGCCATCGCGGTGATGGCGCTGTGGCCCCTGCACGTGGCCAACCCGGTCCGCCGGGTGATCGCCGCCACCTACCAGGCGGCCTCCGGCGCCGGCGCCGAGGCCATGGACGAGCTGTGGGATTCCACCGAGGCCTACATCCACGGCCGCCCGTTCCGGCCCAGGGTCATGGCCCATCCCTACGCCTTCAACCTGTTCAGCCACGACAGCCCGGTGGACCCCGACACCGGCGCCAACGAGGAGGAGACCAAGGTCGTCCAGTCCCTGCGCAGCCTGATGGGCGAGCCCGACCTCAGGATCGGCGTCACCTGCGTGCGCGCGCCGGTGCTGAGGGCCCACTCCATCGCCCTCAACGTGGAGTTCGAGCGGCCGATGTCGCCGGACCAGGCCCTCGCCCTGCTGGAGCGGGCGCCCGGCCTGCGCATCGTCAACGACGCCGCCGGCAACCACTTCCCCATGCCGTCCGAGGCCAGTGGCCGCGACGAGGTGCTGGTCGGTCGCGTCCGCCGCGATCCGTCCGACCCCACCGGCTGCTCGCTCGCCCTGTTCGTCGCCGGCGACCAGCTGCTCAAGGGCGCCGCCCTCAACGCCATCCAGATCGCCGAACGCCTGATCGCGGAGTAGGGTGTCGTCGGGCTTATCGGGGGGCCCATCTACTTCCGCGGATTAGAACAGGGGGCCAGGGTCTGGCCGACATTCGGAGGAATCGATGCGCGCTTTAGCCCTGACCGCCGCCCTGGTCCTGCTGGCAGGCTCGGCGTTCGCCCAGCCCACTCACGGCAACCGGCCGCCCCAGTCCGGGCCGCCTCAGTCCGGCGGGCCGTCGCAGGCCGCGCTGCCGCCGGCCGCGCTGCCGCCGGTCGCGCCGGCGCCGCGGCCCGCGCCCGGCCCGGTCAGCGCGCGCACAGAGCTGACGCTGTACGAGTTCCCCAATTTCCAGGGCCGCCAGTACACTTGGTACGCAGCCGCCAGCGACGTCTACAAGCAGGGCTTCACGGCCCGCAGCGCCCGCGGCTCGGGCGGGACCTGGGTGGTCTGCGACAGCGGCGAGCACAGCTGCGTCCAGGTCTCCGGCCAGATGGCCAGCCTGCCGCTCGATGTCGCCACCATCCGCACCAGCCGCAACGAGCTGACCCTTTATGAGGGGCAGAACTTCCAGGGCCGCCAGTACACCTGGTACGGCGCCAGCAACGAGGTCGGCCGCCAGGGCTTCCAGGCCAGGAGCGCCCGCGCCACCGGCGGACCCTGGGCGGTGTGCCAGGAGCGCGGACGCTGCGTCACCGTCGACGGGTCCTCGGCCAGCCTCGAGGTCCAGGCCTCCAGCGTCCGGCCGGGGCCGGCGCCGGCCGTTCAGGGCGGCCGCGGCCAGGGCGGCGCCGGAGAGCGCGACACCCGCTGGGGTCCCCAGCAGGGCGGCCGTAACGACATCCGCTACACCCGCTGGATCTGCCAGGGCGGCGTGACCCTGTTCGCCAACTTCGACGACAACCGGGGCACGGTGAAGGTCAGGGCGGGCGGCGAGGATCCCGACGTCCTGGACCAGGTCGGCTCCGGCTATGGGCGCGGCTTCCGCTACCAGAACAGCGTCCGCTCCTTTGACGGCAGGGACGGCGAGGCCACCTACGTCGTCGGCCGCAGGCCCCCGCTCCAGTGCAGCCTGCGCTGAGTCCGATCCCGGACTGTACTTAAGCTCGGCCTGGAAATCGCCGCATGGGTAGGCGATACCTGTTCCGGGGGGGCGCGGGCGCTCGGGGCTGGGATGGAGCCTCACGCCATGGCGGATGGTCGGTGACTCCGCCGCCATGCTGCGGGAGACTTGGCGATCCATCCCTGTCGCGCGAACGGACATCTGGCCTCGAGATCATGCCCGCTGGCGGCCGCGGTCCTGGCGCTCGCCTGCGCGCTTGCCGCCCCCGCTTCCGGCGCCCACTCTTACGACAACAGCCTGGAGTACGAGGTCAAGGCCGCCTACCTCTACAAGTTCGCCCCTTTCGTGCAGTGGCCGGACGCGGCCTTCGACGGACCGGCCGCGCCCTTCACCGTCTGCGTCATCGGCCCTGACCCCTTTGGCGCCAGACTGGAGCAGGCCACGGCCGGCCAGCGGCTGGGCGCGCGTCCGGTGGTGGTCCGCCGCCTCGCCAGGACCGACAGGCTTTCCGGCTGCCAGATCCTCTACGTGAAGGATCCCCAGGGCGGCGGCGACAGCCTCGCCCGGGCCAGGGGCTCGCCGGTGCTCACCGTCACCGATGGCGGGCTCTCCGACAGCCCCGCCGGCGTCATCGCCTTCCTGGTCGTGGGCGCCCGCGTCCGGTTCCGCATCGACGGGGCCGCCGCCCGCCAGAACGGGCTCGCCATCAGCTCGAAACTTCTGAGACTGTCGGTTCCGTTGCCGGCCGTCGGGCCGGGGGCGTCCCGATGAGGCGGTTGCTCGAGCAGCATCAGCATCGCCTGCTCCCGGCCATCGCCGTGGCCGGCGCGGTGGTGCTGGTGTTCACCGGCCTCGCCATGGGCGTCTACAACGAGGGCAGCTACCGCGACCAGCGCGCCCGCGAGGTCTCGGCCCAGGCCTCGATCCTGGCCGCCAGCGTCACCGCCGCCCTGGTGTTCGAGGACAAGGCCGCGGCGCAGGAATACGTCACCGCCGTGCACGCCAACCCCGGCATCGCCGGCGCCGCCGTCTACGACAAGTCGGGCCGCATGGTCGCCAGCTACACCTTCCCCGGCTGGCCGACCCCGCCGCGCCGCCCGCCGCCGGACGGGTCGGTGTTCGCCCGCCTGCACGTCGAGGCCGCGGCCCCGGTGATGCAGAACGGCGAGCGCATCGGCACGGTGTTCCTCTCGACCTGGCCCGAGACCCCCGCCCGGGCCATCAGCCGCCATGCCGGGGTGGCCCTGCTGGTGGTGATGGCCTGCCTGTTCGTGGCCGGCATGGGCCTCGCCCAGGCGACGCTGCGCCGCGCCAACGCCGACCTGGAGGACCAGGCCCGCGACCTCGCCGAGGCCAACCGCCTGCTGCAGGTGCAGATGGAGGAGCGGGAAAAGGCCGAGGACGCCCTGCGCCAGAGCCAGAAGATGGAGGCCATGGGCCAGCTCACCGGCGGCGTGGCGCACGACTTCAACAACATCCTGATGGCCGCCTCATCGGGCCTGGATCTGCTGGAGCGCACCAAGGACCCGGCCCGGCGCCAGATGCTGCGCGACAGCATCCGCCAGGCCGTCGACCGGGGCGCCAGCCTCACCCGCCAGCTCCTGGCCATCGCCCGCCGCAGCACCCTGCAGCCGTCCGTGCTGGACCTGCGGGCCCAGATCGAGGGCATGCTGGTGCTGCTCGAGCGCTCGCTGCGCGAGGACATCACCGTCGCGCTCGAGGTCGAGCCGGGCCTGTGGAGCGTCGAGGCCGATCCCAGCCAGCTGGAGGTGGCCGTGCTCAACATCGCGGTCAACGCCCGCGACGCCATGCCCGACGGCGGCGTCATCACCATCGGCGCGAACAACATGCCGGGCCTGGCGGACGGCGACCTCAGGGGCGACTACGTGCGCCTGTCGGTCCGCGATCATGGCGTGGGCATGTCGCGCGAGCTGCTGGGCCGGGTGTTCGAGCCCTTCTTCACCACCAAGGGCGTCGGCAAGGGCACGGGTCTGGGCCTCTCGCAGGTCTACGGCTTCATCCGCGCCTCGGGCGGCGACGTGCGGGTCGAGAGCGAGCCCGGGCGGGGAACCATCGTTTCGATGTACCTGCCGCGCTCAGCCAAGCGCGCGCCGGCCTCCGACCCCGGCCAGGCCGGCGCGACCACGCCGGCCGCGCACGGCCGCGTGCTGCTGGTCGAGGACGACGACAACGTCGCGGGCATGGTCTCGGAGATGCTCGAGCACATCGGCTATGGCGTACTGCGCGCCGCCAACGCCAGCATCGCGCTCCGCCTGCTCGAGCGAGAGACGGTCGATGTCGTGTTCACCGACATGGTCATGCCCGGCCGGCTCGGCGGCCTGGACCTGGCCCACGAGATCGCCGTGCGCCGCCCCGGCCTGCCGGTGGTGCTGACCACGGGCTACTCCGAGGCGGTGGCGGCGGCCCGCGACCAGGGCCTGCCCCTTCTGGTCAAACCCTACCGCATCGACGCCCTGGCCAAGGCCCTGGAGGATGCGCGCAAGGGCGCCCCTGCTCTTCTCCCCGCTCATCCCCGCCGGGGATGAGCGGTTATTAGAAGCCGCTGGTGTTCCAGGTCTGGACGAGGCCGGTGAGCAGGGCGCCCAGCCCGGCCCAGCAGGCGACCGACAGGGCGACGACGAAGAGCAGCGGAATCGCGGCTGCGGCGCTGATGTGTGGGTTTTGCACGGCTCGTGCCCCTCCCCGGGCGCGAATTCACTCGCCGGCCGCGCCTTCAGGCGTCTGCGCCGGCAAAACGGATAGTGCCAAGCTTTCGTCCCGGCGCCAATGCCAAGATGTCGCATCCCCAGCAATGCGGCGGATATCGGCGCTAAGACTTCCTTTGCCGTCTTCTGCCAATTTCGGGCCAGTTACGGAGGGAGACGCATGAGCGCTCTCAAGGTCCTGATCATCGACGACAATCCGCACGCCCGCCGGATCGCCCGCGCTATCGTGGCCGGCATGGAGGATGCGGAGGTGTTCGAGGCCGCCGATCCCAAGGCGGCGATGGACCTGTCCACCGTCTGGAAGTGCGACGTCGCCCTGGTCGACTACGAGATGAGCCCCATGAACGGGGTGGCCTTCACCAAGCTGGTGCGCGCGGGGTCCACGCCCTTCCTCAAGCAGCTGCCCATCATCATGATGACCGGCCACGCCGACAAGGAACACGTGCTCGAGGCGCGCAACGCCGGCGTCAACGGCTTCATCGCCAAGCCCCTGTCCGTCGGCATGGTCATCGGCCAGATCGAACGCACCATGGCCGCAGCCGCCGGCGCCCCGGCCCCCTCGGTTCCCAAAGCCGTCAATTCCACCTGGCTCTGAGCCGAGCCACGCATCAAGCGCGGGCCGACAATTCCTCGCCCCACCCTCTATTCCGTCATCCTCGCCCTTTCCTATTCCGTCATGGTCGGCCTTGTTGTGCCGACCATCCAGAATCGACGCCTCGTCCGGAAAGGGCGGTGCGTCTGGATCCTCGCCACAAGGGCGAGGATGACGGGGAGAGAGAAGGCGAGGAGCGGGGCTCGCGCCCCGACGGTCTAAGACCGCGCGGTCAGGGGCATGCGGCGTTCGGAGGGGGCGGTGGCGCGGTAGCCGTTCCAGAAGGTCAGGAAGCCCGAGGCGGCCTCGTCGCTCCAGAAGGTGACCACCTTCACCTCGGAGTCGCGGCCGGGCACGGTCTGCAGCATGCAGCCGTCCAGCGCCTGTTCGGCGCTCGACGTGTGCAGCTCCAGGTATCGGTAGAAGGCGGTGTTGAAGCGCTCGGCTTCCGTACCGCTACGGACGATCACTCTCAGCGTGCCCACCTGATTGTCCCGAAATAGCCCAACCCCACCGCATGGGAGCAAGAACCGTGCGCGGTCATCGGCCAAGCAGATTCGCCAGAAAGGCTAGCTTTAAAGGGTCTTAACTTCGGCGGGGCTAGAATTTCCCGCATGATCGAGATCACCAAGGCCGAGGTGCTTCCCGGCGCCCCCCTGCCCAGCCTGCAGATCACCCTCTCCGACGGCGAGGTGCAGACCCTGCCCCTGACCCCGCCCCTGATGTGGGTGCTGAACGCCGGCGGTCATCTGGCGGATGCGGCGGCTGACGACGTTGGAGCTGCCGATGTCGGCTTCCAGCTGGCG
>FTHP01000967.1_pt1 | contig 11822 bp, 9 predicted proteins | sample 1640961 | NCBI WGS metagenome assembly FTHP01 (sample SAMEA3914788, study PRJEB12502) | metagenome | biome: forest; material: soil | place: Canada | collected 2011-07-03 | depth 0.1 m
ACGATGAACACCATGGACCTGCGGGCCGACCACTTGCCCTCGATCTCGATCTCGTCGGCCGCGTCGCCGAAGGCCTGATTGAGGAAGGCCTGATTGAGCTGGTGCTGAAGGTCCCGTGCGGGCGAATTGGCCCAGCCAGAGGTTTCGAACGCGACCTGGGCTGGTTCAAAAGGTGTCGCAACCGGCCCGGGAGCCATGTCCGGCAACGCCTGTTGGTCGGCCAGTTTTCTTGCAGCGAGCGCCACAGTGGTTCCCTCCGAAGCAGGCCGTCATCTAACCGCCGGACGATTAAGATAAGGTGTGGTGAACTGGTCACCGGCGGATCAACCTTCTTGTCATGGATTCACCCGCCGGGATCTGTGTCGGCGAATGGCATGTCCCTTGCGAGGCGAGTGCGCCAGGCCGGCGCCAAGCTTCGCCGGCGTGCAGCAACGGGACGGATCGTGCGGCGATTGGGGGTTTTGTGCGGCGCAATATTTGCTATGGTCCATCGCTTCAGCGGCTGGGTGTGAGTATGTTTGACCGCGAGGCCATTGATGTTGCGCCGGTGCGCGCGCGGGCCAGCCGAACCAGAACAGAGCAAATCGCCCGTCAGACAGATCTCAGCCGGCGTGTCCTGGACGTGATCACGGCGTCGGCGGCGCTGATCTTCTTCCTGCCGCTGATGCTTCTGATTTCTCTTCTCATCTTCGCCCAGGACGGCGGAGGTCCGATCTATTCGCAGACGCGGATCGGCTTGAACGGCCGGCGCTTTCCCTGCCTGAAGTTCCGCAGCATGATCGTCGGCGCCGACCAGCGCCTGCCGGACCTGCTGGCGCACGACGAGACCGCCCGCCTGGAGTGGGCCCACGATCACAAGATCCGCAACGACCCGCGCATCACCCGCCTGGGCGCCCTGCTGCGCAAGTCGAGCCTGGACGAGCTGCCGCAGCTGCTCAACGTCCTGCGCGGCGAGATGAGCATGGTCGGACCCCGTCCGATCGTCGAGGCGGAAGCGGTGCGTTACGGCCATCGCTTCAGCAGCTATTGCTCAGTCCTGCCCGGCATCACCGGCCTTTGGCAGGTCAGCGGGCGCAACAACACCAGCTACCGCCGCCGCGTCGCCCTCGATTACCTCTTCGCCCAGCGGCGCGGGCTCGGCATTTATCTCTGGATATTGGTTAAGACCGCCCCGGCCGTGCTGATGCGCAAAGGTTCATACTAATCAAACCTCTCTCGACTACCAAAGCGGCAGGATGGAACGGGGGCGTTCCGCAAGGGGGGACAATGCGCTATACTCACCCCGGGGGAGCGCCCATCAGAGGATATCTGAATCTTATGCTTCACAGGTTGGCCTTCATCATGCTGTGTGCGTCGATCATGCTCGGATCGACCGCATCCCTGGCCGAGCCCGCAAAGGCGGCGGCTCCCACCGCTCAGGCGACCGCACCCGACAACGACTATCGACTGGGACCGGCGGACAAGCTGCACATGATCGTCTTCGGCGAGACCGATCTCACCGGAGACTATACGATCTCGTCCTCCGGCAAGCTCGCCCTCCCGCTGATCGGCGAGGTCGGCGCCCTGGGATTGACCCTGAGCGAGCTGCAGTCGGCCATCGCGGCCAAGTACAGCCAGGGGTACCTGAACGACCCCCACGTCAGCCTGGAAGTGCTCACCTATCGTCCGTTCTACATCCTGGGCGAGGTGAACAAGCCGGGTGAGTACCCCTACACAGCCGGGCTGACGGTGATGCGCGCCGTGGCGACCGCGGCCGGTTACACCTACCGGGCCAACAAGCACCGGGTGTTCATCAAGCACGTCAGCGACGCCAAGGAGAAGCCCTACTCCGTCGACAGCGCCACGCTGGTGTCCCCCGGCGACGTGATCCGCGTCGGCGAGCGCTTTTTCTAGGCAGACGAAATGAAAGCTCCCGAAAGCGAACCCCGCACTGCACCCAAAGCTGTTCGTCCCGAACTGGGCCGGTATAGGATTTGCAGGTCCGCGACAAAGCGTACGAGGGCGCAATGAACATCATCTTCGCCAGCGTCGCCGCGATCGTGCTGAGCACCGGCTCCGTGTCGGGCGCTCACCGTGGCGGCTCCGTCGACGACGGCCTGGCCCGCGCCATCGCCCTGGCGGCCAGCCGCTCGGAAGCCGGCATGGCGCCGGGCAAGATCCGTGACGCGACGGCGGCGGCCAGCACGGACGTGATCACCATGTGGGGCGCCCCGCCCAGGACGGTCCAGCAATCGCTCGAGTGGATCCTGGAAGTCTGTCCGGGCGCCGAGGCGCAGCGGCTCGGCTACAGCTGCCCGACCACGCCCCAGGCCTATCAGGGCCTCGGCGACGTTCTGGTGCGCGTGGCCCGGCTGGCCGGTCAGAGCGCGCCCGCAGCGGGCGAAGAGCATGGCGGCGAGGCGCCCTTTGGCCCGCCGCCGGATTTCACGGGCGGTGGCGGCGCGGACTATCGTGGAGCACCCTGACGCCGACTCGCAGTATTGGGGACGCCAATCAGAGTCGGACGCAACGAAGGGGACCCGCATGAAAGCAAAGGCGATTTTGGCGGCGACGGTGGCGGTTTCCGCGCTGGCCGCCGCCCCACAGGTCCGCGCCCAGGTCATCGCCGGCCAGACGGCCGTGGGTCCCAACGTCGGAGCGCAATTCAAGCATGACCGCAATATCTCGGTCCGCAACCGGCCTCGTCCGGGCTATGAGACCCTTGGCATCCACGCCGGCAGCTTCTTCATCCTGCCCAAGCTGACCGCCACCGGCACCTACGACGACAACATCTACGCCAAGGCGGCGGGCCCCAAGGACACGGACCTGATCGGCGCCCTGATCGGCGAGATCAGCGCGGGATCGAACTGGGCGCGCCACTCGGTCAACGTCTACGGCAAGGTCGAGCGGGACCAGTACAAGGATCACCCCTTCGAAAGCCGGACCAGCTACGTTGTGGGCGGCAGCGGCGAACTGGACGTCCAGACCGACTACGCCATCACGGCGGGCGGGCGCTACACCCACTCTGTCGAGCTCCGGACGGCTTCCGGAGCTCCGGCCAACGTACGCACGCCCGTGCAATTCGGTCTCACCACGATGAACTTTGCCGAGGCCAAGGCGTTCAATCGTCTGCGTCTGACCGGCACGTACGAGATGGACGCGTACAACTATTCGGACACCGTCGATTTCGCGGGGACGCCGGTGCTGCAATCCTATCGCAACCGTGTCGTTCACCTGGGCGCTGTGCGCGCCGACTATGCGGTCAGTCCGGACACCTTTGTGTTCGTGCAGGCCAGCGGAAACCTGCGCGACTATGAGCATCGGCCGCCCGATCCCCTGGCCACGCTCGACCGCAACTCGGACGGTTTCGAGCTCTCCGTCGGGGCCGATTTTGAGCTCGCCGCGCTGCTGCGGGGCCAGGTGCGCGCGGGCTACCTGAAGCACCAGTTCGCCAACCCGGCTCTGGCGGGCGTCTCAGGCTTCGGCGGCAGGGCGGACATGGAGTGGTTCCCCACCGACCTGACCACGGTGTCTTTCTATGCCAGCCGCGAGATCCGCGACACCGGCCTGCTGTTCAGCCCGGCCTCGGTCAGCACGACCGCCGGCGTCCAGATAGACCACGAGCTCTTGCGGAATCTTATCCTTACCGCGAAGTATGACTACTCCCATGACGACTTTCGCGGGATCTTCCGAGTGGATCAGCGTCACAGCGCTTCGGCTGGCGCAGTCTATCTGTTGAACCGCAGGCTTGGGATCAACCTGCTTTATACTTTGCTTAAGCAAGACTCGGTGGGAGCAAACGCGGGCGCCGCCTACACGGTTAACCGGGTGTCAGCTTCTCTAGTGGTACAATACTGAATTGAGAGCGGCCTCTGGGCCGGTGGAGTTTGCGATGCAAGAAGTGAGTACGCTACGTTCCGCGCCGCCGATGGCCGGCGGCTATCCGGGCTATGGCGTTCAGGGCGCAGGGCAAATCGACCCACGCCGCTGGCTGGCCGTGATCGCGCGCCGCGCGCCGCTGTTCGTGGTCGTCGCGGGCCTCGTTTTCGCCATCGTGATGCTCGTGGCGGTACAGGCGACTCCTTACTATGATTCGTCCGTCAGCATACTGGTCGATGCGCACGCCAAGGACCTCCTGGACGTCGGCACGGTTCAGATCGACAACAACCTGATCGACACGGACGCGCAGATCCTCAAGTCGCGCTCGCTCGCGCTCGACGTGGTCAAGCGCCTGGGCCTGGACAAGGACCCGGAGTACGTCCCGCCGCGGACGGCCCAAAGCCCTCTGTGGTTCGTGACCCATCCGCTGGCCCTCATCCACACCGCCCATCCTGCCCGCGTGCCCGGCGGCATGGCGCCCAATCTCTACGAGCGGGCCGCCGACGTGCTGATGGGCCACGTCAACGTCAAGCGTAACGGCCTGACCTATGTCATCGACCTCACCGTGACGTCGAAGAGCCCGCTGCGGGCCGCCCAGATCGCCGCCGCTTACGGCGAGGCCTATATTGCGTCGCAGCTGGCGGCCAAGAACGACCTTGCCCGCTCCACCAACAACTCGCTCGGCTCCCGCGTTGACGAACTTCGCCAGGAGGCCGAGCAGGCCGACAACGCGGTCCAGCAGTACAAGGTCAGCCACAACCTGGTGAGCATGGACTTCGGCCCCAACAGCGGCACGCTGGCCGGCGCGGAAGTCTCGGCCCTCAACCAGCAGATCGCTCTCGCCGAGGCGGACCGTACCGAGAAGGAAGCCCAGCTCGCGGCCGCACGCGCCCAGATCAAGCAGGGCGGAAACGGCGAGGACGTGGGCTCGACCCTGCAGTCCGACACCATCCGCAACCTGCGCGCCCAGGAGGCCCTGGGCACCAGCAACCTGGCTCAGTTGCTCACCCACTACGGGCCCAAGCACCCGGAAGTGCTCAAGCAGCAGGGCCAGCTGGCGGACATCCGCGAGCAGATCAAGCAGCAGATCACCCGCATCATCTCCAGCCTCGAGGCCGATGCGTCGGTGGCCCGCCAGAGGGTCGCTTCGCTCAGGTCCAGCCAGGCGGAAGCCCGCGGGTCGCTGGTCTCCAACAACGTGTCGCAGGCGGGCCTGCTGGAGGTGCAACGCCGCGCCGACGCAGCCCACACCATCTATGAAGCCCTGCTCAATCGGGCCAAGGAATCCTCGGCCAAGGAAGGCGTGATCCAACCCGACGCGCGGATCGTGTCCAACCCCAAGGTCAACCGGGCTCCGTCGTTCCCCAACATCCGGATGGCGGCCCTGTTCGGCCTCGCCGCGGGCGTGGTCGCCGGCCTGGGCTCGGTCATCCTGGTCCAATGGTTCAGCAGCGGGCTGGAAACCGGCGCCGACATCGAAAAGCGCTTTGGACTGCCCTTCGCCGGGTCGATCCCTGTGCTTCGCTCGACCCTGAACCGGGGAGCCTCGGGCGGGGCGCCGCACGACTACATCATCGAGCATCCCTTCTCGGCCTTCGCGGAATCCCTGCGCAGCATCCGCACCTTCCTGATGCTGCCCGGTCCGGACTCCCGGCCGCCGAAGGTCATCGCCATCACCTCGGCCCTGCCGCGCGAAGGCAAGAGCATGACCAGCTTCTGCCTGGCCAGGACCATGGCCCTGGCCGGCTCCAAGGTGGTGCTGGTCGACGGTGACCTGCGCCGCCGCGGCGCCAGCAGCCTGGCCCATCCCGGCAAGGTCGGCCTGGTGGAAGTGCTCAATGGCGAGTGCAAGCTGCAGGACGCCCTGGTCAAGGACGACCGTTCCGAAGCCTGGATCCTGCCGGTGATCACGCCGCCGAAGTCGCCCCGCGACCTGTTCGCCACTCCGGCGATGGATCAGCTGCTCGACGACCTGCGGCGGAACTTCGACTTCGTGCTGATGGACACCGCGCCCGTGCTGGCGGTGGCGGAGACGCGGCTGCTCGCGGCCAAGGCTGACGCCACGCTGGTGCTCACCCAGTGGCGCAAGACTCCGTTCAAGGCCTGTGACGTGTCGGTCGAGATGCTGATCGAGGCGGGCGCCAACATCGCCGGCGTGGCGTTGACCCGTACGGACCTGCGTCAGCAGAGCCGCTTCGGCTACGGCGACCGCTACTACTATTACCGGGCCTACAGCAGCTACTACACGAACTAGAGCTCGCCGTGACCGACGCCCTGGCCGTCCAGGAACGGCGCCGCGATCGGATCGCACGCAAGGTCGCGCGCCGGGGCCACACCGCCGGACATACCCCGTGGCCGAAGGCGGCCGCGGTGATCGCCGTCGTCCTGATCGCGGCCGAGACGGTTGCCTATGGGGGCGGCCGCGGCGACGTCGCCGCCGGCTTCGCGGGGCTTCAGGCCATGCTCGTGCTGGCCCTGGCGTCGACCCCCGGCGAGGGCCGCCGCACACGCGATCGCTTCGGCGCGCCCTTCATCGCCGCGGCGGGGCTGTTCCTGCTGCTGCAGCTGTGGGCGGCGTTCACCCTGCTGCCCCTGCACGTGGGCTGGACGGCTCCGGAGTGGTCCTCTGCTGGACCGTCGCAGGCGATCACGCTGGACCGGTTTGCAACCCTGCGCGAGATGATCAAGCTGGGCGGCCTGGCCTGCCTGTTCTGGGCCGGGCTGTGGCTCACCGCGCGGCGGGCGTCGGGGCGGGCCCTGGCCGCGATGGCGCTGTTCATGACGGCCTACGCGGCCTGGGCGATCGTCGATTTCAACCAGAATCCGTCGACCCTGTTCGGCGTGGCCAAGGCCTACCACCAGAACCGGCTGACCGCCTCGTTCCTCAGCGCCAACACGGCAGGCGGCCTGTTCGGGAGCTGTGGGGCGATGTTCTTCGTGCTGGCGATGGAGACGCTCTTCCTCAGCCGCTACGACTTCCGGCTCGAGCGGCGGGTGATGGCCTTCGCGCCGTGGGCCGCCGCCGCCGTCGCCTGCTTCGGGGCGCTCCTGCTCACCGCCTCGCGCGGCGCCCTGGCCGCCACCGTGCTGGTGGTGGTGTGCACCGTTCTGGTCACCGCCGCCGTGGCGGCGGTCCGCAGCTTGCGGCAGGCCTCCGTCCGCTGGACGTCGCTGGCCGTGGTCGCCGCCGTCGCCGTCGCCGGAGCAGCGGCCGCGCCCTACCTCGCCGCCGGCAAGGTGGCGTCGCGTCTGAACAGCGGCGAAGACGGGTTCGGCGGCCGCCTCGACCTGATCCCGACCTTCTTCCCCTCCATCAGCGAGCGGTTGTGGCAGGGCTATGGCCTGGGCGCGTTCCGCCCGGTCGCCGCCGCCATCACCACGCCCGAGAGCTTCGCGTCGCTCTGGGACGTGGGCGCGGCCCACAACATCCTGGTCCAGTGGCTGCTGGAAGGCGGTTTGATCGGGTCCGCCCTGATGTTCGCGATCATCGCTGTCATCCTGGCCGTCCTGTGCCGCAAGAGCGTCAGGCGTTCGGGATCGGCCCGCGTGGCCCGCGCCGTGCTGGCCTTCACGGTGGTGCTGCTGCTGCACAACCTCGTCGACTATTCGCTCCAGCTGCCGTCGGTCGCGGCCCTATGGGCGCTGCTGCTCGGCCTGGCCGCGGGCGCCGCCCGCGGCGAGGCCTTCGGCCGCATCCGCTGAATGCGCCTGGAAGCGGGACGCATCCTGGAACGTCAACGCCAGGGCCAGCCGTCCGGCGGGATCGCGCACCTGCGATTGCAGCTCGTTCAGCGACGCCCGGTCCTTGGCGTTGTTATAGAACGCGGCCGCTTCGTCGCGGGCGCGCCGCCGCAGGGCCTGGGGCGCGGTGCTCCAGTGGTCGAACGTGAAACCGGTGCGCCAGATCACCAGCTCGGCGTCATAGGGGGACAGCGCGTACGACCGCTGCAGCAGGTCAGCCGCCTGCGGATCGAGACGGCCGGTGCGCAGGCTGTGGATCTGGGCCAGGCGCGCCCACACCGCCGGCGCCGCCGGGGACCAGGCCAGCTCCTTGCGGGTCAGGGCCTCGGCCCGGGCCAGCGCCTTCGCGGATGCCGGCTTCGACCCTCCCGTCAGCAACCGGTCGACCGTCGATTCAGCCGTGTCGGGCCGCAGGGCGCCGGGATCGGGGCCGATCATCCAGGCGGCCCCGGCGGCGACCAGGGCCCCGCCCGCGATCGCCCACAGCCGCCAGTTCATGTTCAGCATGTCGGGCCAGCCTCGGCTGCGTCGAACTGGCTCATGGTCCGCAATCCCCCGGCGATTTTCTCGCCTGCGCCGTGTGACGCCATGTGCTATTCGACAGAACCAGCGAAATTGTTAAGGCGGGGCATGACAAACGCAAACTGTGCGGGCGACGGTCCGGCCGGACCGTCGCGCCCACGCCCCGTGTCGTCGGGGATCACGCTCGCTCGAGGTCCAACGGTGGATCATACCGCATGAGTGCCGATCAAGTCAGAAATCCCCTGGTCGCCGCGTTCCAGGCCTGCAAGCGCCACTTCGTCGGGGCGTTCTTCTTCAGCTTCCTGCTGAACATGTTGTACCTGGCCCCGACGCTATACATGCTGCAGGTGTACGACCGGGTGGTGCCCACCCGCGGCGTGATGACCCTGGTCTTCCTGACCTGCATCTTCGTGTTCGCGGTGGTGACCCTGTCCTCGCTCGACTTCGTGCGGGCCCGCCTGCTGGTGCGCGCGAGCACCCGGCTGGACAAGCAGCTGGCCCCCAGGATCCTTTCGGCGCTGTTCCAGCGGACCGACGGAACCGTCAGGTCAGCGCAGGCCCTGCGCGAATTCGATTCGCTGCGCCAGAACATGACCGGGATCGGCATCCTCGCCCTGTTCGACGCCCCCTGGACGCCGATCTACATCGCCATCTGCTTCCTGGTGCACCCGGCGCTGGGGACCCTGGCCCTGTTCGGCTCGCTCACCCTGCTGTTCCTGGCGTTCCTGAACGAGCGCGCCACCAAGGCGCCGCTGCAGCGGGCCAATGAAGCGGCGGGGCGTGCCTACACCTCGATCGACTTCTCGGCCAACGCCGGCGGGGTGCTGCGGGCGCTGGGCATGCGCCGGGCCATGGTCGAGCGCCACGTCAAGGAACGCTACCTGTCCTCGCACCTGATGGCCGAGGCCAACTTCTCGGCCAACACCTTCCTCACCTTCACCAAGTTCACCCGCCTGACCCTGCAGTCGGTGTCGCTGGGACTGGGCGCCTATCTGGCGATCGAGCAGAAGATCTCGGCCGGCGCGATCTTCGCGGCCTCGCTGCTGGTCACCCGCGCCCTGGCCCCGATCGAGCAGGTGCTGGGCGCCTGGAAGGGCGTGATCCAGTCGCGGGGCGCCTACAACTCCCTGAAGGACCTGTTCGCCAAGGCGGGCTCGGACGACACCCGCACGCGCCTGCCCCAGCTGGAGGGGCACCTGCGCCTCGAACGCATCTCGGTGGTCAGCCCGGCGCGGGACCGCCTGATCCTGTCGGACGTGAACCTGCAACTCGATGCGGGCGAGGCGCTGGGCATCGTCGGACCCAGCGGGGCCGGCAAGTCGACACTGGTGCGGGTGATCGCGGGCGCCGTGCGCCCAGAACAGGGAGCCGTGCGTTATGACGGCGCCGACGCCAAGGACTGGGACGAAGAGCAGCTGGCCCAGTACGTCGGCTACGTTCCGCAGGAGCCCAACCTCTTCGCCGGGACGGTCAAGGAGAACATCGCCCGCTTCCAGGGACACCTCGCCGCCGACCAGACGGCGATGGATGCGGCCGTGGTGCGCGCCGCCCAGGCCTGCGGCGCCCACGAACTGATCCTGCGCCTGCCCAAGGGCTACGACACCCAGCTCGGCTACGGCGGGGCGGGACTTTCCGCCGGCCAGGCCCAACGGATCGCGCTGGCCCGCGCCTTCTACGGCGATCCCAGCGTGCTGATCCTGGACGAGCCCAACGCCCACCTGGATTCCGCCGGCGAGGCGGACCTGCTGGACGCCCTGGTCCAGTGCAAGAAGCGCGGCGTGACGGTGCTGATCGTCGCCCACCGGACCAGCATCTTGGTGGCTGTCGACAAGCTCCTGTTCCTGCGGGACGGGCGTGTTGAGATGATGGGTCCCAGGGACGAGGTCACGCAGCGCCTGTCCGGCAGGCCTCGCGAAACGCCGTCGATCGAGCCCAACAAGGCCGCGGTCCTGGAATCCTGAGCAGCAGCATCCATGTCAGTTCCCTCTGAAATCACCGCCACCGCCCCGTCCCTGCCCGTCCCGGTCGGCCCGCCCGTCGACCAGGTGATGAACGACGACCCGCGCCGGGAGCTGATGATCGGCGGCGCCGTGGTCCTGGTGTTCTTCGTGCTGTTCCTGGGATGGGCCTCGTTCGCCCGCCTGGACGCGGCCGCCTATGCGCCGGGCCAGATCTCCGTGGAGGGGCATCGGCAGACGGTGCAGCACCGCGACGGCGGCACCATCTCGGCGATCAAGGTCAAGGAAGGCCAGCACGTGCAGGCCGGCCAGGTGCTGGTCGAACTGGCGCCCAGGGACGTGGCGGCCGCTGAAGGTTCCATGGCGTCCCAGGTGATCAGCCTGCAGGCCCAGCGCGCCCGTCTGCTCGCCGAATCCGCCGGCCAGTCGACGATGGCGGCCCCGCGCGAGTACGCCGCGCTCACCGGCGACGACAAGGCGGAAGCCGAGGGCGCGCTTCGCCAGCAACAGGCGGAGCTGCGCGCCCGCGTCGGCGCCATCGCCAGCCAGAAGGCGGTGCTGCGCCAGCGCAACCTGCAGCTCAGCGAGCAGATCAAGGGCTACACCGACCAGATCGGCACCACCGACCAGCAGTCCAAGCTGATCAACGACGAGCTGGCCGGCACCCAGGCCCTGGCCGACAAGGGGTACGCCTCCATCAATCGCGTGCGGGCCCTGCAGAGGACGGCGGCCGGCCTGACGGGCTCTCGCGCCGACCTGGCCTCCAACGCCGCGCGCGCAAAGCAGGCGGAAGGCGAGACCCAGATGCAGTCGATCGGACTGGACACTCAGCACCAGCAGGACGTGGCCAAGGACCTGCGCGACGCCGAGTACCAGTTGAACGACCTGCTGCCCAAACTGCATGCCCTCAAGGAACAGCTTGCCGGCGTGGAGATCCGCTCGCCGACCACCGGCCAGGTGGTCGGGCTGGCCGTGAACACCGTCGGCGGCGTCATCGCGCCCGGCCAGAAGATCCTGGACGTGGTTCCCGACAAGGCGCCCCTGGTGTTCGACGCTCGCCTGTCGCCCAACGACGCCGACGACGTCTATGTGGGCCAGGCGACCGAGGTGAAGATCACTTCGCTGCACGAGCGCGACATCCCCATCCTGAAGGGGACGCTCACCCGCGTGTCCGCCGACGCCTTCAGCGACGAGAAGACCGGCCAAAGCTACTACACCATCCAGGTGACCGTTCCCGAGGAGGAGCTGGCCAGGATCCAGAAGCTCAAGGGCAGGACCGACAGCCTGAAACCAGGCCTTCCGGCCCAAGTGCTGATCCCGCTGCGCAAGCGCTCGGCCCTGCAGTACCTGACCGAGCCCCTGACCCAGTCGATCTGGAAGTCGTTCCGCGAGCACTGACCGATCGGGAATCCAGCAGATCGGCGGTTCTTTCCGGGGCCGTTGCGCATTTGCCGGACCTAGCTCTAGCCATCGCGGCCCGCCTCATATAGGTTTCGTATATGAGGGGCGTGACCGAGCAAGGCTGCTTTCAGCAGTTTCCTTAAGGTCGAGTTCAGTCACCCGCTCCCACCCTGTGGCCCGTGTTTGGGGAACGGAGCATGGCGGCTCGGACGACAGATCCATCACGGGTGAGCGGGCGTTCGTGCGCCGTCGCTGCCGGCGTGGCGGTGCTGTCGGCGCTCGCCCTCCCCCTCCCCCTCGCCTGCCAGGCCGCGGAAGCCGGATCGCCGGCGCCGGCCATGC
>FTHP01000307.1_pt1 | contig 11760 bp, 11 predicted proteins | sample 1640961 | NCBI WGS metagenome assembly FTHP01 (sample SAMEA3914788, study PRJEB12502) | metagenome | biome: forest; material: soil | place: Canada | collected 2011-07-03 | depth 0.1 m
GCCTGCGCGCTGGCCATCCTCGGCAAGCGGACCGGCCTGCTCGACGCCGACGTCTACGGCCCCTCGGTGCCGCGGATGACCGGGCTGACGGCGGAGCCGGGGACCACGCCGGACAAGAAGCTGCTGCCGCTGCAGGGGTGGGGCCTGAAGGTGATGTCCATCGGCCTGTTGGTCGACGAGGCCTCGCCGATGATCTGGCGCGGGCCGATGGCCTCCTCGGCGGTGAACCAGATGCTCAACGACGTGGTCTGGGGGACGGAGGACGATCCGCTCGACGTCCTGGTGGTCGACATGCCGCCCGGCACCGGCGACATCCAGCTGACCCTGGCCCAGCGCGTGGCGCTGTCAGGGGCGGTGGTGGTCTCCACCCCGCAGGAAGTGGCCCTGATCGACGCCCGCCGGGCCGTCGCCATGTTCGAGAAGACCCACGTGCCGATCATGGGCGTGGTCGAGAACATGGCCTATTTCCCCGACCCCACCACCGGCCGGCCCATCGAGATCTTCGGCCGCGGCGGCGCCAAGGCGGTCGCCGCCCAGCTGCGCACCCCGTTTCTGGGCGAGATCCCCATCGACGTGGCCCTGCGCCAGGCCTGTGACGACGGCCGTCCCCTTGTCGCCACCCAGACCGACACCCCCGCCGCTCAGGCCTTCCTCGAAATCGCCACCGCCGTCGCCGCCCAACTCGACCACGGCGCCGACCTCAAGCCCCCGCCGAAGATCGTGTGGGAGGATTAGCGGCGAAGACTCGTCCGCTCTGGGTGTGGTTGGAGACGCATCGCTATTGGATGACGGGCGACCACACTCCGCGGAGCCGCTGTTTGAGTTGGAGGCTTCCGAGACCGTCGATCCCATCGACCGCCAGACAGTGAGTCCAGCACGATCCGTCGGTGCTTTGGGCCATTACCTGGTAGGGCCTTCCCGTCTGGACGTAGATGGCGCGTCCGCCTGAACGTGCAGGGCCGCCCACCCACATCTTCTTGATCGAAATGAGTTTTTCATCGCGATTCTTCAGGAACAGTTCGACGGCTGCCAGGTCTTTGGCCGGCGTGGGCATTGCCATCCGATAGGCCATCGGAATGGTCCATGCGCATGCCACCGCCAAAAGCAGAAGGACAGTTGACGGCTCTGGATTCACGTCAGCTCCTCAGTGATCCCGACAAGCCTAACCTGCGGATCAACCGAGGCAATGGGTGCTTGGCCCTTAGTGCGGTCCCGGGCTGTCGTCCTCCTTGAAGTGGATGTGGCCCAGCCAGTCGTTGGCGAAGTCGACGGCGCGGGCGCGGACGGCGTCCTGGCGGTCCTCGGGCTCGACGCGGACACCGCTGAGGGCCCTGACCAGCTCCTTCCTGGCTTCGCCTAGGAACCGGTTGGGGTCGGGGCGGGTGTTGGCCACCTCGCCCAGGGTGAGCAGCAGCAGGGCGCGGAGGGATAGCAACTCGGCCCGCAGTTCCGTGTCCATGGGTCTCTCCATTGTCAGATCAGATTGGTCAGGCCGGCGCGCAGCGCCTTCAGGAAGACGCTGGGCAAGGAGCGGGCGGCCTCTTCGATCGGGGTCCATTGCAAAGCGGGGTTCGGGGCCCTGGCGTCGGCGCGCCAGACCTCCAGGGTCAGCGAGAAGTGGGTGAAGACGTGCTCGATAGCCCCGAGGTGACGCCATCCCTGAGCCCGCGGCGCCGTTCGCAGAGCCTCGTCGGGCGCGACATGTGTTGATCGCCACTCTGTCGTGGGCAGGCCCAACATACCGCCGAGAAGACCCCTGGGCGGCCGGAGAGTCAGGGCCACGCGGTCTTCGTGAGTCAGGACGAAGGCGGCGCCGAAGCGGCGGGGCCGGTCGGCTTTGGCGGCCTTGAGCGGATAGCGTTCGGGATCGCCGGTCTCTAGGGCGGCGCAGCCCTCGGCCAGGGGGCAGCGGTCGCAGAGCGGGGACTTGGGCCGGCAGATCACTGCGCCGAGGTCCATCAGGGCCTGGGCCCAGTCGCCGGGGCGCTCGGGACGGACAAGCTTGCCGGCCAGGCGCTTCAGCTCGGGCTTGGAACCGGGCAGCGGCTCTTCGACGGCATGGAGGCGCGAGATCACCCGCTCCACATTGCCGTCGACGACGTTGGCCGGCCGGTCGAAGGCGATGGCCGCGACGGCGGCGGCGGTATAGGCGCCCACGCCCGGCAGACTCTGGAGCCCGCCTTCGGTATCGGGAAACATTCCGCCATGCTCGGAGGCCACGGCCCGGGCGCAGGCGATCAGGTTGCGGGCGCGGGCGTAGTAGCCGAGGCCCGCCCAGGCGGCCATGACTTCGGCGTCCGGCGCGCCAGCCAGCGCCTGCACGGTCGGCCAGCGGCGGGTGAAGTCGAGAAAGTAGGAGGTGGCGTGCGGCACCGTGGTCTGCTGCAGCATCACCTCCGACAGCCACACCCGGTAGGGATCGGGCCGCGCGCCCGCCGCGCGCTCGGCCGGCCCGGTGCGCCAGGGCAGGGTCCTGGCGTTGCGATCGTACCAGGCGAGCAGGGCCGCGCGGATCTGCGGAGCGGTTGGAGCCATGTCACCGCATATCGCGGAGGCGCGGCCTCGCGCCATCTCCCCGTGTCGCCCGCGACAGGATAGGATGACAGGACATGCCCCGCCGCCTTCCTTCCATGGCCGAAGCCCAGGCGATCCTCGCCTACAAGAAGTCGCGTCCGGCGTATCGGCCGCCGCCCCACGCCGGCCGGGCGCTCACCAAGCTGGTCAAGGTGCTGGACGAGAAGTTCGGCCAGGGCGCCGATGGCCTCAAGGCCCGCTGGCGCGAGATCGCCGGCGAGCTGCTGGCGGCGCGCACCGAGCCGGTCAAGCTGGTTAAGGGCCGCAACGGCGGGCCGGCCACGCTGGAGATCAAGGTCGATGGTCCCGCCGCGGCCCTGATCCAGCATCAGGCCCCCGAGATCCTGGCCAGGGTCAGGCTGTTCCTGGGCGAGGGCGCGGTGGACCGTCTGCGCATCGTCCAGGGCCCGCTGCGGCGCAAGGAGGCCCAGGCTTCATCGGGCGTCGCGGCCGTCAAAGCGCGCCGGCGCGCCACGGGCCCCTTGGACGCGGCCGCCGAGGCGAAGCTTGCAGCCGGCCTGCAGTCCGCGCCGGATGGGGAGCTGAAAGCCGCCTTGCTCAAACTGGGCCGCGAAGTGCTCCGGCGCGGCGGCTGAGCATGGTTGACAAGGTGTGGCGCCCCGTCCAACCCAGCACAGCCGAACTGGGTCACGCGCGGGGAATCGCGTTACCTCAATCGTCCGGGAGACCCCTATGGCCTTGATCGACCGCCGCATCGTGATCGCCGTCTTTGCGGCGCTGAGCCTCGCCGCCTGCAACAAGGGCGGCGGCGGCGTATCCGCCGACGAGATGAGCCTGGGCGATCCCAAGGCCAAGGTCACGGTGATCGAGTATGCCTCGGTCGCCTGCCCCATCTGCGCCAACTTCAACCAGACCGTCTTTCCCGACTTCAAGAAGAAGTACATCGACACCGGCAAGGTCCGTTACGTCGCGCGCGAGGCGCTGACCGGCAATCCGAGCCTGGCGGTGGCCGGGTTCCTGCTGGCCCGCTGCGCCGGCAAGGACAACTATTTCAAGGTCACCGACGCGGTCTACCGGGCCCAGGACCAGATTTATGAGCCCGGCAGCGAGACCATCCGCCCCGCCGCCGGCCACGACGTGTTGCTGCACATCGCCCAGTCCGTCGGCCTGTCCGAGGACCAGTTCAACAAGTGCATCAACGACGAAAAGGGGATCCAGGCGCTGCAGGAGCGCGTCGACCGGCTCTCCAAGGAATACAAAGTCGACTCCACCCCGACCTTTGTCGTGAACGGCAAGGCCATGAACCCTGGCGCCGTGACGATGGCCGAGCTCGACGCGGCGATCCAGCCGCAGCTCAAATGAGGCCCTGATCCGCCATGGCGGGACCGATCAGCCGGCGTCTTGCCCTGCAATTGACCGCGGTCGGCCTCGCCTGCGCCGGGCCGGTGCGGGCGGCTGCCCCGGCTGGTGGCGTGCAGCCAGACGACATGACCCTGGGTGATCCGGCCGCCAAGGTGACGGTGATCGAGTACGCCTCGGCCTCGTGCCCGCACTGCGCCCGCTTCAACAACAACGTCTTCCCCGAATTCCGCAAGAAGTACATCGACACGGGCAAGGTCCACTACGTGTTCCGCGAGTTCCTGACCCAGCCGGTCGAGGTGGCCATGGCCGGGTTCCTGCTGGCCCGCTGCGCCGGCAAGGACAAGTATTTCAGCGTGGTGGACGACTTCTTCCGCGGCCAGGAAGAAATGTACCGGACCGGCAACGCCGGGGCGCTGATCAATGCGGTCGGCGCCCGGGCGGGCCTCTCGGCCGAGCGGATCAACGCCTGCCTTGGCGACGAAGCCGCGGCCCAGGCCCTGAACAACCGGGTCACCCGCTATGCCAACGAGGACGGCGTGGATTCCACCCCCACCTTCGTCATCAACGGCAAGAAGCTTTCCGGCCTCGACCATGAGACTGGCCTGGCGGACCTGGACGGGGTGATCGGCCCGCTGCTCAGCGGCTCGCGGGGGCGCTGAGGGTGGTCCACTTCCAGCGGCTGCGCCTCGCCGGCTTCAAGTCCTTCGTCGACGGGACCGAGCTGCGCATCGAGCCCGGGGTGACCGGCGTGGTCGGACCGAACGGCTGCGGCAAGTCGAACCTGCTGGAGGCCCTGCGCTGGGTGATGGGCGCCAACTCCGCCAAGGCCATGCGCGCCGGCGAGATGGACGACGTGATCTTCTCGGGCAACTCCGGCCGAGCCTCGCGCAACCACGCCGAGGTCGTCCTCTCCATCGACAACAGCGACCGGCGCGCGCCCTCGCAGTTCAACGACCACGATGTGCTCGAAGTGTCCCGCCGCATCGATCGCGGCATGGGTTCGACGTTCCGCGTCAACGGCCGGGAAGTGCGCGCCCGCGACGTGCAGCTGCTGTTCGCGGACGCTTCCACGGGCGCCAACTCGCCGGCCCTGGTGCGTCAGGGCCAGATCTCGGAGCTGATCGCCGCCAAGCCGCAGAACCGGCGGATGATCCTGGAAGAGGCGGCCGGCGTCTCCGGCCTGCACAGCCGCCGCCACGAGGCGGAGCTGCGGCTGCGGGCCGCCGAGGCCAACCTCACCCGGCTGGACGACCTGATCGGCGAGCTGGACGCCACTGCCGCGCGCCTGCGCCGCGAGGCCCGCCAGGCGGAGAGCTACAAGAAGATTTCCGCCGAGATCCGCCTCTTGCAGTCGGCGGTGATCCACGCCCGCTGGAGCGAGGCCCGCCAGGCGCTGGAGGCGGCCGAAGCGGACATGGCCGACGCCGCCCGGGCGGTGGAGATCACCACCGGCGAGGCGGCGACGGCGAGCGCCGATGCGATCCGTGCGGAGGAGGCGATCAAGCCGCTCCGGGAGGAGGAGATGACAGCGTCGGCCGTGCTGCACCGGCTGGCCGCGGAGAAGGACCGGCTGGAGCACGAGGTCCAGCGGATCGCGGCGGAGGCCGCCCGCCTGGTCGAGGCGCTGGCCCGGATCGAGGCCGACCGCGCCCGCGAGGAGACCATCGTCGAGGACGCCCGCTCCGCCCTGTCGCGCATGACCGGCGAGATCGAGGTGCTCGAGGGCGAGATCGCCGCGGCGCCCGAACGCGCGCCGGCGCTGGAGGCGGCCTGGAAGCTGGCCGAGTCCGAACGGGCCCGCACCGAATCGGACGTGATGCGGCTCAACGCCGAGGCCGCGGCCGAGGAGGCCCGCCGCGACGCGGCCGGCGCCCGCGTCGCCGACGCCCAGAACCGGCTCGGACGCACCGGCCGTGCCCTGGACATGGCCAAGGCCGACCGCGCCGCCCTGGGCCCGATGGAGGACATCGAGGCCCTGGCTGCCCGCTCGCGTCTGCAGGAGGCCGAGCAGGCGCTGGCCGAGGCCCGGGCCGCGCTCGAGGCGACCGAGGCGGCTCGCGCCGTGGCTGCAGAGGCTGAAGCAGAGACCCGGCAGGCCGCGCGCCGGGGCGAGGACCAGCTCGGGCGGCTCAAGACCGAGGCCCGCGGACTGGCCCAGCTGCTGGCGCCCGAGCGTCGCGACGGATTCCCGCCGGCGCTTGACTCCATCACGGTGGACCGGGGCTACGAGGCGGCTCTGGCGGCGGCCCTTGGCGATGACCTGAACGCCGCCCTCGATCCGGGCGCGCCAGCCCGCTGGGGCGGCGCGAAAACCTCCGGGTGCAGCTGGGCCAAAGGCGTCTCGCCACTGGGCGAATTTGTCCGCGCCCCCGCGGAGCTAGAGGCCAGGCTGGCGCTGATCGGCGTCGTGGCCCGGGCGGACGGCGACCGCCTCCAGAAGGCTTTGTCGCCGGGCATGCGCATCGTCTCGCTTGAAGGGGATCTCTGGCGCTGGGACGGCTTCATCGCCCGGGCCGAGGCGCAGCGTCCCGCGGCCGTCCGCCTGGCCCAGAAGGCGCGGCTCGACGACATCGAAATCGAGATCGAGCGGCTGACGCCGGCGGTGAAGGGCTCCGCCGACGCCCTCGCCGCGGCTGCGGCCGCGCTGGCCGGCGCCGAGGAGGCGCTGCGGACCGCACGTCGGGCGCCCCTGGATGTCGAACGGCAGGTGGCGGCCGCGCGAGAGGTCAGCGAACGCTATGCTCGCGAGAGCGCCCGCCGGGACGCCAGGGCTCAGTCGCTGGACGAGACCATCGCCCGCTTCGAGGCGGAACGGGTCGAAGCCGAGACGGCGCTGCAGACCGCGCGCGCCGAGGCCGAGGCCATGCCGGTTTCCGAGAACCTGGAGCCGCAGCTGGAGGCGGCGCGGGCGGCCGCGGCGGCGGCGCGGGAGAGCGCCGCTCAGGCCAGGGCGGACCTGGAGCAGGAGCGCCGCGAACGCGAGGGCCGCCAGCAGCGCCTGGACGCCCTGCAGCGCGACAGCGAGGAGTGGACCAGCCGCTCGGCCCATGCCCGCGAGCGGATCGAGGCGCTGGAGGGCGAGCACGCCAAGACCGTCTCCGCCCAGGCCGCCGCCCGCGATGCCCCCGCCGAGCTGGAGGCCAAGACCGTCAGGCTGCTCGACGAGTTCGCCGCCGCCGAGACCCGCCTGTCCGCCGCCACCGACGCCTTCGCCGCCGCCGACGCGGCGCGCGCCGCGGCCGATCGCCTGGCCCGGGCCTGCGAGACGCGGGCGGCCGAGGCCCGCGAGCTGCGCGCCGGCCTCTCGGCTAGGCTCGACGCCGCGCGCGAGCGCCTGCAGGAGACCGCCGCGGCCCTGCGGGAGACCGCCATGCAGGAGCCGGAGCAACTCGGTGAGACCCTGGCGGAGGAGGCCGAGAAGCTTCCCAAGGACGCCCAGGGCGCCGAGCAGCGCCTGCACCTGCTGGAACGCCAGCGCGAGGCCATCGGGCCGGTGAACCTCAGGGCCGAGGAAGAGGCCGCCGACTACGGCCAGCGGCTGAAGACCCTGCGCGCCGAGAAGGCCGACCTCACCGGCGCCGTGGCCAAGCTGCGCAACGGCATCGAGGAGCTGAACAGCGAGGGCCGCGAGCGCCTGCTGGCCGCCTTCGAGGTGATCAACGGCCACTTCCAGGCCCTCTTCCAGGCCCTGTTCGAGGGCGGTCAGGCCGAGCTGCGGCTGGTGGAGTCCGAGGATCCGCTCGAGGCGGGCCTGGAGATCTTCGCCTGCCCCCCGGGCAAGCGGCTGGCGACCATGTCGCTGATGTCCGGCGGCGAGCAGGCTCTGACCGCGGCGGCCCTGATCTTCGGCGTATTCCTGGCCAACCCGGCCCCGATCTGCGTGCTGGACGAGGTCGACGCGCCCCTGGACGACCACAACGTCGAGCGCTTCTGCAACATGATGAACGAGATGCGCCTGCGCACCGAGACGCGCTTCATCTGCATCACACACAACCCCGTCACCATGTCTCGCATGGACCGCCTCTACGGCGTGACCATGCCCGAGCGCGGCGTATCGCAACTGGTGTCGGTCGATCTGCGCCAGGCCGAGGCCCTGGCGGCGGAGTAGCGAGACGGCAGACGCTCGGAGGGGTCAGGTGAAGACGACGGCCTCAGCGATCATCGCGGCCATAGCGATCGCCACGAGCGCGACGCCGGCCGCGGCAGCCGATCTCGGCCCTTCGGCCCATGCTTTCAGAGCGGCGCACGAGGCAGCCATTGTTGGCGAGCTTGATGCGCTCACGCGCATGCGGAGCGTCGCCGCCGATCCTGCCGGCCTTACGGCGACTGCAAGCTGGCTGCAGACGGAGCTGGAGCAGCGGGGCCTGAAGACCCGGCTGCTGTCAGCCAGCGACGGCGACGCGCCCGTGGTCTACGGCGAGCTTGCTTCCCCCGGCGCCAGGCGCACCGTGGTGTTCTACGCGCACTATGACGGGCAACCGGTGACTCCCTCGGAGTGGTCGTCCGACCCCTTCGTCCCGGTGATGCGGTCGGGAGCGGCCGAGGTCGACTGGCGCAAGGCGGCGGGGCCGTTCGATCCGGAGTGGCGGCTCTATGGGCGGGCCGCCAGCGACGACAAGGCGACGATCGTGGCGGTGCTTGCGGCGCTGGACGCCCTGAAGGCGGCGGGGCGGCGGCCGTCGGTCAACGTCAAGATCTTCTGGGAGGGCGAGGAGGAGCGGGGATCGCCACACCTGGAGGCCGTCCTCAAGGCCAACGCCGCGCTGCTGAAGGCCGACCTCTGGCTGATCGGCGATGCGCCGGTGCACCAGTCGCGGCGGATGCAGCTCTACTTCGGGGCGCGCGGGACCAGCGGCGTGGAGATGACCGTCTACGGGCCGCTCCACCCACTGCACGACGGGCACTACGGCAACTGGGTCCCCAATCCGGCGGTGATGGCGGCCGAGCTTGTCGCCGGCATGCGCGACAGCGACGGACGCATCCTGATCCCGCACTTCAGCGACGGCGTCCGCCCGCTGACGCCGGCCGAGCAGGCAGCGATCGCGGCCCTGCCGCGCATGGAGGACGAGCTGCGCCATCAGTTCGGAATCGGCCGCAGCGAGGGCGGCGAGGGGCTGGTGGACAGCCTGATGCGGCCGGCCCTGAACGTTCGCGGCCTGCGGTCCGGGCAGGTGGGCGAGCAGGCGGCCAACGCCATCCCGGCCGACGCCTCCATCTCCATCGACTTCCGCACCGTGCCCGGACAGACGCCAGAAGGGGTCCGTAGTGCGGTCGAGGCCTGGCTGCGGGCAAAGGACTGGACCCTCATCGAGGCCGAGCCGGACGCGGCCCAGCGCGCAGCCAACGCTCGGCTCATCCGTCTTCGCTGGGAGGGCGGCTATCCCGCCGAGCGGACCAGCGTGGAGCTGCCCGCCTCCAGGGCGATGATCGCCGCCGCCAGCCGGGCGGCGGGGCGACCGGTGCTGGTCCTGCCGATGATGGGCGCCAGCGTGCCGATGTACCTGTTCGCCGACGAACTGAAGACGCCGGTCGTCGGGGTTCCGATCGTCAATCACGACAACAACCAGCACGCGGCCAACGAGAACCTCAGGCTGCAGAACCTGTGGGACGGCGTGGAGCTCTACGCCGAGCTGATCGGCGGTCTGGACTGGTGACGGGGGCTGCGTCCGAGCGGCTGGCCCGCTGGAGCCTGACGGCCGACGGGCTGCCGTTCGAGACGGTCGCCGGCGTGGTGCAGTTCGTCCGCCGAGGCGAGGAGCGGTTGGTCCTCAAGCTGTTCACCACCGCGGATGAGGCGGCTCAGGCGGCGGCGCTGGCCCATTGGGGCGGCCACGGCGCGGTCAGGGTCGTGGACGTTGACGCCGGCGCGCTCCTGATGGAGCGGGCGTGGCCCGGAACACCGCTGTCCGGCCTGGTGCTCGATGGGAACGACGACGCGGCGACACACGCTTTCTGCGACATCTTCGCCGCGCTCCACCGGGCGCCCGCGCCGGGCGGCTTCCCCACCGTCGAGGATTGGGGGCGGGGTTTCGGTCGCGTCCGCGCCCGGGCGCTGGCCGAGGGCGCCGACGCTTCGATGATCGACCTCGGGCAGACCCTCTACGACGATCTCTGCCGCTCCCAGGGCGATCGGGTCCTGCTGCACGGCGACCTGCACCACGACAACATCCTCTGGGACGACGCCCGCGGCTGGCTGGCCATCGACCCCAAGGGCGTGGTGGGCGAGCTGGCCTATGAGACCGGCTGCATGCTGCGCAATCCGGGCAAGGACCCGCGCCTTTATGCCGATCCTGCTGTCATCACCCGCCGCGCCGCGATCCTGGCGGAACGTCTGGACCTGGACCTGGAGCGCATCATCGGATGGGGCTTCGCCCAGGCCGTACTGTCCGCCCTGTGGTGCGCCGAAGACGGGTGGGACCCCTCGCGCGGCTGGCGAACGGCGGAGGCGACTCGGCCGCTGCTTTAGGTCGCTCCCCTCGACGCCGCTTGGAAACCTGTTTAATTATAGGAGCTTATGGAGCGGGCGGCCAACCTTGACGCAGTGCGGCGAGGTCTTTAGGTTCCGCGCCGACCTAGCCGGGCCGCGGCGGGTGTGTCGTGGTCGCATTTGATCGAGACATGCCGCAGCCCGACGATCAGCCCGAAGAGGCGATGAACCGCCTCGGCGAAGAGCTTCAAGCCTTCGAAGCCGGACGGGCGCGGTCCGCCCCTAGCAGGGCGAGCCGTGGGATCGGAGAGGGCTACAGCCTTCTCGCGCAGTTGATCGGCGGCGTTCTCGGGGGCGTGGGGCTGGGCTGGGTCGTGGACCGGCTGGCGAACACCGCGCCCTGGGGGATGGTTATCGGCGTGTTCGTCGGCGCGGGCCTCTCCGTCTATGCGGTGGCCAGTTCCGCGTCGCGCATGGGCAAGGATGCGATCGCGAAGGCCGGGCCGCTGAAGGCGGTTCCCTTCGACGACGATGAGGATTGAAACGAGCCGATGCCTGACATCCGCCCGATGGAACAGTTCCTGGTCAAGGTGGTGGTCCCCCTCAAGGTGGACATCCCCGGGCTGGGAACCGTCGACCTGTCGATCACCAACTCCGTCGTCACCATGATGGCCGCCGCCCTGATCATCTGCGGCTTCTTCCTCATGTCGGCGAAGCGCCAGATCGTGCCCGGGCGCATGCAGTCGCTCAGCGAGAGCCTCTACGACATCATCGACGGGACGCTGATCGAGCCAATCATCGGCCACAAAGGCCGGCCCTACATCCCCTTCGTCTTCACCATCTTCATGCTCGTGCTGGTCATGAACCTGATGGGGATCCTGCTGAATCTGGGCAATCTGTTCGGCCTGAAGCTGGCCTTCACCGCCACCGCGCAACTGGCGGTCACCGCCACCCTGGCGTTGCTGACGTTCCTCAGCGTGATCGTCATCGGCTTCATCAAGAACGGCTTTGGCATGTACAAGCTGTTCGTGCCGAGCGGCATGGCGCCGGCGCTGCTGGTGCTGATGATCCCCATCGAGATGATCTCGTTCTTCGTGCGGCCGCTGACCCTGGCGATGCGTCTGTTCGGCAACATGATCGGCGGCCACGTGGTGATGAACATCTTCGCCAGCTTCGTGGTGCTGCTGGGGACCTTCGCCCTCGGCGGCGGCCTGGCCTATCTGGGCTTCATCGGCTCAGGCGTGTCCCTGGCCATGGTGGTGGCGCTGACCGCGCTGGAGCTGATCGTCGCCTTCCTGCAGGCCTTCGTGTTCGCCACGCTGGCCACCGTCTACCTGAACGAAGTCGTCAACCTCGGCCACGGGCACTAGCGCCCAGCCTTTCTTCAAGCACCCCCTCTTCAAGCACAACGCAAGGGAACAAGCACAATGGACGCC
>FTHP01000368.1_pt1 | contig 11734 bp, 10 predicted proteins | sample 1640961 | NCBI WGS metagenome assembly FTHP01 (sample SAMEA3914788, study PRJEB12502) | metagenome | biome: forest; material: soil | place: Canada | collected 2011-07-03 | depth 0.1 m
AGGTCGCTGATCTGCAGAACGCTGAGATGCAGCGACGGCGCGCTCTCGGCAAGCAGCATCCGTCCGCCGAAGCGGAAGGCCACCAGGGCCAGGATGAACAGAATGGCCAGAGGCGAAGCCTGGGCGGTGACCAGATGGGTTTCCGGATCGACGCTGAGCCGCATCATCCGGCCGCGCATCCATCCAAGCGCCGCGCCCACCGGCAGGGCCACAGCCATGGCGGCGAGCAGACCGACGCTCTGAGGCGGAGTCTGGACCAGGGCCACGACGCAGGCGGCGATCAGGATCGCCGGGAGGATCCAGAGGGTTTCGAGCCTGAGGCGGCGTCCGCGCATGTTGCGCCACATCGCCAGCGCGATGATCGGCAGGGCGATCAGCAGGAGAATCCAGGATTGAGGCTGGGCCGGCGGCATGGCGAAACCTTCTCGGGTTGGGCGGGGTCTATGCCCTATTCGCCGCGGACGGCCGGGTCGGATGCAGCTAAGCCGCCAACTCCAGAGCTTTGTCGATGGCGGCCACCAGCTGCTCGGGGGCGTGGGCGCCGGAGACGGCCACGCGGTTGGCGAAGATCATGAACGGGACGCCCTGCACGCCCGATTGGGCGGCGGTGTCGCAGGCCTGGTTGACGAAGTCCTTGCCGGCGCCTTCCTCGAAGCGTCGCGCGATGGCGGCGCGGTCAAGGCCGTGGGCGGCGCCAATCTCGACCAGCACAGCGGGATCGCCGATGTCCTTGAGCTCGGTCCAGTAGGCGTGCATCACCGCCTCGGCGACCTCGGGTCCGCGCCCTTCCAGGTCGGCCCAGACGATCAGCCGGTGGGCCGCGTTGGTGTTGGGGCTCTTTTCGATGTCCTCGAACCTCAGGTCCAGACCGTCCTCGGCCGCCTGCCGGGAGAGCGCCTGTTGCATCCCGTTCAGCCGGTCGGGATCGGCGCCGAACTTGGCGGCCATCAGCGACTTGCGGTCGACGCCATCCTCGGGAAGCTCGGGGTTCAGCTGATAGGGCCGCCAGCGGATCTTGCCGGCCACACCTGGACGAAGCTCAAGCGTGCGCTGGAGCCGCTTGAATCCGACGTAGCACCACGGACAGACCACGTCGGCGACGAAGTCGATGTCCATCGGCACGGTATTGGCGTTCGGCCCGGTCATCCCGCCTTCTGTCTTAGCGCTGTTGCAGCTGCCCGTTCCAGAGCCTTGGCGGCGTTTTCATCGACCGCGACCTCGGCGACCCCGATGTCGAACTCCACCACGAAGGCAGGACGGTCCTCGCCGGCGTCGAAGGCGGTGCAGGCGATCACGGCGGCGATGCGGTCGCCGGCGGCGCGGGCCTGCTCGGCGGACGTGGCCGGAAGGGCGAGGCCGAACACCTCCGAGCCCAGGCGCACGGCGGTGTCCTCGGCCCTGACCAGGCGGCCGATCATCGAGCCGATCTGCGGGATGGCGCGGTCGAGCCAGCGGCCCTCGCGGATGGCCGACAGGCCGGGCCGGTCGGCCACTTTCAACACGCAGACGGACAGAGGCCGCCGGCGCCGGCGCGAGGCCTGGGCCAGTCGCGCCAGGTGGGCGGCGAACAGATCGCGGGTGAACAGCCCGGTCGCCGGATCCATCAGGCCCGAGCTCCGGGCCAGGTCCAGGGCTTTACGGATGGCGTTCTGGCGTCGATAGGCGCGGGCCAGCTCCAGCACTCGCTTGGCGGTCACTTCCGGCGGCGTCTCGGCGGAAGCCACGTCCGAGACGCCCTTGCCGTAGGCTTCGGCGTGGGTCACCGACGAGCCGGCCTTGAGGTAGAGCAGGGCGGGCACATGGAACAGGCGGGTGTTGCGCCGCATTCCGGCCGCGATGGACAGAGCCTCGGACTGGTTCTCGCCCCCCCACAACAGAGCCGCGTCGAAGGCCCGTTCATGCAGGTAGTCGAAGGCCGTGTAAGCGGTGAAGGCCCCGACCACATCGGCCCCCGCCCGGGCGAGGGCGTTCGAGAGGGCCAGGAACTGGGGCTCCGGATCGCCCACCGCCAGGATCTTGTAGGGTCCCCGCGGCTCTTCGGGCAGGTCCAGCCGGCGGCCGTGGTCGGCGAAAGTCTCGAGCCTCAGCTCGAACTCCTCCTCGGCGATGGCCATCCGCACCAGGGATTCCAGCCGCAGGGCCACCTGCGCCGGATAAGTGGGCGTGGCGAAGGTGAGATCGAACGTCGAGGCCTCCAGGTCCTCGCCCAGTTCGCCGATCGCCGCCACCGGCAACCGCCGGGGGGCGCAGGCCGACTTCAGCCGGGTGGCCAGGCTCTGGGCCTCCGGACCGCAGCTGTTCAGATCGACGATGGCCGCCTCGATGCGCAGGTCGCCCAGGGCGGCCAGGGCCGCGTAGGGGCCGCGGGCGGTGATGGTGCGCCAGCCGAGACTGTCCAGGCCCCTCGCGAGCGGTCCCGCAACGGCGTCATCGCGCGCGATGATCAGAACGCGGGCGTCCACCGGCACGGACTCATCCTTCAACTCGGGGGGCGAATTAGATTCGGCGGACCACCATAGCAGAGGCGCCGCCCTGCGCGAGGGATGCGATGGACTGGGGGGCTATCAGCTCACGTAAACGATCCGCTCGTCCGACAAGAGCCGCTCGGCGCGGAGACGTTCGGCCGCCGCCAGCGCCATGCCGAGGCCGGCCTGCAGCTCAGCCCGGGTCTGCGGGCCAACCCCTGGTATCGCCGCCACGCTGACGGCGAGATGGGCGATCAGGCGCGGCAGACGTTCGACGCAGAGGTCGAGTTCAAGGTCAGTCATCACGCGGTCACTCTCAATCATTGGCGACTCTCACTGGACGATCGGCCAGAAGTTCGGCGGTGCTGGTAAGTTCGGCGAAGGGCGAGGCGACGCCGAGCAGGACCTCTCGGACGGTCATCGATCCGACCCCCCGGATGTCCACCGGACAAAGCGTGTCCGTGACCAGCCGAACCTCCACGCCCAGTTCGTGCGCCTGCAATGCCGTCGTCAGGCACGGAGCGCCGAGGGTGAGTGCGAGAACCACGAGGCCGCCGGCGGCGGCGCCCGAAGCAAGCTCCGCCATACGCGGGTGGGAAAAGGCGGATGCTCCCCGTCGTAACAGGACCGTCTCGCTGGCCATCGGCTCAAGGCCCTCGACGGACAAGGGCTGGATGGGGCCGGCCATGCGGAAGGAATGCAGCAGGGGCCAACCGGTTGCTCTGGCGAAGGCTATCAGCTCGCGGCACCTGGCGATCCGCGCTTCTCGCCCGGTCATTCCGCCCATCTGGCCGCCGAGGCCCCTCTGAAGATCGAGGCAAAGCAGCCCCGGAGGCGCGCGGCGCTCGAAATCCCTCTCCATGTCGGCGTCCCGCTTGCCTACCCCTGTCGATTGTTAGAGCGTGCGGCCGGACGCGGGCGCCCCGAGAGTGCGTATGGGGGTCATGCGAAAGTGGGGGACGGCATGGTTGAGGTGCGTCGGCAGAGGGCCGACTGGTCGGATCTTCGTGTGTTCTGGGCGGTGGCCGAAACTGGCGGCATCGGCGCGGCCAGCCGGGCGTTGGGCGTTTCGCAGCCGACCGTGACCCGTCGTCTCGACGACCTGGAATCGCGGCTGGGGGTCCGGTTGCTCGACCGGGGCCCCTCGGGCGTCACCCTCACCGAAGCGGGCCGGCTGATGCTCGACCATGTGCTGACCATGGAGCGCTCGGCCGCCGCCATCGAACGGACCGTGCTCGACCTCGACCGGCGCGAAGAGGGGACCGTGCGCATCGCCGCGCCGGACGGCGTGGGCGCCTGGGCCATCGCACCGGCCTTGCCGGCGTTCCTGCAGGCCAATCCCAAGATCTCGATCGCCCTCGACTGTGGCCTCTGGCCCGACAGTCCCGTGAGCAGCGCCGTCGACCTCTCGCTGCAGTTCAGCGATGGCGGGTCCGACCCGGCCATCATCTCGACGCCTCTGGCGTGGTTCCATTACGTGCTCGCGGCCGCGCCCGGCTACCTGGAGATCTACGGGACGCCCAAGACGCTGCCGGAAGTGGCGTCGCATCGGCTGCTGCACCACTCGGCGCTCACCCGTCAGCCGGAGAACTGGGCGCCCAAGACCGCGGCGTTCGTCGAACTCGCCAAGGTCAGCCTGCTGACCAATTCCAGCCCGACGGTGCTCGCCGCGGTTCGGGCCGGCGCTGGTATCTGCGCCATGTCGACGGCGATCCTGGCCCAGTGTCCCGAACTGGTGATGCTCGACATCCCGCCGTTGGCCCGCATCCAGCTGTGGCTGTGCCATCACCGCGATCTCGGCGGCGGCGCCCGCACGAAGCGGGTGATTTCCTGGCTGAAGGAGGTGTTCGATCCACTCAGCCATCCCTGGTACAGGGCCGAGTACGTCGATCCGCAGGAGTTCGACGCGCCCTTGCGTCGGTCGGCGTGATCGTTTCTCAAACGCGGCTGAAGGGGCTAGAGCGAGCTGGGATGGATTGGCGCCGGCTGGCCGAGTTCGACTACGATCCAACGCACTGGGCGGCGGCGGTGCTGCGCGTGGCCATCCGCGCCTGGCGACGCTCACAGAACCGCAATGCGGCGCTCTACGTCGGGGGCGTCTGCTTCTACGCCCTGCTGGCGGTGTTCCCCGCCTTCGCCATCCTGATCGGCGTCTACAGCCTGATGTTCACGCCCGAACAGGCGGCGTCGCAGGCCGAGGCCTTCTCAAGGCTGATGCCGCCGGGCCCGCAGTCGTTGTTCGCGAGCGAACTCAAGCGGCTGGCCCACGCTCCGATCCGGCTGGTCAGCGCCCAGAGCGCCGTGGCGGCGTTCATCGCCTTCTACGCATCGCACCGGGGCGTGAAAGCCCTGCTGGCGGGGCTGTCGCTGATCCACGGCGAACCGCGGCCGCGGGGCTTCGTCGGCTTCAACGTGCTGGCCCTGGGCGTTTCTCTCGCCGGGTTCGCCCTGATCGGCATGATCTCGGCCGCGTTCCTGGCGGTGCGGGTGATTTCCATGACCATGGCGGTGACGCCCTACAATGCGCGGTCGCTGCTCTACAACGAGTGGACCTGGGCGAGCATCGGCCTGGTGCTGGGGATGAGCCTCACCTACCGCTACGCCATGGCCAGCAAGCCGGTGATCTGGCGCGCCGCCGTCGCCGGCGGCGTGACGGCCGCAACCCTCACCCTGCTGTTCTCGTGGCTCGGCGCCTATTACGTCCAGCAGATCGCCCACTATGGCGCGACCTACGGCTCGATCACCGGCGTGGTGGTGTTCCTGGTCTGGCTGTCGTGGAACGTGAATTGTGTGTTCTACGGCGGTGCAGTGGCTACGGAAATCGAGATCCTGGTGAGCCGCCGCTCGCCCTCGCAGCTGCAGGTCCTGCGGGAACGCAAGGCTAGGATGGTTTCTCAGCCGTGAAGCAGATCACGCCGGCCTCTGCGGAGATGTCGATCAGCTGGTAGCCCTTGGCCGCCAGGAAGTGCGGCACATCGATCCGCGCCATCGGGTCGTCGGCCAGCAGCCGCACCCTCTGGCCGGGCGCGGCCTGGGCCATGGCACGCTGCAGCCTCAACGTCGGGGTCGGGCAACGATGGCCGCGGGCGTCGATCAATATCTCCTCGACCTTGCTCATCCGCGCGGGCCTGTGAACAAAGCGCGCGGCCGGGGCGTTGAGCCGCTGAAGCTTTCCAGGAGATCCGTAATGGCGCCGCGTCCAACCTGGCAGGGGCACCTGCGCCTGTCGCTGGTGACCTGTCCGGTCGCCCTCTATACCGCGACCTCGCCCCAGGGCGACGTGCACTTCAACATGCTGCACAAGACCACCCACAACCGTATTCGCATGATCCCCACCGATCCGGAGACCGGGCCGGTGGAGCACTCGGACATCGTCAAGGGCTACGAGATCGAAAAGGGCCGCTACGTGGTGATCACCGAGGAGGAGATCGAGTCCGTCCGCCTGGAGACCACCCGCACCATCGACATCGAGCGGTTCATCGATGCGGACGAGATCGACCGGCTCTACTGGAACGATCCCTACTATCTGGCGCCGGACGGCAAGTTGGCTGCGGAAGCCTTCTCCGTGATCCGCGAGGCCATGTCCGGCCAGCAGCGGGTCGCGTTGGGGAGGCTGGTGCTGCACCAGCGTGAGCGCCTGCTGGCCATCGAGCCCCGCGACAAGGGAATGGTGGCCTGGTCTCTCAGAAGCCACGACGAGGTGCGCGAGCCTGCCGATTTCTTCGAAGATATCCCCGACGCCAAGGCGGATCGGGGAATGGTCGAGATCGCCGAGAAGATCATCAACCAGCTCGAAGGGCCGTTCGATCCCAGCAAGTTCAACGACCGCTACGAAGACGCCCTGCGCGCCCTTATCCGCGAAAAGCAAAAAGGCCCCGGACGCAAGGTTTCGGTCGAGGAGCCCAAGGACACCAATGTCGTGGACCTGATGGAAGCGCTGCGCCGGAGCCTCGGCGAACCCAAAACGGGCGGACATCGCAAGACAAAGGCGCCCGCCAAGGCGACCACGCATCGGCGCGAGCGGGCCAAGCGTCGGGCTTAGCCTGGTCGTCCTTTGCGCGTCTTTAACCCTGATCTGCCAAGAGTGACCAATTGGCAGGCGTGAAAGCACACGCCGCGCGGTCCTGAGTTCGGCGACCTTGTCTGGCCCACAGCCAGGGAGCAGTCAGCGGACGGGGCCATGGTGGGGAAGGCGCAAGCCTTGCATGGCATGAGCGACTACGACCTGATCGTCATCGGCAGCGGCCCCGCTGGCCGCCGGGCTGCGATTCAGGCGGCGAAGTTGCGAAAGTCCGTGCTCGTGATCGACCGGGGCCATCGCGTCGGCGGTGTTTCGGTGCACACCGGCACCATTCCCTCCAAGACCCTGCGCGAGACCGTGCTCAATCTCACGGGCTGGCGCGAGCGGGGTTTCTACGGCCGCGCCTACCGGGTGAAGAAGGATCTCGGCGCCCACGACCTGATGGCGCGCCTGCGCATGACCCTCGACCACGAGGTCGACGTGCTGGAGCATCAGTTCGCCCGCAACGGCGTGCAGATCCGCCACGGCGCGGCAAAGTTCCTGGATCCACACACCATCGAGATCACGTCGGACAAGGGTGAAGTCACCACCTGCACAGCCGACAAGGTCTTCATCGGCGTCGGCACCCGGCCGCACCGGCCCGACAACGTGGTGTTCGACGGCAAGAGCATCTTCGACAGCGACGACATCCTGGATCTGAAGCGGCTCCCACGCAGCCTGACGGTCGTCGGCGCCGGTGTGATCGGGGTCGAGTACGCCACCATCTTCAGCGCCCTGGACGTGCCCGTCACACTGGTGGAGGCGCGCCCCACCATGCTCGACTTCATCGACCGCGAGCTGATGGACGAATTCATCCATGACCTGCGCGATCGCGGCATGACCATCCGCATGGGCCAGGCTGTGGAGACCATCGCCTGCGAGGACGGGAGCCCGGTCGTGACCCTCGTCGGCGGACGTCGGATCAAGTCCGACATGCTGCTCTACACCGCCGGCCGTGCCGGCGCAGTGGAGGGCCTGGGCCTGGAGACCATCGGCGTCGCGTGCGACAGCCGCGGCCGCATCACGGTCGACCCCAAGACGCTGCAGACCGAGGTCGAGAACATCTATGCCGGCGGGGACGTGATCGGCTTCCCCAGCCTGGCCTCTACGTCCATGGAACAGGGCCGCATCGCTGCCTGCCATGCCTTCGGCGTCGCGCCCCACGCCCCGCCGGAGTACTTCCCCTACGGCGTCTACGCCGTCCCCGAGATGTCCACCGTCGGCATGTCCGAGCAGGAGGTGCGCGAGCGCGACATCTCTTATGAGTGCGGCATCGCCCGCTTCCGCGAGACCTCGCGCGGCCACATCATGGGCCTCAGCAACGGCATGATGAAGATGATCTTCTCGATCAAGACCCGCCGCCTGCTGGGAGTCCACATCGTGGGGGAAGGGGCGACCGAGCTGATCCACATCGGCCAGGCCGTGCTCAATCTGAAGGGCACGGTCGACTACTTCATCGAGAACACCTTCAACTACCCGACGCTGGCGGAGGCCTACAAGATCGCCGGCCTGGACGCCTGGAACCGGATGCCGGCCCTGGCGCCCCTGCAGGTCGTGGAAAGCGACGTGGAGCAGGCCGCCGACGCCGCCTGATCAGGCGGCTTTCACCCGGGCCTTGCCGAGCCGGCGGATGGCGGCGTCGAGAGGCCGCTCTGCTTCACAATAGCCCGTCCAGGCGTCGCTCTTCGCGATCAGGCCGGGCGCTGTCTTCAGCGTGAACCGCATCGGGTCGAGGCCGGCGCGGACCTGCGCCCAGGTCAGGGGCATGGAGACCGGCGCGCCGGGCCGGGCCCTCGGCGAGAGGGGCGCCACGGCCGTCGAGGTACGGTCGTTGCGCAGGTAGTCCAGGAAGATCTTCCCGCCGCGTTTGGCCTTGGCCATGTTCAACAGGTAGCGATCCGGGCTCTCGGCGGCCATCTGCTCGCAAACCTGACGGGCGAAGGCCTTGGCGGTCACCCAGTCCAGCTTCGAGCGCTTCAGCGGCGTGACCACGTGCAGGCCCTTGCCGCCGGTGGTCTTGCAGAACGCGACCAATCCGAGAGCTTCGAGTCTCTGCCGGATCTCCTTCGCTCCATCGATGACCGCCCCGAAGGCGAGGTCGGGCGCGGGGTCCAGGTCGAACACCAGACGGCCCGGGACCTCGGGCTCGCCAGGCTGACAGTTCCACGGATGGAATTCGACGCCGCCGCTCTGCGCGGCCGCGATCAGCGCCTCAGGCGTATCGATCTGGATGTAGGGCTTCCGGTCCCCCGGCACGCTCACCAGCGTGATCAGGGAAGAGGTTCCCATCCCGGCGTGGCGCTGGAAGAACCTCTGGCCGTCGATGCCGTCGGGCGTGCGGATCAGCGAGCACGGCCGACCCTTGATGTGCGGCAGCATCCACTCGCAAACCCCCTCCAGGTAGCGCGCAAGGTCCAGCTTGGTGACGGCCGGCGCCTCGCCGTGGGCGGGCCACAACGCCTTGGCTGGATTGGAGATCGAGACGCCGCGCACAACGGTTCCTGCGTGCTGCGGGGGGGCCGGACGCGCCTTCGGCGCCTCCGCCTTGGTCTCGGGAGTTTCCGCAATGATCTCAGCCGGCGGCTTGTCCTCCCTCAGGCCCTTGAAGCTGGCCTGGCGGATGTGGCCGTCGCCGGTCCAGCCGGCGAAATCGATCTCGGCCACGGCTTCAGGCTTCACCCAATGGACGCCGGGCGCCTTCCGCGGCGCGTCCGGGCCCTGGAACGGGGATCGGTCCGACTCCAGCGCCTCGAGACGGGGCAGCAGGCGCTCCAGCTTGTCGCGTCCGAAGCCCGTGCCGATGCGGCCGACGTGGATCAGCTGGCCGTCGCGGTAGACTCCGGCGATGAGCGACCGGAACGCGGTCCCGCCGGTGGTGGTCCAGCCTCCGATCACCACCTCCTGGCCGCCGCGGCACTTGGCCTTGGTCCAGTCGCCATTGCGGCCGGAGCGGTAGGGTGCGTCCAGCCGCTTGGAGACGATGCCCTCCAGATGCAGGCTGCAGGCTGACCTCAGCACCGCGTCGCCGGCGCTGTCGAAGTGATCTACGAAGCGCAGCCGGGAGGAGGCGCCCGCGAGCGCGGCCCGCAGTCGCGCCTTGCGATCCGACAGGGGCAGCTCGCGAAGGTCCTCGCCATCCGCGAACAGCGCGTCGAACAGGAACAGCACGAGCCCCGGTGTCTTTCCGCTCGACAGCGCAGCCTGCAGACCCGCGAAATCGGGCCGGCCTTCGTCGTCCAGAGCCACCGCTTCGCCGTCGTAGATCCCGTCGGGAAGCCCTGTGGCGTCGCTCGCGATCTCCGGGAACCTCGCCGTCCAGTCCAACGCCTTGCGGGTCCGCAAGACTGCAGCGCCGTCCTCCACGCGCAGCTGCAGGCGATAGCCGTCGAACTTGATTTCGTGGATCCAGCCTGCGCCTGCGGGCGGCCGCTCGACCAGGCGGCACAGCTCCGGCTCGATGAAGCGCGGCATTCCTCCCTTGGCCGTGCGGCCATGAGCCGTTCCTCCCGCCTTTGCAGGAGGGCTGGGATGCAGCACCGGGTCGGCTTGATCCGAGTTCCAGACCGCGTCAGGCGCGGCCGGGGTCTTGTGCTTGCTCATGAAGGGTGTCGGTCCCGGCGGCTTGCCAACGGCAATCTCCTCCATCGAACGGCCCGAGGCGACGGAGGTGTCGTTGCGCTTCAGAAAATCGTCGCCATTGCCTTCGCGCTCGAAGCCGTCGTGGGCCTTGATCAGCAGCCAGTTGGTCCGTTTGGACTTTTCCCGGTCCCGCTCGAGCCGCACCAGATGCCAGGCGCCCTTCATGCGCTCGCCGGCGAACACCGCGGTCAGGTGGCCCTTCTTCAGCTGCTTGTCGATGCTGAGGCCGCCCTCCGGCGCCCAGTATCCCCGATCCCAAAGCATGACGGTCCCGCCGCCATACTGACCCTTGGGTATCCCACCCTCGAAGTCCCCATAATCCAGAGGGTGGTCCTCGACCTCGACCGCCAGACGGCGGTCGAGCGGATCGGGCGAGGGGCCCCGCGTCACCGCCCAGGACTTGAAGACCCCGTCCAGCTCCAGCCGGAGGTCGTAGTGCAGGCGGGTGGCCGCGTGCTTCTGGATGACGAACCGCAGACGGTCAGACGGGGCGACGTCCTGCGCGCCGCTGGGCTCGGCTGTGACGTTGAAATCGCGTTTGGTCTGGTAGGCGGCGAGCTTGCGACGGGCCAATGGGAACCTCCGCCCCCAAAATACCGCGAACCGCCCGCCAGTTCCGTCTCAGGCTGCGGCGCGGTCGCCGGCGCGCGCGGCTTCCTCGGCATAGCCGGCCAGGACCGCATACAGCTTCTCGATCTGGATGGGTTTGGCCAGGTGGGCGTCCATGCCGGCCTCGAGGTATTCCGCGACCTGGTGCTTCATGGCGTTGGCCGACAGCGCCACGATCGGGGTTCGCTTGAGGCCGCGTTCGCTTTCCGCGGCTCTGATCTTCTGAGTGGCCGCAACGCCGTCCATCACCGGCATCTGGATGTCCATCAGGATCAGGTCGAACCCTCCGCCGAGCCAGGCGTCGAGCGCCTGTTGTCCGTTGTCGACGACGGTCAGCTCCACGCCCAGGGTCTCAAGGATGGTGCGCAGCACGGTCTGGTTGGTCTCGTTGTCCTCCGCCGCGAGAACCCGAAGTGGCGGGCCCGGGGCAGCGGCGTCCTGCGCCTCTTCCGCCAGAGTCGGGGCAGGCGGCGAGGCCAGCTGCGATTCCGGCGACAACCAGGCCAGGGGCAGGACCACTTCGAAGCAGGTTCCCTCGTCGGGCGTGCTCTGGACGTCGATGGAGCCGCCCATCAGGGTGACGAGTTCACGACAGATGGACAGGCCAAGGCCCGTGCCGCCGAAACGCCTTGTCGTGCTGCTGTCCGCCTGGACGAATTTGTCGAACAGAGTTTCCAGGTTCTTCTCGGCGATGCCGATTCCGGTGTCCTGGACGCGGGTGCGAAGGACGCGGGCCCCGTCGACCTCGGGCGCATCGATCATGACATCCACCTGGCCGGCCGTGGTGAACTTAAGCGCGTTGGAGATCAGGTTGTAGAGCACCTGGCGAACGCGCACCGAGTCCCCGTTCCAAACGCCCCTGGCCCGGTCCGCGATCTGAAGGCTGAAGCGGAGCCCCTTGGCCTCCGCCACAGAGGTGAAGGCCGCGTGGGCGCCCGATGCCAGTTCGGCAAGGTCGAAA
>FTHP01000262.1_pt1 | contig 11572 bp, 7 predicted proteins | sample 1640961 | NCBI WGS metagenome assembly FTHP01 (sample SAMEA3914788, study PRJEB12502) | metagenome | biome: forest; material: soil | place: Canada | collected 2011-07-03 | depth 0.1 m
GCCCCGCCCCCGAGATCGAAGCTGTATTCCACGCCGGCATTGAAGGTCCAGGTGGGCGAATAGGGATTGGCCTTGCCGTTCACGCTCACGACGAACGGGCTGTAATCGAAACACCCTGGCGGCCCGGGCACGCCGGCGCCGCACTGCGGCCCCAGATTGATTGCGCCCCCGCCGGGGATCAGCCTCGTGTTCACGAGGCTGATCGCGCCCAGGTTCGAATTCACATAGGCCCCGCCGGCGTCAATGTGGAGCTCGCCGAACCGGCCCTCGATCTGGGCCTCGACCCCCTTGATGGTCGACTTGCCGATGTTGTCCAGCGCGCTCGTGCCCGACGCCGGATGCAACACCGTCACCTGCAGGTCCTGGTAGTTGTTCCAGAAGCCGCCGATCTGGGTGCGGATGTGACGATCGAGGAAGTAGGACTTCCAGCCGATCTCGTAGTCCCACACGATCTCGGGCTTGAACTGCACCGGGACAAAGCCGGTATCGAAGCCGCCGGCCTTGAAGCCCTTGGCCACGAATGCGTAGAGGAAGTTGTCGTCGTTCGGGGTCCAGTTCAGGGCCGCCTTGCCGGTCCAGACGTTGTCGCTGTGATCACCCTGTCCCGGGATGAAGACCACCCCAGGGCCGACGTTGACCCCGTTGCCGGCTGGATTGTTCAGGGTGTCGTGAGTGAAGCGGCCGCCGACCTGCAGCTCAAGGCGAGGCAGCACCTTGTAGCTGACCTGGCCGAACACCGCCTCGTCCTCGATCGTCGTGAACAGATTGACGAACACATGCGGCGGAAACGCCTGGTTGCGGATGTCGAGACCCACTTCACGCGTATCGTGCAGGTAGTAGCCGCCGAGAATCCACTGCAGCCGGCCGCTCTCGGGCGAGATTACGCTGATCTCCTGCGAGATCGGCCGCTCGATGACGTTCTGGAACTCTGACTGCGCCGGCTGACCCGCGGGCAGGGTCGAGCTCGTCGCGTCGATGTCGTAGATGTTCCGGATGACCATGTACTGGTAGCCGGTCAGCGACCTGAACGCGAACCCTCCGGGGGAAGACTGCCAGCGGATCTCGAGGCTGTTGCGCGAGGTCATCTCGTCGTTCTTCGTGAACTGGTCGTAGTTCAGCGTGAACGGATTGACTGGCGCAAAGGGCGCGTAGGCGGTGGTCGGGATCGGCTTCATCGGATAGCCGCCCGTGCTCTTATCTGAGAAGTCGCTCTTCAGCAGAACCTGAAGCCGCTCGTTGGGCTTCCACATCAGGCCGACCCTGACATCCTTCTCGTCCAGCGCACCCGGAGTGTTGAACTCTGCGCCATTCGGCGTCGGCGAAGAGGCGATGTTGCGATAGAAACTGTTGCGACGCTCGATGTTGAAGGCGATCCGCGCCGCCCAGTGTGGATCAATCGGCAGATTGACCGCGCCATTGGCGCCGACATCTGCATAGTTTCCACCCTGGATCTCCACCCGCCCGTGGGTCCCGTCAAAGTCGGGGCTGCGGCTGTTGATGAAGATCGCGCCGCCCGTGGAGTTGGAGCCGACGAAGGTTCCTTGTGGCCCGCGCAGCACTTCCACCGAGGCGATGTCGTAGAAAGCGGTCGTGGTGGTGACCGGCGGCTGCCACAGCCCTTCCCTGTAACTGGAGACCCCTGGCACCACCTGAGGCGAGCCGCTGTCCAGGCCGATGCCGCGGATGTTCACATTGGCCACCAGGCCTGTGTTGGTGATCGACAACGCCGGCGTCGCAGTCTGCAGGTCGGCCAAGCTCATCACGCTCTTCTTCTCGAGCTGCGAAGCATCGAGAACTGAAGCGGCTATGGCGGTGGTCTGCAGGTTCTCAGTCCGTCGCTCGGCGGTGACGAGCACCTCCTGCAGCTGACTGGTCTGCGGCTTGTCGGCAGCAGCCTGCCTGTCCGAGGCGGCCTGCTGGGCGTTCGCGCCGCTTGCCATCGCGAACGCAAAAGCCACTGCAGACACCGAGCCGATCCAACGGCGCACGCGCACGGCGGTCATGGTCCCCTCCCCATTTTCGCAACCTTTTCTGAAGTTTGTTCTCGGGCCCCCTCGGAAAATAGTGCCCGTGTTTGACCCGTCGGCCTCACGCGGATGGCGAAACCTTGTTGCGAGTCGAAATTGTTATGTTTCAATACGACTTTGGGGACGGCATGAACGCAGCCGAACGGATCTACGAGACTTTGGCTCGGGACGGAGCCAGCACTCCGCTGCGCAGCGAGACGCTGGCCCGGCGGATGGAAGAGGACATCGCATCCGGCCCTCTCCAGGCGGGCGAGAGTCTGGGATCCGTACGCGCCCTCGCGGAACGGTATGGGGTCGGTCGATCTTCGGTGTGCGAAGCGATCCGCATCCTCGAGAGGCGGGGCCTCGGCCGGATGCGCCCCGGACGCGGCGGAGGACTGATCCTGTCACGTCCGGCCATGGATCACACGGCCGAGGAACTCGCCGATTTCGCCAGGGTCACCGGCGTCACTCGCCGTCAGCTCCTGGACGCTCGCGAGGCGGTCGACGGCGCGGCAGCGCGCCTCGCGGCGGAGCGGAAGCCGGGCGAGGCCGAGCTCATCCGCCTTCTGGAGATCGCCGCCTCGGATGATCCCCCGCTGAGGCGGGACCTCGCGTTGCGGGCCGAACTGGGGCGGCTGTCGGGAAACGCCGCCGTCCGGCTGTTCGTCCAATGCCTGAACAGCCTGACGCGTGACAACGTCGCGACACGGCCCCCGCAAAACCCGCCGCTCTGGGCGTCCGGACTCGTTTCGGCCCTTGTCCAGGGCGACGGCGCCGCGGCCGCCATTGCGATCGGCGATTCGCTCAGTGACCTATCGGCATTGATGGTCGTCCCGGGAGAAGCCGCGCCCGGTGCGGCCCGCCCGGCGGCCGACGTGGATCTCCAGCAGACGAGGTCGAGCGCAGTTGCGCGAGCGATCCTGGTGGACCTGGCCCAGCTGGGCGACGCGGACAGGCGGCTCGGATCTGAATGGGAACTCTGCGAGCGGTATGGCGTGGGCCGGCTGATCCTGCGCCAGGCGATCCGGATGCTGGATGATCGTGGCATGGTGGAATGTCGGCGCGGCCGCGGCCATGGCTTGCTTGCGCGCCGGCCCCAGTCCTACGGAGCGGTCCGGCAGATCGTGGCTTACCTGATGGCCGAAGACTTCGGGCCCCGCGACGTGGGCAAGTTGCTCTGCCTCATGAATGTTAGCGCGCCGGCCCTGGCAGTGGCGCGCGCGGACGACGGCCAGCGGCGACGGCTCATGGGCGTGCTCCTGCGCGTCGAAGCATCGGATCCCGTTGACCGCGCCGACCACCTTGAGCTGGTGCGATGCGTGGCCGAGCTCGCCGACGTGCCCATGGTCGACATCTTCTGCCGCTGCCTGGTCGCGTACGAGGCCCGTTTCCGCAAGGACCTGCCCGACACCTTCCGGCCGGGTGCGCAACGACCCTATGTCGGGCATCTGCGCCACCTGCTTGCCGCCGGGGCTTTGGCCGGAGAGGCGCTCCGGCACGCCAAGGCCGAGACAGCGGCGCTGATGCTGGAACTCAGCCGATGTCCGGCGCCGTGAACCGTCAGATCGAGGAAACAGCATGAAGATCATATGGTTGCCCCTGGCCCTCTTTGCGTTCGCTGGACCCTCGATCGCCGCGGAGCCCGCGAAGGCGCCCGCACCGACAACCTTTGCCTTCGAGGAAGTGGCTACCCTGGCCCCGGCACAGGTGCTCGGCCAGACCCCGCTTGGCCGCCGGCAGAGCATCCCGATCACAGGCGGGACCTTCTCAGGGCCGGGACTGAGCGGCCGCATCCTGCCGGGCGGCGCCGACTACCAGCTGGTGCGGCCCGACGGCGCCGTCATGATTGACGCCGACTACATGCTGGAGACGGACGACCATGTGATCATCCACGTCCGCAACGCCGGTCTCATCGTGCCTCCCGCGAAGGACCGACCGACCTACTTCTGGGCTGCGCCCCGCTTCGACGCACCCGCCGGCCGTTATGGATGGCTGAACGACGCCATTTTCGTCAGCCACGTCGGACCGGCGGGCGATAAGGATCACCCCGCTGTTCGCATCACCATCTGGAAGGTGGGCGAATGAGACCCAAGCCCGCCCCGGCGGTCGATGCGTCGCCAAAGCCGTTCAGCGCCAGGGGGACGAAGCCTCGGACGCGGCAGGCGCCCCCCGTCGCCGCGCAACTCTCCCTCGGCGAGCTGGACTGCCTGCTGGGCTTCCACCTGAGGCTGGCCCAGGCCGCCCTCTATCGGGACTTCACCGCCTGCCTCGCCAAGCTCGACCTCACCCAGCGGCAGTTCGCGACCCTCGAACTTGTCCGTGCCAACCCGGGCGCCTCTCAGGCACACTTGGCGGAAGTGCTGGCGCTGGACCGTCCCGCCATGATGGCGGTCGTTGACCGGCTCGAGCAGCGCGGGCTGGTGTTGCGGGAAAGATCCACCAGAGATCGCCGCCGTCAGGAAATCCGTCTCACCGATGCGGGTCTGGATCTGCTCGAAGGAGCGACGCGGCGCGTCCGGCGGCACGACGGCCGGTTCCTTTCCCGCTTCAGCCGAGCCGACGCGAAGGCGCTGGTCGGCTGGCTGAGGCGGATTCACGGGTGATCTGCAGGAGACCACGCGCCATGCCCTTGCGTTCGGCAAGAACCGCCCTGATCGCCGCCCTCGCGGGCTTGCTCCCGATCGCGGCGCAGGCCTACCCGGCCCCGCCACCGGACCCGTCGCTGCCGAGGTCCACTGTCCCTGCCGCCGTGCAGGACCTGCGCCGCAAGATGAACGACGCCGACGTGAACGCGCTGACCTTCCATGTCATGGACCAGCTGTTCACAACACGCACGGTCGCCCGCTCCGGCCCGGTCTGGCAGTTGCCGCGGTCGGATCATCGTCTCGACTTCGTCTACGAATACCAAGGCCGGCGCTTTACGCCCGAGCAGTTCCTGGACCGCACCTTCACCAACGCCCTGCTGGTGATGAGAGACGGCGTGATCGTCTCGGAGATCTACCGCAACAACACCGACGATCGGACGCGCTTCATGGGCTGGTCGATGACCAAGTCGATCGTCTCGATCCTGATCGGCTGCGCCCTGCAGGAAGGGCGCATCAAGTCACTGGACGACCCGATCATCGCCTATCTGCCCGAGTTGAAGGGTGGCGGCTATGACGGCGCCACCATCCGCCAGATCCTGCAGATGAGGTCCGGCGTCGACTATGAGGAGCGTTACGACTTCGGCAACCCGGGGGTGGCCGCCCGCAATCACGAGCTCTCACTGGTCGAGAACGTGACGCGCTTCGCGGACATGGCCCGTACGATCAAGCGCGCCCATCCGCCAGGCGAACACTGGCAGTACAAGACCCTCGATACCGCCGTGCTGGGCTGGCTCGTGGAGCGCGTCAGCGGCGGGAGCACGCTTGCCTCCTTTGCCGCCCAACGCCTGTGGGAGCCCCTGGGCGCCGAGCGCGACGGATTCTTCATCATGGACGGACCGCCAGGGACCGGGCGGGAGTTCAGCGGGGCGGGATTCAACGCCACCCTCAGGGACTTCGCGCGGATCGGTCAGATGATGCTCATGGACGGTTTGGCTGACGGGCGCCGGATCCTGCCCGCCGAGTGGGTGCGCGAGTCCACCACCGCCGGGGCGGGGCCAGGACCGGGCCCCGGTTACGGCTATCAATGGTGGATACCCAACGACCACGCGTTCCAGGCATTGGGGCTGCAGGGGCAGTACATCTTCGTGGATCGGGCGACACGCACTGTGGTCGTTAAGCTCAGCTACTTCCCGCCCGAAACCAACGACGCCGACGCCGAGACGGCGGCCTTCATGCAGGCCGCCTCCACCTGGTCGCCGCATTGACCCGGAGGCGGGGCTCCACAAACCCGTCTAGTGTCCTTATCGAATCCGAAGTTCGTCGGAGCCTGCCATACGCGCTTGCGAACTTCGGAATCGGGACACTAGAAGCCCTTGTGCTGGACCGTCCACTGCGGATCGCTGCAAAGCCCGCAGTCGGGTCCCACGAACGCCTTGCCGGCGTTGGCGTCGCCCAGGAGCTGCCAGTCCAGCCATTCGCGCGTGACCTGCGCCTCCACTCCGCCGTTCGGCTGCATGAAGGTGCCGCCGTGGCCGACGTCGTGGCTGGCCAGGAGCGCCGGAACCTTGTCGATACGAGCGAAGTCGTCGGTCCCGTTCGGCCAGGCGATATCGGACTTGCCGCCCAGCAGATAGAGCACCGGCGTGTGCAGGGTGCTCAGCACCGACTTCTCGACCTGCAGTCCCTGGATCGGGCTGCCGTTGTTGAAGACGCCGCTGTGCAGGATGAGCACCGCCTTGACCCGCGGATCCCCGGCGAGCGCCAGCGCCTGCAGCCCGCCGCAGCTGTATCCCGAGACGGCGATGCGACTCTCGTCGAGCCGGTCGCGCCAGGGGCCGGGCGCTCGATTGGCGGCGAGCGCCTGCTCAAGCCCCTGCCCCATCTGGGCCGTCGTCGTGCGGACGGTGAGCTTCGGCGGCTGCTGCGGCGCTCCTGCTGGAGGCGGCGGCGCAGGGGCTGGACGCGCTGGCGGCGCGCCAGGGCCGGATAGCACCGATCCCGGCGCGATCAGCAGATACCCATGCGATGCGATCTCCTCCAGGAACAGCCGCTCGGCTGCCGCGTCATCGGTGCAGCCCCCATTGCCCCAAAGTACGATCGGCAGCTTCCTGCCGCCTAGCTTGCCCAGGTCCGAGGGGTGGTAGACGACGTGGCCCGGGAAGGCAGGATCCATCTCCTTCACCGCCGGATACGGGCCTGTGCCCGGCGTGTCCGGCAGCTTTCCGTAAGCCTCCCTGGCCGCCTGGAATTCCGGAGACGGGGGCGGGGTCTGGGCCGAGCCCGTCCCTGCCGCCAGGAGGAGCGCCGCAAGGCAGCCGCCCGTCGCAAGCCCGCGCAATGCACGCCAAGTCATGTTCTTTCCTCCGCCAGCCCATCCGTGATGGATGGCGCATCAAACAATATGGCCCCGGGGAATCTAGTGAGGTCATTTCCGGTCGCGCTCGTTGGGACGCCGTCTTACATCGCCTTCGCGTCGTCGAACCACGCCCAGCACGGAAACCGAATTCACGGCGGCAGCGTAACGGCCCGGGCCATCGTGAAGGCGGTCGACTGGCCAGGCGCGCCGGGCGCGGGCTGGCCCGAGCCCACACTGACCCGGTATTGCCCGACAATGGTCTGGCGCTCTCCGTCGCGCGTGACGAAACTGAGGTCCCGAGGCGAGAGCTCGAAGGTGACAGTCCGACGCTCGCCAGGTTTGAGCGACAAGCGCTGGAAACCGCGCAGGGCCAGACGAGGCGCCTCGTCAAAGGGAGGCGGTGTCAGGTAGAGTTCGGCTACCTCCTCGCCCGCGCGGTCGCCGATATTGGCGACGCTCGCGGTGACCCGTGCGCCGGCCTCGAGGCCCCCCGACAGCGGCTCGACCGTAACCGGACCGTACTCGAAGCGCGTGTAGCTGAGGCCGAAGCCGAATGGGTAGACCGGCGTCCCCCGGAAATAGCGGTAGGTCCGGCCCGCCATCACGTAGTCATCGAAGGGCGGCAGATCGTCGACCGAGCGGTAGAACGTCAATGGCAGGCGACCCGCCGGATCGGCCTTGCCGCTCAGCACATCGCCGATCGCAGTCCCGCCGGCCTCGCCAGGGTACCAAGCCTCCAGGATGGCCGAGGCGTTCGCCTTTTCCCAGGAGAGGTCGAGCGGACTGCCGTTCATCAGCACCACGACCAGGGGTTTTCCGAGGCCCCTGGCCTGCTCGAGCATCGCGCGCTGGTCGGCGGGCAAATCGAGCGATGTCTTGTCGCCGCCGGAGAAGCCTTCGACCTTCAGAGGCATCTCCTCGCCCTCCAGGTCGGATGTCAGCCCGACCGCGGCCACGATCACGTCGGCGCGGGCGGCGGCCGTCTTCAGGTGGTCCGACCAGCGGTCGTCCACGCGCTTCCAGACCAGGCCCACGCCGGACATGCCATGCGCTTCGCTCTCGATATGAATGGGGTACAGGCGGCCCTTCTCCAGGGTCACGGTCTTGAGGTCAGGCCGGCCGCCTCCGCCGCCCCACGGCCGCTCGGCGAGCGTGGAGCCGTCGAGTACGAGCTTGCCTGAGCCGGACAGGCCGATTCGCCACGTTCCCGTGGCGGGGGCGACGAGGTATCCCGACCACACGACGCGATGGTCCTCGGCGACATGGGCCGAGTCATAGCCCCGGGCCTCCACGCCGGTCTCGATCCGGCGGAGCACCGGCGTCGACTCATAGGTCACTGCACGGGCCTGCGCCCGGGCGGCCGCGGCGTCCGGCCAAAGGCCGTGCGGTGCGGCGACGCCGTTGAAATACTCGGCCTGGAGGCCCGGCTTGCCGTCAGGCGTGCGCAACGCGGAGACGGGGATGGGATCGCCATCCATCAAGGTCGCCTGGAAAGGGATCTGGACGATGTGCGCGCCGGGCATGGCCGCCCGCAGCCCTTCCAGGATCGAGACCGGCGGCGCCGACTGAGGGGAGGAATAGTTGCCGCGAAGCACGCGCGTCGAATCCGCGTGCGGTCCGATCAGCACCACTCTCAGGCCCGGCTTAAGCGGCAGCACACCGTCGTTCTTCAGCAGGACGAGGCTCTTTTCGGCCGCGACGCGCGCGAGTTCGCGATGGGCCGGCGTATCGATATCGGCCGTCGAACCGCCTGCGGAAGGCCGCTCCGCCAGGCCGGGGAGATCGCCATTGCGGTAGCGCGCCGAGAACAGCCGGACCAGGGCCTGATCGATGTCGGCCATGCCGATCAGGCCGCGCCTGTAGGCCTCCAGGTAGCGCGCGCGGAGGTCGACGCCCGACAAGGTCTCGGTGTTGCACTCGTTGTCCACGCCCGCCTTCAGCGCCGCGGCGACGGCCGCCACGGGGTCCGGCGCGTAATGGTGATGGTCGGCGATATCCCTCACAGCGTCGCAGTCGGAGACCACGTATCCGGTGAACCCCCACGCGCCGCGAAGACGCTCCTTCAGCAGGAGGTCGTTGGCGCAGGCGGGCTGACCGTCGATCCTGTTGTAGGCGCACATGATCGACCCGGCGTGGGCCTCGACGATGGCGGCGCGGAAGGCCGGCAGATAGGTGTCCTCGAGGTCGTGCGGCGAGACGTAGACGTTGGCCGCGTGCCGCGTGGACTCCGGTCCGCTGTGGACGGCGAAGTGCTTGGGCGTGGAGATCACCTCGGGAAGGTCAGGGTCGGCGCCCTGCATGCCGGTGACGAAAGCCACCGCCATGCGCCCGGTCAGGTATGGATCCTCGCCGTAGGTTTCTTGTCCGCGCCCCCAGCGTGGATCGCGGAAGATGTTGATGTTCGGCGACCAGGTGTCGAGCCCGGTCCCGATCCGGCCGAGATGCCCGGTCTGGCGTCCCAGCGCGTGCAGTCCGCGCACCTCGACGCTGACGACGCCGGCGACGTCGTGGATGAGCGCCGCATCGAAGGTCGCGGCCAGGCCGATCGGCTCCGGAAAGTTGGTGGTGGCCACGGTTCCGATCGCCCCGTGGAGCGACTCCGTCCACCAGTTGTACGCAGGAACGCCGAGCCACGGGATCGCCGGGGCGACGTTGACCAACTGGCCGACCTTCTCCTCCAGCGTCATACGGGAGACGAGATCAGAGGCTTTGGCGCGGGCGTCCGCGGCCGGATCGGCTCGCGCCTCGCCTGCCGCCAGGGCCAAGGCCAGCATCAGGGTCCACAAGGCCGCAGCTCGCATCCGACACCCTTTCGCGCCTATTGCAACGCCTTTGATGTTAGCGCTATCGATTGCACCAGGAAATCCTGCATCCGCGCCGCGGTCTCCCTGGGAGCCGATCAAGTGACGGTAAGATCGATGCTTCGGGCCATCATCCTTGCCGCGGCCGTGACCATGTCGATCACGACGGTCTGCCAGGCGCGCGTGGCCGCCGCGGGGCCTCCGATGGGATGGAACAGCTGGGACGCCTACGGCCTCACCCTCGACGAAACCCAGTTCAAAGCCAACGCCGAGGTGGTGGCGGGCCTTAGGCGATGGGGCTGGCGCTACGTGGTCATCGACGAGGGCTGGTACATGGGCGCGCCCCTCGCCAACACCCTGCTGACCCGCGACTACCGGCTCGACGGCCACGGTCTGCTGATCCCGGCGGTCGAGCGCTTCCCCTCGGCGCGCGACGGCCAAGGCTTCAAAAGGCTGGCGGACTGGACCCACGCGAAGGGCCTGAAGTTCGGCATCCACGTGGTGCGCGGCATTCCGAAGGCGGCCGTCGAAGCAAACCTGCCGATCGCCGGCTCCTCCTTTCAGGCCGCGGACGCCGCCGACCGCGACGCCGTCTGCCCCTGGGACGAGGGCAATTTCGGCGTCAAGGACAACGCGGCGGGGCAGGCCTGGTACGACTCCATGCTGAAACTCTACGCCGCGTGGGGCGTGGATTTCCTGAAGGTCGACTGCATCGCCGATCACCCCTACCGGGATACCGAGATCCGCCAGATCGCCAGGGCCATCGCCAGGACCGGCCGTCCGATCGTGCTCAGCCTGTCACCGGGTCCGACCCAGCTGGCGCATGCCGACGAGGTGGCCGGACTGGCCACAACGTGGCGTATCGCCAATGACCTCTGGGATGGCTGGAACTTCGCCCACGATCATCCCACCGACGACTTCCCCAACGGTGTACGGGTGATCTTCGACGCGCTCGCCAAATGGAGTCCGCATGTTCGGCCAAGCCACTGGCCGGACGCCGACATGCTGCCCTTCGGCCGCTTCGGGCCCCATCCGGGCTGGGGAGAGCCGCGGCGAACACGCCTCTCGCCCGACGAGGAGCGGACGCTCTTCACCCTGGACGCCATCGCGCAGAGTCCGCTGATCCTGGGCGGCGATCTACAGAGCTTTGACGCCTGGGAACGTACGACGATCACCAACGCCGAGGTCATTGCCCTGGACCAGCGGTCCCGGTCCAGCCGGCCCGTCGGCAGCCTGTCAGGGGATCTGGCACAGGCTCGCGTGTGGGTCTCCACGCCCTTCGCAGCGCCAACGCCGGATACGATTGCAGTGTTCAACGTCGGCGAGACGCCATTGAAGGTCGAGGCGCGCTGGGCGGACCTCGGCGTCGGGACAGGGGCTATCGCCGCCCGCGAGCTGTGGACAGGCCGCGAGCTTCCAAGGTCCCGCACCGCGAAGCTCACCGTGCCGCCCCATGGCGTCTCGCTCTACCGGCTGAGCCGGAGCCCGGCCGGCCCTTCCTCGGGCGTGGACCGCTAGCCATGGTTCCAGCCGCCCTGAACCGATTCACCACCTTCGCCGCCAGCCCGCCACCCTCACCGCCTCGCGAGAGACCGTCTTGACCGTCATGCGCCAATTTTCCGCGATCGTGCTCGCAGCCGCCCTCGCCCTGACTGGGGCCGCGCGCGCCGAAGACGCCCCGCCGACAGCCACCCTGGTCGTCCATGCCGACAAGCCCGGCCCCAAGGTCGACCGGGAAATCTTCGGCCAGTTCGCCGAACACCTCGGAGAGGGAATTTATGGCGGGGTGTGGGTCGGAAAGGGCTCGAAGATCGCCAATAC
>FTHP01000343.1_pt1 | contig 11478 bp, 12 predicted proteins | sample 1640961 | NCBI WGS metagenome assembly FTHP01 (sample SAMEA3914788, study PRJEB12502) | metagenome | biome: forest; material: soil | place: Canada | collected 2011-07-03 | depth 0.1 m
ATCGTCACGTCACCATCGAGGCCTCGGAAGACGCGCTCGACTGGCTGGCCAAGAACGGCTTCGACGAGCTCTACGGCGCCCGGCCGCTGGCCCGGGTCATCCAGGAGAGCATCAAGAAGCCGCTCGCCGACGACATCCTGTTCGGCAAGCTGGTCCGCGGCGGCCACGTCAAGGTGGTGCTGAAGGAGGGCAAGATCGGCTTCGAGATCGAGTCGGCCAACGGCGGCGGCGACGCCAAGACCGGCGAATCCGAGCCGGCGCTGGTCGAATAGGCCTCCGCGTCAGGACCCGAAGACAAGAGCGCCGCCCCGGTCAGCCGGGGCGGCGTTTGCTTTTGTCTCCTCTCCCATGGGGAGAGGAAGGGGCCCGACCGCGAAGCGGACGGGAAGGTGAGGGGGTAAGGCCTCTGCCGTCCGTAATCCCTCACCCTCCCAGCCTGCGGCTGGGCCCCTCCCTCTCCCGCCGGGAGAGGGAAGCGGGCCCTTCTACATCGTCGCGCGGGGCTCGATGCCGGTCTCGAACGAGCGGGGCTCCTGCATCCCGCCGCGGGCGCCGCCCGTGTAGCGCTCGTACTCTTCCTTGAAGCGCTGGTTGAGGAAGGCCTGGTCCTCGTACTGCTGCTTCAGGTCGATGAACCAGTCGTTCTCTTCCTGGTACATGTGCGTCAGCACCGCGCCGCGGATGTGCTCGAGCTTGTCGAGCCAGTCCTGGGTGGCGGAATCCAGGCGCTCGAGCTCGGCCATCTGCATCTTGGCGGTGACCTGCTCGGTATAGGCCGCCCCGGCGTGGAGCTTGTCGCCGGCCTTGGCCATCGCCGGATACAGCACGATCTCCTCGGCCTGCGAGTGTCCGACCAGCACCATGGCGAGCTGCTTCAGCGCGCCGATGCGCTCCGGCCCGGGCGCGGCGGCGCGGCAGGCATCGAAGGCGGCGCGGATCTGGTCGTGGTGGTCGAGCGCCAGGGACAGCCAGTCGCCGGCGCCGGCGGCGGCGCGCGCCTTCTGGGTCGCCTTGGCGCGGTCTTCGTCGCTGGCCGGCGGGGTGATGGCGGCCAGGGCCTTGTCGATGATCGACATGTTTCGAACTCCTCTTGGGGCTGCGCGCCATCAAGCGCCCCGTGGAGGAAATGTTCCTCCGGCCAAGCCGGCGGGAGGCGAGGGGATCAGGCGGCGCTGAGGCCCAGGCCCGCGCGCTCGCGGGCGCGCTCGGCTTCGCCCAGCGCCAGCATCAGCCGGAAGGCGGCGGGACCATCGAGCTGGTGGGCGTCGAAGTCGGCGAGCAGGCCGAGCTCCGTGAGGAACGGCTGCACCTCGGGCCCGGCCATCGCGGCGGCCATGTTCCAGTCGCGGAAGGCGCGGCCGTCGACAGCGCCGGAGCTGAGGATGCGGATCTCGGCATGGCGCGGGTCGTGGAAGATGCGGTCCATCGCCGAGGCGATGCGCGGCCGGCCGCCCTCCAGCGCCTGCACGAACCAGCCGTCGTGGACCATCAGGAGGCCCGTGAGGTCCGCCTCGCGGTTGCGGGGGATCGAGGCCTGGATGATGGTGCGGACCTCGCGCTCGATGCGGCGCTCAAGCCCGGGCGCCCACCGGCTCGCATAGATCAGACGCTGCAGTTCGTTCGGCATGTCCTCACCCGCATTCGGCGCGTGAGCAGATGCTCCCCTGTCAGGAGTTAGGAATCCTTTACGAAGACGGCCCCTGCCAGCGTAGGACCAGCTTGTCCATGTCCGGCCTGACCCGCTCCAACGGCGGCTCGGCGGCCGTGCCGAGATGCACGAATCCGGCGATCCGCTCCTGGGCGTCCAGGCCCAGCAGGGCGCGCGAGCGGTCCTCGTAGGCGTACCAGTCGGTGATCCAGTTGGCCCCGTAGCCCATGGCGTCCGCGCCGATCAGCAGGTTCTCGCACACCGCCGCAGCGGACAGGATCTGCTCCCACTCGGGGATGTCGGTGTCGATGGTGCGCGACACCACCGCGACCGTCACCGGCGGGTTGCGCAGCTTGGCCAGGGTGGCCAGCGCCTTGTCCGGCTTGGGCTGCTCGGCGGCGTAGCGCTCCAGCTCGCGCACCAGCGCCGCCTTGGGCTGGCCCTGGATGACGATGAAGCGCCAGGGGAACAGCTTGCCGTGGTCCGGCGCGCGGGCGGCCAGGCGCAGGAGCTGCGCCAGCTCCTCCTCGGACGGGCCGGGCGCCTGCAGGAAGGCGGCTGAGGCGGACCGGCGGCGGGAGAGCAGGGCCAGGGTCTCGGGCGAGCGCCGGGCGACCTGCACCGGCTCGCCGAACGCAGGGGCGGGAGGAACGATCTCGGTCACGGCCACTCCGCTCGCATTGGCAGGCGCCTCAGGTATAAGGGCCGGCCTTCAACCGCAACCCGGCCATGGATCAAGCTGACACACCGGACTGGATGACCCCGGAGGGCGCCGGCTGGCGCACCCGCAGCGAGCGGCTGGTCTACGACAATCCGTGGATCCGGCTAAACGAGCTGCAGGCCGAGGCGCCGACCGGCGCCCAGACCGTCTATGGCCTGATCCACTTCAAGAACCAGGCGATCGGGGTCCTGCCGCTGCACGAGGACGGCACGGTGACCCTCGTCGGCCAGCATCGGCTGCCCTGCGCCGACTACAGCTGGGAGATTCCCGAGGGCGGCGCCCCGGTCGGCACCGATCCGCTCGAGGGCGCGCGCCGGGAGCTGAAGGAGGAGACGGGGCTGGAGGCCTCCGACTGGCGCGAGGTCATGCGCTTCCAGCTGTCCAACTCGGTCACCGACGAGCACGGGGTCGGCTACATCGCCATGGGATTGACGCAGGCCGAGGCCGAGCCTGACGCCACCGAGGCCCTGGCGGTGGCCAGGGTCCCCTTCGCCGAGGCGCTGGACCAGACGCTTTGTGGCCGAATTCGGGATATGATCACCCTGGCGATGCTGCTGCGCGCCTACCATATGGCCCGTGAAGGGCTGCTGCCTGAGCCGGTGGCCCGATCCATGCTTGCAGGGTCGTTGCAGCGAAGGGGCGGGGAAACGCCATGAGCCAGGCCAACAAACTCGAACTCGTGCGGCCCGACCAGGCGCCGCCGGTCTGGGCGGCGCTGCGCAACGAGGCCCAGGCGGTCTGCCGCATCGAGCCGCCGCTGGCGTCGATGGTGGACTCCGTCATCCTCTGCCACGACACCCTCGGCCGGGCCCTGGCCTACCAGCTGGCGCGCAAGTTCGGCGACGCGGTGCTGACGCCGCTGGCGATGCGCGAAATCTGCGAAGAGGCCCAGGAGGCCGATCCGGAGCTGGTCAACCGCGCCGAGGCGGACCTGCGCGCCGTGTTCGAGCGCGATCCGGCCTGCAAGGGCTATCTGCAGCCGTTCCTGTTCTTCAAGGGCTTCCTGGCGCTGCAGGCCTACCGCGTCGGCCACTGGCTGTGGGGGCAGGGCCGCGAGACGCTGGCCTTCTACCTGCAGAGCCGAACCTCGGAGCTCTGCCAGGTCGACATCCATCCGGCCGCGCGCATCGGCTCGGGCATCTTCATCGACCACGCCACCGGCGTGGTGGTCGGCGAGACCGCCGTGGTCGCCGACGATGTCTCCATGCTGCACGGGGTGACGCTCGGGGGCACCGGCGCCCAGCGCGGCGATCGGCATCCGAAGATCGGCAAGGGCGTGCTGCTCGGGGCCGGGGCCAAGGTGCTCGGCAACATCGAGATCGGCGACTACGCCAAGATCGCCTCCGGTTCGGTGGTGCTGAAGCCGGTGCCGACCGGCTGCACCGCCGCCGGCGTGCCCGCCCGCCTGGTCAACTGCCCGAACGGCGGCCAGCCGGCGCGCACGATGGACCACACGCTCGCCGAAGTGGTGTACGACTACCAGATCTGAGCCGGCGCGGCCGGCGCGACAGCACGGCGCGGCGCAATCGGGCTTGCCCGGCGCGGCGATGCGGCTAGGTTGCGCCGCCGCGCAGACCGCGCAACAGACTGGAGCCTGGCCTTGGACGACAAGGACTCAAAGCGCATTGAAGGCCATCTGCGGCGGACCTTCGGCAACACCGCCATCAGCCTGAAGGCCCGTCCCAAGCAGAAGGACTCCGCCGAGGTCTATATCGGCGAGGAGTTCGTGGGCGTCGTCTATCAGGACGAGGACGAGGACGGCTCCTTCATGTTCGAGATGGCGATCCTGTCCGAGGATCTGGACTAGGTCGCCAGGGCGCAGGCGCTGCGGCCCTGCGCCTCCCGCCTGACATCATCGAGGCTCCCGCCTGCGCTATGACTGGCGCGACCCGGCCGACGCCGGGCGATAGGGAGACGACCATGCGTTCGAACCTTCTCGCGCTCGCGGCGGCGGCTGCGGCGCTTGCGCTCGCCGGCGCGGCCGGGGCCCAGCCGGCCCCCGGCCAGGGCGGCGGCCCCTCGCCGGAGATGCGGGCGCTCTTCATGGCGATGCGCGAGGCCTGCCAGAGCGACGCCACCAGGCTGTGCCCGGGCAAGGGCGGGCGCGAGATGATGATGTGCCTGCGCGAAAACACGGACAAGCTGGGCGCGCCGTGCAAGGACGCCATGAGCAAGCTTCCGCCGCCGCCGCCGCGGCCCGCCGGTTAGGCGCGCGCGAGCACCTTGCCGAGCGCCTGGCTCAGCGCCGCGGCGGGATCGGCCGGGGCTTGCGCCGCGCGCCAGGCGATGAAGCCGTCCGGGCGCACCAGCGACGCGCCTGAGGCGCTCAGGCCGTAGGCCTCGGCAAACCCTGGGTGCTCGATCCGGTGCGCGGCGACGGGCGCGCGCAGCGCCTGCGCGACCTTGTCGGCCGCCTGCAGCCAGTCCGCGCCTTGCGGCCCGGTCAGCAGGGCGAAGCCGTCGCCCATCAGGTCCAGCGTCGAGACCCGCGCATCGCCGCGGTCGATCCACAGGTGCGGCGCGCGAGAGCCGGGTCGCCCCTTCGAGTTGGCCGGCGGCTCGTGCACGTCGGGGGAGCCGGGCTCCGCCAGGGCGGCGGAGGAGCGGTACAGGTAGCCGAGCTCGATCTCGAAATCGTCGATGTAGGGCGGCGCGTCCTTGGCCTTCAGGTAGGGCGCGGTGCGCGTCACATAGCGGGCGTAGGCCTGGTCGACGGTGAAGCGGCCGACCGGCCTGCGCTCGATCTCATAGCTGTCGAGCAGGGCGGGGCCCGCGGTCCCGTCCAGCACCATGGCGATCTTCCAGGCCAGGTTGTGCGCGTCGTGGATGCCGGTGTTGCCGCCGAAGCCGCCGTTGGGCGGCATCAGGTGCGCGCAGTCGCCCGCCAGGAACACCCGCCCCTGCTGGTAGCGGCTGGCGACGTCGGACACCGCCCGCCAGCGCGAGCACCCCTCGATCTCCACCTTCACCGGCGCCCCGACCCCGGCCTGGACCAGCTCGATCAGCCGCGCCTCGGAGATGTCGGCGGCGGCGTCGGCGGCCTTCTCGGGATCGAGGTTTGGGTCGCCGACGAAATTGACCACCAGGAAGCCGCGCTGGGAGGTCTTCTCCAGCCGGAAGAAGCCGCCGAGCACCGGGTTGTTGACGTAGATGATCGACAGGTTGCGGCCGGCCAGGAACGGCGCGAGGTCGGCGCGGAAGTAGATGGTGATCGAGTTCGAGAAGACCCCGCGCCCCTCCATCCTGACGCCGAGCTGCTCGCGCGCCCGGCTGTGGGCGCCTTCGCAGTCGACGAAGTACCTGCAGCGCATCCGGCCCTCTTCGCCGGACGAGGCGTCGCGCATCAGCACGGTGACGCCGTCGGCGTCCTGTTCGAATCCGGTGACCTCCTGGCCGTTGACCACCGTGGCGCCGACCTCCTCGGCGCGGCGGCGCAGGATCGGCTCCAGCCCCGGCTGGCTGACGAACCAGCGGCGGCAGGGGCTCAGCGCCTCGACGCCTTCGTTCAGGCTGGGGATGAAGGCGGCGAGCTCGCGGCCGGCCAGGGATTCCACGCCCACGATGGCGCCGTCCGGGGTGAACTCAGCCTCGGACTGGCGGCGGACCTGCGCCTCGATGCCGGCCTGACGGAACAGCTCGAAGGTCCGCATGTGGAAGAAGGCGGCGCGCGGCAGGGTCGAGGGCCTGGTCATCCGCTCGACGGCGATGGAGCGCACGCCCCTCTGGGCCAGGAACATGGCGGTGGACAGGCCGATCAGCCCGCCGCCCGCGATCACGACCGGCGCTTCCTGCGTCTGCATGGCGTCCTCCGCTCATTTTTCAGGCAGGCTAGCGCGGCTTCGGCCGATCTGGAACAGAGGCTGTTACGAAACCGCCGACCTGCGCCGCACCCAGCGGAACAGCAACACCACCACGGCGATGAAGGCGGCTATGGTCAGGCCGATCGCCGCCGGCTGGAAGCCGTCGCCGACAAGCGCCAGGGGCGTCTCCTTGCCCGTGCCGACCACCACCCCGGCCAGCACTATGCCCATCAGCCCCTCGCCGACGATCAGGCCTGACGCCATCAGCACGCCGAGTCGCCGGCCGGCCTCGCCGCCGGCGCGCCGGGCCATGTCGCGGTCGAAGAAATGCCCGGCGACAGCCCCGACGATGATCATCAGGGTGACCGCCTGCGGCAGGTAGATCCCGAGGCCGACCGCCAGGGGAGCGAGGCGCGGCTTGCCCATGCGGCCGAGCCACTCGTCCACGATCACGATGACCACGCCCAGGGCGGCGCCTGCGCCGATCACGGTCCAGTCGAGGCTGCCCTGCAGGACGCCCCTGGCCAGAGCTGAGATCAGGGTGGCCTGGGGCGCAGGCAGCGCGCGCGCGGCGTCCACGCCCGCGGCGCCGGCGAAGCCGTAGGCGCGGTTCAGCACGTCCAGGAGGGGCGGGATCACCGCCGCCCCGATGACCACCCCGATCACCAGCGCCACCTGCTGTTTCCACGGCGTGGAGTCCACCAGCTGGCCGGTCTTCAGGTCCTGCAGATTGTCGTTGGCGACGATGGCCCCGGCGAACACGGTGGCGGTGGCGAAGAGGGCGAAGGCCACCAGGGCGTCCGAGGCCGACCGCGTCGCGCCGGGCGCCAGCACCAGCAGCAGGAGCGCGGCCACGATCACCGCGATGATGCCGACGCCGGAGACCGGGCTGTTGGACGAGCCGACCAGTCCGGCCATGTAGCCGCACACCGCCGATACAAAGGCGCTCATCACCAGCACGTACACCAGGCCGCCCGCCACCAGCGGGCCCGTGTAGGCGCCAAGCCCCCCTTGGCGGGCGAAGTTGAGCAGCAGGCCGGCGATCGGCACGAAGCACGCCAGACTGATCAGCCCGACCCAGGCCATGGGCATGTCCTGCTCTGTCCTGGGCAGCGCGTTCCCGCGTCCCCCGCGGCGGGCGGCCGAGGCCGCCATCGCGGCGCTGAGGCCTGACGCGATCGGACGGACCAGCTTCAGCAGGGTCCAGATCGCAGCCACCCCCATGGCCCCGGCGCCGAAGAAGCGCACGTCGTGCTTCCAGACCGCGTTGGCGACGTCGGCGGCCGCGCCGGCCGCCGGATGCAGGGCGGTCAGCAGCGGCGTCGCCACGCCCCAGGCGATGAACACCCCCAGCAGCATGGCCAGGCCCGACCACAGGCCGATCAGGTGGCCGACGCCGTACAGGGCCAGGGACATGCCGAAGTCCAGCCCCGTCGCGCTGCGTCCAATGCGGAAGAAGCGGGCGATGTCGGCGGTGAAGATCCGCGTCGCCGCCAGCACGGAAAAAGCCGCCGAGGCGAAGCCGCCCAGCAGCACCGCCTTGGCGCCGTTCCTGGCCTCCGCTTCGGCGGCAGGGCTGCCGGCGTGCTCGCCGGCCCCGACCTTCAGCACCTCCGCGCAGGCGACGCCCTCGGGATAGGGCAGGTCCGAGCCGGTCACCAGCGCGCGCCGCAGCGGGATGGAATAGGTGACGCCCAGCACGCCCCCCGCCGCGCACAGCCCGAAGGTCTGCCAGAACGGGAAGCCCTTCCACCAGCCGATCATCACCAGTCCCGGCAATACGAAGATCACCGAGGCGATCGCCCCGGCGGCCGAGGCGATGGTCTGGACGATATTATTCTCCTGGATGCTTGCCGAGCGGAACGCCCGCAGCGCCGCCATCGAGATCACCGCCGCCGGGATCGAGGAGGCGAAGGTCAGGCCCGCCTTGAGGCCGAAGTAGACGTTGGCGGCGGTGAACACGACCGTGAGCAGCGCGCCCAGGATCAGCCCCCGCAGCGTCAGCTCCTTGCGCGCCTCAGGCGCGGAGACGTCGGTCATCACTGGTGCTCCCCCGGTTCGGGGCGAGCGTAGCGGAGTTGCTGGCGCTTGGGCCAGCGGCAGCCGGATCTTCCCCCAATGGGGGAAGTCCGCCCGTATGGCGGGAAGGGGGCTGAAGCGCACGGCCTGCGCCCTTCAGCCCCCTCCGTCGCCTGCGACGACAGCTCCCCCAGAGGGGGGCCGGGCTAGAGCACCCCGAGCATGCTCGCCACCAGCGGGTGGCGGACGATGTCGGCTTCGGCCAGGCGGACGACGGCGATGTCGTCGACCGCCTCGAGCCGCTCGGCGACGCTGCCGAGGCCGGAGAGCTCCGGCAGAAGGTCGGACTGGTTGGGGTCGCCGGTGACCACCATGGTGGAGTGCCAGCCCAGGCGCGTCAGCAGCATCTTCAGCTGCACGTAGGTGCAGTTCTGCGCCTCGTCGATGACGATGAAGGCGTTGTTGAGCGTGCGCCCACGCATGTAGCCTACCGGCGCGATCTCGATCGAGCCCTCGCTGATCAGCGCCCGCACCCGCTTCATCGACAGCCGGTCGGACAAGGCGTCGTAGAGCGGCCGCAGGTAGGGCGCGAGCTTGTCCTCCACGTCGCCGGGCAGGAAGCCGATCGACTCCCCGGCCTCCACCGCCGGTCGCGACAGCACGATCTTGGACACCTTGCCCGCTTCCAGAGCCTCCACCGCCTTGGAGATGGCGAGGTAGGTCTTGCCGGTCCCCGCGGGGCCCAGGGCGACCACCAGGTTGCGCTGGTCGATGGCCTCGATCAGCCGCGCCTGGCCTTCGGATTTGGGACGGATGGTCTTTACATAGGCCTGGTCGCGGCCATGGTCGTCATTGTGCGCCGGCCCGAGCGGGGACCAACCCCTGTCGATCGGGAGGCGACGAATCTTGTCGTCGGAGCCCTCGGGTTCAAAGTCCCGGGACAGTCGCCTCAGCGCACGCTTAGCCATCGGTGCCTCCGTCTGGGCAGAAAAAAAGGGCGAGACCGATGGGGTCCGCCCTGGGGGTGAAGAAGGATAGAGAGAGGAGGGTGCGCAGAGCTCCGGCTCTGGCCTTTCGTTCGATGTCGGCGGGCGTGAACCCCGCCGCGACGCTGAACGCGACACCCTGGTCTCCACTCTGGAGGCGCGACGGACGAAGACGCCCGCCGCGGGCGCGACGCAAAGGAATCACCCTTCGAATCGCCCGACTAGGTTGATCTTAGCTGGGTTTCCGAGGTGTTAAACAGCAAGTCATTCAAGCTTCAACAGGTGAGCGATGGCAGAATACATCCTGGACGGCAAAGGTCCGCGTGCGGATGGAGAGGGCGAATACTGGATTGCGCCGAATGCGTGCGTGGTCGGTGAAGTCGTCCTCGGGAACAACGCCAGCATCTGGTTTGGGGCTGTGCTTCGCGCCGACAACCATCCGATCGTGATCGGCGAGGCGAGCAACGTGCAGGACAACAGCGTGCTTCATACCGACGCCGGAGTCCCTCTGGTCATCGGCCGCCACGTGACGATCGGGCACATGGCGATGATCCACGGGGCCGAGATCGGCGACGGCAGCCTGATCGGCATCGGCGCCGTGCTCCTGAACGGGGCGAAGGTCGGCCGCGGCTGCATCGTCGGCGCGGGAGCCCTGGTGACCGAAGGCCGGGAAATCCCCGACGGCAGCCTGGCGGTGGGCTCGCCGGCGCGGGTGGTGCGGCGGCTCTCGGAAGAGGAGCAGGCGATGCTGCAGGGCTCGGCCCTGCATTATGTGGACAACTGGAAGCGCTATGCTGCGGGCCTCAGGCCCAAGGGGGGCTGACGCCATGCACACGCGGCCGCTGGAGTTCGTCGGGGCCTCGGGCCAGAAGCTCGCCGCCCGGCTGGACCTGCCCGATGGGCCGGTCCTGGCGCACGTGCTGTTCGCCCACTGCTTCACCTGCTCCAAGAGCTCGCTTGGCACGGTGCGGATCGCCCGCGCCATGGCCTCGCGCGGCCTGGCGGTGGTGCGCTTCGACTTCACCGGGCTTGGCGAAAGCGGCGGCGACTTCTCGCAGGCCACCTTCAGCGGCGACGTGCGCGACCTGGTCGCCATCGCCGCCCAGATGGCCGCGCAGGACATGGCCCCGAGGCTCCTGGTCGGCCACAGCCTCGGCGGGGCGGCGGTCCTGGCGGCTGCGCACGAAATCCCGGACGCCGCCGCCGTGGCGGTGATCGGCGCCCCGTTCGATCCGGCGCATGTGGAGCGCCTGCTGGGGCCGGGGCTGCAGCAGCTGCTCGAGACCGGCGAGGCGCAGGTCGACCTCGGCGGCCGGCCCTTCACCCTGCGGCGGAGCTTCGTCGACGACCTGAAGGCGCAGGACCAGCCGCACCGCATCGCCGGCCTCGCCCGGCCGCTGCTGATCCTGCATTCGCCGGACGACGACGTGGTCGATATCGACAACGCCACGCTCATCTTCCGCGCCGCGCATCATCCCAAGAGCTTCGTCTGCCTGGACGGCGCGGACCACCTGCTCACCCGCAGCCAGGACGCGGCCTATGCGGCGGAGGTGATCGCCGCCTGGGCCTCCCGCTACCTGGCGCCGTCCGCGCCGTCGCAGACCGCCGAAGAGCCCCCCGGCGTCGCGACCGCTGAAGGCGTCGGCCTGGACGGCTTCCAGGTGGAGGTGCGGACCGGCGGACTGAAGTTCATGGCCGACGAGCCGCTCGACATCGGCGGGGCGGGGGCGGGGCCCACGCCCTACCAGCTCGTCGCGGCGGGACTTGCGGCCTGCACGGCCATGACCCTGCGCCTCTACGCCCGCCAGAAGGCCTGGGCGCTCCGGCGGGTGAAGGTGCGGGTGACGCATTCCAAGTCGGCCGAGCGCACGCCGGCGGACCTGTTCCGCCGCGAGATCCTGGTCCAGGGCGAGCTGGACGAGGCCCAGCGCGCCCGGCTTCTGCAGATCGCCGGCAAGTGCCCGGTGCATCGGACGCTGGAGGCCGGCTCGGCCATCGAGACCTTGGCGGCGGACGAGGCGCCTAGGCCAGACGCCGTCCGTTGACGGCCGCCAGCCTCAGCGACGGCAATCCGGTCTCGTCGGAGGCGCACAGCCGAAGCAGCTTCAGTTCGCCGATCGGCTGATGCCTGAGCACGGCGACCGGCGTCAGCGGCTGATACAGGCCGAGCATCCGGTCGTGCGGCGCGGCCTCGGCCCTGAGCGGCGCCAGCAGGATCTCGAGCCGCGCCGGCGGTCCTTCGGGCGTCTGCGCGTCGGCGATCAGCACCACCGGCTCGGCCGAGCGGCGGGCCGCCTCCAGGGC
>FTHP01001208.1_pt1 | contig 11451 bp, 11 predicted proteins | sample 1640961 | NCBI WGS metagenome assembly FTHP01 (sample SAMEA3914788, study PRJEB12502) | metagenome | biome: forest; material: soil | place: Canada | collected 2011-07-03 | depth 0.1 m
CCTGCGCTTGGCCCTGGGGCTGCATGTCGCCGCCCATCACGCCGAAGGCCAGCCAGGGCGCCCTGTCCTTCATCGCGAAGCCTGGAATGATGGTGTGGAACGGCCGCTTGCCCGGCGCATAGAGGTTCGGGTGGCCGTCCGTCAGCGCGAACAGTTCGCCCCGGTTCTGGAACATGAAGCCCAGGCCGTCGGGGGTGAGGCCCGAGCCCATGCCGCGGAAGTTGGACTGGATCAACGAGACCATCATCCCGCCCGAGTCCGCAGCGCACAGATAGGTGGTGTCACCGTGCCCGGGCGCCTGACCGGGGGCCAGATCACCGAGCAGACGGTCGGGCCGGATCATTGCGGCGCGTTCGGCGGCATAGGTCTTGGAGTTCAGCCAGTCGATCGGGGCCTCGGCGAAGGCGGGGTCGGCGAAGAACCGCGCCCGGTCCTCGAAGGCAAGGCGCTTCGCCTCGGCCTGGTGGTGCAGGCTCTGCGCCGACTGGAACCCCATGGCGCCCAGGTTGAAATGCTCCAGGATGTTCAGGATCTGCAGCGTGGTCAGGCCCTGGGTGTTGGGCGCCAGGCCATAGACCTCCACGCCGCGATAGTCGGTCTTAAGCGGCGCGGTCCAGTCAGACGCGTGGCCCGCCAGGTCCTCGCGCGTCATCCACCCGCCGATGCGCTTGAAGTAGGCCGCGATGATCGTCGCGATTTCGCCGTCGTAGAACGCCTCCGGCCCGCCCTCGGCGATCAGGCGATAGGTCCGGGCCAGGTCGGGATTGCGGTAGATCTGCCCCTCGGCCGGTGTCGCGCCGCCAGGCGCATAGACGGCCTGCATGTTGGCGGTCTCCTCCACCCTCGGGTCCGAGACCAGCGCCGCGACGTTGCTTCGCCACACCGCCGCAATGGTCTGGGCGACGGGGGTTCCATCCTCGCCCGCCGCGATGGCCGGCTCGAACAGCCGCTTCCAGTGCAGCCTGCCGTAGCGCCTGTGCAGCCGCCCCCAGCCCTCGACCGCGCCCGGCACGCTGACCGACGCCGCGCCCCGTGGCCAGATCTGATCGTTCACGGCGCGCCGACGATGTTCCTCCAGGCTCAGCCCCCGGGGCGAACGGCCCGAGCCGTTGAGACCGACGACGGCCCCGGCGCCCGGATCCCACAGCAAGGCGAAGACGTCGCCGCCGATTCCGCACATGGTCGGTTCGACCAACCCGAGCAGGGCATTTGCCGCGATGGCGGCGTCCACCGCCGAACCGCCCTCGCGCAACACATCGACGGCGGCGAGCGTCGCCAGGGGGTGCGCGGTGGCTGCGGCCCCGCGCGCGCCCCACACCGTGGAGCGGCCCGCGAACGGCGCGCCCGCGATGCGGTCGCCCGCGTAAATCCGTGACCTGTCCATGCGCCTAATAGAGGCGCAACGGCCGCCCGCCGCAATCGCCGGACGCCGATGGCGGGCGAAGGCCTCAGGCGGTTTTTTCGGGGCCCCACACGGCCAATTCGTTGCCGGCCGGATCGTGGAAGTGGAAGCGACGGCCGCCGGGGAAACTGAAGATCTCCCGCACGATCACCCCGCCGGCGGCCTTGACCTTGGCCTGCACGGCCTCGAGGTCCTCGCCGTAGAGGATGACGAGGGGCTTGTTCACCGCCTCCGCGGAGTCGGCATAAAATCCGCCGTCCAGGCCTTCGCTGAAGGCGGCGTATTCCGGTCCGTAATCGATGAAACTCCAGCCGAACGCCTCGGCGAAGAATGCTTTCACCGCCGGCAGCGACGCGCCCCTCGCCGGCAGCTCCACATAGTCGACTTTTCCTGTCACCTGCATGGCGTCACCCTCAAATGTTCCTTTTTTGTTCCTATCGCATCAGGCGCTGAAGGTAAAGACGCCGGTCTTGCGAATTTCCTGGTCTTCCAGCTCGCGCGTGGTCTGCACCTCGTAGCTGGCCAGCAGTTCGAGTCCCTCGCGGGGCAGGTAGGCGCGGCCGGGATCGCCGATCAGCACCCGCGCGCCCTTCAGATGGGCCGCGTGCAGCCAGTGCCGCACCCGGTCGGCGAGCGGCCACTCGTAACAGATGTCGCCGGCGCAGATCAGGTCGACCTCGGGCGCCTCGACATCGAGCAGATCGTCGCCCCGGAACTCCACCTCCACGCCATTGACCGCTGCGTTCAGCGCGACCGCCGCCGCGCAGAAGGGATCCACGTCGCAGGCGAGCACGTGGGCGGCGCCCGCGCACATGGCGGCGATGGCGACGAGCCCGGAACCGGTGGCGAAGTCCAGCACCCGCCGTCCCGCGGCCTCGGCCGGATGGTCGATCAGATAGCGCGCCAGCGCCTGGCCGCCGGCCCAGGCGAAGGCCCAGAACGGCGGGTCCAGCCCCGTCTGCTGCAGGGCCTCCTCGGTCTTGCGCCAGATCGGCTCCACCTCGTCGGCCAGGTGCAGCTGTAGTTCCGGCGCGTGAGGGGGTCTTTGCAGGACGGTGTGATCGAGGATGAACGCGCGCCGGTCCAGGATCATCCGGTGGTGACGGATTGCGGCGTGACCGACGTCGGAGAGCCGGCGAATTCCGCGGCGTAGGCGGGTGACAGGGCGTCCTCGAACGCCGCCAGTGGCACCGTCACCTCGTAGGTTCCTTCGGCATACGGGCCGATGGCATAGGGATCGAACAGGAAGGTCAGCCCGCCCAGCTTGCCGGAGATCACTGAGGGGGCGAACACGAAGTTGGAGTCCGCCCACTTGGGGCATGGCCAGGTCTGAGGGTCGGACGTCGATCCGCTGCGCGCCGCCTTGGCGTTATGGATGGCCGTGCAGAGCGCCGCGTCCAGCCGCACCTGGTCTGCGTTGGGCCTGAACAGGGCGCCCCGCTGGATTTCCTTGTCGCTGACCGGATCCCACAACAGGGCTTCGGAGCCATTGTTGGGATGCGCGCCGCCGGCGTAGTCGTACCAGGTCTCCCAGGCGCTCAGGAGGTGTGGAGTCGCGGCCGTCAGCGTCCAGCTGATGGAGTGCTCATAGGGCCGCACCGTCCCGCCCTTCTGGCGCACCCGGTCGTGGTCGTTCCGGGCCTCGGTGATGAAGGTGGTCAGCTCTCGAACCCCGTCCTCGTAGAGCTTGAACCTGAGCGCGGCGTCGCCGGCGATCGCCGGCGCCAGGGTCAGGTGGACGGACGCGTCGGGAGTCGTCTGGGCGTACGACATGCGCGGCGGCGGCTGGGGGGGCTTGGCGGCTTGTTTCCGCTGGCAGCCGGTTACCGCGATCGCCGCCAGCGCGACCATGGCCAGGATCCTGACGCGATTCATCCCAGCCCTCCAGAGAACACGGCGCCATGACGCCACAAGCCGGCTATCATCGCCGCGAACAGAATCAGTCCCGCTTCCCGATTTGACCGGAACAGCCGCAACGCCTGAGCGCCGTCAGCGATGTTCAGGCGCGAGGCCTGCCAAGACAGGTGCAGGGCGTAGAGCCCCGCCAGGGGCAGGAACAGTGGCCCAAGGTGCGCCACGGCGGCGGCGATCAGCGCGAGCGCAACGGCCAGCACGTAGAAGCCCAGGACCGCCGTCGGCGCCCGGGGCCCCAGGCGCAGCGCTGAGGACTTCACGCCCGCCAGCGCGTCGTCCTCCATGTCCTGCACCGCGTAGATGGTGTCGTAGCCGAGCGTCCAGAACAGCCCCGAGGCGTAGAGCAGGACCGCGGGCCAGCCCAGGCTCCCGGTCGCCGCCGCCCAGCCGAGCAGGGCGCCCCAGTTGAAGGTCAGGCCCAGCCACGCCTGCGGCCACCATGTGATCCGCTTCATGAATGGATAGGCCGCCACCAGGCCGAGCGATCCGACCCCAAGGGCGATCGACGCGGGCTTCAGACTGACCAGGATGGCGAGGCCGATCAGGCTCAGCACCAGCAGATAGGCCCAGGCCTGCTTGACGCTGATCTGGCCCGACGGAATGGGGCGAAGCGCGGTCCGCGCCACCCTGGCGTCCACCTCGCGATCGACGATGTCGTTATAGGCGCAGCCTGCGCCGCGCATCACCAAGGCGCCGATGGCGATCAGGGCCAGCAGCCTCAGATCGGGCCCGTGGCCCTGCGCGGCGCCCGCCAGAGCTACGGCCTGCCATCCGGGCAACATCAGCAGCCACGCGCCGATCGGCCGGTCGAACCGACCCAGCTTCAGCCAGGGCCGCAAGGGTTGGGGCGCTAGTCGGTCGACCCAGTTGTCGGCCGGCGCGTCGGGGAGGGGCGCCACGGTCATGGCCGCCTCTCCTGCGCCCGGGCGGCGGCGCGATCAAGCTCCGACGCGATGCGCCGTACAGGGCGCGGGCGACAAGCTATGCTGGGCGCCGTTCGACGGTCGCAAAGGGTATCCCCCATGATCCAGCCAATGACCCGTCCCATCATGGGCATGGCTGCCCTGGCGGTTGTCGCGGGGCTCGCCCTTGCCGGCTGTTACATCTCGAGCGGCCTGCTGCTCGATCCGGGCTCCGCGCTTCAGCCGATCCCCGGCGGCGACTATGTGAGCTCGGATGGTTCGGTGCGGCGGCTGACTGTGTTGCCGGACGGCTGGTACGCCCAGCGCATGCGCCAGCCCGGCGGGGCGTGGGGACCGAGCGGTAAGCTGCTGGCCAACCGGCTCGGCAAGATCGGCGGCCGCGACGTCTATGTCGTCGCCCAGTACGCCAGGGACATCCCCGGCTATGTCTACGCCGTCGTGGCGGTTCGCGGCGACGGTTTCGCGCTTGCGGCCCCCGACTGCTCCAAACCGGCCGACACCGCCCTGGCCCGGACTTGGGGCGGGCGGCCCGAGACCCTCAAGGACCTGGACAAGATCTGCAGCTTCAGCAGCGGCCGGTCCCTGTTTGGCGCGCTTCGTGAATTTGCCGCGCGGGCGGAATTCGAGGCGCCGTATCGGCGCCGCGGTTCGACCTCGCCCTAGGCCAGCTCGAGGGCTACCCCCCCGCGATCTCGGTCGCCTTTAGCGGCCCAATCGACCTCCTGGCACAGGTCCTTCAGATAGCCACGCAGGCGCAGCAGGGGTTCGGTGTTGACGCTGTAGACGTTCAACGCGCCGCGCTTGCGGTAGCCGACCAGCCCCGCATTGAGCAGCACCTTCAGATGCTGGGAGATCGCCGCGCGGGAAATCGGAAAGCCTGAGGCCAGCCGGCCGACCGAACTCGGCTGCTCCGCCAGTCGCTCGATCATGGCCCGCCGAACGGGGTCCGACAGCGCGCCCAGAGCGATCGTCCGGTCCGGGTCGGCTCCAGCTCTGGCGTCCAAGGTTTCGCAGTCTGAACCCAGCAATGCCAGGTGTGAAGGGCTATCGGCGCCCGTTGAAACGAGTCTATTGGAAGAATAGTCCCCGATTTGCTTGATTACAGGATTGTAATCATCACCGATTCGGGATTCCGGGTTGCAAACATTCCCCATAATGTGCCACGCATATGCAGTAGTCGCGGGTGAGTCTTCATGCATCCGGCGGCCCAGAGGGTGACTTTCGCTCGTGCAGGGGGTAGCGTCACGACGGGGACGGGCGTCAGGCTCGCTGGAAGCGCCGGTGACCCGGCCTTCGAGCGATGCGGAGCGTGCTGTCAGCTTGCGGGGCATGGAAGATCCGGCGGGCGGCGGCATGGATGAGACCTTGGCGAATGGAAGGCGCGTCGCGGGCCGGGCGAAAGGCCGCGGTCCCGACAAAAACCTGATGGTTCGCCGATGAACGAGCATTTCCGGCCAGATCTGGGTCCCGCCGCCCTGATGGACGGGCGCGACGCCCGCATCGACCTTGCGCATCAGATCGATTTTGAACTCGGCGGCCTGCGGGTCCAGCCGTCCATCTGCGAGGTGGTCGACGACACAGGCCCGACCCGCCTGGAGCCTCGCGTCATGCAGGTGCTGGTGGCCTTGGCGAGGGCCGAGGGCTCGGTCGTGTCGCGCGACGACCTGATCGCCAGTTGCTGGGGCGGTCGGATCGTCGGCGAGGACGCCATCAACCGTTGTGTGGCGCGCCTGCGACGCCTGTTCGAGACCTCCGGATCAAACGCCTCGATCAGCACGTTCCCCAAGGTCGGCTATCGGCTCGACGCCGTGGGCGGCCGCACCCAGGACAGGCCGCGCCCGACGCTCAAGCGGTATCTGCTGCACTGGCCGGTCATCGCCTTGGTCCTGGTGTTGCTTGTGGCTGGCGTGGGGGTCCTGAGCTACGCCGGACGCCCGGCGCAGTGGATGGTCGCCGGCTATCGCCCTTTCGCCGCCGAGACCCTGATCGAGCGGCATCCCGCCTTCTCGCCGGACGGTCGGACCCTGGCCTACTCGGTGGGGCCGGACACCGACAGCCGCCGGATCATGGTGCGGCCACTGGCCGGAGGAGCCAGCGAGCAGGTCTCCAACGGCCCTGGAGACGACTACGCGCCGGCCTGGTCTCCGGCGGCGGACCGCATCGCCTTCGCGCGCTACCTGCCGGGTCGTCCATGCCAGATTGTCGCGAGACCGATGCCAGCCGGGCCCGAGACCGTGATCGGACGGTGCCTCCGCGACGCCCGCACGCGCCTGGCCTGGTCCAGATCGGGCCGGGAGCTTTATTTCACGGATATCCAGACCGGCGGCGACGCGTCGGCCGTGAAGGCGCTGGACCTCACCACCGGCGCCATCCGGGACCTGACCCGTCCCAGCGCCCAGGCGGGCGAGAGTGACGCCGAGCCCGCGCTGTCTCCGGACGGCGGCAGGCTGGCGTTCGTGCGCGAGCGCTCGTGGGGCGCGCCGGCGCTGATGACGCTGGATCTGAACACCGGGGCGGTCACCCGCGCCCCGACGCGGGGCGTCACGCCCGGCGGCGTGACCTGGACGCCCGACGGCAAGAGCCTGATCGTGGCCTCGGATCGGGGCGGCGACTACAGCCTTTGGCTGGTCCAGACCCGCGGCGATGGTCAGCCTCGCCGGCTGCTGACCGGCCTTCGGGCCATCGGAAGGGTGACGGTCTCCCACGGGGGCGACCTTGCGCTGGAGACCGACAGCGCACGCATCAACCTGGAGCGTGTGGGCGACGCCGGCCAGATCGCGCCGGCCAACAGCTCCGACTGGGATCCGGACATCGCCCCCGACGGCGCGATCGCCTTCATCTCCAATCGTGGCGGCGGCGAAGCGGTCTGGATGCTGCGGCCGGGTCAGCCGGCGTCCCAGGCGACCTACATCGACTTCGACCGAATCTACGGCGTGCGCTGGTCGCCGGATGGCCGGAGGATCGCTTTCGTGGCCGCGCGGGGCGACGAAGCGGGGCTGTATGTCGCCAATGCGGACGGACTTGGCGTGGTCCGATTGAAGGCCACGGGCCTCGATCTGGGCGAGCCGATCTGGACCGCCGACGGATCGGGGGTGATCGTCCCGTCGCGGGATGCGACCGGATGGCGTCTGATCCAGTCGTCGCTCGACGGACGCGGGCCCGTCCGGGCTGTGTCCGACTATGGCTGGGTCTCGGTGCGTGTGGGCGACGGCGCCCTGTTCGGCGTGAGGGCCGATGCGCCGGGCGTCTGGCGGGTCCAGCGGGACGGACGGCGGGTGCTGGTCGCCGATGGCGTCAGCGCCGCCAACGCCGAGGACTGGGCCGTGGCGCGCGGCGGCGTCTATGTACTGAAGCGCAGCGGCCGCAACGACGGGGATCTGTACAGCAGCCCGCTTGCCGGGGGACCGGCCCGTCTTGTCGGCCATCTCGCACATGTGTCGGACGAGCCTGGTCTGGCCGTGGATCCCAGGACGGGCGCGCCGGTGTTCCCTCGGGTCATCGTGGACGATTCCGATATCGGGCTGATGACCTTGAAACGTTGAGGTCCGGCGCGACCTTGCTCTAGCCGCGTTCCAGCATCCGGCGCAGGGTTCCGATCTCGTCGGCCTCGCGTGAGGGTTTGTCCCAGCGAATGCGGCTGATCCTGGGGAAGCGCATGGCGACGCCGGACTTATGCCGGCCGGATGCCTGCAGCCCCTCGAAGGCCACCTCCAGCACCAGGCCGAAATCCCGGTCGGCGCGCACGGATCGCACCGGGCCAAACCGCTCGATGGTGTTGTCGCGGACGAACTTGTCGAGCAGCTTCAACTCTTCGTCGGTGAAGCCGAAATAGGCCTTGCCCACAGGCGTCAGCTTGCCGTCGTCCCAGACCCCGAAGGTGTAGTCTGAATAGAAGCTCGAGCGTTTGCCGTGGCCCCGCTGGGCATACATCAGGACGGCGTCCACCAGATGCGGGTCGCGCTTCCACTTGAACCATGGCCCGCGCGGGCGGCCCGCCTCGTAGATGGACTCCCACCGCTTGAGCATCAGGCCCTCGGCCGCCTGCGCATCGCCCGGCGGCGGCGCCGCGCGCAGGCGCGCGAGCTCTTCCCAGTTGGCGAACGGCTGCAGCGGCGACAGGTCGATCCGGGACGATCCGACGGCGCCCACCAGGGCCTCCAGCCGCGCGCGGCGCTGCACGAAGGGCAATTGGCGCAGGTCCTCGGCGCCGTCGGCCAGGATGTCATAGGCGCGGATCGCCGCTGGAAGCTCGGCCGCCAGTTTGGCGTCGACGGTCTTGCGGTTCAGGCGCTGCTGCAGTTCGCCGAAGCTGGCGACCCGCCCGCCCCGCATGATCAGCAGTTCGCCGTCGAGCACCCCTTCGAAGTCCAGCGCCTCGACCACGTCGGGAAAGGCCTTGGCGATGTCGTCGCCGGTGCGGCTGAACAGCCGGCGCACGCCGCGCTCGCTGATCGCCTGCACGCGGATGCCGTCCCACTTCCACTCGGCGGCATAGTCGTCCGCGTCCAGGCGCTCGAAGTCCACCGCCTCGTCGATGGCCTGGGCCAGCATGACCGGACGGAACCGGCCGGGATGATTGGCGGCGGGCCGCTCGCTGCGCCCTTCCAGCCAGGCGAAAAGATCGTCATAGGGCGGCGCCTGGCCGTGCCACAGCTCCTCGATGTCTGAGACGGCGACCGGTCCTAGTTCGGCCAGCGCCTGCTTGGCCAGCCGCGCCGACAGCCCAACCCGCAGGCCGCCGGTCATCAGCTTGAGCAAGGCCCAGCGCCCGTCCGCGTCCAGCGCGTCCAGCCAGCCCTCCAGCAGGCGCGGGACCTGGGCCCGCGAGGCGCCATGCAGGGCGTCGACCACCTCCGACAATTCGGGCTCGCGATTGGCGCCGGGGCGGGCGGGCCAGACCAGAGCGACGGTCTCGGCGAGGTCGCCGACGTAGTCGTAGGACCAGGCGAATAGCACCCCGTCCATGCGCGCCTCTACCGCCTTGCGGATCATCGCCGGCTTGGCGGCGTCGAACACCAGGTCTCCGGTGAGGGCGGCCAGGGCCCAGCCCCGTTCGGGGTCGGGCTGCCGCTTTAGGAACTCCCGCACCAGGGTGAGCTTGGCGTTGCGCGAGGTCGTGAACGACAGCCGGCTCAGGAGCTCGGCGAAGGCGCGCATGGCCTATTCGGTCTCCACGGGCCGCACGATGACGACGTTTCCCGCCTCGAAATCGAGCTCGGGCGCGTTGGCGCGGGTGAAGGCCACCATCCAGGTCGGGCCGCCGCCGTCGGGCGTGACCTCAAGCAGGTCACCGGCGCCGAAATTCAGCACTGCCTTGATCTTCCCCAACACGGTCCCGTCCGGCGCGCGGGCCTGAAGTCCGATCAGATCGGCCTGATAGAACTCCTCCTCGTCCGGGGGCGGCAGGGCCGAGCGGGGGACGTGTAACTCCAGCCCCCTCATGGCGTCGGCCTGTTCCTTGGCGGCGACCTCGGCGACGCGCGCGATCAGTTCGCCCTTGGCGGTCCGTCCGGAGATCAGCGTCAGCGCCGGCGCGCCGTCGGCGGTGCTGAGCGTGCGGAACGTCAGCAGCGTCATCGGATCGTCGGTGTAGGCGCGGATGCGCACCTCGCCCTTGACGCCGAAGGCGCCCGCGACGCGCCCCACCACCATCAACCTGCGCGGATCGCTCATCAGCCTCATATCCCCCACAGCAGACCGCCGTGGAAGAGGGCCCTGACCCTCACACGGTCCAGCGCACTGCCAAGTCCCGGCAAATCCGTCTATGACCCCGGCGCGGAGACGATAGGCCCATGGCGCCAGAGATTTCGGTGGTGATCCCGGTGATGGACGAGGAAGGCAACGTCGCCGCCCTCGCCCGCGAGATCGCCGTCGCGTTCGCCGACCGCCCTTTCGAGATGATCTTCGTCGACGACGCCAGCCGCGACGGAACTCGTGCGGCGCTCATCGGCCTGAAGTCCGCCTATCCCTCGCTGCGGGTGATCGCGCATCAGCGCAACGCCGGCCAGAGCCGCGCGCTGCGATCGGGGGTGGAAGCGGCGAGGGCGCCGATCGTGGTCACCCTGGACGGCGACGGCCAGAACGATCCTGCCGATGCGCCCAGACTGGTCGAGCGGCTGCTGGTCGGGGGTCCCCGCCTGGGCCTGGTGGGGGGCTTGCGCCTGCGGCGACGGGACAGCTGGTCCAAGCGCCTGGCCTCGCGGATCGGCAACGACGTGCGTCGGCGCATCCTGCGCGACGACAGCGTCGACACCGGCTGTGGGCTGAAGGTGCTGCCCCGGGCGGTGTTCCTCCGCCTGCCCTATTTCGATCACATGCACCGCTTTCTTCCGGCGCTGGTGAAGCGCGAGGGCCTGAGCGCGGAATTCGTCGAGGTGAACCACCGCCCGCGCGGGTCCGGCATGTCGAAATATTCCAACCTTCGGCGGCTGTGGGTGTCGCTGGGCGACCTTGTCGGCATGGTCTGGCTGCTGAGCCGCGCACGCTCGCCTGGGGGGGTGTCGGAACCCTGAAGGTTGTTAAGCATTGCGGCAGGGTCGAAAGCCGTTAACTCTTGCGCCCGGATCCAGACTTCTGGGGGAGGTCGCCGTGTTCGCTGCGTTTCCGTTGCTGGCCTTGCCGGTGATTATCTACAATCTGATGCTGCTGACCATGCAGGGAGGATTGAAGACGGACGGCGCGGCCGCGCGCCTGACCAATCCCCTGTTCAGCATCCATATGACCTCCGGCGGCCTGTGGCCGGTCACCCTGGGCGACCTGTTCCTGGGCGGGTCGCTGGTGGTGCTGTTCATCGAGCTGCTGAAGTCCACCAACAGCCGTAATGTGGCGATCATCAATCATTCGCTGTCGATGATCCTGTTCGTGGTGTGCCTGGTGGAATTCCTGCTGCTGAAGGGCTTCGCCACCTCGGTGTTCTTCCTGGTCACCCTGATGGTGCTGCTCGACGTGCTGGCCGGCTTCATCGTGACCATCGTCTCGTCCCGCCGCGACATCGACCTCGACGCTGGCTGACCGCGACCTCGGCGAACCGCCCAGGCTAGCGCGGCGCTTGCGGGGCGGCCGCTATGGCGGCGCGCACATGGTCTATGGCTTTGACGATGTGGTCGGCGAACTGCAGCCCCAGCAGGGTGGCGTGAGCCGCGTTCGGCACGTTCTCGTAATAGCCGCTCTTTGAGCGCCGCGCGGGTTCGGCGCGCTGCTCGTCCCATGCCG
>FTHP01000091.1_pt1 | contig 11347 bp, 9 predicted proteins | sample 1640961 | NCBI WGS metagenome assembly FTHP01 (sample SAMEA3914788, study PRJEB12502) | metagenome | biome: forest; material: soil | place: Canada | collected 2011-07-03 | depth 0.1 m
CCCCGGGAGCCGCTCCCCCAGCCCCTCGAGCGCCTCCGCCTCGTCCGCGGGGGGAGTCCCCGCCGTGGAGCACGCCGACGTGCCAGGGCCGCGCCTCCCCGTCCATCTCAGGCGTGAAGCTGTGCACCGAGATCACGACCGCTGCCGGGCCGCCCGCGGCCTCGCGCACGTCGAGCAGGGAGGCGATGCCGGCGTGGTAGGGCGCGTGGATCGCCGCCAGGCGGGTCTGCACGTCTTCGGCCGACAGGTCCCGATTGGCGGGAACCGCGATTCCGTCCGACACGTCCGGAACCAGGTCCGGGTGTTCCGGGGGCCGGTTGCAGTCGATCACCAACCGGGAATAGGCCTGCCGTATCACGCAGGCGTCCAGCCGCTGGCCGAGCCTTGACGCCAGGGCGCCGGCTCCGATGTCCCAGCCGATGTGCAGGTCGACCTCGCCTGGCTCTAGGCCCAGCCCGCCCAGACTCCGGGGGATGGCCTGTCCGGCGTGGTCGCAAACCAGCACAAGCGGCGAAGAACCGCCCGCATTCTGGACGATCAGCGGTTCCGGGTCCTCCGGCGACAACAACCGGCTCAGAGTCCCGGCCATTGATGCGTTCATGCGGGCAAGCCCATGCAAGTCCTTCGAATCAGACATCTCACCCGTTACCGCCCTGAGTCGCGGTCGCCAATGATCCGCTGCCGGTGACGCCGATGCGGGACGCTTATTTCGGCGGGACTGGCGACTTCCTGGGCAAGGATGTCGAGGCGGATGTGAAGAGGGCGACTTTGCCGGGTTTGGCAGAACCTCAAACGCTCCGATGCGTTGGCTGGAGAGCCGCATAGGGCGAGGTCAGGAGGAAGTGATGCTCATCCGCACGGGCTACCAGATCACCTTTGACTGCCGCGCGCCCACGCCCATGATCCTGATGCTGAGCGTCCGGCCCGAGCGTTTCGGCGACCTGGTCAATCCCCAGGCCTTGCACGTCTTCCCGCAGACGCCCGTCCGCGAGTATCGGGATGGCTTCGGCAACGTCTGCCACCGCCTGACGGCGCCGGCGGGCCGCATAACCTTCTCGGCCGACAGCCTGATCCGCGACAGCGGCCTGCCTGACGAGGCTGCGCCACGCGCAAAGCAGCTGCCGGTGGACGAACTCCCTGACGACACGCTGGTCTACCTTCTGGGCAGCCGCTACTGCGAGACGGAGACCCTGACGGACATGGCGTGGTCGGAGTTCGGCCAGACCGAGCCGGGCTGGGCGCGGGTCCAGACGATCGTGGACTATGTCCATGAACACCTGACCTTCAGCTATGCGGCGGCCCGGTCAACCCGCACGGCCCTTGAGGCGCATCACGAACGGCTGGGCGTCTGCCGCGACTTCGCCCACCTGGCCATCACGCTCTGCCGCTGCATGAACATCCCCGCGCGCTATTGCACGGGCTACCTCGGCGACATCGGTGTGCCAGCCCTCCCGGCGCCAATGGATTTCAGCGCCTGGTTCGAAGTCTTCCTGGGAGGGAGATGGCGGACCTTCGACGCCCGCCACAATCAGCCCCGCATCGGGCGGATCTGCATGGCCAGGGGTCGCGACGCTACGGACGCGGCCATCACCACCGCCTTCGGCAAGGCGGATCTTGTGAAGTTCGAGGTCATCACGGAGGAGGCGGAGTCTGTCCCTTCCGCGAAGCCGCGGACGGTGGACTCCATCGGCGACCTGCAAGCCCAGGCTGCCCATTAGGGGGCCGGCGCGCCGGCGTTGAGCCGGCGCGCCGCCCATCGTCAGTCCTAGAGGAACATGTAGTCCTGAGACGACAGCTGATGGCTGTTGGCGATCTGGATCAGGATGTAGCCGCCGGCCGACGCGTTGGTCGGGTCGACGATGTGGTAGTACTGCTTGGTGGTGTCGGCCACGAGGTGGTGCTGGGCGTCATAGGTCCCGGCATAGTGGTCGAACGTCAGGGTCGTGCCCTTGCCGAAGCCTGAGAAGCTCAGGAAGTCGTGCTCGGCCGACAGGTTCGACAGGTCCTTCACGTGGAAGTCCATGATCTGGTCGACCCGGCCCGAATAGCCGTTGTTCTGGCCCAACGTATTGACCAGATCGCCGGAGAAGAAGGTGAAGGTGTCGTTGCCGGCCCCACCCTTCATCATGTCGGCGCCCGAGCCGCCGCGAACGACGTCGTTGCCGGCGTTGGCGTCGATGTGGTCGTCGCCCGAACCGCCGTTGATGCGGTCGGCGCCGGAGCTGCCGGTGATCGTGTCGTTGCCGCCAAGCCCGTTGTAGGTCGTCGGCGTAGTCAGGGTGACAACGTCAGGACCATTGGTGCCCAGCACCGAAGGCGGTACAGGTACAGTCATCTAGATACTCCCGAAAGTGGATTAACCACAATGCAAAGTTAATTCCGTGGCATCTCATATGTCTGCATGTATTGGGCCACAATCCCCGGCAACCAAGGGGGGAATTTGGCGTTCTGTTCCTCACTATTCAGACGATAACTATATAAAGAACTTATAGTATTGGACGATGATGGTTAATCTGAAGGCCTGATACGGGGTCGCCCGCCGATCGGAGTCCCGGCTTGGGATGGTCGCCGCGCGGGACGTATACTGGTTGGCCGTGAGAACGGGGCGAACGCATGGACTACGATCTGGTGGTGATCGGCTGCGGCGCGGCGGGCCTGTCGGCGGCGGTCAGTCACGCCTCCGCCGTGCGTGGGCGCGGGCGGGCAGCCCGCATCGCCGTTCTGGAGCGCGCCACGAAGGAGGGGCGAGGCGGGGCCACGCGGTGGACCAGCAGCTGGTTCCGCATCACCGAGGACCGCCGGCTGGATCCGAACTTCGTCGGCCAGATGGACCAGGTCTCCGGCGGCAGGGCCGACCTGGACTACTGCCGCACCCTGGAGCGGGAGGTCGGCGCGACGCTCGACTTCCTGGAGCGCAGCGGGGTCGAGCTGACCTTCTTCAGGCAGCCCTTCCCCAACCGCAACACCGGCGGCGGGCTGGGCATGCCAGCCCTGGGCGGCGTCGGGATCGTCGACGGTCTCGCCGCGCTTGTGGACGCCACGCCGGGCTCCGAGATCCTGTACGAGACCGAGGCCGTGACCCTCAGCTTCTCCGACAGAGGGCGCATCGATGGCCTGATGGTCCGCGGGCGGGACGGACTGCTGCGCAGGCTCGCCGCCCCGGCCGTGGTGATCGCCAGCGGCGGTTTCGAAGGCAACCCCGAGATGCTGACGCAGTACCTCGGCAGGGGCGGGGGCGAACTGCCCCTGATCGCGCCCACCCTCGCCAATAACCGGGGCGACGGCATCCGCATGGCCATGGACGCCGGCGCGGACACCGCCGGCCAGTTCGACATGTTCCATGGCGAGCCGATCGACACCCGCAGCAGCAAGCCGGACGCGGTGATCTACGGCTTTCCCTACGGCATCCTGGTCAACGGTCAGGCGCGGCGCTTCTTCGACGAGGGCAAGGACAGCTTCGACTCCACCTTCGAGGAACTGGCCTTCGAGATCTGGCGCAACCAGGGCCAGACTGCCTTCTTCATCGGTGACCAGACCACGCTCGGCGTCGAGCCCATCGGGGTGATCATGCTCACCGATCAGCCGCCGGTGACGGCGGGCAGCCTCGTCGAACTCGCCGACAGGCTCGGCCTTGAGGCGACAGCCCTGGAGCGGACGGTGGGCGAATTCAATGCAGCGGTGGGTCCGGGCGAGTTCAACCCCCACATCCGCGACGGCAAGGCGGCCACGGGGATTTCGCCGCCCAAGTCCAACTGGGCCTTCCCCATCGAGACGCCGCCCTACATCGCCTACCCCCTGACCTGCGCCATCACCTTCACCTTCGGCGGGGTGCGGACCGACAGCCAGGCGCGGGTGGTGACGCCGGCGGGGACGGTGATCCCCGGCCTCTATGCTGCGGGCGAGGTCACCGGCCTCTACTATCGGCAATATCCGGCCGGGACGTCGGTGCTGCGGGCGGCGACCTTCGGCCGCATCGCCGGCGCCCACGCGGCCCTGGCCTGAGCGCGGAGGGCGGGGCCGTGGACATCGTGCATGCCGGCGCCATGGCCTGGGGCGAGAACCTCGCCGCCCACCGCCAGGGCGGCATGGCCCACAAGGTGCTGTTCGAGGGCGAGGAGGGGAGCTGCGACAACTACGTCCTGGTCCTGGCCAACGAGGGTTCGGACTACTTTTCGCCGCGCCACCGCCACGCCTGGGACCAGGTGCGGTTCTGCCTGGAGGGCTCGGTGCCCATCGGCCGGGAGCTGTCGGTGGACGCCGGCGAGGTCGGCTACTTCCCCGAAGGCGTTCCCTACGGCCCGCAGGAGGGCGGACCCGACCGGGTCGTGCTGCTGCTGCAGTTCGCCGGCTCCAGCGGCCTCGGCTACCTGAGCGCCGCCCAGCTGAGGCGCGGCCGTGAGGCCCTGCTGGCCGAGGGCCGGTTCGAGAAAGGCGTGTTCCGCCGCACCAGCGGCGAGGGCAAGGCCAATCAGGACGCCTATGAGGCCCTCTGGCGCCACATCACCGGCCGGCCGATCCGCTACCCCAAGCCCCGATACAAGGCCCCGATCGTGATGCGGCCGGAGAGCTTCCCATGGCGGGACATGGATGGCTCGCCGGGCGTTCGCCGCCGGGAGCTGGGGACCTTTCCCGAGCGGGACCTGTCGCTCGCCTTCATCTCCGTCGCCAAGGGCTCGGCCCATGCCGACAGCGACGCCCGGAAGAGACGGCTGATCTTCGTGCGGGAAGGGGACGGACGATGCGGCGAGGGGGCCTACCTCGCCCAGACCGCCATCCGCCTTGAGCCGGGCGAGACCGGGACGTTCACCGCGTCAGCCGACACGGAGCTCTTCGTCATCGCTGCTCCGCCGGTTCAGACCGCACCGTAGAGCGCGGTGATGGCGGAGCGGTAGCGCGCGTCGATCTGGTCGCGCAGGCGGTGGCGACCGCCGTCCACCACCAGATGGCCGCCAGCGTAGACCCGGTCGATCAGCCGGCGCCCGTGCACGAACACCCAGGCGTCCAGCAGCTCGTCGCCGCTGCGTCCCTCGAGATCGGGACAGCCCATGTCCAGGCACACGAAATCGGCCCGCATGCCCGGGGCGATCGAGCCCATCGGGCGGCCCAGCGCCTGTGCGCCGCCGCGCAGCGCGCCGTCCAGCAGCGCGCGACCCGTGCTGGGCCGCCGACGCGTCGCCAGTATGTTGCGTCCCAGGCTCGACAGCCGCTGGGCGTACTCCAGCTGGCGCAGCTCGCCGCCCGCGTCGATGCTGACGTTGGAATCCGTCCCGACGCCCCAGCGGCCGCCGGACTCCAGATAGGGCGCCGCGTCGAACACGCCGTCCCCCAGGTTGGCCTCGGTGATCGGACAGAGGCCGGCCACGGCCGCCGAGCCGGCCAGTCCCTGGAGCTCCTCGGGCGTGAGGTGGGTGGCGTGCACCAGGCACCAGCCCGCGTCGACGGTCTCATGCGCGAGCAGCCACTCGACAGGACGCTGTCCGGACCAGGCGAGGCAGTCCTCGACCTCCTGCAGCTGTTCGGCGGCGTGGATGTGGATCGGGGCCCCGTCCGCCAGCGCGACCACCAGCGCCAGCTCTTCGGGCGTGACGGCCCTCAGCGAGTGGGGCGCGACCCCGACTGTCGTTCCTGATGTCGCCCTGCAGGTCTCGACGATCCGTGAGAAGAGATCGATGTCGGTGATGAACCGCGCCTGCCCCGGCGTCGGCGGCGTCCCGCCGAACCCTGCGTGGGCATAGAACACCGGCAGCAGGGTCATGCCGATGCCGGTCGCGGCGGCCGCGGCGACGTGCCGGAGCGCCAGCTCGGCCGGCTCGTCATAGAGGCCGCCGTCCGCGGCTCGGTGCAGGTAGTGGAACTCGCCGACCGCGGTGAAGCCCGCCTCCAGCATCTCGGCATAGGCGTAGGCGGCCACGGCCTCGACCAAGTCGGGATCGAGCCGGCCGAGGAAGCGGTACATCACCTCCCGCCAGGTCCAGAAGCTGTCGTGATCAGGCCCGCGGCGTTCGGCCCGCCCGGCCATGGCCCGCTGGAAGGCATGGGAGTGGACGTTCGGCACGCCAGAGAGGGCCGCCGCCTCGTGAACGTCGTCCGGCTCCGGCTGCGCTCCAGGCGCGACGGAGACGATCAGGCCGGCCTCGACAGTCACCCGCACCTGCGAGGTCCACCCCTGCGGCAGCAGCGCGGTCTCGAAGAAGAATCCGCCCATCATCGGGCTCCGTCGGGTTTCGGCCTGCTGCGGGAGAGACTAGACATTGCTGAATTTGCCCAGGCTGAAGAGAGTCACGCAATGCGGTTCGACAGGCTGTGGCGAGACGGGGTGCTGGCCACCCTGTCGCCTGCCCGGCCGGGACTGGGGCTGATCACCGACGGCGCCATCGGCGCCACGGGCGGCCGCATCGCCTTCGCCGGTCCCCTGTCCGACCTGCCGGCCGACGTGGACGCGGCCCAGGTCATCGAGCTGGAGGGCCGGCTGGTGACGCCGGGCCTGATCGACTGCCACACCCATCTGGTCTTCGCCGGCGATCGCGCGGATGAGTTCGAGCAACGCATGGCGGGGGCCAGCTACGAAGACATCGCCGCGGCCGGTGGCGGCATCCTTTCCACCGTGCGCGCCACGCGCGCAGCCAGCGAGGCGGCGCTTCTCGGTTCGGCGCTGCAGCGGCTCGACCGCCTGATCGCCGAAGGCGTCACCACCATCGAGATCAAGTCCGGCTATGGCCTGGACCTCGAAGCCGAGCTCAGGATGCTCCGCGTCGCCCGCCAGCTCGGCCGCGAACGCCCGGTCGAGGTGGTGAGCTCGCTCCTGGGCGCGCACGCGCTGCCTCCGGAATATGCCGACAACCGGGCCGGCTATGTCGCTCTGGTGGCCGAAGCCATGATCCCGAGAGCCGCCGAGGCGGGGCTCGTCGACATGGTGGACGCTTTCTGCGAGGCGCTCGCTTTCAGCCCGGACGAGGTGCGGACCGTCTTCGCCGCCGCCCGCGGGGCAGGGCTCCCAGTCCGTTTGCACGCCGACCAGCGCACGGCCGGAGGCGGGGCCAAGCTGGCGGCCGAGCTTGGCGCGCTCTGCGCCGATCACCTGGAGTGGACCGACGACGCCGGCGCGGCGGCCATGGCCCGGGCGGGGACGACGGCGGTGCTGCTCCCCGGCGCGTTCTATGCCCTGCGCGACCAGCAGCGCCCGCCGGTGGAGCTGTTCCGAAGCCATGGCGTGGGCATGGCCGTCGCGACCGACTGCAATCCGGGCAGCTCGCCCCTGCTCTCGATCCTGACAGCCATGAACATGGCGGTGATCCTGTTCGGCCTCACGGTCGAGGAGGCGCTCGCCGGGGTCACCCTGCACGCGGCCCGGGCGCTGGGCCGGCAGGACCGCATCGGCTCTCTGGAGGTCGGCAAGCAGGCCGACCTCGCCATCTGGAACGCCACCCGGCCCGTGGACCTGGTCTACTGGATAGGCGCCCGTCCTCTCCACGCCCGGGTCTGGAAAGGGGAGCCGACCGCATGACCCCGGAGTGGCTCTTCGTCCAGCGCGGCGATGCGCCCCTGATCGTCAGCATCCCCCACGCCGGGACCCACATCCCCGCCGACATCGAGGCGCGCCTGGTCTCGCCCTGGCTGGGGCGCAAGGATGCGGACTGGTGGGTCGATCGCCTCTACGACTTCGCCGGCGGGATCGGCGCGACCGTGGTCCGGACGGCCATGTCCCGAACGGTGATCGACGTGAACCGCGACCCCTCCGGCGCCTCGCTCTATCCGGGCCAGGCGACCACTGGCCTCTGTCCCACCGAAACCTTCGACGGTGAACCGCTATACCGCGACGGCCAGGCGCTGGACGAGGCGGAGATCCAGGCGCGCCGGAACGCCGTCTTCGCGCCCTATCACGCCGCCCTGGCCGGTGAGATCGAGCGGCTGCGCGGTGTTCACGATCGCGTGGTGCTCTACGAAGCGCACTCGATCCCCTCGGTGGTCCCGCGCCTGTTCGAGGGGATGCTGCCCAACTTCAACATCGGCGCCAATTCCGGCCGAAGCTGCGATCCGGCCCTGACGTCGGCGGTGGAGAGCGTCTGCGACTCCACCGATTGGTCGCGCGCCACCAACGGCCGCTTCAAGGGCGGCTGGACCACCCGGCGCTACGGCGAGCCCGACCAGGGCGTGCACGCCATCCAGATGGAGCTGGCCTGCCGCGGCTACATGGCCGAGCCGGACGGGCCGCTGACGCCGCAATCCTGGCCCTCGCCCTATGATCCCGGGCGCGCGGCGGCGATGCGAGCCACACTCGCCCGCATCCTGGACGCCTGCATCGCCTTCGCACGGAGCCCGTCATGACCCGCCTGGACAACAGCCGCCTGATCCGATCGCCACGCGGCACGGAACTCTCGGCCAGGAGCTGGCTCACCGAGGCGCCGATGCGTATGCTGATGAACAACCTGGATCCCGACGTCGCCGAGCGCCCGGAGGAGCTGGTGGTCTATGGCGGCATCGGCCGGGCGGCGCGGGACTGGGAGAGCTTCGACCGCATCGTCGCCGTGCTGAAACGCCTCGGCGACGAGGAGACCCTGCTGGTGCAGTCGGGCAAGCCGGTGGGCGTCTTCCGCACCCACGCCGACGCGCCCCGGGTGCTGATCGCCAACTCAAACCTGGTGCCGCGCTGGGCCACCTGGGACCACTTCAACGAGCTCGATCGCAAGGGGCTGGCCATGTACGGCCAGATGACCGCGGGCTCGTGGATCTACATCGGCGCCCAGGGGATCGTGCAGGGCACCTACGAGACCTTCGCTGAAATGGGCCGACAGCACTACGGCGGCGACCTCGCCGGCCGCTGGATCCTGACCGCGGGCCTGGGCGGCATGGGCGGCGCCCAGCCGCTGGCGGCGGTGATGGCCGGCGCCTCGTGCCTGGCGGTGGAGTGCCAGCCATCGCGGATCGAGATGCGGCTGCGCACCGGCTATCTGGACGAGATGGCGACGGACCTCGACCAGGCCCTGGCGTCGATCGACGCCGCCTGCAAGGCCGGGACTCCCCGCTCGGTGGGCCTGCTCGGCAACGCCGCGGACGTGTTCCCCGAGCTGGTCCGGCGTGGCGTACGTCCCGACGCCGTGACCGACCAGACCTCGGCCCACGACCCCATCAACGGCTATCTGCCCAAGGGCTGGACCGTGGCGGAATGGGAGAGCCGGCGGCAGAGCGAGCCGAAGGTGGTCGAGGCCGCCGCCAAGAGTTCGATGGCTGTTCAGGTCCGCGCCATGCTGACCTTCCAGGAGCGCGGCGTCCCGGTGGTCGACTACGGCAACAACATCCGCCAGATGGCCAAGGAGGAGGGCGTCGCCAACGCCTTCGACATCCCGGGCTTCGTGCCGGCCTACATCCGGCCGCTGTTCTGCCGCGGCGTGGGGCCCTTCCGCTGGGCGGCCCTCTCAGGCGATCCGCAGGACATCTACGCCACCGACGCGCGGGTGAAGGCGCTGATGCCCCACGACGCCCAGCTGCACCACTGGCTCGACATGGCGCAGGACCGGATCAAGTTCCAGGGCCTTCCCGCGCGGATCTGCTGGGTGGGCCTCGGCGACCGCCACCGCCTGGGCCTGGCGTTCAACGAGATGGTGGCCAGCGGCGAGCTGAAGGCCCCGGTGGTGGTCGGCCGCGACCACCTGGACTCCGGCTCTGTCGCCTCGCCCAACCGCGAGACCGAGGCGATGAAGGACGGCTCGGACGCGGTGTCCGACTGGCCCCTCCTGAACGCCCTGCTGAACTGCGCCTCGGGCGCCACCTGGGTGTCGCTGCATCACGGCGGCGGCGTCGGCATGGGCTTCTCCCAGCACGCCGGCATGGTCATCGTCTGCGACGGGACCGAAGCCGCGGCCCGGCGCATCGAGCGCGTGCTGTGGAACGATCCCGCCAGCGGCGTCATGCGCCACGCCGACGCCGGCTACGACCTCGCCATCGACTGCGCCCGCCGCTTCGGACTGGACCTGCCGAGCCTTGATCCAGGATGACCTTTCAATGTCGGAAATCGCACCGAAGGGCGCTGCCCCGGTTGGCGTCATCGGACTTCTATGACATCAGTAAATGGGCTGGACGGAGGGGGCTCCGATCGGTCCGGCCCGCGCGACAGCGCACGCCACGATGCCGGGGAGATGGTGATGTCTGAGAAATCCTTCGCGGCCAAGGACGCCGCCCTTCGCGCCATCGAGCAGGCGGTCCTGGGCTACTACCGCGGCGACCTGGTCCAGAGGGAGCTGATGGCGGAGATCGTCATGACGCTCGAAGAGGCGGGATACATCTCGGCGGACGCGCCCGTTCGCCATTCGGAGCAGATTTCGGCATAGCTGAAGGCGGGGCCATCGGCGTCCCGGGACGCCGACGCGCATGGGACGAGGCCAGGTTGCAGTCATGAGCCCCGCTCCCACCCTGGAGCGCGCACGAGAGGTGCTGCGCCGCACCTTCGGCCACGAGGACTTCAAGGGCTTCCAGGCTCCGGTGATCCAGACGCTTCTGGATGGAAAGAGCGCGCTGGCGGTGTTGCCCACCGGCGGCGGCAAGAGCCTCTGCTACCAGATCCCCAGCCTGCTCAGGGACGGCCTCGGGATCGTCGTCTCGCCCCTGATCGCCCTGATGACCGACCAGGTCGCGGCCCTGCAACAGCTCGGCGTGGCCGCCGAGCGGCTGGATTCCAACGTCGACCCCCGCGACAAGGACGAGATCTGGCGGCGTATCGGCGAGGGCCAGCTCGACCTGCTCTATCTGTCGCCGGAAGGGCTGATGCAGCCGGGCATGCTGGAGCGGCTGTCCAACCGGACCATCGCCCTGGCCGCCATCGACGAGGCCCATTGCGTCAGCCAATGGGGCCACGACTTCCGGCCCGAATACCGCATGCTGGGGCGCCTGTCGGAGGTGTTCCCGAACGTTCCCCGGCTGGCGGTCACCGCCACGGCCGACGCCCGCACCCGCGAGGACATCCGCGTCCAGCTCCAGCTGAAGGGCGCCCAGGAGTTCGTCGACAGCTTCGCCCGGCCCGAGCTGCAGCTGGCGGCCGAGCGCAAGCAGGGCCGCGGTCACTCGCGGGTCGAGGCACTGGTCAAGGAGCGGGCCGGACGCTCAGGCGTCGTCTACGCTGGCTCGCGCGACGGAACCGAGCAGCTGGCGGCGCGGCTGGCGGAGGCGGGGGCGCTCGCCATGGCCTATCACGCCGGTCTCGACAAGAGCGTGCGCCGCGACCGCCTCGCCCGGTTTCTCGGCGAGGATGGGGCGGTGATGGTGGCGACCATCGCCTTCGGCATGGGCATCGACAAGCCGGACGTGCGCTTCGTCATCCACGCCGATCCGCCGGATTCGATCGAAGCCTATTGGC
>FTHP01000267.1_pt1 | contig 11216 bp, 11 predicted proteins | sample 1640961 | NCBI WGS metagenome assembly FTHP01 (sample SAMEA3914788, study PRJEB12502) | metagenome | biome: forest; material: soil | place: Canada | collected 2011-07-03 | depth 0.1 m
CGCCACCTGGCCCTCAGCCATGGCCTTGGCGAGGTTCTCGGGGGGGATGTCGTCGATGCGGGCGCGGCCGTGCGCGTCGTCGGTGATGATCGGGATCTGCCAGCCCAGCCAGGAGCGGGCCGGCACGCCCATGTGGCGCAGCGCCATGGCCAGGAGCCCGCAGGTGATCTGCTCGCCCGAGGCCACGACCGTGTCGTACTCGTCGTCGGATTCCGGCAGGCCCGGAGCCGCCCGGCCAGAGCCGTCGGTCCAGGCCACCAGCTCATTGGTGCGGCCGGACATGGCCGAGACCACCACCGCCACCTGCTTGCCGGTCTTCACCTCGGCCTCGACCAGGCGCGCGACCCGGCGGATCCGCTCCAGGTCGGCCACCGAAGTGCCGCCGAACTTCATCACCAGCCGAGACACCTCCGGCCGCCTCCTCTAGACTTCCGCTTGCCAGCAGGACCGCGGCTGGCGAAAGCCTCGCCGCGAAACGCAGCCTTCTATCGATGAGCACCGTGCGCTGCAATGCGTCGCCCGACGATGGATCTCCGAGGAGCCCATGACCCACGCCCAGGGACGCAGCGTCGACGCCGAGGAGGTCGAGCGGTTCTCCCGGATCGCCGAGGACTGGTGGAACCCGCGCGGCAAGTTCGCGCCGCTGCATCGGTTCAATCCGGTCCGCCTCGGGTTCATCCGCGACCGGGCCCTGGCGCGCTTCGGGCGCGATCCAGCCGCACGCCGGCCCTTTGAGGGGCTGAGTCTGCTCGACATCGGCTGCGGCGGCGGGCTGCTCAGCGAGCCCATGGCCCGGCTCGGGTTCGAGGTCACCGGTGTGGATGCGTCCGAGCGCAACATCGGCGCGGCCAAGGCGCACGCGGCCTCCGCCGGCCTCGCCATAGACTACCTGTGTTCGACGGTGGAGACACTGACCGAGGAGCGCGACCGGCCGTTCGACCTCATCTTGAACATGGAGGTCATCGAACATGTCACTGATCCAGCAGGGTTTCTGCAGGATTGCACGCGCCTCGTGGCGCCCGGCGGCCTGATGATCGTGGCCACTCTGAACCGCACCGCCAAGGCCATGGCCCTAGCCATCATCGGCGCCGAGCACGTGCTGCGCTGGCTGCCCGTGGGCACCCATGACTGGCGCCGGTTCGTCCGGCCCGCGGAGATGAAGGCGTGGCTTAAGGACGAACCGGTGGAGGTAGAGGGCCCGTTCGGCGTCAGCTTCAGTCCCCTGACCGGACGCTGGGCCCAGTCCGGCGACAGCGCCGTGAACTACATGATGACGGTGGCCCGGAACTAGGGAAGCTTAGTTCAGCTCGCGCTTGGTGGGCGGCTTGGGGGGCAGTGGCGCGACCTGGATGCCGTCCTTGACCAGATCGCGGACCTCGACGGGTGTGGCCTCGCCGTAGATACCTCTGTCCTCGGACTTGCCTTCGTGGATGGCGCGGGCTTCGGAGGCGAACCGGTCGCCCATATAGTCGAAGTTGTCTTCCACGTGCCGCCGCATCTCGCCCATGGCCTGCATCATCATCCCGCGCATTTCCGCGGTCGGCTCGGACGATCCGCTCGCCTTCGTGCCCGTCACGGCCGGCGACATGATCGCCTTGCGGACGGCCTTGGAGGCGCAATAGGGGCACTCCAGCTGGCCCTTGACCTGCTGCTCGTCGAAGTCCCCCGACAGGGAGAACCAGCCCTCGAACGGGTGGTCGTGCTCGCAGAGCAGAGCGTACTTGATCATGGGCCGGTGAACGCCCGGTCGTTGACCAGGGCCGGGATCGCCGCGCGCGCCTTGTCGACCTCCTGCAGGTCGAGGTCGGCCATCACCACGCCAGGCTCGTCATTGTCCGCCTTGGCGATCACTTCGCCCCAGGGATTGACGACCGTCGAGTGGCCCCACGTGCCGCGGCCGTCCTCGTGGATTCCGCCTTGCGCCGGGGCCAGGATGAAGCAGGCCGTCTCGATGGCGCGCGCGCGCAGCAGCACCTCCCAGTGCGCCTCGCCGGTGGGTCGGGTGAAGGCGGCTGGCACTGTAATCAACTGGGCCCCGCCCTTGGCAAGGGCCCGGTAAAGGTGCGGGAAGCGGATGTCGTAGCAGATGCTGAGGCCGATGGTGGCCCAAGGGGTCTGGGCGATCACTGCCTGGTCGCCGGGCGTGTAGAGCGACGACTCCCGGTGCCGCTCGCCGGTCGGCAGATCTACGTCGAACATATGGATCTTGTCGTAGGTCGCCCGAACCCGGCCGTCGGCGTCGATCAGCGCCGAGCGGTTGGCCAGTTGCCCATCCTCCCGCTTGACCAGCGCCGACCCGATGAGCAGCGAAATCGACAGCGAACTGGCCAGGCGGCGCAGACCCTGCACGCACTCGTCCTCGTCCAGGCTGCGCACCGCTTCGAACAGCTTGGCGCGATCGCGCTGCAGGATGTTGCTGCCCTCGGGCGTGGCGATCAGCTGGGCGCCCTCAGCCGCGGCCTGGCGCACCAGCGGCTCGGCCTGCGCCAAGGCCGCGGCCTGGCTGGCCGGCGTGCGAAGCTGAATCAGGGCGACACGCAGGGTCGTCATGCCTGCAGCAACGGATCCAGCTCGCCGCGATGCTCGAGGGCCATCATGTCGTCACAGCCGCCGACGTGCCGGTCGCCGATGAAGATCTGGGGGAAGGTCGCCCGCCCGCCGGAACGCTGGATCATCTCCTGGCGCTTTTCCATGTCGCGGGAGGCCTCGATCTCGGTGAAGGCGACGCCCTTCTTCTTCAGCAGCGCGATCGCGCGGATGCAGTAGGGGCAGAAGGGCTTGGTATAGATGGTGACGAGGGGCATGCAAACTCCGTCCGGTCTGGACAGGGTCATATGGTGATCTGGCCCCGCATCGCCATGGCGCAGCCGCGCGCCTCACCCAGGAAAAAGGCCCCGGCGCGGGGGGGCGGTGCGCCAGGGCCTGTATACGGCTCGATATGGGGGCGTAGGAGCCGCATGAGTTCGATGTCGTGGCCTCAATGGGTGACGGTGGCCTGCCAGCTGCGCTTGATCGGCTCTGGCGGCATGAGCTTGGCTGTCATGGCTTCGTAGAGTTTCGACGGCCTGATCGGCTTGGCCACCACGTCCGACATGCCGCACGCGATATAGCGCGCGATGTCGCCCGGTTCGGCCTTGGTGGTGACCGCCACGATGGGCACTGTGCTCATCGGCGAATTCAGCTTGCGGATGGCGCGGGTCGCCTGCATCCCGTCCATCCGCGGCATGCGGACGTCCATGAGCACGAGGTCGTAGCGCCTCAGCTTGACCGCCTTCACCGCCGCCGCGCCGTCCTTGACGCATTCACAGGTGCAGTCGAACAGCTCGCAGAGCGATGCCATCAGGTTACGATTGAACTCATAGTCGTCGACTATGAGGATATGTGGCCGCGCTTCACCCGGGCGATGTGCAGTTCGCTGGGGCGTCAGGTCTCTGTCCGGTTCATCCCGGACTAGAATTTCTGCTTCGTGGTATGCGATTGCCATGATGTCACTCCTTCGCTGGCAAGCGCCCCCTTAATCACTATAGCTACAAGTGACGGTTGAAGGAGAGGTTAGCAAATTAGGTTAATTCGCGTTTAGGGCTTATCCGACCGAAACGCTTCTGATCGGCGCTCCCAGAAAAAATCCTGGAAACAGCTAAGCTTGCGTGACGGAACGCCTTCCAAGGCCCCGACAGCGGCCGGAAGGATGCGTAGGACGCGCCCAATCCTATGGTTGAGCTTGGCGCTTCAAACAGGCTTTCAAAGTCGGTCCGCTGCGCCCTCATTTACCTTGTTTGTGAAGCTTCGATCGACACGTCGCGGACCCTGGCGACCACCGCCACGTCGACCGCACGCGCGCCGGCCCGCAACAGAGCCCTGGCGCAGGCGTCCGCCGTAGCCCCCGTCGTCATCACATCGTCGACCAGCAGCACGCGCCGGCCTTCGATGCGGCTGCGCTGGCCTGGCGGGACCACGAACACGCCGGCTACCGCGCGGCGGCGCCCCGTGGCGGACTTGCCGGCCTGGCCGCCAGGCCGCACGCGCCTCAGGACGCCGGGCAGATAGGCCCGTCCGGCCCGACGGGCGATAGGCCTCGCGAGCTCAGCGGCCTGATTGTAGCGCCGGCGGAACAGCTTCCAGGGGTGAAGCGGCACCGGAACCACCGCATCGGCCTCTCTGATCAGGTCGGCGGCCGCCCTTGCGATCCACGAGGCCAGCATCACCGCCAGGTCCGTCCGGTCGGCGTGCTTCAGCGGCAGGATCAGGTCGCGAGAGGCGTCGTCGTACAGGCACGCGGCGCGCGCCCTGGAGAAGGCCCGCGGGCGCGAAAGGCAGGCGGGACACCGGACGTGCTCGCCCAGGTCATACTCGAAGGGCGCGCCGCAGCCGTCGCAGACCGGCGCCTCCAGGAACACGATCCGGCTCCAGCCCTGGCCTGACAGGCCCGAACCCAGGGCCGGAGAGCCGTCGTCCAATGTCCGAGGCGGCAACAGCAGGTCCAGCACCGCCCGCGCGGCCGGGCGGAAATTGGCGAACCGAGGTTTCCAGGGCGACGTCGCTTCGCCATGTTCAGGTCCCATGAGCGCCCCACCCATCCTGTTCGACCGCGCCCTGCATCGGCGACGCCTCGACCGCGCCGCCGCCGGCTTCGGCGCGGCCGGGTTCCTGAAGGCCCGCGCGGCGGAAGACGCCGTGCTGCGCCTGGAAGCCATCATGCGCAGCTTTGACGTCGCCGTCGACCTGGGCGCCCGTGACGGCGCCCTCGCCAGGGCGCTGGCGCACAGCGACGCCCGCTCCAGGATCGGCCTGCTCATCCAGAGCGATCTCTCCCACGCCATGCTGGCCCGGACGGAGGGTCCGCGCGTGCAGCTCGACGAGGAGCGCCTGCCCTTCAAGGGCGAGAGCCTGGACCTGGTCGTCTCGACCCTGGCGCTGCATTGGGCCAACGACCTGCCCGGCGCCCTGGTGCAGATCAGGCGAGCGCTCAAGCCGGATGGCCTGTTCATCGGCTCGCTCCTTGGCGGCGCGACGCTGACCGAGCTGCGCCAGTCCCTGATCCAGGCGGAGAGCGAGCTCACCGGCGGGGCCGGCGCCAGGGTCTCTCCCTTCGCCGATACGCCGGACACGGCGGCGCTGCTGCAGCGCGCCGGCTTCGCCCTGCCGGTCGCGGACATCGACCGGATCCAGGCGTCCTATGTCCACCCGCTCCAGCTGCTGCGCGACCTCAGGGCCATGGGGGAGGGCAACGTGCTGGTAGACCCTGCGCGCGGCGTCCTGCCGCGCCGGGTGCTCGCCCGCGCCTGCGAAATCTACGTCGAGCGGTTCTCACGGCCTGACGGGCGGGTGACGGCGACGTTCGAGATCATCACCATGACCGGCTGGTCGCCTCATCCGGACCAGCAGCAGCCGCTGCGGCCAGGCTCGGCCAGGATGCGCCTGGCCGACGCCCTCGGCGTCAAGGAGCAGTCCGCGGGCGAGAAACCGGGCGGTCGATGAATTCTCTTGCGACCGAAGCTAGCCCTACGGGCTGAGCGATCAGCGCAGAGCGGTGCGCAGGCCGCCGGCTTGGGACACCCGCTCGACCGAGCGCAGCGAAACCTGGGCCGCGGTCGGCTGTTCGGCCTTGGCGAGCCTTGCGCCGCCGCGGTCGCCCGCGGCCATCAGCAGCGTGTCGATGTGGGCTTTTTCGGTATCGAAGGCGGCGAGCTCACGGCCTTCCAGGACCGTGCCCTGGGGAACCTTGGCGCCCTTGGGATTGATCTTCTCGCCTTTCAGCATGACCTCGTAGTGCAGGTGGGGACCGGTCGATTCCCCCGTGGAGCCGACATAGGCGACCACCTGTCCCTGGTGCACGCGCTGGCCGGCCCGGACGGCCCATCCCGACAGGTGGCCGTAACCGGTGGCCCACTGCGCGTTGTGCTGGATTTCCAGCCAGCGCCCGTAGCCGCCGCGCCATTGGGCTTCCCTCACGACCCCGTCGCCGGCGGCGAAGACGGGCGTGCCCGTCGGGACGGCGAAGTCGATGCCCTTGTGCATGCGCGTAAAGCCCAGGATCGGATGCAGGCGCATGCCGAAGCCCGATGAGATGCGGGCGCCGTCGACCGGGGTCCGGAGCAGGAACCCCCGGATGTTCTTGCCCAGTTCGTCGAAGTACTGGGCCTCGGACGAACCGGGGGGCCGGAACCGGTAGAAGCGGGCGACCTGGCCCTTGGCGCCGATCTCGGCATATTGCAGCTCACCGGCTTCGACGGTCCGTCCGGACTCGGTGACCTTGCGGTCGAACACCATGCGGAACCGGTCGCCGGGATGGATGTCCCGGCTGAAGTCGAGCTTGTGCGAAAACAGCTTGACCACCTCGGCGGTCAGTTCCGGCGTGGCGCCGGCCTGCATGGCCGAGACGTAGAGCGAGTCGGACATCGCCCCCTGGGCGACTGTCGTCTCCGCGCGGACCTTCTCTTCCATCTCGCGCAGGCGCAGGGCGCCGTCGAAGGTGCGCGACAGGGTGATGGCCGTGGCCGGGCCGGTGCGCATGGAGAGGCCGATCAGCCGCACGGGTCCGCGCTGGTTGCGGGGTCGCGCGACCGCCGCCTCGAAGACCAGGCCCGCCTTGATGTTCACCGTGTCGAAGGCCGCGCCCAGGGCCCGGACGGCCTGGTCGGCTTCCACGGCCGGGACCCCGAGGCGCATGACGGCCTGGCGGAACGTCTCCCCGGGCGCGATCCGCATCGCCACCTTTTCCGGCCGGGCGAAGCCCGGCAGGGCCTCGGATTGAGCGAAGGCCTCGCTCTGCAAGGCCGCGATGGCGGCGGCGTCGAGCGGCCGGCGGGCCGGCGAGTGGCTGTCGTGTTCGGTCAGCCGCCAGCCGAGCACAAGCGCGGAGACCCCAGCCACGCAGACCATGATCCGCGGGAGGTACCGAGTGGGCGGTCTGCGTGGATCAAATTCTTGCATCGTTCCCCCGAACGACGATGCCAAAGACATCATGATGGCCGACCAGACGCTCCAACGCCCAGACCGGTCGAGGTGGGAGGATGACGGACGCAAATGGTTAAACGCAAGTAACTTTTCGCGGCGCGTGGTGAACGCCTTGCGCACTCGACTCCAGATCATCGCGTTTCGCAGACCTGGGTTGCAGAACTGTTCATGAACCTGCGGTCCATGGTCACAGGAGCTCTACGACCAGGTCGGCCGGACGACACAGGCGCACGCCCTTGGACGACTCGACAATGGGCCGCTCCACCAGGATGGGGTGGGCCACCATGGCGGCCAGCAGGGCGTCGTCTGAGACGCCTTCCTTCAGCAGCCCGAGCTCTTCGGCCGGCGTGCCTCGGACGCGCAGGATGTCCCTCGGCCGCTTGCCCATCCCTGACAGCAGGCGCTGCAGCTGGTCCCGGGTCCAGCCGGTCTTCAGGTATTCGTGGACCTGCGGCTCGAGGCCGGCCTTGCGGATCAGCTCGAGCGTGTTGCGCGAGGTCCCGCAGGCGGGATTGTGATGGATGACGAGGGGACTGTCCTGGGCCATGGCGGGCTTCCTGGCCGAGGCGGCGCCGGAAGGCAAGCCTGCCTAGCCCTTGGTCGCACCGATCACGGCCGTCGAGTCCGAGTTCTGCCAGGGCATGGCGTTGGCCGGCCGCGGAGGCAGCGGCGCGGCGTCGGCGGGCCACCCGTCGCTGACCGCGGCCCAGCGCGTTTCGATGGCGCCCGCGCCCTCCAGCGTCAGGGTCAGCCCCTCATGCGCCGGAGCGTTCCAGACCACGCGGGTCCAGGCGCCCGGCCGGGAGGACAGCTGGACATCCAGGCCATTGATCCTCGCCGTCCGGGGATGTTGAGCGGTGCGCAGATCGAGCCGGAGCTGGCGCGCGGGGCCTCTTGACGCCAGATGGATGACGACCCATCCGTCATGCGCCTTTTCGATCGAAACCTGAGGCGCGGCCGCGACGATCGGACGCGCCTTCGCCCAATGGCCGGACCCGAACATCGGCTCCAGCGGCTCCCTCTGGATGCTTCCCCCGTCGGCGTCGAGCACGCCGGCCGTCCAGCCGTCCAGCTGGGCCATGGGGCTGGCGCGGTAGAACCGGCCCGCCGCGGGATCGGCCACGTAGAGCGCGTCGGTCGGGCGCGGATAGCGGGGGCTGGCCGGGTCGTGGAGGCGGATGAACAGGGTCAAGCCCAGGCAGGCGGCGAGCGCAGCGCCTCCCAGGGCCAGGGTCCACAGCTCGCCCGAGCCTGGCCAGAGCAGTGGAAACAGCGTCAGCGCTGCGATCATCACGAACACGGACAGGGCTTCGGGGATGTCGGCCCCGACGCCGAGGGCGACGGCGTGGGCGAAGTAGATCAGCTCGGCCAGGATGAGTCCGCCCAGCACGACGGTTGCAGCCAGGGACGGGACGCTCTTGCGACGTCCCGCGCAGGCGAAGGACAGCATGGCCGCGTTGGCGCAGGCGGCCAGGAGCGGCCAGGTCGCCACGAAACCGACCAGGGGCGCCGCCAGCTGCAGTGCGACGCCCAGCACCCAGGTGAGCGCCAGCGCGCCCGCCCAGGCGCCCCAGAATCGGCCGCCTCCCAGCCGGGCCGCCGTCAGCGCCAGGATGGCCGCTCCCAGCGCCGCCAAGGCGAGCGCGGCCTCGTAGATTCCGAATTGCGCCAGCAGCGGACGCTGCTCCATGAATCCCTGAGGCACGCCAACGCCGATGCGGACGACCGCCAGCACGAGGCCGCTGAACACCAGGGTCAGCAGGAGGGCGGCGGCCCCGCGGGCCGCGTCGGTCCAGTGGAACGGCGCCGACTTGAACACCCTGCGAAACGCCAGGACGCCGATCAGACCCGAGGCCAGAAGGACGATCCAGCCGCCCCAGACGGGATAGACCAGCATCGGACCGCCCAGGATGTCGCCATAAACCACGTCGGGGCGCCTGGCCGGCAGGGATGGCGCGGCGGTCAGGGCGCGGGCGGCGGACAGCACCTGCTCGCCGATGTGCTGCAGGCTGCCCTGGTCGAGCGTAGCGGGCGTCGAGCTGGCGGCGTGATAGTCGAACGGCCGGCCGATGAAGGCGTAGTTGAAGCCGGCGACGCCTGCCCGCTTGGCCACGGTGAAGTCCGTGTCGTTGGGCATGTGGGCATAGATGTACCCGGCCAGGGAGTTTGACGTCGGATTGACCGCCGTTCGCCGGAACAGGTCGATCATCGCCCCGTCGTCCGCGCCGGTCTCGAACATGAATGCCCGTCCGCCGCCGCCGCGCGATTCCATGTTCAGCACCGCGCCGATGCGCCTGGCGAGGGGATCGTCGGCGAAGAACGAGCGGGCGCCCAGGAGGCCCGCCTCCTCTCCGTCGGTGATCAGGAAGATCAGGTCGCGCCTGAGTGGGACGGGCCGCAGTGCGCGAGCGATTTCCAGTGCGGCGGCCACGCCCACGGTGTCATCGGCGGCCCCGGGTGATCCAGGGACGGAGTCGTAGTGCGCCACGATCGCGACCGCCGGTTCCGTCCTGGACTGGCCAGGGAGCACGGCCACGATGTTGTGGACCACACCGCCCTCGATGCTCGCTTCCCCGTCATACTGGCTCCGCTCGAAGGCCTGGCCGTCCTGCACCCGGACCTGCAGCCCGAGGCTCCGGAAACGGCTGACAAGGTAGGCCAGCACGCGATCGTGCTCGGCTGAGCCGATCGGATGAGCCGTGGAGCCGACGGCCCTCACATCGGCCATGGCGCGATCGGACGAGAACTGGCCCGGTGGGGCGGACACTGGGGCGGGCGCCGGCGAGCGAGAGGCGGCCCAGGCGAGGGCGCCCGCCAGGGCGATGCACAAAAGCAGGGCGAGCGGTCTCGGCATTGCGACCCCCAGGCGCCATGATGGCCAAGCTCGCGGACTCGTCGTCGAACCTTCACAGGATAGCCATGGTTCCTGCGCCCATGAAAGGCCTACGCGGCATCCCCAGGACGGTCTGGACGCTCGGGATCGTCTCGCTGTTCATGGACACCTCGTCGGAGCTGATTCACAGCCTGTTGCCGGTGTTCCTCGTCGGCACGCTGGGGGCCAGCGCGAGCTTCGTGGGCCTGGTGGAGGGCGTGGGCGAAGCCACGGCCTCAATCACCAAGGTGTTTTCGGGGTGGCTCAGCGACCGGCTGGGCAAGCGCAAGCTGCTGGCCGTGCTCGGCTATGGCCTGGCGGCGCTCACCAAGCCGGTCTTTCCCCTGGCGGTCACGCCCTATGAAGTGCTGGCGGCGCGTTTCCTCGATCGCGTCGGCAAGGGGATCCGGGGGGCGCCGCGCGACGCCCTGGTCGCCGACGTGACCCCGCAGGAGGTGCGCGGCGCCGCGTTCGGCCTGCGCCAGGGCCTGGACACGGTGGGCGCCTTCGCCGGGCCGCTGCTGGCCATCGCGCTCATGGCGATGCTGTCCGACAATATCCGGGCCGTGTTCTGGTGGGCGATCGTCCCGGGGGTGCTGGCCGTGGTCCTGCTCATGTTCGGTGTCGACGAGCCGCGAGCGACAGGGGCCGGCAAGGAGGCCAAGTCGCCGATCGGATGGCGCGAGCTGTCGCGCCTCGGGGCCGGCTTCTGGATGGTTGCGGCCATCGGCGCGGTGTTCTCGCTGGCGCGGTTCAGCGAGGCCTTCCTGATCCTGCGGGCCAGGGACGTCGGCCTGAGTCTGGCGCTGACGCCGCTCGTGCTGATCGTGATGAACCTGGTCTATGCGGTCGTGGCGACGCCCGCCGGAGACCTCTCGGACCGGATCGACCGCCGCCTGATCCTGGGCGCCGGCCTGGTGGCGCTGATCGGCGCGGATCTGATCATGGCCTTCGAAGGCTCGCTGACCGGCGTGCTGGCTGGCGTCGCCCTCTGGGGCCTGCATCTGGGTCTGACCCAGGGCCTCTTCGCCGCGCTGGTGGCGGACGCCGCTCCGGCGGAGGCGCGGGGCACGGCGTTCGGCGTCTTCAACCTGATCTCAGGCTTGGCCTATTTTGCGGCGAGCGGGGCGGCGGGGCTGATCTGGGACGCCGCCGGACCGGCGGCGACCTTCAAGGTCGGCGCAGCGATCGCGGTTGCCGCGCTGGCTGGGCTCGTGCTGGTGGTCCGGAAAGGCCGAAAGACCTAGGCGGCTGCGACCTGGGCGTTTTCCTGCGGGTCGCGCAGCACGTAGCCGCGGCCCCAGACGGTCTCGATGTGGTGCTTGCCGTTGGCGGCGGCGGCCAGCTTCTTGCGCAGCTTGCAGATGAAGACGTCGATGATCTTCAG
>FTHP01000215.1_pt1 | contig 11175 bp, 11 predicted proteins | sample 1640961 | NCBI WGS metagenome assembly FTHP01 (sample SAMEA3914788, study PRJEB12502) | metagenome | biome: forest; material: soil | place: Canada | collected 2011-07-03 | depth 0.1 m
CGCCGGTCCAGCGTGCGGCCATACTCGTTCAAGAGGTCGCGGATCTCTTCCTTGTCCTCCAGCCGGCGCAGCCGGTCCTCCAGCGTCGGGCCCATGCAGGTCTCCTCCAATGGGGCTCTGGGCCCGCGGCAAGACAATATTCACCCTGTGGCCGAATGCTGGCCCCGCGGGCGGCCTCGATCCAGTGCGAATCGACAGGGCCGCGCGATGCAGGGAGCGCAAGTCATGCCGGAGCCGGCCCTCGCCGATCGGATGGATTTCATCGGCCTCGACGCAAAGAGCTGCGCGGACCTGCGCAATGTGGGGCCCATGGTCGATCGCAATCTGACCAAGGCGCTGGACGTGTTCTACGACCAGGTCCGCAAGTCTCCGCAGGGGCGGGCCGCCTTCAAGAACGACCAGGTGATCCAGCAGGCCCGCTCGCGTCAGGGCACCCATTGGAAGGCCCTGCTGTCGGGCCAGTTCGGCGCCGACTACGCCGGCAGCGCGCGCGCCATGGCCCAGAGCGGCGTACGCATCGGCATGGATCCCACCTGGTGCATCGCCGGCTGCGGCATCGTGCTCAGCGAACTGGCGGCGGCGGCGATCAAGGAGCGCTGGCCCAAGGGCTTGATGGCCGGCAACGCCAGGCAGGGCGATGAAGTCGCCGCCATGGTGTCCAGCCTGATCAAGGCGGCCCTGCTGGACGTCGATCTCGCTGTCTCGGTCTACATGGAGGCCGGCGAGCAGGCCCGCCGCGAACTGGAGGAGTCCCGCGCCGCCGCGGCGCAGGAGCAGGCGCTGGTGGTGTCTTCGATCGTGACGGGCCTCACCAAGCTCTCCGAGGGCGACCTGACCTTCCGCCTGACCCAGGCCTTCCCGGGCGAGTACGGCCGGCTGCGCGAGGACTTCAACGGGGCCATGCAGGGCCTGCAGGATTCCATGAAGGTGATCGTCGCCAACGCGGACGGGATCACCGCCGGAGCCGGCGAGATCAGTCAGGCCGCCGATGATCTGTCCCGGCGCACTGAGCAGCAGGCGGCCACGCTCGAACAGACGGCTGCGGCCGTCGACCAGATCACCGCCACGGTCAAGCGCACCGCCGAGGGCGCCAGCCAGGCCAACGCCGTGGTGGTCACCGCCCGCTCGGACGCGGAGAAGAGCGGCGTGGTGGTGCGCGGCGCGGTCTCGGCGATGACAGGGATCGAGAAGTCGGCCCAGGAGATCAGCCAGATCATCGGCGTGATCGACGAGATCGCCTTCCAGACCAACCTGCTGGCCCTGAACGCCGGGGTCGAGGCGGCGCGGGCGGGCGAGGCCGGCAAGGGCTTCGCGGTGGTGGCCTCCGAGGTGCGGGCTCTGGCCCAGCGCTCGGCCGAGGCCGCCAAGGAGATCAAGGCGCTGATCTCGACCTCCACCAACCAGGTGAAGGAGGGCGTGGACCTGGTGGGCCAGACCGGCGAGGCGCTGCAGCGGATCGTTGGCCAGGTCGCCGAGATCAGCACGCTGGTGTCCGAAATCGCCTCATCCGCCCAGGAACAGGCGACGGGCCTGGCTGAGGTCAACACCGCGGTCAATCAGATGGACAAGGCCACCCAGCAGAACGCGGCCATGGTGGAGGAGTCCACCGCCGCCAGCCACGCCCTGGCCCAGGAGGCCCACGAACTGGCTGGCCTCGTCGCCGGCTTCGAGATCGGCGAACGCACCCGCGAACTCAGGCGCGCGTCCCCCGGCCGGCCGGTCCCGGCGAGGGCCGGCGTGCATGCCCCCGCGCCCAATCCCGTGGCCGCCGCACGAGAGCGCGTGGCCGCATTCGCCGCCGATGCGCCCCGCAGCTCGGCTCTAAAGGCCCAGCCCCAGACGGACGCCTGGGAAGAGTTCTAGAGCGGGCTCAACTTCACGCATCGAAGAGGCGCTTCCGCGCTCGCGGAAGCTGATTGACTCGATGCGGCGCGTGGTGTGAACAAAACAAGAACATGGAGTCGCAGCATGGACGGAGAGCCGCCCGAATCCAGTGTGCTGCTCTACACGTCGGCCCAGTGCCGGGGCTGGACGGTGGCGTCCGCGGTCTCGCCAGACAGGCATGTGAGGGCCAGGTGCGCCAATCCGCGCTGCGGCCGTCTTGCCATATTCGACGCGGGCTGGTGGTCCGGCGGAGCCAGCCCCCACCAGCGCCTCTACATGCTGGAGCAGAGGATGCGGTGCTCGGCCTGCGGCATGCGATCAGCCGTGTTCGAGGTCTGGAGCGGTCCCCAGCCGGCCCCAGAGGCCGCGTCTGCGGTCTATCGGTTCAACTGAGTCGCCAAATCGCCCAGCGGCCAAACGCCGCAGCATTGGACGGTTTGGCCGCGCTGCGGAGCCCTGAAAAGCGAAACGCCGGCCACGACCGGGCCGGCGTTCCAGAACGTTGTGGGGCGATTCGAGAGGCCCGCGAGGGGCCCCTGACAGGCGAACGCCGGCCGCTGGGCGGCCGGCGCCTCACGCTGCAGCCTTATCGATCAGCCGCCGGCGAATCGAATCGGCACCTTGATGTCGCCAGTCTTGGCGCCCATCGGCAGGGCTTGCGCAACGCAGATGGCCGCCTGGTCGAAGCCCTTCGCCTTGGCGTTGTTCTCGACCACCGTGCAGTTCGACAGCTTGCCGTCGGCGGCGGTGCATTGGAGCATTACCAATGCTGCATCGTGTTCATTGGCGTACTTGGAAAGGCAGGAATCAACGTGGTCTTGGAAGGATGAGCCCGCCGATGAGGCGCTTACCAGCATCAGGCTTCCAAGAATACCTCCAACAAGGCGGATCGCGTACTTCATACCGGTAGTCCTCTGTGACTGGCGTGAGGTCGCAGGATCGCCGGTTTCTCTTAAAAAAATCCTGAACACGCTAAAATTAGTGGCGAAATTCTATTTACACATTTTTCAGCATGAAGAACTTTTTAGCACGCCGGTTAGCCAGGGTGACCTTCTATTAGGAATGTTGTGGCGAATTAGCTCCCGACAGGGGTGTCCCATCATTTCTCGGGAGGGGGTTCATGCGTCGCTCGCGACTGACGGACTTGCCATTGATTGTAAAAATGGGCGCGGCTCCGGCTGCTGCGGTCATCATGCTGCTCGTGCTCGCCATCGTCACGGCGGTGGTGCAGGGCCGGCAGTCCACGGAACTGCGCAACATCGTGCAGACCGAAATGCCGCACAGCCTGCGCATGCAGAAGATCGCCGAGCGCATCACGGCTGTGAACGGCCAGCTCTATCTGATCCTGACCCACAAGGCAGGTGCGATGGACGAGGCCAAGATCCCGGCTCAGATGGACGCCCTGCTGGCGGACATGGACGGCATCACCAAGGACCTGAAGGCCGAGCGCGCGATCGCGCCGCCTGACCAGCGTCCCTCCTTCGACAAGGTGCTGAAGGATCTGGCGGACTGCCGCAGCTCGATCGAGGCTGTGGGCGCCATCCTGACGGCCGACTTCGCCACCGCCGCCGGCTTCGTGGCGCCCTTCGAGGGCCAGTACGGCGTGATGAGCGCCGAGCTCAACAAGCTGGTCGAACAGGCCGAGGCAAAGACCCGTCAGACCGGGCTGGAAAGCTACAACGCCTCCAAGGCCAGCGAGATAGCCATGATCGCCTCGGCGCTGCTCACCCTGGTTATGGTGACTGGCCTGGCGCTTTCCTCCGTGCTGCCGCTGCGCCGCGCCATCACCCGCATCGCCGGCGCGACCGAATCGCTCGCCCAGGGCCAGACTGAGGTGAATCTCGAAGCCCTGACGCGCCGGGACGAGCTGGGGGCCATCGTCCGTTCGCTGACGGTATTCCGCGACAACCAGCTGCACCTGGCCGAGCTGCGCCAGCAGCAGGAAGCCGCGGCCAGGACGTCCGAAGCCGAACGCGCCCGCAATGACGAGTCCCGCGCCGAGATCGCCCGGGCCCAGCAGCAGGTGGTCGAGAACCTCGCAGGCGGCCTGACCAAGCTGTCGGAAGGCGACCTGACCTACCGGCTGACCCAGGAATTCCCGGACGAGTACAAGAAGCTGCAGGAAGACTTCAACGCCGCCATGGCCCAGATGCAGGAGGCGATGAAGGTGATCGCCGTCAATGCCGACGGGATGCTCGCCGGCACCGGCGAGATCAGCCAGGCGGCCGACGATCTGTCGCGCCGCACCGAACACCAGGCGGCCACGCTCGAAGAGACGGCCGCGGCGGTGGATGAGATCACCGCGACGGTGAAGCGCACCGCGGAAGGGGCTGGCCAGGCCAACGCCGTGGTCTCCACGGCCAAGGGCGACGCAGAGAAGAGCGGCCAGGTCGTCCGTCAGGCGGTCGCCGCCATGACCGGCATCGAGAAGTCGTCCCACGAGATCAGCCAGATCATCGGCGTGATCGACGAGATCGCCTTCCAGACCAACCTCCTGGCCCTGAACGCAGGGGTCGAGGCGGCCCGCGCCGGCGACGCCGGCAAGGGCTTCGCCGTGGTCGCCTCCGAAGTGCGGGCCCTGGCCCAGCGCTCGGCCGAGGCCGCCAAGGAGATCAAGGGCCTGATCTCGACCTCGACCCAGCAGGTGAAGGAAGGGGTCAACCTGGTCGGCCAGACCGGCGAGACCCTCGAGCGGATCGTCAGTCAGGTGGCGCAGATCACCTCGCTGGTTTCCGAGATCGCCGCGTCGGCCCAGGAGCAGTCCACCGGGCTGGCCGAGGTCAACACGGCCGTCAATCAGATGGACCAGAGCACCCAGCAGAATGCGGCCATGGTGGAGCAGTCCACCGCCGCCAGCCATGCCCTGGCCCAGGAAGCCCGTCAGCTCGTCCAGCTGGTCGCCCGCTTCAAGATCGGCGAGCGCGGCGCGGAGACAGGCGACAACCGGTCCCGGGCCCGCCTCAGCGAAGCCAGACCCGGCACGCATGCGCCCGGCGCCAATCCGGTCGCTGACGCCCGCGCGCGCCTTGCCTCCTTCGCGGGGAACGGCGGCGGCGCGCCTCGCGCCCGCAGCGCTGCGGCGGCCGGCAAGGGCCAACCGCAGAGCGACGGCTGGGAGGAATTCTGAACATGGCCTCAGCCAGGAAACCCGCCCGCGTGAAGCTCGTCGAAGTGCTCGACCTCGGTGCGGCGGCTCCCCTCAAGGCGGAGCTGCTGACCCGCCGCGGCGCACCGATCGAGATCGACGCCTCCGCAGTGCAACGCGCCGGCGGGCTCTGCCTGCAGGTGCTGCTGTCGGCGCGCGCGACTTGGGCGGTCGACGGACATGAGTTCAACCTGGCCCAGCCCTCCGAGGCGCTGAGCGAGGCCTTTCGAAACCTTGGCGCCGCCGAGTGCGCGGCTGGCCTCATCGAGGAGACGATCAGGTGAGCAAGACGATTTTGACGGTCGACGACTCCAGGACCATGCGCGACATGCTGCGCCTCGCCCTTGAGGACGCCGGCTTCCTGGTGGTGCAGGCCGAGGACGGGGTCCACGGGCTGGAGGTGCTCGCGGGCCAGAGCCCGGACGTGATCATCACCGACATCAACATGCCGCGGATGGACGGGTTCGGCTTCATCGAGGGCGTGCGCCAGGACGAGCGGCACCGCAGCGTGCCGATCCTGGTCCTCACCACCGAAAGCGACGTGCTCAAGAAGGACCGCGCCCGCCAGGCCGGCGCCACGGGCTGGATCGTCAAGCCGTTCAACCCATCCAAATTGGTGGACGCCATCCGCCGCGTCGCCGCCTGATCCCGCCGGAGACTTCACTTGGATCCTCTGGAGCAGATCAAGGCGACCTTCTTCCAGGAGTGCGAGGAGTTGCTCGCCGACCTGGAGTCGGGTCTGCTGGCCCTCGACGCCGGTCAGGGCGACATGGAGACGGTCAACGCCGTCTTCCGGGCGGTGCATTCGATCAAGGGCGGTGCGGGGGCGTTCGGCCTCGAGCCCCTGGTCCGCTTCGCCCACGTCTTTGAAACGACTCTGGACGACATGCGTGCGGGAAAGGTTCCCGCCAGCGGTCCGGCCCTCAAGATCATGCTGCGCGCAGCCGACGTGCTCGCCGACCAGGTCACAGCGGCCAAGACTGGCGCAGTGGCGGACGAGGCCAGGACCGCCGGGCTCGCCGCCGAGCTGTCGGCCATCCTGGGCCAGGGTCCAGCGATCGACGTTCCGCCCGCTCCGCCCGTCGAAGACGACGGCATGGACGATCTGGACTTCACTCCCGTAGCCGTTGCTCCTACGCCCGCCGCGCCGCCCGCCACGGACGAAGACGGCATGGACGGTCTCGAATTTGCTCCCGTCATGGTCTCGTTCGACGGCGCGGATGGCGCCGAGGAGATCGAGACGCGATCCTGGAAGATCGAGTTCCGGCCGCGGCGCGAGCTCTACGCCAAGGCCAATGATTGCCTGCTGCTGCTGCGCGAGCTGCGACGCCTGGGCGACTGCCAGGTCGAGCTCGACCAGAAGGACCTGCCGCTCCTGGACGACCTGGACGCCGAGGAGGCCTACCTTGCCTGGACGGTCGTGCTGCACACGGACCGCTCCGAGGCCGACATCAACGAGGTCTTCGAGTTTGTCGAGGGCGACTGCGATCTGTCGATCACTGCGCTTGGGGATGAGCCCGCCTCTGCACCAGAGCCCGTCGTCGAAGCCGCAGCTCTGGCCCCGGCTCCGCCTCCGGCCCCGGAAGAGATCGACGTGCTGGCCCTCATCCAGAGGGCCGAGGCCGCGGCGCCCGAGCTGGAGAGCGTGGCGGCGCCCGCTCCGATCACCCCGGTGGCCGTCCAACCCGACACATCCACTGTCGTTCCCCTGACCCCTGCTCCCGCGCCGGCCGCCGCCGCCGCGCCAGCCGGAGCCGCCGTCGCCGCGGGCGCAACCATCCGCGTCGATCTGGAACGGGTCGACCGCCTGATCGACCTCGTGGGCGAGCTGGTGATCAACCAGGCGATGCTGTCCCAGCGCGTGCTGGAGGCGGGCATCGCCCGTTCGTCGACGGTCTCGGTGGGACTGGAGGAACTGGAGCAGCTGACCCGCGAGATCCAGGACAGCGTCATGGCTATCCGCGCGCAGCCGGTGAAGTCCGTGTTCCAGCGGATCCCGCGCCTGGTCCGCGAGATCGCCGCCATGACCGGCAAACAGGCCCGCCTGGTCACCGAGGGCGAGGGCACCGAAGTCGACAAGACGGTGATCGAACGCCTGAGCGACCCGATCACCCACATGATCCGCAACGCCATCGACCACGGACTCGAGACCCCGGAGGCTCGCGTCGCCGCGGGCAAGCCGGCGGAGGGCACCGTCAAGCTCACCGCCCAGCACCGCTCAGGCCGTATCGTCATCGTGGTGTCAGACGACGGCAAGGGCATCAACCGCACCCGGGTTCGCGAGATCGCCGTGAACAAGGGGCTGATCGATCCGCAGGCCCAGCTCACCGACGAGGAGGTGGATCACCTGATCTTCCTGCCGGGCTTCTCCACGGCCGACACGATCTCCGACGTCTCCGGCCGGGGCGTCGGAATGGACGTGGTCAAGCGTTCGATCCAGGCGCTTGGCGGCCGGATCACCATCTCGTCGCGTCCGGGCGAAGGCTCCACCTTCACGCTCAGCCTGCCCCTGACGCTGGCCGTGCTGGATGGCATGGTCGTGACGGCCGAGGAACAGACCCTGGTGGCTCCGCTCACGTCGGTGATCGAGTCGCTGCAGCCCAAGGCGGAAGACGTGCGCAACCTCGGTCCGCAAGGCGCGGTGCTGGCGGTGCGCGGCGCCTATGTGCCCCTGATCGACGTCGGCGTGGCCCTGGCCTACCGCACCCATCCGATCGACCCGACGCTCGGCGTGGCGCTCCTGGTGGAGAGCGACGTGGGCGGACGCGCGGCCCTGCTGGTCGACGCCATCCAGGGCCAGCGTCAGGTCGTCATCAAGAGCCTGGAAGCCAACTATCAGCAGGTCGAAGGCGTGGCCGCCGCGACCATCCTGGGAGACGGGCGCGTCGCCCTCATCCTGGATGTCGACGCAGTGATCGCCTCGCGCCGCCGCAATCCCTCGCGGGCCGAAACGGCCCCGCCCTTGAAAGCAGCGAGCTGAACATGAGCGAAAACATCATGGCGGGCGCCCGCCGCGAACTCATCTCCTTCCATGTCGGGGACCAGGAGTTCTGTGTCGACGTGATGGCCGTGCGCGAAATCCGCGGCTGGTCGCCGGCGACCCCGTTGCCGCACTCGCCGAGCTATGTCCGGGGCGTGATCAATCTGCGCGGCGCCGTGCTGCCGATCATCGACCTGGGCGCCCGGCTTGGGTTGGGCGTCGCGGAGCCAACCGCCCGGCACGTGATCATCGTCGCGCGCATCCAGGACCGCACGGTCGGCATGCTCGTCAACGCCGTGTCGGACATCCTGACCGTGACTGACGACACCATCCAGCAGACGCCGGACGTGGCGTGCGAGACGGTGCGGACCTTCGTCAAGGGCATCCTCGCCATCGACGGGCGGATGGTCAGCCTGCTGTCCCTGGACAATATCCTGCCCGATCTCGAGCTGGAGGCCGCATGACAGCGGCGCTCGCCCTCAAGCGATCGGCGGCGGCCCCCTCCACCAGCCTGGTGGAGGGCGAGTTCCCGTTCACCCAGGAGGACTTCGCGCAGATCGCCGCGATGCTCTACGAGGATTCGGGGATCTATCTGACCGAAGGCAAGGTCACGCTCGTCTACTCCAGGCTGGCCAAGCGCGTGCGCACCCTGGGGCTGGCCAGTTTCCGGGACTATTGCGAGATCGTGTCCAGCGACAGCGGCGCCGAGGAGCGCTGGACCATGCTGTCGGCGCTGACGACCAATCTGACCCGCTTCTTCCGCGAGCCCCACCATTTCGACCACTTCCGCGACCACACGCTGGCGGCGCTGATCGAGCACGCGCGCGCCGGCGGCAGGATCCGCTTCTGGTCCGCCGGCTGCTCCAGCGGCGAGGAGCCCTACTCCATGGCCCTGGCCCTGCTCTCCGTCCTGCCCGAGGCGGCCGAGCTGGACGTGCGCATCCTGGCCACCGACATCGATCCGATCATCGTCGCGCGGGCGCGCGAGGGCGTCTATGGCGAGGAAGCCGTCTCGGCGATCCCGCAGGAATTGCGGCGCAGCTGGCTCAAGCGCGAGGGCGAGGGCTCCTGGCGCATGGGCGAAGCGGTGCGCGGACTGATCGCGTTCAACGAGCTGAACCTCATGGGCCAATGGCCGATGAAGGGGCGCTTCGAGGCGATCTTCTGCCGCAACGTCGCGATCTACTTTGACGAGCCGACTCAGGAACGATTGTGGGGCCGTTTCGCGGGCGCGCTTGCGCCGCAAGGCCGCCTCTACATCGGCCATTCCGAGCGGATCGGGGTCGCGGGCTTCGAGACCGACGGTCTCACCACCTACAAGCTCGCGGGAGCACGCCGATGAGCGCCATCCGGGTCCTGATCGTCGACGACTCGCCGACCATGCGGGTGCTGATCACCAATATCCTCGGGCGCGATCCCGGGATCGAGGTGATCGGCTCCGCCGCCGATCCGCTGGAGGCCCGCGAGGCCATCAAGGCGTTCAATCCTGACGTCATCACCCTGGACGTGGAAATGCCCAGGATGAACGGCATCGAATTCCTCGAGAAGATCATGCGCCTTCGGCCCATGCCGGTCGTCATGGTTTCGAGCCTGACCCAGGAAGGGGCCGACACGACGCTCCGCGCCCTGGAGCTCGGCGCCTTCGATTGCGTCGGAAAGCCCGCCATCGGCGAGGCCTCGAGCGGGTTCTCGGAGCTGATCGAAAAGGTCAAGGCGGCCGCCCAATCGCGCGTGCGGCCCTTTGGCGAGCGGACTCCTCAGCGTCCGCAGAAGTCCGACTTCACCCCCGACAACAAGGTCGTGGCGATCGGATCGTCCACCGGCGGGGTCGAGGCCCTGGTCACGCTGCTCGAGACCTATCCGGCCAACTGCCCGCCGACCGTGATCACCCAGCACATGCCGGCAAGCTTCACGCGCAGCTTCGCCGATCGTCTGAACCGGCTGAGCGCCGCCCATGTCAGCGAGGCTGAAGACGGCGCGCGGCTGGAGGTCGGCAGGGTCTATGTGGCGCCCGGCGGCGAACGTCATCTGGAGCTCGTGGCGGGCGCGGCGGGGCAGCGATGCCGGCTGCGCGACGCCGATCCCGTCAATGGCCATCGGCCGTCGGTCGACGTCCTGTTCAAGTCGGTGGCCCATGCCGCCGGCGCTCGGGCGGTGGGCGTGATCCTCACGGGCATGGGCAAGGACGGCGCCCAGGGCCTGCTGGAGATGCGGCAGGCCGGCGCCAGGACCCTCGGTCAGGATGAGTCGAGCTGCGTCGTCTACGGCATGCCCCGCGCGGCCTTCGAGCTGAAGGCCGTGGAGCGGCAGCTGCCCATGTCGAGGATCAGCCGCGCCATCCTGGAGCTATGTTCAGCGTCAATGCGGGAGAGCGCGTAATGCCCGTTGCGTCCTCACTCCGGATCCTGGTCGTCGACGATCAGCTCAGCATGCGCGCGCTGGTGCGCAACGGCCTGCAGCAGCTCGGCTTCGCCGATATCTGTGAAGCCGGCGATGGTGAAGAGGGCCTGCGCCTCGCGGTGTCGCGCTCGCCCCACCTGGTGCTGACCGACTTCAACATGCCCAAGCTCGACGGGCTGGGGCTGCTGAGGGCGATCCGCTCTCACCCGCCGACCAAGTCCATGGCCGTCATCATGCTCACCGGCCGGGCCGATCGCGAACTGGTGCAGCGCGCGGTTCAATTCGGCATCAACAATTATCTGGTCAAGCCTTTCACGGTCGCGACCCTGAAGCAGAAGATCGAAGCCGTGCTGGGGACCCTCACATGACGCGTGCCTCCGAAGCCCTGAGCGCGGACGAGCGGCGCGTGCATGTTGTCCAGGGCGAGTATTTCTACAGCGAGAGCCCCAAGGTGGTCCTCACCACCGTGTTGGGATCGTGCGTCGCCGCGTGCTTCCGCGATCCCGTGGTCGGCGTGGGGGGCATGAACCACTTCCTTCTGCCCGGCGACAACTCGAGCGACGACCTGCGCTATGGCGTGAACGCTATGGAACTGCTGGTCAACGCCCTGCTGCGGCTGGGCGCGCGGCGCGACCGGCTGGAGGTCAAGCTGTTCGGGGGCGCGCGGGTCGTGCGGGGCCTGTCCGACGTCGGGCGTCAGAACGCGCAATTCGCCGAGCAATACCTCAAGGATGAAGGCCTGAACTACCTCGGCGGCAGCGTCGGC